>VOFK01002520.1_pt1 | contig 31721 bp, 71 predicted proteins | sample 5384121 | NCBI WGS metagenome assembly VOFK01 (sample SAMN12384730, study PRJNA508395) | human gut metagenome | isolation source: healthy gut J | host: Homo sapiens | reverse complement strand
AGTTAAAGGTTGACGTTGTATTAGAGTGCTCTGGATTCTGGATACAAGAAGCAAGGAGAAGGCTCAGGCTCATATCAATGCCGGAGCTCGTAAGGTAGTTATCTCTGCACCAGCAGGAAACGACCTTCCTACAATCGTTTACAATACAAACCACGAGACATTAAAGGCTTCTGACACAATCATTTCCGCAGCTTCCTGTACAACAAACTGCTTAGCTCCAATGGCCAGATGCTCTTAACAAGTTTGCTCCAATCCAGTCTGGTATCATGGTAACAATCCATGCTTACACTGGTGATCAGATGACTCTTGATGGTCCTCAGAGTAAAGGGTGACCTCAGAAGATCCCGTGCAGCAGCAGTTAACATCGTTCCTAACAGCACAGGTGCTGCAAAGGCTATCGGTCTTGTAATCCCAGAGCTGAACGGAAAGCTCATCGGATCTGCACAGCGTGTTCCTACCCCTACAGGTTCTACTACACAATTCTTACAGCAGTTGTTAAGAAGGCTGGCGTTACTAAGGAAGACATCAACGCAGCTATGAAGGCAGCAGCTAATGAGTCCTTCGGATACAATGAGGACGAGATCGTATCTTCTGATATCGTTGGTATGAGATTCGGTTCTTTGATTCGATGCTACTCAGACAATGGTTAACCCAATCGGTGATGATCAGTATGAGGTTCAGGTTGTTTCATGGTATGACAACGAGAACTCCTACACATCTCAGATGGTAAGAACCATCAAATACTTCTCCGAGTTAGCATAATCTATCTTAGTTTATGTGAAAGGGTGAAACCTGTAGAGGTAGGATTTTTTTTCATTATGACGAATAAGAAGAAAAGGAAAGGGTTCCGCTTTTTATGCAGCTGCGGGTATGAAACAACCGGCTGGAAAGTCATTTCCTTTTCTTCGGGTTTAAAATTGCCGAAAAAGGCAGAACGGAGAATAAAAACATGGGATTAAATAAGAAAACTGTTGATGATATCAACGTAAAGGGCAAGAGAGTCCTTGTAAGATGTGACTTCAATGTACCACTGAAAGCTGGCGAGATCACAGATGATACCCGTATCAAAGCTGCTCTTCCTACAATTAAGAAGTTATTAAACGATGGCGGCAAGGTCATCCTCTGCTCCCATCTTGGAAAAGTAAAGAAACGGACCAAACGAGGGCGAGTCCTTAGCACCGGTTGCCAAGAGACTTGAGGAGCTTCTCGGACAGAAAGTAAACTTCGTATCTGATTACAACGTAACAGGCGAGGCAGCTACAAAGGCTGTTGAGGAAATGAAAGAGGGAGATGTTGTATTACTTCAGAATACACGTTTCCGTGGCGCTGAGGAGACAAAAGAACGGTGAGCAGTTCTCTAAGGAACTTGCCGATCTTGCAGACATCTATGTATGTGATGCATTCGGTTCTTCCCACAGAGCACATGCTTCCGTAGCAGGTGTTACCAAGTTCATCACCGCTAAGGGTGGTCAGAACGTAGTAGGTTACCTGATGGAGAAGGAGATCAACTTCTTAGGAAATGCTGTTGAGAATCCGGTACGTCCATTCGTAGCAATCCTCGGTGGTGCTAAGGTAGCAGACAAACTCAACGTTATCAACAACCTGCTTGAGAAGTGTGATACCCTGATCATCGGTGGTGGTATGGCTTACACCTTCTTAAAGGCTCAGGGATATGAGATCGGACTTTCTCTGCGATGATGAGAAGCTTGATTACTGTAAGGAAATGATGGCTAAGGCTGAGAAGATGGGCAAGAAGATCCTTCTTCCTGTAGATGCTGTTACCATCAAGGATTTCCCGGATCCAATCGACGGACCTGCACCGGTAGAGACAGAAGTATGTGATATCACAGCTATGCCCGCAGACAGAGAGGGATGCGATATCGGACCCAAGACCGCAGCTCTGTATGCAGAGGCTGTTAAGACTGCTAAGACCGTTGTATGGAACGGACCTATGGGTGTATTCGAGAATCCTACACTTGCTGCTGGTACAAAGGCTGTAGCTGCTGCTCTGGCTGAGACAGATGCTACTACTATTATCGGTGGTGGTGACTCTGCAGCTGCTGTTAACCAGCTTGGATTCGGTTCCAAGATGAGCCACATCTCAACAGGTGGCGGTGCTTCCCTTTGAATTCTTAGAGGGTAAGGAACTTCCGGGTGTTGTAGCAGCAGACGACAAATAAAAAGACAGTTAAATTATTTACAGATTAGAGAAATAAAAAATCATGGCAAGAAAAGAAAAATTCGTAGCCGGCAACTGGAAGATGAACATGACTCCAAGCCAGGCTGTAAAATTATGTGAAGAGTTAAAGCCATTAGTAGTATCTGACAGCGTAGATGTTGTATACTGCGTACCTGCAATCGATATCGTACCGGTTGTAGAGGCAGTCAAAAGGCACCAACGTCGCAGTCGGTGCTGAGAACATGTACTACGAGGAAAAAGGTGCTTACACAGGAGAGATCTCTCCGGACATGCTGCTGGATGCAGGCGTAAAGTATGTTATCATCGGTCATTCCGAGAGACGTGACTACTTCAAAGAGGATGATGTTCTCTTAAATAAGAAGGTTAAGAAGGCATTCGAGGCAGGTCTTACCCAATCCTTTGCTGTGGAGAGACATTAGAGCAGAGAGAGATGGGTGTAACACTTGACTGGATCCGTCTTCAGATCAAATCTGATCTTGCAGGCGTTGCAGCAGCAGACGTTGCAAACATGGTAATCGCATATGAGCCAATCTGGGCAATCGGAACCGGCAAGACAGCTACATCTGATCAGGCACAGGAAGTCTGTGGCGCAATCCGTGCATGTGTAGCTGAAATCTATGATCAGGCTACTGCTGATTCGGTTCGTATCCAGTACGGCGGATCTGTAAGTGCAGGAAATGCAGCAGAGTTGTTCGCAAAGGCGGACATCGATGGTGGTCTGGTTGGCGGAGCATCTCTGAAAGCAGATTTCGGAAAAATTGTAAACTACTAGAATCTGATATTGTATGGTTATAGGGGCTATTCATCTCAATTTCAGGTGAATAGCCTTTGAAATTTTACACATGAAGAAAAAATGTCTGGAATGTGTCGTTCTCTTGTTGTTTATTTTTGCTTTGACACATGGCATCATCCAAAATACACAGCCGCTGAAAGAGACTAAGGAAGTACAAACTGAATATGAGGAAAAACCTCCCAGGTCACGGAGAAATCACAGGAAACCGAGCCGGAAGTACAGGATCTGAAAACCAGATTTTAAAGGGACTGCCTCCGGAAAGTTTTTTTCAGAAATATCCGGTGGATGAAGCCTTTATGGGATGGATTGAAACGAAGTATGGGAGCGGTGTGCTGCAGAGTCTGTATACACAGCTGGAAAACGGAAATCAGGACCGGATCTGTGGTATCGGTTTACCGGAAACAGTATGCATGTTCTGTGGCTTCCATGTATTGCAGGCAGCAACAGTATATGTCGTATTCGTATGAGGATGTGATCTGGAAAGAAGCATCCGATCCGGCATGCATCCGTCTGGATTTTGTCGGGGATATCTGTCTGGATGAGAATTGGTGTACGGGGAAGACGGCAAAGAATCACATGGCGGATTATTTTTCCGATGAAGTAAAAAAGGAACTGATTTCGGCAGATTTTACGATGGCAAACAATGAGTTTGCTTATACAACACGGGACAGCGGCAGGTTGGCAAAGCATACTGTTTTTGGGCAGATCCCAAAGATGCCGGATTACTGCGCACTCTGGGATTAGATATGGTCTCTGTGGCAAATAATCATGTGTTTGGTTATGGTGAGCAGGGATTTTTAGATACGCTGGATGCATTGCATGCTGCGGGAATTCCGTACAGTGGTGGTGGCAGAAATCTGACAGAGGCAAGCGTTGTGCGTTATGTGGTCACAGGTGGACGAAAGATTGCGATTGTATCTGCAACGGAAATCGAAAGGTTTTATCATTTTACACAGAAAGCCCAGAAGGAGAAACCGGGAGTATTAAAGACCCAGCAGGAAGAGGTATGGAAGAAAGAACTGAAGCGTGCGAAGAAGAACAGTGATTATGTGATCGCGTATGTTCACTGGGGAACAGAAGGAAAGATCCATTATGGGCAGGATCAGACAGAGATTGCAGACCTTTGTGTAAAAGCTGGTGCAGACGCGGTGATCGGCGGACATCCGCACCGGCTGCAGGGCGTTGAGTTTATAAAAAAATGTGCCGGTGGCATACAGCGTGGAAATTTCTGGTTTTTCTACCGGAAAACTTTACACAACGATTGCACAGATTCAGATTGATGGTTCCGGCAGTCTGAAATTGCGGATGATTCCGTGCATACAGGATTCGCTTTTACGACTTCGATTCTGACAGAAAAAAAAACAGATAAAAAGCATTTTATCATTATCTGGCAGATATCTCCAATCATGTGGGAATTGATGAGGACGGATTCTTTTATCCGTATAAAAATGTCGAAAAACCGGAGTTTCTCCTTATGCCTATACGTCCGGAAGGCGTTATGGACAGTATTTTGATGATGTGGATCTGGATTTAAAATCGATAGATATCGTGGGAAATTTGCAGTGAACACTTGCAATCCCGTCCAAATTATGTAATATAATAAGTGTTTGTGTAACAATAATGAAGTACCATAGTATAGGATTGTTACAATGGAAAGAGAGGATGAATTATGAGCAAAAAACCTGTTGTTTTAATGGTTCTTGACGGTTATGGTCTGAATGACCGTACAGAGGGAAATGCCATTGCGCTGGCAAATACCCAGGTGATGGATAAATTAATGAAGGAATGTCCTTTTGTAAAGGACAGGCTTCCGGTCTTGCAGTAGGTCTTCCGGATGGACAGATGGGTAACTCAGAGGTTGGACATATGAATATCGGTGCCGGTCGCATTATTTACCAGGATCTGACCAGAATTACCAAGGCAATCGAAGACGGTGACTTTTTCTGAGAATAAGGCACTGCTTAGCAGCCATGGATAATTGTAAGAAAAAATGATTCGGACCTGCATCTGTGGGGACTTCTTTCTGATGGTGGTGTACACAGTCATAATACACATCTTTATGGATTGCTTGAGATGGCAAAGAAGTAGGACTGAGCAAGGTATATGTTCATGCATTCTTAGACGGACGATACACCTCCTGCATCCGGAAAAAGAATTTATCGAAGAACTGGAAAAGAAGATGAAAGAGATCGGTGTTGGAAAGATTGCTTCTTTATCCGGACGTTACTATGCAATGGATCGTGATAACAACTGGGATCGTGTACAGAAAGCCTATGATTCCCACTTGACAAAGGGTGAGGGCGTACAGGCAGAAGATGCGGTTAAGGCAATGGAAGATTCCTATGCAAAAGGATGTAACAGACGAGTTCGTACTTCCTACCGTAATTACAGAGAATGGAAAACCGGTCTCTGTTGTAAAAAGAGAATGATTCCGTGATCTTCTTTAACTTCCGTCCGGACCGCGCACGTGAGATCACAAGAGCATTCTGTGATGACAAGTTTACAGGATTTGACCGTCCGTTCATTAAGACAACATTTGTCTGCTTTAAGGACTATGATGAGACGATCCAGAACAAGCTGATCGCATTTGAAAAAGAGCATATTGTAAAATACATTCGGTGAGTACCTGGCAAAGTGCGGAAAGACACAGGTTCGTATTGCTGAGACAGAGAAGTATGCGCATGTTACGTTCTTCTTCAATGGCGGAGTGGAAGAGCCAAACGTTGATGAGGCACGTCTGCTGGTAAATTCCCCGAAGGATGTTGCAACATATGATCTGCAGCCGGAAATGAGTGCTCCGGAGGTTGGTATGGATCTTGTTGAGGCTATTAAGTCAGACAAGTATGATGTGATCGTTATCAACTTTGCAAACCCGGATATGGTCGGACATACAGGTGTGATTCCGGCAGCCATCAAGGCAGTCGAGCGTGTGGACGGACTGGTAGGAGATGCAGTCCAGGCGGTGAAGGATATGGATGGTGTTCTGTTTATTTGTGCCGATCACGGAAATGCAGAGAAGATGATCGATTACGAGACCGGCGAGCCACATACCGCTCACACAACCAATCCGGTACCGTTTATTCTCGTAAATGCGGATCCGAAGTATACACTGCGTGAGGGCGGATGCCTGGCAGATATTGCCCCGACCCTGCTTCAGATTATGGGATTAGAGCAGCCGAAAGAGATGACCGGAAAGAGTTTGTTAATCGAAAAATAAAAGAATAAGGAGAAGCGAAAAAATGAAGGAATTTAAAACCATTCAAAGAAGGAAAAGTAAGAGAAGTCTATGATAACGGAGACAGCCTGATCATTGTAGCTACTGACCGTATTTCCGCATTTGACAACATTTTAAAGAACAGGATTACGGACAAGGGCGCAATTCTTGCCCAGATGTCGAAGTTCTGGTTCGATCACACCCAAGATATCTTGCCGAACCACATGATTTCCGTGGACGTAAAGGATATGCCGGAATTTTTCCGGCAGGAACGTTTTGAGGGAAACAGCATGATGTGCAAAAAGCTGGAGATGCTTCCAATCGAGTGTATCGTTCGAGGATATATCACCGGAAGCGGCTGGGCAAGCTACAAAGAAAACGGCACGGTGTGCGGCATTAAGCTTCCAGAAGGACTGGTAGAGTCTGATAAGCTTCCGGAGCCGATTTATACACCGAGTACCAAGGCAGATCTGGGCGATCATGATGAGAATATTTCCTTCGAGCAGTCTGTAGATGTGTTGGAGAAAATTTATCCTGGAAAAGGACTTGATTACGCAACACAGATCAAGGATTGCACCATCGCTCTCTACAAGAAAATGTGCAGAGTATGCACTTTCCAAAGGAATTATCATTGCAGATACCAAGTTTGAGTTCGGTCTGGACGAGAACGGTAAAGTCGTTGTCGGTGATGAGATGCTTACACCGGACAGCTCCAGATTCTGGCCACTGGAAGGGTACAAGCCGGGACAGGGACAGCCTTCTTTCGACAAGCAGTATGTCAGAGACTGGCTCAAGGCAAATCCGGACAATGATTTCCTTCTTCCGGAAGAAGTTGTTACAAAGACCGTTGATAAGTACAAAGAAGCATATGAGCTTCTGACAGGTAAGCCTTTTACAAGATAGATATAGGAGATCACAATGATTCAGAATAACAGTTATGATGCGGATACACTTCATGAGGAGTGTGGCGTCTTCGGAATGTATGATTTTGACGGTGCAGATGTGGCATCCACAATATATTACGGACTGTTTGCACTGCAGCACCGCGGACAGGAGAGCAATGCGGTATTGCAGTCAGCGATGACGAGCGGTCCGTAAAGGGAAAGGACCTCCTACAAGGGAATGGGACTTGTAAATGAAGTGTTCGCACCGGAAAATCTTGAGCAGATGAAGGGGGACATCGGAGTCGGACATGTACGTTACTCAACGGCCGGTTCTTCTACCCGCGAAAATGCCCAGCCACTCGTGTTAAATTATGTCAAAGGTACATTGGCACTTGCCCACAATGGCAATCTGATCAATGCACCGCAGCTTCGTAAGGAGCTGGAATATACGGGAGCTATTTTCCAGACCACCATTGATTCTGAGGTGATTGCCTACCATATTGCAAGGGAACGGTTGAATTCCCAGTCAGCAGAAGAAGCTGTGCGCCGTGCGTGCCAGCGTCTTAAGGGAGCTTACGCACTGGTTGTGACAAGTCCGCGTAAATTGATCGGGGCGCGTGACCCATACGGCTTTAAGCCGCTTTGTATCGGAAAGCGTGACAATTCTTATATTATCACATCGGAAACCTGTGCACTTGACACCATTGGTGCAACATTTGTGCGTGACGTGCTGCCGGGAGAAGTTGTGACCATTTCTCCGGAAAAAGGTATTGAGTCCGATATGACCATGGCACTTCCGAAAGAAAAAAAAGGAAGCACGCTGTATTTTTTGAGTACATCTGTTTTGCAAGACCGGACAGTCATATTGACGGGGTGAGTGTATATGCAAGCCGGATCAAGGCCGGAAAGTTTCTGGCACAGGATTCCCCGGTAGAGGCAGATCTGGTGACAGGTGTGCCGGAGTCCGGAAATGCCGCTGCGCTTGGTTATTCTCTGGCATCCGGGATTCCGTATGGTACAGCCTTTGTCAAAAACGGCTATGTGGGACGTACGTTTATCAAGCCGAAACAGAGCAGCCGTGAGTCCAGCGTCCGCGTGAAGCTGAATGTGCTGCGTGAGGCAGTGGCAGGGAGAAACGTGTCATTATGATCGATGATTCGATTGTAAGAGGTACGACATCGGATCGTATTGTGCGCATGTTAAGGGATGCCGGAGCAACGGAGGTGCACGTCCGCATCAGCTCGCCGCCGTTTTTGTGGCCGTGTTATTTCGGAACCGATATTCCGGCGCGTGAGCAGTTGATTGCCTACAACCGTACGATTGAAGAGATCTGCCAGATTATCGGAGCAGATTCCCTTGGTTATCTCGGAATCGACCGTCTGAAAGAAATGGCGGAAGGACTTCCGATCTGTACCGGCTGTTTTACGGGCAAATACCCGATGGAACCGCCGAAACAGGACATTCGCGGAGAGTATTATGACAAAGAGATTGATCTTGAGCGCAAGATGAGCCGATAAGTTGTTACCAATGTATTCAAATAAAAGGAGAAGAACATGAGCACAGACAGATATACAAGCCCTCTTTCCGAGCGTTATGCCAGCAAGGAAATGCAGTACATTTTTTCCAGGATAATGAAGTTTTCCACATGGAGAAAGCTGTGGATTGCACTTGCCGAGACAGAGATGGAGCTGGGACTTTCCGAGAACGGAAAGCCGGTCATCACGCAGGAACAGATTGACGAGATGAAAGAGCATGTCAATGATATTAATTATGATGTAGCAGTTGCACGTGAAAAACTGGTGCGTCATGATGTCATGAGCCATGTATATGCGTATGGACAACAGTGTCCGAAAGCTGCCGGAATCATTCATCTGGGAGCAACTTCATGTTATGTAGGAGATAATACAGACATCATCATTATGAATGAGGCATTAAAGCTCGTACATAAAAAACTGGTCAGCGTGATTGCGGAGCTGTCCAATTTTGCAGAAAAATATAAGGATCAGCCTACTCTGGCATTTACACATTTTCAGCCGGCACAGCCGACAACGGTTGGCAAGAGCGCCACATTGTGGACACAGGAATTCTTGATGGATCTCGAGGATCTTGAATATGTACAGAGTACGTTAAAAAACTGCTCGGATCGAAAGGAACGACAGGAACACAGGCAAGTTTCCTGGAACTTTTTTGACGGAGATCAGGAGACTATCGACAAGATCGATCCGATGATCGCAGAGAAATGGGATTCAAGGAATGTTATCCGGTATCCGGTCAGACTTATTCCAGAAAAGTTGATACCCGTGTGGTCAATATCCTGGCAGGAATTGCAGCAAGTGCACACAAGATGTCAAACGATATCCGTCTTCTTCAGCATCTGAAAGAAGTAGAGGAGCCATTTGAGAAATCCCAGATCGGATCTTCCGCTATGGCATATAAGAGAAACCCGATGAGAAGTGAGAGAATCGCTTCCCTGTCCCGCTATGTGATGGTAGATGCATTAAATCCGGCCATTACTTCTGCAACACAGTGGTTTGAACGTACACTTGATGATTCTGCCAACAAGCGTCTGTCGGTTCCGGAAGGATTCCTTGCAATCGATGGAATCCTGGATCTGTGCTTAAATGTTGTAGATGGCCTGGTGGTATATCCGAAGGTAATTTACAAGCACTTTATGGCAGAGATTCCATTCATGGCAACCGAAAATATTTATGATGGATGCCGTAAAGAGGGTGGAAACCGTCAGGAACTGCACGAGAAAATCCGTCAGCTGTCCATGCAGGCAGGAAAAGACCGTCAAGGAAGAGGGTAAGGATAACAATCTGGTAGATCTGATTGCAGCAGATCCGGCTTTTGGTCTGACAAAAGAACAGATCGAGGCAAACTTAAAACCAGAGCTGTATGTGGGTCGTGCACTGCGTCAGGTGGAAGTATTCCTGCGTGATGTGGTTCGTCCAGTGCTGGATGCACACAAAAGAAGAACTCGGCGTTACTGCAGAAATTAACGTATAAATGAACCTATAAACAGACCGGTCGGTTATGCTAAGAGACCTCCCATAACATGGGAGGTCTTTCTTTTTTTTTGTTTGAATAAATTTCTTTCTTTTTTCACACAATAATGAAAAAAGGGAGAGGACAATAGGAATGGGTCTGATGATCAAAATTATTGAAATTCATGGAAGGGAAATTCTGGATTCAAGAGGAAATCCTACGGTTGAGGTGGAAGTGACCGCGCAGACAGAGACAACGGGAAAGAAGACTACGGGCAGGGGAATCTGTGCCATCCGGAGCCAGTACCGGAAGATTTGAGGCGATTGAGCTGCGGGATGGACAGGAACGTTATTTTGGGCTTGGAGTACAGCGCGTTGTGGATCACATCAACACAAAGATCCGCAGGGAGCTGTTGGGAATGAATGTGCTGGAACAGGTACAGATTGACCGCAAACTTGTGGAACTGGATGGGACAGACAACAAAAAGGAAATCTGGGGGCAATGCTTTTACTTGGTGTTTCTTTAGCCTGTGCGCGCTGCAGCGGCAGCACTGGATATGCCGCTGTACCGTTATCTGGGAGGACCGAATGCAAAAAAATGGCCGATGCCGATGATGAATGTCATAAATGGCGGAGCTCACGCTGGAAGAATTACCTGGATTTTCAGGAATTTATGATTGTACCGGTCGGAGCCGAGTCGTTTCGGATGCACTCGGATGGGTGCGGAAATTTATCATTTTTTCTGAAAAAATTTTGCAGAAAGAAGGCAAACTGACGGCAGTGGGGGATGAAGGCGGTTGCACCGGATTTTTCCAGTGCGGGAGAAGTGTTTGCATGTCTGCAGCGTGCCGTGGAGGAAGCCGGATATAAGGTGGGCAGCGATGTTGCATTTGCCATGGATGCGGCAGCATCCGAGCTGTACAGTGAGGAAGACGGAATGTATCATTTTCCGGGAGAAGCGCAGACACATGCAGAGGTGGATGTCAATCTGCGGCGTCCGGACACGCAGGGAGGTGCCTATACATCCGGAAGCACATGTGAAAACGCAGGAGATCACCGAAAAAAGTCCTGCGCAGTGCACAGGAAATGATTTCACTGTATGAAGAACTTACCACGGAATATCCGCTGATTTCCATTGAGGACGGTCTGGATGAAGACGACTGGGAAGGCTGGCAGGAATTGACAAAGCGCATGAAAGAACAGGTGATGCTGGTAGGGGATGATCTGTTTGTCACGAATGTGAAACGAATCCGGTGCGGAATGGATCTTAAGGTGGCAAAAATGCTGTGCTGATTAAGGTCAATCAGATCGGAACGCTTACGGAAGCCATGGATGCGATTGAACTGGCACAGAAGAACGGCTATAAGGCAATTATTTCACATCGTTCCGGAGAAACGGAAGATTCTTTTATTGCAGATCTCGCGGTGGCAGTAAATGCCGGCTGGATCAAGACAGGCGCTCCGTGCAGAGGAGAGCGCACTGCCAAGTATAACCAGCTTCTGCGGATCAGTGAAACATTATAAGAGATTCAGACGTTTGGACATGATCTCCGGATTGACCGCTTCCGAGATGGCGGTGTGTTTGTCGATTCGTCCGTCTTTATAAAGCTGTAAGATGCTACTGTCCATGGCGATCATATTTTTCTGCGGCAGAAGTGTAGATAATACCGTTGATCTGGCGCAATGCAGCACGAAGTGCCGTCAGATAGCTTGCGGTATCGGTATTGATCTCCCGCTGGGAAACAATGCTTTCCATTTCGCCGGTCCGGGAACCGATTACAATCCAGCTGGCGTACATCTGGGAAAAGATGCCGGACAGCAGCAGTGCTTTTGTCGAATGATTCCCCGTGGCGGATATTCTCGTGACATTTGTCGATAAGTGCCTGCATATGCGGATTATTGACAAGTTCGCGTGCCAGGGGTAAGACCGATATTACTGTCGAGTCCGCTGGAGAGAACCAGATACAGGCAGTTTGGAACGCGTCCTGAGGCAACCGTCATGGCAAGTTTCTGTCCGAGGAACAATACGCGCCCGAGATCGGTGTGATATAAAATCATACAGATGATAAGCAATACCAGAAAGGCAATGATAAATCCAAGCATATAATGATTGAGAATGGTACTGATGTGCAGAAGCGTCCGTGTTGGTATGTGTAATGATATAATTATATACACTGCTGATGATGTCCAGATCGCTGGAAGCACCGTCTGCAAGTTCTTCGGCCTTGGCCACAGGGAGGAAATCGGCGGTGAAGTTCACGTACTGGTTCGGATACAGATAAGGCTTCAGCGGATCTGTAAGTGTGACAGAAAATGTCTCGGAGAGCAGCGTTGTGTAACGGTCATCGGAAACATTTTCGTAGACACCGACCTGATAGGTTCCATCTCCGGAAGTAAGGGGAAAGGTACTATAATCTTTGTAAAGACTGTATGTATATGTGATGCCGTCTGTCCCGGTCAGCTGCAGTTTGGGTTTTGCATTGGAACCGGTGTATTTTTGCCATAATATATCCTTCTTGCGTGTGGGGAGATATCAATAACTGCAGTATCTGTTGTAAAAGTTTTGGTGCCGTCTGCCTGCGGGGTAAGTACCTGTGGGGGTGTGATCCGTATGGGAGGCAGCTTCTGTGGCCGGGGTCTGGTTGTGCCGTGGCAGAGGGCTGATCCTTGTTTTGGGAACATCCGCCAGTGAACAGACAGACACATAGTAACAAATGAAAAAGGAAAATATAAAAAATGTTGAAAAGCCTTCCCTTTTATGATATACTCGATTAGTCGTGAGTTTGGAATTAGGAGGTGGAAATCGTGACCGTTTTTTAAATACGATTTTAACTATTGTATTTATTATACTGAGTATTGTAATTACAGTGATTATCTTAATGCAGGAGGGTAAATCTGCAGGTCTTGGCGCGATCGCCGGAGCAGCAGAGATACTTACTGGGGCAAAAATAAGGGACGTTCCATGGAAGGAATGCTTGTAAAGCTTACAAGAATTTTTGTGATTCTGTTCCTTGTCATTGCAATGGTTCTGAATTTGGGAATCTGGTAGAAACCGGAAGCTGTCGATTACATCGGCAGCTTTTTTCATTATATAAGGAGAAGATCTGGGTATGGACGCAAAGTATGAACAGCGGAAAAAAATGATATATATGACTTTATGTGTGATGATATGTATGTTCCGATGAAAATCAAGAACTGGCGATCGTCCTCGGAGTGAAGAAGGATCAGCGCCCACAGCTGGAACAGATATTAAATGAACTGATGACAGAAGGGCGCATTGTCTGTTCAAAGAGAGGAAAGTTCAGCAAATCCGAAGAGAAAAAGATCACAGGCACGTTCCAGGCACATCCGAAAGGATTCGGATTTGTCAGCGTGGAGGGGGAAAAGGAAGATATCTTTATTCCGGAATCTGAGACCAATGGTGCGATGCATATGGATACGGTAGAGATTTCCGTATCACCGGCAGTGACCGGACGCCGCAGGGAGGGAAAGGTGCTGCATGTGCTTGAACGGGGCATGAAGCAGGTGGTGTGCACGTATCAGCTGAATAAAAATTTTGGCTTTGCAGTGCCGGATAATCCAAAGTTTGGTTCGGATATTTTTATTCCGCTGGAGCGTTCGAAAGGAGCTGTAAACGGTCATAAAGTCGTTGTTGTTGAAATCACACAGTACGGGAAAAAGGGAAAGAATCCGGAAGGAAAAGTGGTGGAGATTCTCGGGCATATCAATGATCCGGGGGTGGATATCCTTTCTATTGTGCGCGCGTACGGTCTTCCGGTGGAATTTGATCCGAAGGTCATGACGCAGGTAGAGCATGTGGCAAAAAGCCGGTATCGGAAGCGGATATGGCAGGGCGCATGGATCTGCGCGACTGGCAGATGGTGACCATCGATGGCGAAGATGCCAAGGATCTGGATGATGCGGTGTCACTTACCATGACCATGAAAATTATATTCTGGTGTGCATATTGCGGATGTGTCCAATTATGTGCAGGAGCACAGTGCTCTTGACACGGAAGCGTTGAAGAGAGGAACTTCTGTATATCTGGTGGACCGGTGATTCCGATGCTGCCGCATGCCCTGTCAAACGGAATCTGTTCCCCTTAACCAGGGGGAAGAGGGCTGGCACTCAGCTGCATCATGACGGTCAATCCCTAAGGGCGAAATTATCGATCACACAATCACAGAGTCAGTTATCTGCGTGACCGGCGTATGACGTATACCAATGTGAAAAAAAATTCTGGCAGACCATGATCCGGAGGTGATGGCGGAATATGAGCCACTGGTTCCGATGTTTGAAAAGATGGCAGAACTGGCAGCAATTCTTCGTAAAAAACGTATGAAACGTGGTTCCATCGACTTTGATTTTCCGGAAACAAAGGTGATTCTGGATAAGAATGGAAATCCGGTAGATATCCGTCCGTATGACCGCAATGTGGCAACGAAACTGATCGAGGATTTTATGCTTGCTGCAAACGAGACGGTGGCAGCCGAATATTACTGGAGAGAACTTCCGTTTGTCTATCGTACGCATGAGCAGCCAGATTCGGAAAAAAATACAGAAACTATCCACGTTTATCAATAATTTCGGGTACTCTCTCCACATAGGAAGTGATGAGGTGCATCCGAAAGAACTGCAGAAGCTGCTGGAAAAAAATCGACGGAACTTCGGAGGAACCGCTGATCAGCCGTCTGACCCTTCGCTCGATGAAGCAGGCACGCTATACGGTGGAAAATACCGGGCATTTTGGTCTGGCAGCCGATTGTTACTGCCATTTTACTTCGCCGATCCGCCGTTACCCGGATCTGCAGATCCACCGGATTATCAAGGACAGTCTGCGGGGACGTCTGGGCGAAAAGCGCATTGGCCACTATACGCAGATACTGCCGGAGGTTGCAAAAGCATGCCAGTGAGATGGAACGGCGTGCAGATGAGGCCGAGCGGGAGACAATTAAGCTGAAAAAGTGCAGTATATGGAAAAACTATATCGGAGAAACCTTTGCCGGTGTTATTTCCGGAGTCGCAGAGTACGGATTTTTCGTGGAGCTGGAAAATACTGTGGAGGGTCTGGTACGTGTGACTTCCTCACCGATGATTTTTATCAGTATTATGAAGAAACTTATGAACTGGTGGGAGAAGCAACGAACCGCAGGTTTAAACTGGGGCAGCAGGTGCGTGTGACGGTGGATAACTGTGACCGGATCATGCGGACGATTGATTTTACACTCGCAGATTCTGACGAAAATTGATGGAATTCTTAAAATTTTCAAAATAAAAGCAGCAGTTTATTGCATTTTGCAGGAAAATCATATACACTGAGTTTACAGAACAAAAAGGAGGGAGCCGGGATGGCGAAACAACCGAAGAAGTTAATAGCCAACAATAAAAAAGTCTATCACGATTATTTTCTCGAAGAGACTTTTTGAAGCCGGTATCGCTCTTGCTGGAACCGAAGTAAAGTCCATGCGCATGGGCAAGTGCAGCATCAAGGAATCCTTTATCCATATTGAAAATGGGGAGGTGATCCTCTATGGTATGCATATCAGCCCATATGAGAAGGGAAATATTTTCAACAAAGATCCGCTCCGGCCGCGCAAGCTTCTGATGCACAAGAAAGAGATTCAGAAGATGGTCGGTAAGATCGCGCAGAAAGGATACACGATTGTTCCAGTGGAAGTATACTTCAAAGGAAGTCTTGTAAAAGTGCAGGTTGCTCTGGCAAAAGGAAAGAAGCTTTACGATAAGCGTCAGGACATTGCCAAAAAAGACCAGCGGCGGGAAGCCGAACGGGATTTCAAAGTGCGGAATCTTGGATAGGTGTTTCGCAAAAAACATTGCAAAGGGGTAGTAAAGGTTTCGACAGGGATCATGCAGCTGGAGAAGCGAAGTCGTACGGGATACGTTAAATTCCACAATTAAAATTAAACGCTAACGATAATTTAGCATACGCTGCCTAATTGCAGCTGTCCGACTTAGAGCACTCACACTTTAGATCCAGGCTTCGACTCTGTGAGAAACGATGCAGGTTAAGCTTTGTCCCTGCAGGCGTATCATGAAGCTACTAAAACCACAAGGATGTTTGTTTTCGTGTGGCGGAGGGAATGTCAAAGAATAAACTACACTCGTAGAAGGACAGGGAATGGGCTTTCGGACACGGGTTCGACTCCCGTCTAGTCCACTAAAAAAGGTGCTTAAATAAGCACCTTTTTTATTTTTAACAATTCTGTGATATTGATTACAAGATTATCATAAATACATACCTGTATATCATCATCAAAACGGTATTGATCTGACAATTCTTCTTTTTCCAGATCGAAAACATTCACAATTTTAGTAAGTGGATTCACAATCCAGTATTCCCATACACCTGCAGATCGGTATTTGAATAATTTGATACCGTAGTCAATCCGCTTGGTGCCTGGAGATGCAACTTCGATGATCCAATCCGGGGCACCATTGCATCCTCTGTCATCCAATTTGGATGGATCACAAATGACGCTGATGTCCGGCTCCACATAGGTTTTATCGTCCGCGTTTAAAAAATGCAGCGAATGGAGTTGGATAAACTTCACATGAACCATGATTATTTTGAATATAGTCGTGGATTTTAGCAGAAAAATTCATAACAATTTTCTCTGAGGTGAATCCGGTTTGGCGGTGCCAAATGAAATTATAGCATAATATTGTGAGTGTTATTTTAGTGGAAAAATTACGAAAAAAAGTGATAGCATGATAGCATAGAAAATAACCAAAGATGAAGGAGAAGAAATGTTTCGACTGGTAGCAGATATTACAGAATTAAATATTGATCAGGTAAAGCTTCCGAAGATTCCGGGACTGGGTATGCTTATGAAGCTTCCAAATAAACAAAAAAAATTTCCATGATTGTCAGTGTTTTGAATGCGCAGAAAGGTCAGTTCCTTCCAAAATGGCAGGAGGCAGTGAATCAGAAGTGGGGGCAGTTGCAGCTTTTGGATTATCAGGTGGAACAGCCGGGGGACGGAAGCTGTCTGGCGCGCATCCGGATCGATGTGGGAAATGCGGATTACGATAAAGCGATTGATTCGGTCATTCCGCATGTGTTTCAGGAAAAGGATGCCCATACGGTGCTCGGCGAGGATTATGCCGGATCTGAAACCTGCAGGAAGTGATGGCAATTTATGCACAATGCACCGACGGCGGCAAAGAAGGAATTTTACATTGTAAAGACATTAAGCGTGGAAAAGGAAACAATTGCAAGAAACTTTGAAAACGGTGCGGCTTCCCAGGGAGCGGTACTTCGGATTGAAGTCTGCGTTTTTTCCTGAAACAATCCTAAAAAGGCAAAGGAACAAAAAGATGTTAGGAAATACAAAAGGGAAATTGATTAATCAGTATGTGCCGGATTATGTACTCTATGATCTTGAGACAACCGGTACTTCGAGTAAATATGACGAGGTTATTGAAATTTCGGCTGTCAAAGTAAAAACGGCGTGGTTACAGAAGAGTTCAGTCAGCTTGTGAATCCGGGCAGACCGATTCCCAGCGCGGCAAGTGCAGTAAATCATATCACGGATGATATGGTGGCGTTTGCACCAATGTTTGATTCCGTATTGCAGCAATTTCTTGCTTTTATCGGAGATGATGTGCTGGCAGGACATAATATCAATCGTTTTTGATATGAAATTTTTTGTATCGTGATTGTGAACGGTATTTCGGTCAGACACTAACCAACGATTACATTGACACACTGAAATTGGCACGGCTCTGTCTGCCGGAACTTTCGCATCATCGTCTGGGGGATCTGGCACAATATTACGGGATTTCCACAGCCGGGGCTCACCGTGCATTAAACGATTGCCGAATGAACCAGCAGATTTTTGAAAAGCTGGCAAAGGAGCTGGATGGTACTACCGGGCGGAATATTGAAATAAAAAATTGTCCGGTGTGTGGGCAGCCACTGAAAAAAGGAACGGAAGGTTCGGAGAGTTTTGGGGATGTATGGGATTTCCGACATGCAGATATACAGAAAATATATGATATATGACGGAAAAACCGTAAGGAGGAGTGTATGAAAACAAGGGAAGAGGCGCTGGCATATGCATTGTCTTTTCCGAAAACCTATCAGGAGGCACCGTTTCATGATAATAACTGGCAGCTTGTGAGGGTAGAAGGAAGCAAAAAGGTGTTTTTATGGACCTATGAGAGGGAAGGATACATTAATTTAAATGTGAAAGCGGATCCGCAGTGGCGTGATTTCTGGAGAAGTACCTACGCATCTGTCATTCCGGGATGGCATCAGAATAAAGATCATTGGAATACCATTATTCTGGATGGTACCGTTCCGGAGCAGGAAATCCAGCGTATGATTGCGGAAAGCTATGATCTGGTTACGGACAGTCCGACCAGACGGATTTATGAAGCGGTTAAAAAAATTCCGCGCGGAAAAGTGGCAACATATGGACAGGTTGCGGAGATGGCCGGAAATAAAAAGATGGCACGCGCCGTGGGAAATGCATTGCATAAAAATCCGGATCCGGAGAAGATTCCTGTTATCGTGTGGTGAACGCAAAGGGAGAATTAGCTGGAGAATTTGCGTTTGGTGGAGAAGGTGCGCAGGCAAGGCTATTGCAGGCGGATGGAATTGCAGTTGTCGATGGACGTGTTGATTTAAAAATCTATGGTATATAAGTCGTTGTTTTGCTGCGTGTTCCGTCCCTTTTTTGCAAAAATCAAAAGCCTCAGACCATGCCGTGAATCACCAATTTAGAAAAAATTAAGAAAATTGTTAGCAGACGTGCTTGACGAGTGCTAAAAACAATGCTATAACAAAACTGAAGCAAAGATATAAGTACGTCTTAGTGGAAAATGCTCTGACTGAGATGGAATGACAGGAAAGTGCATTTTAGAAAGCAGTTCCTGTTTTTGTGATTGGTGAGGTGATAATTATGGCAGCAAAAAGAGATTTTTTTTTTACGAAGTTTTGGGAATAGATAAAAATGCAGACGAAGCAACGATTAAAAAGGCATATCGAAAACTTGCCAAAAAATATCATCCGGATATGAATAAAGGAAATCAAATGCGGAAAAGATTTTCAGGAAGTAACGGAAGCTTACGAAGTGTTGGGAGATCCGAAGAAGCGGAAATTGTATGATGAGTACGGTCCGATTTCGCTGGAGGCAGGTTTTGATCCGGAGAAGATGAAACAGGCACAGTACGGGAATCCATTTGGAAATGGAGGATTTTATCAGTCGTATTCTTCCGGAGAACCGGGCAACGGATATCAGGAGTTCCATTTTGATGGTTCTTCCGATATGGATGATATTCTTGACAAATTGTTTGGAAAAAAAGGTGGATTCCACGGAACCGGAGGTTTTGGCGGAAGAAGCGGATTTGGAAGTACCGGAGAATTTGGCAGTGGTTTTTGGCGGAGTACATGAGGAAAGAGGGCAAAATATCGAGACGGAAGTACCGATCAGCTTTGAAGAAGCGGTATTTGGCTGTGATAAAAGGTTTACGCTTTCTTCCAGTGACGGAAAGAGCCAGAACTTTGAAGTGCATATTCCGGCAGGCATTGCAAACGGGCAGTCTGTGCGTCTGAAAGGGAAAGGACAGAAAGGGTACAATGGAAAGGACGGAGATCTGCTGATCAAAGTCAAAGTCGGAGAAAAATCTGGTTACGAGCGAAAAGGCCAGGATGTTTATACGACGGTGAAAATTCCGTATACAACAGCTGTGCTCGGAGGAGAGATAAAGATCCATACGTTGTATGGAGATGTTGTCTGTAAGATTAAACCGGGTACACAGTCTGGGGCAAAAAAATCCGATTGAAAGGAAAGGGCGTAGCAGCTATGAATAATCCGGCAGTTCACGGAGATGAATATGCCCAGGTGCAGATAGAGGTTCCGACACATTTGTCGCAGACTGCAAAAGAAAAATTACAGGAATATGCACGGGCATGCAGCTGAATGCGAAGTTACTGTTCGCAGGGTAACCTGTGAACAGTAACATGTGAGTGAATAGTAACGATGAAATAACAGAAGATCCCTTGACAAGAGGAACTTTCCATGCTTAAATAAATTTAGTTATATGACTGACGGATAAGTGGAAGAACCACGTGAGTATAACAAGAGATATAAAGGTGACAGATCCAAAGATTGCACCGCAGATAGGGGCGATACATCACAGATGTGTACCGCAGATAAAGGCGATGCTTCAGAGAAGCACCGCAGGAAAGGACTCGTCTGGGCACCGCACATTGCAGGAAATACATGAAATATGTATTTGATTGAAATGTGGGTTCCCGGATGTGTCGGTTTTTATTATTTTAGGCGTATTTGCGAAAGGAGAAACAAATGCAGAAGGTAGCACTCAGTAAAGAATTAGGCGCAACAACATATCCGGGACGTGGTATTGTGATCGGACGTTCTAAGGATGGAAAGAAGGCGGTAACTGCTTATTTTATTATGGGAAGAAGTGAGAACAGCAGAAACCGTGTTTTTGTGGAGGATGGTGATGGAATCCGCACACAGGCATTTGATCCATCCAAGCTGAGTGATCCAAGTCTGATCATTTATGCACCGGTTCGTGTGCTTGGCAACAAAACGATCGTGACGAACGGCGACCAGACTGATACGATCTACGAATTGATGGACAAACAGCAGACATTCGAGCAGGCATTGCGAACAAGAGAGTTTGAGCCGGATGCACCGAACTATACACCACGTATTTCCGGTATTATGCACATTGATAAGGGTGAGTTCAATTATGCAATGTCTATTTTAAAAAGCAATAACGGAAATCCGGACTGCATGCAACCGTTACACGTTTGCATACAGCAACTCCGGTTGCCGGAGAGGGACATTTTATACATACCTATATGAGGGACGGCAATCCGCTGCCAAGTTTCGAGGGTGAACCAACCTGGGTTGATATTGATGGATGATATCGATACGTTTACGAAAATGGTATGGGAGAATTTAAATGAGGATAATAAAGTTTCTCTCTTTGTACGTTTTATTGACATTGAGACAGGAAAATATGAATCCAGGATCGTAAACAAGAATAAATAAAAATAAATAAAGAGCGGAGATTGTTGAAAAAGGAGAAAATCATGCAAGAATATGAATTAAAATACGGATGCAATCCAAATCAGAAACCATCCAGAATCTATATGGAAGATGGCAAAGATCTGCCGATTAAGGTGCTCTGCGGAAAAGCCGGTTATATCAACTTTTTAGATGCTTTTAACGGCTGGCAGCTGGTATGTGAATTAAAGAAAAGCAACCGGACTTCCGGCAGCAACCTCCTTTAAGCATGTATCTCCGGCTGGAGCTGCAGTTGGACTGCCACTGAGTGACGTGGAAAAGAAAATTTATTGGGTTGATGATATGGATATTGAGTTTACACCGCTTGCAAACGCCTATATCAGAGCCAGAGGAGCTGACCGTATGTCCTCTTTTGGGGATTTCATCTCTCTTTCTGATGTATGTGACGTTGCCACTGCAAAGCTGATCAAACGAGAAGTGTCTGATGGTGTGATCGCACCAGGCTATGAGCCGGAAGCTTTGAGATTTTAAAAGCAAAAAAAAAGGAGCAATTACAACGTTATTGAAATTGATGAGAACTATGTTCCAAAGGAACATCGAGGATGTATTTGGTATCACATTTGAGCAGGGCAGAAACGAATTTCATATCGATGAGGATTTCTTCTCTGATATCGTAACCGAGAACAAGGAACTTGCCGGAGTCAGGCAAAGATCGATCTTGCAATTTCCATGATCACTTTAAAGTACACACAGTCTAACTCCGTATGCTATGCAAAGGGCGGACAGGCAATCGGTATCGGTGCCGGACAGCAGTCCCGTATCCACTGTACACGTCTTGCAGGCTCTAAGGCAGACAACTGGTGGCTCCGTCAGTCTCCACAGGTTTTGAATCTGCAGTTTGTTGACGGTATCAAGCGTGCGGACCGTGACAATGCCATTGATCTGTATATCGGTGATGAATACATGGATCTGCTGGCAGATGGTGAATGGGAGAAGATTTTTAAAAGGTAAAACCGGCGGTATTTACCGCAGAAGAGAAGTGCATGGCTGGATAAAAATACCGATGTGGCATTGGGATCGGATGCATTCTTCCCATTTGGCGACAACATAGAACGCGCACACACAAAAGCGGCGTAAAGTATGTGGCAGAGCCGGGCGGATCGGTACGTGATGACAATGTGATCGAGACATGTAATAAATACGGTATGGTTATGAGCTTTACTGGAATCCGTTTATTCCATCACTAATTTCAAAGGGACAGGATACGGACATGCGGAATCTGTTCGTAGGATCATAAACTCTAAAGGGCGAGGAGGAAAGTATAAGAAAAAAAGAAGGGTACACTTCTGTAACCTTCTCAATTTCATAATTTTGCTGGCAAAATTCAATTTCTATGCCCCGCCTGACAGCGGGACATAGTTTATCGCAGATACACATTTGGTATTGTCTCTTTTTAAATCTATGTATCCCGAAGGGGGGGATACAACAAACCTTACTCGTTAGATAACAGACGGACCTGCCTGCTTATCAGAAAAAGCTGTCAGAATAAATTTGGCATATATTGACAGAGTTGGCCAAGGAGACCCATCATGTCATCGTAATTTTTCTGATCCGAAAGAAGAATACCTTTTTCTCCATTAATAGTTGTCTCTGTAAAGAAACCTGAATATTCTCTCAACATTAGGTCGATATCGTCTCTGGAAAGTGTAAAAGTAGTCGGGATTTCCTTTTCTTTTAAAAGATGCGCGACTTTTTTTCTCCATAACATTTCAATGTGTGGTATGAAATGAAGGATTGGCTTGGATCAAGGGAAAGAAGTTCGGCAAAAAGCATGTAATGATACCGTCTCGATTCCAAAACGGTATACCACGTCTTTTGAAAAATGCTGCAGTAAAAAGGATTCCCCATCCCAGATGATTCCACGTCCATCTTTGTTGAGAACAGAAAGACTAACGATTCCATTTTTGTTAATGTTTGCAGATGGTGCATACTTTTCATCGCTTTCGTAGCTTACATGGTAAAAATCGAGAAACTGCATAAAAGCTTCAGAATTATCGCAAATATTTTTGCAATCTCTGTATCTCAGAGAAAAAATGGTTCCGTTATCCGGGAATACTTTCAAACAGATGGCAAGCATTTTATTCAGATCTGCATTTTTTAGCTGAACATATTTCATGAATTTTTCTTCATCGTCTTTTCCCCGTAGTACAACATTTGACTGATGTGGCCGAAATACTCTCTGGCAGAAGCAAAGCTGAAGCCGCGCACTTCGTCTTCCGTAAGTGGAATATAGCAGTAGTTGTTAAATGCCCTGAATTGGCGTATCCATTCTGTAAGGGTCGAAACTACTGCGTACTTCAATACAAGGAGAATACACAACAACAGAAATAAGCCAACTATGTTGCCTGCCATAAATGTAATCAGTAAAAGACTGTAAAAAGTCCACTGTTTGTATCCGAATAGCAAGGGAACATTCCCATTTGGCAGCCAGGTAGTTCAGAATACACAGCAAAACCATCGCAAGCAGACAAAGAATAAACTGAATCAGTTCTGATCTTTCCAGAAGCACTTTGATACGACTTTTCTTTTTCAATAAATTTTTCACCAATTTTCCTCCGTTTCTTTCGTACCATTCGGATGGAGTACATGTTTGTTCTTACGGTATGTATATTGCGCCTTTTGGAAAATCTTCAATGGATTTTGGAAAGTTTTTTAATTTTTGGTTAATTTTTTCAAATAGTTTTACGGAAACGTGGAATGACCGGCAGGTTGGACCGAACGGAAAGGTATTCCAGAAAGACAAGACGAAGATCATCAAGAAACTGGATATTAACGAATACCGGTATCCAAATCTGACGGCATCAGAAAAGAAAGTTGTGAAACCGGGATTGCAAGAGCTGGCGTATAAGTTAATGCCGGAGATATAGGGGGACGTATGAGTAAAAAAAAGAAGAAGCATTGGGAAAGGCATTCCCGGATGGGTTCTCTTTGCAGAAGGATGAGCATACCTTTTGTAGTTGCCGGGGACGAGAAGGGAAAGTTTTTCGTTGGATTATCGGATATCCTACAGGCGCTTGCCTTTGCAGAAGATGAAGCGGATGTCCCGGAGATACCACAAGAGTGGTGGGAAGAGATCGGAAAGCTGTATTCTGCGTAAGAAATCTGGATGGGATTATCAAAAGAAAGGCACTTGATTTCTCAAGCGCCTTCCGTTATAATCTAGTTAGAAGCTGATCGGAAGAGATTTCCGATTTGCCCTCGGTTTAATATTATTTCTTCAAAGAAATAGCATCTACTTTGGACGGTGGGATGCTATTTCTTTTTTTTATTGTTATGATTGTCTATGTAAGACAGCGCCGCGAAGACTACAAGCAGCAAAGTTAATACTTCTGATGTACTCATAGGGCATCACCCTCTCTTTCGTAATACTAGAGGGCAGTTAACAATCGGAAAATCGCATCCGTACTTCTGTTCGATTACATGCTTATTGTACCAAAAATTGAATGGGAAGACAAGAAATAAAATTCTCTATTTCCCCAAAAAATATTATTCTTCCAGAATTTGATGTCAGACGGCTTGACCGCGATCTCTTTCCCGGAATCAATTCAAGAATGGCGAGGTTCGCGCTCCGCCAGCTACCCGTGTTCTGGTGGCAGGAAGCCGGGGTGAGTCTGCGCGTGTGGTTAATGAAAAAAATAGTGTAAAAATAGTGAAATTATTCCTTTCCCCTTCCTCCACACCTAACCAATCGCTGACGGAAACGATGAAGACGCAAAAAAAAAAAGATTTGTTTATTCATGCATAATAAAAAAGCTGCTTTTATTTTTTACTTTCCTTGCGATTTTTCTCTTCTGGCACCATTGCAGCGTATGCTCCGGCAGTTACCCGTACTTTGGCAGCAAGAGACTGGGGCGAGGAAGGCATCGGCAGAATAAACGGAAGCAGCATGGATTAGCTTTCATGGTCAGCGCCCGCATGCCGGAAAAAACTTTTTTATTTGATTTTTATAATTATATTGACATGTGCCATAATAACTATTAAAATGAAAATACAAAAAAAAAAGATTGACATTGTGTTTTGTTTGTGATAATATATACAGCTGTCGCAATACGCTGATGCAGTATGGCAGTCTTTTCGTAAAATGAATTGTTGGTTATGGGATCTTAATTATTCATCCATATCTAAGCAATTGCATTTTGTTTGTAGGAGGTGGGGAAAATGTACGATGATGTAAGGCTTTTTGGAAATAATTGCCAATTACAAATGCAGAAGCATAAGATCGGCAAAAAAGTGAATTTGCAGAAAAATTAGGCTCTAGTGATGACGAGGTAAAAAAAGCTGTTAGAAGGGCAATTCCCTTTATTTAATGAGGACATCAAAGATATTGCAGCGTTTTTTAACATCTCTGAAAGTGAAATGTTCAAAAAATTATGGAGATCAGGCATATAATGATGCTGGATGTATGCATTGTATGGGAGATTTTATAAATCCTGAAAACAAGGAATTAATATTGGATATATTTGATCAATACTGCACATTGGAAGAATGCATAGAATAATAAATATGAGAAGAAAAATAGCCGCTTAACTCAAAGTGGCTATTTTTTATATGAGGTGGTCTATTTTTATGGAAAAAAGTTGTTGAATTGATTCAGAAGTTATGCGATGAAGGTGAACTACTCGGCAATTGAATAACCGAGCATCTGATGTGCGATCCTTGTGGATCGTAGATTCAGGGTGCGTCCATGACACCAATACTGCTATTAAACAGCTACTTTTATTACATATGGATCTGCTATCTTAAGTGGGTCCATTTGTTTTTCTATTCCATTCGTCTGAAAGTACAGTCGCAGGATATTAAAAGCCCCGACACAGTCGGCATTCCATCTTTTGTCACCATCAGTATAAAGGCCACGCTTGATACGGTTGGACTTTTCAGCGTTCTCTTTACAGACCTCCGACATAAGCGGACTGGTCTGGCTGGAATAAGCTTTCATTCTGTTTTACAAACCGTATACCATACATCGCAAGCTTGTATTCCAGAAGGATATACAGTTTCCGGTATGGCAGTGAATGTAATTTCTGGTTTGTCACAGAACCTTTGTTATTATCTTTACGGATGTTTGTGATATCACCGATCACTACAGTATTGATATCGTTATCATGACAGTATTCAGCGATAAACCGTGTTACTTTATGCAGGTAATCGCTGATGCAGTCATTTTTCTTTTTATACAGTTTCTGCACATGCTTTGACATCTTTGGATATTTCACACCGGCTTTTGTCTGCGTTTTTGTACCACTGGGACTGCACACGGGCAATCTCTTTGTCAAAGTAATGGCAGACGGAAAGATATTTCCTGCCGGCAATAAAAAGACTTTCCTGTGGATGGGGCATAGCAGTTCATAAGGTTATGGAGTCCGATATCAACAGACAAGTATCTTCCGTTATCAGAAAGCATAACGGCATCATTTACTTCATACACAACAATCACCGTGCAGGTTCCGTTTTCCGGAGGATAGATCCGATCTGTTTGATAACATCAGTATCCTTAAAAATCTTATTTTTAAGGTAAAGAAAGTTGTTTGTGATGTCATACTGCCCGGACATGAACTGTTTCAGCTGTTTCGACAGCGTAAGTCGTACGGTACTGTCACCTTCGGAATGAACAATGCCGTTCTGCATGTAAGTGATTGCAATATTCCCCTGTTTGAATCTTGAGGGTTTGGATTTGTAACACCATGTGTTCTCTGCAGCTGATAAAAAAAGATTTCCACGCCTTATCAAGAAGTTTGCATATTTCCTGTGCAGTCTGTGATGGCAAATGCTATACCACAAGTCGTCCTTATGGGCTTTTTTCTGATAGTACCAGTCAGGATATTCATCAGGTTCCGTCTTTTTTGTAATGAAGTCTTTCATAATTACAGACATTCCAGAGCTTGGATGCTGCATAGCACATATGCCCTATGATATTTGCCTGGTCTTCTGTTACTTTTACAGATGTCTTATGTGACAGCAGCATAAACATTTCTCCTTTCAGTAAGATTTGCTCTGGTGTTCAATATACCGGCGGATGTTTTCTTCCGATACAGAACCGATCGTCTCGCAATAATAGGAATGGTTCCAGAGTTCCCCTTTCCACAGTTTAGAACGCAGGTCAGGAAACTGCTCAAAAAAAGTTTCCGCCCTGTGATACCCTTCAAGTATTTCACAATGGTTGTCACAGACAGTTTCGGTGGTGCAGTAACAAAACATGTATGTACATGATCACATTCACCACATTCAAAAAAGCTGGACGGTAAATCCTTTTTTTTTGCGATCTGCTGGATGAGTTCTTTCATATAAGATTCCACTTCGGATGTCAGGACCTTCCTGCGGTATTTGACAGACCATACCACATGGTAGTTGATGCTGCATACCGAAGTACGGTAATGTATAAGGTTTTCTTTCATACACATAGTATAGCATAAAGTGCTGATAAAAGCAACCTGATGTTCGGTTGCTTTTTATTATATTTTCTTTCATCTCGGCAATTAAATAACCGAGGATTCCCGCTTGATTTCTAAACTTCTTGAATCTGATGACAAACGATATTCATTCGAATTTGCAGCTGGGGGAACAATGGAAATTTTCGACAAAATTGATAAAATCGGATATGCGGTTCATATTGAACCAATTGAATATGATGCAGACGGAAACGCAACAAATTTATAAAAAAAGACAATTCTATTGCGAATTTAATTCAAAGACATGGCTTCGGCTGTGTCTTTTTTTTATTTCATATTGAGAATGTAGACAAAACATTTTTTGAAAGGAGAAAAAGAGAAATGACAAAAATTGAAAATGAAAGAGAATTGGAAAAAAGATTACAGCAAAGATATATGAGCCAGGGCATGGATTTTCCCACAGCGTTACACAAAGCATCAGACGGTGTGTGGAAGTTGAGGCAGAAAAAATATACAAAAGAGTATTTTCTTCAGAAAATACACGAACATGATTACATTCTGCAAAGACTCTGCGAACATATTGTTTTGCGACCAAACGACAATAAGCGTTGTTTTTGGAGAAAAAGGCTTCAAAAACATGGTCGATGCAGTGGAAGAAACACTGGAGACTCAAAAGGATACCGAATTGTATAAGTATTACTATGACATGAAAAATAACGAACATGACTTCCACGACTTTGAAAGATGGCAGATATGGGGAAGAAAAGTCGGTATTAAGTAATGGAAAGTCCCTTCCAGAATTATTACGCTTAAGACATGGCTCCGGCTGTGTCTTTTTTTCATCTCATATTGTAAGTGTAAATAAAACACAATCGAAAGGAGAAAAACTTATGACTATTATGAACGAGGGAGAAATCATCATTAACGACAAGACTCGTGCAGGAGAGGTTGCACAGATTTTTGTGGCTGCAGGAATTTATGACAGCGTGGAGAAAGTTCCGGTTTACGAAGACGATGGAACAACGCCGGAGGAAGCAGGAATCAGCGTCCATGAAGTATTTGGAGATATTGAACCGGCTCTGCAGGAGGTTGCCGACAAGTGCAAGGAAGCAGGCATCATCCTTAATGGACAGATCTGCTACTCCGGTGACTATGATGGCCGATATTACATCACGGACAACGAGGTGGAGGATCTGACTGCTGATGAAATCGGCGTAAGGGAAGCCTCCAATGAGGAGCTGATCGCAGAGTTACAGCGTCGTGGACTGGATGTAATGGTTCAGGAAAGCAAACCTTCTGAGAGTTCCAAAATGGAAGATCTGCCTGCCCTGTATGCTTATGACATCAAATGGGACACAGACGGAGATCAGGAGATCTTAGATAGTATTCCAAAAGAAATTCGATTCCGGATGGAATGGTGGACGATGAGGAGATTTCTGATCACCTGTCAGATGAAACCGGATTCTGTCATGCAGGATTTAAACTCGGAATTTATTTCCGTGGAAAAATCATGCCTTGTAACACAAACTGGCTGGATGACGATACCTTCCAGATGTGGTTCGGGGAAGGCATATTCAAGGACTACGAAGGAGACAGTTACCTGATCAAATTTGAGAAGCATCTCAACGACAATGAATGGGTTGTTGAAATTATCTGGGAAGATGATTGCGACCATCGACCAAATCTGCTGCAATGCGGATGATTACATCACTGCAAACGAAATCTGGAAAAAATCGAGAGAATCTGTGAAAAGATGATCCAGCCAGATTCAGATGAAGTTCCTGATACAGATGGAAAAGAAAATTCTGCCGTTGAACTCGGAAAAACATACCAATTTGCTGGTTATAAATGGACAGCCTGTGAGCTGATCAATAAAGGTAAAAACCCTTGTGATTCAGTCCCATGGGGTAACCCATGGAAAATGGCCGGGCTTTAAAATGGAGAAATTTGGCAATGGTAATTACTATGCTGATTCCATTGATGGACAGGATATCAGTGCCTATGACAACAAGATGCAAGCACTGTACGATGCCATCAAGGATGCTGAGGATTCATCCGCTTCCTATGGAAAAGGATTGTACCTCATTCCAAAAGGAAAAAAGCCGGTTTTACGAGATGTGGAGAACCTGGTTCCGGAAATTACTGGAAGGCACTAAAAGGCAGCAGCGGAAAAACGCCAGTTCGTTCGGGGCTGTCAGCTACAACGCGTGGCTTGGTACTGTCTACGGTGGAAACTACGCGTGGTATGTCTACTCGGGTGGCAACTTCTACAACAACGGCAGCGGTCAGAGCAGCGACTATGTGGTCGCCCCGCTTTCAATCTCGACTTATCGAAGGTTGAAATTGTTGGCGATGATTATTATTAAGCCAAAAAATTCGCAGAAGCTGGAAATTGACAAGATGCTTACCATAAGTTCTCGTCATGTATCTGCAGATACCAAAGATCTTCTGGATCAGGCTGCTGATGACAATGAAGAAGATCCGATGCCTTCTGTATATGAAAACAGGGATACGGATGGTTTGTTGCGTGCAATCAGACAATAAAGAAATATGGGACAATTATCCTGCTGATCTGGTTCAGTGTATGAAGCTGGCCAGAGATAATGGATGTTTCTGGTTGTGCCTCGATGCAGACGGTTCAAAGAGTAGAAACTCTTGAATTTTTCGATTAACATATCAGCCCGGCGCACCGGGAACTAAAGGTTTGAGGTTCCTGTGCGCAGGGAACCTCTGTTTTATATTCTGCGGAAATGCGGGAAAGAAAGAGAGAAATTATGGCAAAGAGGATATTTATATGTAGTTAATACTGATGAGAATGAATCCATGCGTGTGTCAGAGGAAGAATTGTATAATCTTACAGGCCACCAGTTTGATTATATCGAGAATCTGCCAGATGAGAAATCAGAAACATTGGTTAAAGATCTGGTGCAGAGATTTGCAGCGTATGGAGCAACAACCGGTACAGAAGAAATGGATGAAGGAAAAATCTCTTATGCATTCCTTACGCAAGAGATTGCAAGAAAGTATTTTTGCACCAAGACTGCAGACCCTTAAGGATATGATACCGGACATGACGGTTGATGATCTTATTGACAATGGCTACAAAAATCAAGCAGCTGGTCGAAGACCCGTATGGGGATGCCGTGTACTGAATGGCTCCTTTTATACATTGGACTACTTCATGCGGAATGTCGGTAATGCAAAAGTGTATTTCGGAAATGTTTTGTATATGAATTAAGAAGAAAAAAAAAGGACATGGCTTCGGCGGTGTCTTTTTATTTCATATTGGTGATGTAAAACAAAAATTCATCATCGAAAGGGAGACATGAGACTATGAAAAAAAGAGAAATGTAAAATCATCGAAAAAAACCTCCTCAGTCTTGAAATTTTTTGTGTAAACAAGGAAACAAGAGTTTTAAAGAAAGAATGGAGGTAATATTATGGGACAGAGAAGCCAAATATATATCAGATACAACGTGAATTATGTAAGTGGAGCGGCACCGATTGCTCCTTATACTATGCATATATTGAAAATGTATTGCACAATATCACTTCCACATAAATATCCTTGCTCATTCAATATATTCGGATACAGCCTGTATCATAAACCCCTTTCCATATCACTTCTCCTCGGATACTGGTAATACCATTCGCCATTGTCGTATGGAAAAATTCAATTATTAGCACCACGAGGCATGTCCTTTTCGCTGCATTTCTTCAGATAACTCCGCGATATGCGGAAGCTTCCGATACTCACATATTCCACAGCTTAGAACCGTCTCATCTGTGAAAATATGTCATCAACCAGCCTGCTGTATTCACCTTCCAGTCATTGCATATCATCGGATCAAAGCACAGTCGCAATTGGAAATTCATCACTCCATAGCACATTTTATGCTGCTTTGAATCTGCCCTAGGTGCGACGCAAAATGTTTCATACTCTGCTGCAATCCTTGAGACGAAACTGTGTATAGGCAATACTACCCTGTCACAGGCTTTGTAATTGCTCCGTCAAATCACACCCCTGCCACTCTTGGTGATTTCAATTAAAGATTTTTGTAAAAGCACCATTCCCTCATTGCCGGTAAGCGACTCTATGGCTACTAATGAGGTCTCGCATCATATGACACGCAAAGATGTTGTAGTCAATGCAACTGAACGGCGTCACTGA
>VOFK01000584.1_pt1 | contig 31726 bp, 47 predicted proteins | sample 5384121 | NCBI WGS metagenome assembly VOFK01 (sample SAMN12384730, study PRJNA508395) | human gut metagenome | isolation source: healthy gut J | host: Homo sapiens | reverse complement strand
AGTACTTCTTTTGGTACGATATTTCTTGTGTATTTCTCAATCATGCCGAGAGTCTCCTGCACAAAAGCCTCGTATTTCCGGATTGTCGTTGATGTCGATTCCCATGAACTGTGCGGCTTCCACCAGTCCGTTTACACCGATAGTAAGATACTGACGACTCATATTGTCCGCATCCAAACAAAGAGTAACATACCCTTTGCCTGCAATAATTTCAGGTTTCTCGTATAGGCAGCTGTGCTTTTGTGAACTAGGTCTACTACTTCTTGGGAAGAAAAGGAGTGAGATACTGTTCTGCAGCATGCTGTATACAACGGTTCAGATTGATGGTGAGCACACTTTTTAGAACCGGTAGAAACTCCTCCGGCTCCCAGCGTATAACTGAAACCGTTGTCTTGTATCTCATTACGCAAGCGGCAGCAACTGCTCAAAAATCGGCATTGTCGCTCATATAAGTAAAGAAGGAATGCCCTCTGCATACATCTCGGCAGTGAAGTCACCGTATTCTTTATCCAGCACGTCACCGTCTTTTTGTCAAGAGTGCCATTGTCTCGACAGGGAATGTCAGTACGGTGCAGGTGCGTTCTTTATTAAACCATTTCATAAAAACGCTTCTGCAACCAGCTGAGTGAATCCCAGTCGGGCTTGCTTCCATCCGGGAAAACGAAAGTGCTCGAAAAGGCTGTTGAAATAATACTTGTCATAATAAGCTACATTCCAGAAGATAGCCTGGAAGTTGCGTGCTCCTGTAGGCTGATTGATGGAATAAACTATTTGTTCGAAACAGTCCGTTATAACTTTGTCAATCGATCTTTGTTTCAGGGATAGGTCTGCGAGTTTATCGGGGTTCTTATAATAATCCTGTCCGTATTCCAGTCCTATGAAATAGTTCATATACATCAGAAACTCGGGCGTAGCGCATGCCCCGCTCAACATACTCGATACGATGAATACCATATTGACGAATCCGCCACAGAAAGATTTCAGATTGGTGGGGGCAGTGGAATTGCCTCCTACGGCTGTTGTGCCTGCTATCAACCAGGGATACATCGTAATACTTGCACAGTAGTTGGCAAGCAAGATTGGTTTCATCATTCTTGTAGATGAAGTGATGATTCAGCAGGTCCAGATAACGGTCGGATATTTCTTTGCCGTACATATCTTTCAGGCGGTCTATCAACAGGCGGCGGTTGAGGCGGATAAAATTCGATTTGGGGAGTTCGCCTATCAGTGTGGCGATATTCTTGTTCTCCATATTGGCGTTGGAATCGTATTTGCTGCCGGTAGCCGGATTGGAAGCGTCGCAATAATCGAGAAGAAAGTTGAGCTTGTCCCTTACTTCCCGGTCTTCCAGATGTTTCTGGCGATACAGCATATATGCCTTGGCAACGCTGTAATAATGCTCTGCCATCAGGGCGACCTCCACCTGGTTTTGGTTTCTTCTACATTTGTCCCGTCACTGATACTGACACGACTCAACACGTTGGTGATAACATCCTGTGTTGCAAAACTTCCTACTGACAAGAATGCCTTGGATATTGCATTCTTAATTTTGTCGAGGGAAAAAGTTCTTTCTTCCCGTCCCTTTTGATAATAAATATCTCCGAACTGATTATACCTATATTTTAAGAATTAACAAATATAATTTGTGCTTACATAGTTATTCGTGCACGACAATTTCCGGAGCTTGTAATAAAATGGATCTGTGTAGGATTCGTTCTATTGCCTTTCACCCGAAAGCCTGGAATAACGGTTATCATATCGGCAGGTCTTTCTGACTTGTTTCTGTTGTGACGCCTTCCCGGTTTGTTCAGCAAAACCAGTGGCGGATGAATGCCACAACATTTCTCTCATTCTGATGGAGGGATAAAACTTACAGCTACGGGGATAGTTCCTGATTTTCACGGGATTCCCTTTTAATTCCGTTTCATGTTGATGATGATTCGGAAACCGATGTTGTCGGCAAAGTTAGAAATTAAATCTAAAGATTCAATTTGAAAAGGAAGAAAAATACCGTTTTTATCAGAACGATAGGCGGGCATTAACAACCCGATAACTTTCCGTTTATGTTCTATTCTTTTCGCATTTTAGTAGAGTCCGGTTTACATTTTGTTCTGTTGATGAGCCAGAGGTAAAAATAAACTAGAAAGTTGGGCGACGGATCTCAGCCGGACTTCCTTTTCAGACTTACTCTGATGCTTTCTTTAAAGGTGTGATCTCAATTCTTCAGTTTTGGGATTCCAAATGGGATGTAAAATCAATTTGATGAATCTGTTGCCTGTTTGAAAAGTTGGACAGTATTATGAATATAGTCTACATTTGGTTTCTGTAAATAAAGCACAGACATTAGGAATCAAACCTGCAATGTATGATCAAAAGGAACGATTGACATCGGCAGGTTGGACTGAACTCTTCAATGGGATGGTGGGATCTGAGCAATGAGAAGTGGTTATTAAGGGATACGCTTCTCCGGAAGGTAGTGTTGAAGTGAATGCCAAATTGCCGCAGCACATTAGAAGCTGTAAAAACGATCTTGGTCAACAAGTATAAAATCAGTGCATCTCGTATCACTGCTGAAGGTCAGGTGTAGGCGATATGTTTTACTGAACCGGATTGGAACCGTGTAAGTATATGTACTATTGAAGATTAAACTGATATATTACAGAAAATAAAGGAAGGCTGCCCCCAAAAGGCAGCCTTTGTTGCATATCTTGGTTGTATTTTTGAATACTCTGAAAGTTTAGTAAACAGATTTCTTTTGTACATTACATAAAATGGTTATTTTTGCAGGTATTGTTCATGCGCGTTCTGTGTTGAGTGTGCAAATATCAACCATTAAAAACTGTATTATGAAGAGAGTATTCGTTTTTCAAGATTTTAAATCGCAGAAATTCTGGAGCATAGAGGTAGTCGGAACAGATGTTACTGTAAATTATGGTAAGTTGGGGACCGACGGACAAACACAAGTGAAAAACTACGCAACGACTGAAGAAGCTGAAAAAGCAGCCAGCAAACTGATTGCGGAAAAAGACCAAAAAAGGGTATGTAGAAACTGCTGAAAGAAACTGCACGTGAAATGAAAGTGGAAGCCAAGAAATATACTTTGAGTTATGATGAGTATGAAAACAATGTGAATCTTCTGGATAAGATATTGAAAGATAAACATCTCTCTGAATATAAACAAATAACAATCGGTTGTTGGGATTATGAGGGTGGCGACTGTTCTGCCTTATTACAGGGAATGATTGAAAATAAGGAGAAGTTCGCACAAATAGAAGGCTTGTTCTGGGGAGATATTGAGCAGGAAGAACAGGAGATTTCATGGATTGAACAAGCTGATATTAGTCCGCTGCTCGATGCCATGCCTAAATTGAAAGATCTGAAAATCAAAGGAACCAATAATCTGCGTTTGGGAAAGACTTCACGGCCGGAGTTGCGGTCACTCGAAATTATCAGTGGTGGCCTGCCTACCGAAGTGGTAGAAGATATTCTTGGTTCTGATTTCCCCAATCTGGAAAAAACTGATTCTATATGTTGGTGTGGAAGATTATGGATTTGAAGCTGATATTGAGATATTCCGTCCGTTGTTCTCAAAGAACGTTTCCCGAAGCTGACTTATCTGGGGGATCGTCAACTCTGAAGAACAGGACAAGATTGTAGAAATGTTCCTGGAGTCGGATATTCTTCCCCAACTTGAAACAATGGATGTTTCTGGCTGGTACTCTCAAAGATGAAGGTGCCCAATTATTGCTGGATAATATGGATAAGATCGCTCATTTGAAGTTTATCAATATGCGCTATAATTATTTGAGCAAGGAGATGAAGAAACAGTTGCAGAGTCTCCCTATGAAAATAGATATTGCTGAAACTGAAGAGGCAGATGAATATGATGGTGAATTGTGGTATTACCCGATGATTACAGAATAGGAGATGCAGATAATCGTTGTCAGCAACTCTCTGTCCAAACGTATAGAATACTTTATTGAAGCAGGCAAACACTTGCAGACGGAAGTTCGTTTTATGACTTACGGGGAACTTTTTAACTGCTTGCCGCAACTACGGCAGGCAGTTATCAAACTGGAACCTTGTGTAAGCGATGAAACGAATTTCCTGAAATATGCGCTGTTGAATCAGGCATATAAGGAGACACTGCAACGTTTAGGCGAGATGAGGCTATCTGATGACGTGTGCTTTTTGAATACTCCCCATGCTTTATTACGTGCTCTTGATAAAAAGGAAACTAAACAAGTGTTGATGGACAGAGGGTTGAAAGGTGACTCCGATGTTACCTTCTCCCCGTTCTTTTGATGAGTTGAGAGAGCTTCTTGCCGATTGCGGTAGAGGATGCTTTTTGAAACCCCGTTACGGTTCGGGGGCGGGAGGTATTATGGCTGTTCGCTATCAACCCAACCGGAATAAATGGGTAGTCTATACTACCTTACAACAAGTGGACGGAGTCATTCATAACACCAAACGTATCCACCGTTTGAGTACGGAAAAAGAGATGATCCCGTTGGCGGAAGCGGTGATGCAAACAGAAGCTATTTTAGAAGAATGGATTCCTAAAGAGCAGTTGCAGGGAGAGAATTATGATCTCCGGGTAGTGTGCCGGGAATCTGAAATTGATTATATCGTTGTGAGATGCAGTAAAGGAAGCATAACCAATCTGCATCTGAACAATAAGGCACATTGGTGGAACGAATTGTGTCTTTGCCGGAAGTAGTGCGGCAACAAATCTATTTTCAGTGTCAGGAAGCGGTTCAATCTTTGGATTTTGCAATATGCCGGAGTGGATGTACTGATAGAGAGAGGAACAGATATTCCTTATATAATAGAAGTCAACGGACAGGGGGAGATCATGTGTATCAGGATATGTTTGCTCATAATTCTATTTATATTCAACAGATAAAAAACATAAAAAAAGAGATATAACCATGCAAATAGATGAACTGCCGGCTGGCGAACAGACCCAAAAATCCGGATCTGGATATGAATCAGGTGGTGGGTACTCATGATATATTGATGCTTTGCTTTGATACCTTGCGTTATGATGTCAGCAAGGCGAGGAAGAAGCGGCGGGAAGAACACCGGTACTGAACAGTCACGGAGGAGAATGGGAAAAAAAGACATGCACCGGGGAAATTTTACTTACCCGTCTCATTTTGCCATCTTTTGCAGGATTTCTGCCTTCTCCGGCGGAACCTCATTCGCTACGCAGCCGTAAGTGGTTGTTTTTCCTGTGCAAGCTGGTACGGGACGTATTCCGCCTGCGGGAAGTTATCCGTTTACGGAAGCAACTTTTGTGCAAAAGCCTTGCCAATGTAGGTTATGAAACGATTTGTATAGGAGGGGTGAACTTCTTCAGCAAGCGTAATGAACTGGGGCGTGTGTTTCCCGGTTACTTTACTAAAAGTTATTGGCTGCCGACCTTTGGATGCACGGCACCCGATAGTACTGAAAAACAAATTGATTTTGCATTGAAGAAACTCGAAAACTATCCGGAGGACAAACGGATTTTTATGTATATCAATTTTTCTGCTATTCATTATCCGAACTGTCATTATGTGGAAGGCAAAATGAAGGATGATAAGGAGTCACACGCTGCCGCGCTGCAATATATCGACAGTCAGTTACCCCGTTTGTTCCAGGCCTTTCAGAAGCGGGGGAAATACGCTGGTGATCGCTCTTTCCGATCATGGCACTTGCTATGGAGAGGATGGATATGAATATCATTGCATATCTCACGAGACGGTTTATACAGTCCCTTACAAACACTTTATTTTAACGAAAAAATGAATCAACCGCTACCACGATATGTAGACTATATGTATAGTTACCCACATAAAACTGCTTATCGTTCTTTTCCGTCCCCGGTTTCGCTGGTTCCTTACCTGAAACAGGTGGAAGGACAGAAAGCATCGCTTTATTTCCATATTCCTTTTTGTAGTCATAAATGTGGATATTGTAACCTGTTTTCTCTAAAAACCAATCGTGCGGATTATATCGCAACTTATTTGGAAACCCTTCACAAGCAGGCGCAACAATTGTCTCCACTCACTACCGGACTGGCATTTGATAGTTTCGCCATTGGAGGAGGCACGCCATTGCTTCTCACCGTTTCCCAACTGGAATACTTATTGGATACAGCTGCCTTATTCGGAGTGCATCCTTCACATACCTTTACTTCCGTAGAAACATCGCCGGAATATGCCGATCCTGCCCGTTTGGACTTATTGAAGCAAGCAGGAAGTGGCTCGTGTGAGTATTGGCGTACAGAGTTTCCTTGACGAAGAATTAACAGCTTTGAAAAGACGTCCCCGGCGAGACATGATTAATCAGGCGCTGGAGGCTATCCGGAAGAGACAATTCCCTTTTTAATATTGATTTGATTTACGGAATCAAAGGACAAACTGTAGCCAGCTTTCTTTATTCATTGGAACAGGCTCTTCTGTTTCAGCCTAACGAACTCTTTATCTATCCGCTATATGTACGACCGGAAACGGCTATCACGGGCGGGAACGACGATGTCTGTTTTCAGATGTATTGTGCCGCTTGTGATTTGTTGAAAGACAGAGGTTTTCTACAAACTTCGATGCGACGTTTTATTCATCATCCGTCTGCTGATGCGGAAATCTCATGTGGGGATGAAGTGATGCTGTCGTGTGGCTCCGGCGGACGCAGTTATAGGTAATTTGCATTATGCCACCCGGTATACTGTTTGCCAGCGTTGTATTGCCGGAGAGATAGATGATTATATGGGCACTACTGACGTTTTACAGTGGCTCGTAATGGATTTATTCTTTCGCAGGAAGAACAGCGGCAACGTTTTATCATTAAAAATCTGATGTATTATATGGGGCTTGATAAAGGCCGAATATGAGCGTCGTTTTGGAGAATCACCGGATAATGTGCCGTTGTTTCGACAGTTAGCTGAACGGCAATGGATAGAAGATACGGATAACGGTCGTATTTGTCTGACTTCCGACGGAATGGCATACTCCGATTATATTGGTCAGTTGTTCATTACTCCTGAAATAAGAGAACTGATGGAAACTTATTCTTATTGAACGAAATAGAAATGGAAAAACGAAGGCTCTTTACTTTCCTTCAGGCGTATATATTATCGCGGCAAAATTGAATAGCTGCAACTATACCTGTTCTTATTGCCCTTTTCGGCAAGAAGTCGCATCTGGCAGATACGACACAGGACGAACAGGCATGGAATCGTTTTATAGCAGCTATTGAACAATGGAAAGGGGAGCCGTTGCAGTTCGTATTTATTATTCCTTACGGTGAAGCATTGATCCATCGTTATTATCGGAAAGGAATGATGCACTTTGGCAGCATTGCCACAGGTGGCTGGAATTTCCTGTCAGACTAACCTTTCTTTTCCGGCTAAACACTGGCTTGATGAGATTCGTGTGACTCCCATTGTGATAAGTAAGATAAGGCTCTGGGCCAGTTTTCATCCAGAGATGACTTCGGTAGAGAAATTTGCGCATCAGATTCATATACTCCATCATGCGGGAATACAGGTATGTGCCGGAGCGGTAGGAAATCCCTCTGCAAAGGCCGTACTCAATGATTTACGGAATGCTCTTTTACCGGATATTTATTTATTCATTAATGCTATGCAAGGGTTAAGGGCACCATTAAGTCAGGAAGATATTCAGTTTTTCAGGCAACTGGATAATCTTTTTGAGTATGACTTGAAGAATGCTCCGGTACAATGGGAAGTTTGCGCAGGAGGAAGGAATAATTGTTTTATCGATTGGAAAGGGGATATGTATGCTTGTCCCCGAAGCCGGGTGAAGATTGGTAATTTTTATCAAGGTGATGGAGCTGTTCTGCCGCTATCTTGCGAGAGGGAAGGTTTGTGATTGTTATATTGCGTTTAGTAACCTGAACAATCACCCTTTACATCGAATCATGGGAGAAGGGGCGTTCTGGCGAATACCTGACAAGCCACTTATTACGACTGTTTTCTTCGATGTGGATGGAACTCTGACTGATTCACAGGGAAAAGTTTCTGAAAGTTATGCTAACGCTCTACGATATATGGCACAGTCCGTTTCCTTATATCTTGCCACTTCTCTGTCGATGGAGCAGGCGAAGAAAAAGCTGGGAAAGGCTCTTTTTCTATTTATTCAGGGGAGGAGTTTTTTGCAGATGGAGGGTTATTATCTTATTCGGGCCAGATCAGGTGTTTGCCGGTGAAAGTATATCCGGAGGTATATGGAGAATCTGCAAAAGTCACTATTCATAATTATGAAGGAGTGGTTTACAAGTATAGTATATTGGTACGTGATAAAGAACAGAGAGAAGCTATTCTTATCCGGTTGAAAGAGAATCCCTGCCAGGTTTTTTCATAAAAGCTCCGCTGATAACAGTCATTCATCCTGAAGCGAGTAAAAAAGAGGGGGTAATTCAGTTATGTAAGGCTTTGAGTTTATCTTTTGAACACACCTTAGTTGTAGGAAATTCGTTAAAGGACTGGCCGATGATGTCCGTAGTTTCTCATTCTTGTGCCGTAATGAATGCGGAACCCTTATTAAAAGAACGCGCACGTTATACGCTGAATCCGGAACGGTTGGCAGCTTTCTTTCGTTTTTCTAACGGAGATCCTATAGACCAAACCTCGTCTGATAATAGTTGATATATAGCTAGTTACATCTTCATAAGAAAATAAAAAACCGGTTAAAATTTGGTAATTATGAAAACAAAGCCCATATTTGCAGCCCTGAAATAGGGACAGGCATAAAAAAAATCCTCATCGGAGGGTGCTATAATAATAATTATAGTGCTGGATAAGATGAATGGTGCAAATCATTCGCTTGTCCGGCACTTTTTTTTATGTTGTAACAAAATAAGATAAAGAGGAAAAGTATCGAAGAAACTATGAAAGAGTTAGATTTGACACAAGGAAGCGTACCGAAGGTATTGTTGCAGTTTGCAGTACCTTTTCTGATTGCCAATGTGCTCCAGGCACTTTATGGCGGAGCTGACCTTTTTCGTTGTCGGACAATATGATGATTCGGCAAGTGTGGCAGCCGTAGCTATTGGTAGTCAGGTGATGCAGACAATTACAGGTATTATTCTGGGTATTACTACTGGGACAACAGTGCTGATTGCTATTGCTACCGGAGCTAAAGACAATCGAAAAGTAGCTTTTTACTATCGGGTCTTCCGTATGGTTGTTTTCAATAACCGGCGTAGTGCTAACTTTAGTCATGGTGCTTTTTCATAGTCGGATAGCAGAACTGATGCATACTCCTGTCGAAGCGATGGTAGATACGAAAAACTATATTTTGGTATGCTCTCTGGGTATTCTGTTTATAGTAGGATATAATGTTGTATGTGGTATTTTTGCGTGGATTGGGTGATTCTAAAACACCACTTTTATTTTGTTGGGCTGGCATGTGTGATAAATATAGTGCTCGATTTTATATTGGTCGGTTATTTCCATTGGGAGCTGCAGGAGCGGCTATTGCTACTGTAAGTGCACAAGGAGTCAGCTTTGGAATAGCGCTCTGGTTCTTATACCGGCACGGATTCCATTTTGATTTTTCACGGAAAGATATTCGGTTGAACCGGAATCTGTCTAAAAAGATCTTGGTGTTGGGAGCACCTATTGCTTTGCAGGATGCTTTAATCAATGTTTCTTTTCTGATTATCACTGTCATTGTGAATCAGATGGGAGTCATTGCGTCTGCTTCTCTGGGTGTTGTTGAGAAAATCATCGTGTTTGCTATGCTGCCTCCGATGGCTATATCATCGGCTGTGGCAACCATGACTGCACAGAACTATGGAGCGGGACTTATCAAGAGAATGAATAAATGTCTGGCTTCGGGGATTGGAATTGCTCTTGTTTTCGGTGTGTCGGTTTGCGTGTATTCGCAATTCCTGCCGGAGACTCTACTGCTTTCTTTACGAAAGATGCTGCTGTGGTGGCAATGGCGGCAGATTATTTGCGAGGGTATAGCATCGACTGCATCGTGGTTAGTTTCGTGTTCTGCATTAATTCTTATTTCAGCGGACAAGGAAACTCGTTATTCCCGATGATTCACAGTCTGATAGCCACTTTCCTGTTCCGTATACCGTTGTCATACTGGTTCAGCCAGATAGATAGCTCGTCGCGCTGTTTATCATGGGATTTGCTCCACCCATTTCAACGGTGGTTTCATTATTGATTTGTATCTGGTATTTGCGACATACCCAAAGGAAATTATACTTGAGAGGCACATTGATGCCTGCTATGTCGAATTAGGTGTTTTTTAAGTGACATATATTAACTAAAAATCTATTTTGTATGGAAGCTTATTTGAAGAAACTCTGTTTTGAGTATCAGGTTGATGAAAAAGAAGTGAAAAGAGCTGTTGGCTCGTATGGAAATGGTGTATCTGGATAAAGGAGAAACGATTGCTTCTGCCACATTGCCAGAGCAGAGCTTGTACATTATTGTTTCCGGTATTTTGCATACATATACCACTCATGAAGGGAGAAACCAATCGGTTTTTCTCTGCGGGTGATGCTGTGTTATGCTATAATTCAAGTCAGTATTCTATCAAGACACTGACGAAATGTGCTGCTTATTACATCAGTGAAGAGGAGATTGAAGAGTTGTGTGCATCTTCAATTTCATTTGCGAATCTGGTCCGTCAACTGATGGAGTATCAGTTTTTACTTTAAAGAGGAAGAGGATATGAATGCCCGCAAGCTGACAGTAAGGGAAAGGTACCTCTCTTTATTGGCGGAAATTCCGGATATTCTGTACAGGGTGCCATTGAAGCACATTAATCATTACTTGGGGGCAGATGTGACCAGTTTGGGATATCTGGCCGGAAGTTCTAAATAGGAAATATAACCTGAGACATATTTTTCTATGTATTCCTTATCAGATGGTTCATGGCTTATTCAATCGAATCGAATTTGAAAAGTCTTTTGGATTATTTGGTAAGGAATATTATTTTTGTATTCCAAATGAAAAACTCAATACCCGATATACTTTTTATAAGAATAAGTATGGAAGCGAACTTTGGTCGATGTGGTAGAACTGAAATATGTGAAGAAGTTCCTGGCTGAAAGTGCTATTCACACGTTGAATTATTATGATGTTACTTTTATAACAGAAGGTAAAGGGACGTTTTCAGTCGATAACCAAACCTATGAAGTAACCCCATGTGACGTCCTTTTCTAAACCGGGGGAAATGAACTGGGATACCATCATATCACCAATGGGTATGCTCTGATTTTTCGAAGAAGAATTCTTGTCTTTCCTCTTTAAAGATTCTTTGTTTGTACAGCATCTTTCGTTTTTTCAGATAGAAAGTTCTTCACATCGCTACTGCATTTGTCTGATGAGCTTTATACACGCATACTTGAAACCTTGCATGATATAAAGATGGAGATTGATTCGTATCAACAGGGCGATGTACACTGTTTTGAGAGCATTGCTTTATGAAGTCCTGATGTTGCTGGACCGTGCTTACCTTAAAAATGACTTCGATAGAGGAGGGCAGAAGTAGGGAAGTTTCCAATAATCATGTAAGTAAAATTCATGAATTTGGTTGCTACACATGCAAAAGAGCAACATTCGGTTCAATATTATGCGGATAAGCTCTGCATTACTCCTAATTATCTGAATGAGATGATAACCTCGACCATGGGAATCAGCGCAAAAACAATATATTCAGAGCAAGGTGATGGAAGAGGCTAAGAGGCTGCTTGTTTATACGGACTTTCCTATAGCTGATATTGCATTTGAACTCTGTTTTTCAACGGTTTCTTATTTTATCCGTGCTTCCGGCAGCATACGGGAGAAACCCGTTATTGTATCGTAAAGCACACAAAACCGTAAAAAGTGCTATTTCTACCTTTCTTTTTTTATTGCATTGCTTTCCTTTCTCTACTTTCGCATCAGATAATAAACCAATAATAAAAAAGTAAAATGATGAGAGACGCGGAAAACAGTAGGCAACATGATTGATAAGCTGAAACAGCTTTTTATCGGTTCGATAGACGGTGAAGGATTTCCTACCATCAAAGCAAATGTTGCAACCCAGAAAAGAAAGGGGATAAAAACGATTTATCTGACAACAAATACGTCGTCCATGCGCGCGCGTGCGTGGCGCAATACCGTGAGAACAACCATGCGTGTATCTACTTCTGTGATACGAGATTTTTTAGAGGTGTCATGCCACGCGGTACGATGGATGTCGACGGATAGTGCCAGTAAAGAGATGATCTTCAGAGGGAGATACCATGTATTATCCGGAGGGAATGGCGTGATCCCGGATTCTGTATTGAAGTTTACCGTGCTATTTCAGGACGTTTCTATAGTAATTTTAAATCGGAAGATTTTGTGGTCGAATAAGGTGCAAGATGGGGTGATTTGAATGGCATTAACGGAGGTATTTCAAAACGCAGATTAACGCAAATTATCGCAGAAATAATTTTTATAAATCGTTGATTAATATATCAATATAATTGGAATAATTCGATAATTTGCGTTAATCTGCGTTTTATTATTCATTATGACACACCTCCTTTATATAGTCTATACTATTCCTCATAACACAAATAAGTTCTTGCAATTGGTTGATGATGTTTTGTTTCCATTCTTGCAGGAAGTCAGCAAAAAGCGGCTTCATCTTCCAAGAATAAAGATACTATCAGGTTCTGGCAAGAAATGGATAGCTTCAATAGGGCTGTAGACAGTCAGAAATACAATATGTATCGGAACCTTTTTAAGTTTACCGTCTTCCATTGCTGTCAGTATACTGTCTTTTCACTTGGGATAAAAGCATCTCCGAACTGAAGTTCTTTTGCAGTGGCAAGCAAGTGGTTTACATCACGCTGTATTTCCCCACAAATGAATTTGGGAAGACAGGGATTACTTGTGAAAAGCTCAATATACTCATATCCAGAATCATGTCTTAGTCGCTCCATAAATGGGATATCCTGTTTTACTATATCCCCCATTTTAAACATTAAAGACATGACTATCGAGCCGAAATTGGCTTTGAACATCTTATCTTTGGTTCTGAACAATAATGTAAAAAAGTGGGCCGGTTGATTCCTACCGTTTATCACTCATGCTGGTCTCCACAACTCATAAAAAGTTGTTAAGCAGTTTTTTATTATTTGTTGCTCTAAATCGCTATGTTCCGTTGTAGCCATAATTTTAGTTGTTTATGTTTCGTCAATAAAAAAGTAATAATCTGTTTGTTATGTTCATCGCTTTGACGCTACTGTCAAAGTCTAAAATAAATACTCAATAAACAAAAGGAACACAGCGATTTATACGTTTTTTCTATTTTTCTACAATGATTGGCAATGCATCGAAAGGTTACAAGCTAATGACATGATTGACTCCCGGAAGCAAGGATAGAGTTCACCGGATATCAACCAACCCTCTCCAAATTCAGTTTAAGTGAGATTTTAGCTTTTCTGCGCTTTCAAAGATAGATTCCGAACGGGTATGAAGTAATTCTGAAACTTTTTGCCGATTCATTCACCTTATTAATTTGTTTCTGGACTTTCTTTGTATAACCAGTCTCATAACAAAGTCGGGAGTGAGTTTTCGCTGCAAGTGTTGGTTCTGTCTCACTTTCAGGTTGACAAATCCCTGCATGAAGAAATCACTTATCAGTGGCGGAATCACTTCGATCTTCTGGTTGATGAGCCATGAGGTGACGTCCTTTTGAGCAAAGGGTTGAACTTCAGGAATATTTCCCCAACAATTACTTTGTGACAGGATCCCTGTTCACAGATTTTGTTGAAGTCTTTGGCAGCGAGATATAAGTAGCTCAACAAGTCCTCCGGTTTATTTTTTCTGATGATGGGCTGTGCTGTATCCAGATAAAAGATCGCGCAGACGGGCGGCCTGTCCCCGTTCTTTTTTCTCACGAACGACAGCTGCATAATAGAATTTTAAGCAATGCAATCACTGTATAACACAGACGCAAGTATGATTGGTAAAACCTTGAGCCAGTTTACCTTTTAAAAACCGGATTGCTTTCATTTTCGATACCACTGCCGAAAAGCAAGTGATACCACCGGTGTATTGCGTATCCATTCTCAATCAATGCCTTTTATCAGTGAAATATAGTTGCTGGCACGACATTGTCCACCGGTTTGTGTGGATGGCAACGCACGTATTGGCAGGATCATAACGTCCGCTTTTTAAAGGCTTTTACTATGTCGCCGACAAATCAATGTTGCCGGATAACATACCTCATTATTGAGTATTTCAATCCCCAGTCGCAAGATGCGGTGTCGCTCAACGGTAACGTTTCCATTTCATATCCGGCCACTTTCATGATGGATGGAATGAGTGGTGAAATGAAAGGCGTAAAGAATGGAGCGAGGATTTTCTTCTTTTTGTCTTTCTTGCGGTGAAAGGAGCAGTTGAAACAAATGGCTCGATCTTTCGCTTGAGAATGTTTCAAACTGAAATTCAAGCTTTCCACCAACGAGCGGACTCGTAATTTGATGGAGCCGATATTATTAACATCGTCTATCTTGAGCAAAGTAAGATTCTTGCCGTATCGTTTCAGCAAAGTTACGCACCTCATCTATAAGAAAAGCATCCGGACCGCAGCCAAAAGAAGTCATCTGCATATATTGTATGTCACCCTCTTGCATTGCCGCCCACTTGGTTGCTTTCAGAATACGGTTGGTAAATGCCCATTGAGAGAGGTAATGAGTCTTTTCCAATGAAATCTCCTGCTGGCGGACAATATCATCAGTTATCACATAAACTCCCATCGCAGCAATCATATCCGAAACCTTGTGTTGTATCAGTGGATCGCTATGGTAAGGGGCGTCCGGCGAGTAAGATAATCAGTTTGTTTTTCCCGTCCCTCGTTCAGAACTTCCTGATTATAGGCAGCAATTTTTTCTTCGAAAGCATATTGTTCCTGTAATGCGCGCGAGAAGGCATTTTTTTTGCATTACCTCATCCCTGATACCCAAAGATTTCAGATATTCATAGCATTGTTTATACAGCAATGCTTCATCTTTGAAGGTGATAGTCGGAGCATCTATCGGTATATTCTCTTCCTGTACACTTTTGATGACTTCCGAATAACCGGAAACGATGGGGCAATTATAGCTGTTTTGCTGTTGCTTATCCTTTTTCTCGAAAACAACGAACGGCATAAATATCCGGTTGACGTTTTGCTGTGTCAGGTTACGGATATGACTGTGCACAAGTTTGGCAGGGGAAGCAGATGTTATCAGACATCACCATGCCGGCAGCAGTCTCGTATTTGCTGAATGTAGAGGGTTCCGACAACTGTACCTGAATGCCGCAAGCAGTAAATAAGGTATGCCAGAAAGGGTATTCCTCATACATGTTCAGAATACGTGGAATGCCTATGGTGAATAGGGGTTGTGGAATGTCTGCGCTCCGGTCGAATAATAATTCCAGCTTTTTTTTATCATACGTATTGATGCCTTTGTCCGCATGGCTTCCTTTTTATTGGAAAACACCTTCTCACACCGGTTGCCGGAGAAGTAATGGTTTTTACTGTTGAACGTATATCGCATGATGGCGCACTGGTTCTCGCACCCCCCGGCATTGAAGTTGCTTGGAAGTATATTGCCCATTGGAGCATCTCGTTCAGCTCCGTCACCCGGGCATTTTTCGATTTGTTTGGCATATAGGGCACAACCAAGAGCACCCATCAATTCAGGACAGTTACTGCGGAAGGTTTGTTTCCCGGTCAGCTTTTCCAGACTTCGTACGATGGAATCATTACGCATGGTTCCTCCCTGCACGACAATATGGTCGCCAAGTATCTCCGTGTCTTTTAATTGCAGAACCTTATACAGGCAGTTTTTAACAACGGAATAAGATAATCCGGCAGCTATATCCGCTACGGACGCTCCTTCCCGAAGTACCTGTTTTACTTTGGAGTTCATGAAGACTGTGCAACGTGTACCCAGATCACATGGTGCTTGCGAAAACAAGCTGCTTTTGGCAAAGTCCTCCACACTGTAATCCAGCGATTGCGCAAATGTGCTGATAAAAAAGAACCGCAACCGGAGGAACAGGCTTCATTGATTTCGATTCTGTTGATTACCCGTCGTTCACAAAGATGGCTTTCATATCCTGCCCTCCAATATCCAGGATAAAAAGAAACTTCTTTGCTGATATGTTTGGCAGCAGCATAATGAGCGATGGTTTCAAGATTCCCGCATCCATGTGGAAAGCCGCTTTTATCAGATCTTCTCTCTCGTAACCGGTAGAACATCCTCCTTTTGCGCAGGGTAGTTCCTCTCCGGCATTCTTCATGTAGTTTCTGCAGGCCGGTCTCTACTGTTTTTATAGGGTTTCCGTTGTTGTCGTGATAATAGGGGAGTAAAGGATACGATGATTGTTGTCGAGTACTACGATTTTGGTGGTAGTAGAGCCGGAGTCTATGCCGATAGTTGCTTCCTGTAATCCGGGACGCAGACTGGCATATTGAATTTTATACTGGTCTTTTTCTTTTTTCCATGACCGATATTCTTCCTCACTGTCGAATATAGGGAGAAAGCTCACTCTGGAAAGGTGAGGTAACACTTAGTTTGTTTTCTATTACCTGTATCAGGTTGGAGAGATGAATACTTTCTTCATTGTTTCTCTGCCAATGCTGCTCCCCAGGCAGGGATCAGATTTCCTTTTCCGGTAATATGAAATCTGTATCTTGTGACAGATTCAGATAGTTGTCAAATGCTTTCCGAAGGGCCGGAATAATAAAAAGTCAATGGGCCACCGCAGAGTAATACCGGAGCTACGATATTGCAACCGCGTGCAAGTGTGACAGTGGTCTGTACGGCTACTGCATGGAAAATGGAAGCTGCTATATTTTCTTTGGATATATTTTTGGCTATCAGATTCTGTATGTCCGTTTTGCAGAATACTCCGCAGCGTGAAGCGATAGAGTATACCTGATTGGAACGAAGTGCTAGTTCATTCAATTCGTCGATGGAGACTCCAAGCAGAATAGCCATCTGGTCAATGAAAGCCCCGGTTCCGCCGGCGCAATTTCCATTCATGCGCAGGTCTGTAGCCTGTCCGTCCTGAAAGAAAACAACTTTCGCATCTTCTCCTCCAATATCGATCATAGTGGCTGTGTGCGGATGCTCCCGGCGCACATAGTTTGTTGCAGCTACAACCTCTTGCACAAACGGCAGAGAGCATTTCTCTGAAATTCCCATTCCAACAGAGCCCGTAATGTGGAAAGATAAAGGAATATCACCCAACTGTTCCTTTATTTGATAAAGAAATCTGAGTAAACATTCTTGTGTTTTTGCCTGATGCCTTTTGTATCCGGAAAACAAGACTGTAGTTCCATCTTTATCCAATACTACCATCTTAGCGGTAGTAGAGCCTATATCTAACCCCACTTTATATGCATTCATATACCAAATATCTTAAATTAGACCTTGTGTTTGACACCTGTGTCAGACGTAAATGTATGTAAAAATATGGTAGATATAGCAAATCGTAATTGAAGTTTTTGATTTAATTAACGAATTGGAAAAATAGAGAGATGAAATGTGAGGGAGGAAAACGATCGTGTAAAAAAAGACGTAAATGAAAGATTGTGTATTTATATTACTTGTTGGGTTGTAGTAGATCTTTTATGGTGAATCTTAGAAATCTTGTTTACTCTATTTTTTTGACAAAAGGTAACGTGGATTTTAATAAACCCGGATGCTGTTTATAATAAACTTTTTGATAGTTTTAGTAAAACGGTATTCGAGTTTATTATAAACTATTGTAGAACAGTTTTAGGATCAGACGAGAGATTTTAAGCTGAATTATAAACAAAATGGGGCAATAATCATTCGACTATTGCACCCATATTGTATAGGAGTGGTATTGTAAAATACCAGGTTATTTATGATTTATGTATGATTATTTCTTTCTATTTTCATGTTGTTTATACTTTTTCTTTTCTCAAAGATACAACATAAAAAGTCATTTGTCAAGAGTCTGATGAGAAAAGTAGCTTATCGGTCTCAAAACAGATGAATAACTTTTTACTTCTAATATCCGATTTTTATTCGGCTTTATTACAGAATCGGGGATTTGGGTACAAAAATCCGTAATTGATATACAATTCCATTCGTTTTATCGCAGTAAATTTGCAATCAGAAGTTTAACAATGAAAAGATAGAAGATGGTGATAAAAACAATTCTAAGTGTTTTTGTCTTTATTCGTTATGTTATCATGCAGTATGACAGGGAAAAAAAAAGGATATAAAACAGCAGCCTGGTATGTGCGCCAAATTACCTATGGCGGCTGACGGTATTGTGCGGCTATCGAAAATCGAGGTTTATCTGGAGTATCTTGAAGAATATATGAAATATGCGACCGAAGTGGGTGAAGTCTCCTTGCGTACTGAACCGGGAGTGCTGACTATGTATGCCGTCAGCGAAAAAGAGAATCCTGTAAGCAGGATAACTATTCTTGAAACTTACGCGAGTCAGGAGGCTTATAAATCTCATATTGCATCGGAGCATTTTCAAAAGTACAAGCAAGGAACGCTGCACATGGTTAAGACTCTCGTACTCTCTGACCAAACGCCGCTTAACCCCGCAAATTGCATTAATAACTTCATTCAATAAACGAAATGATTATGAATAAACTCCTTTTTATTTTCAGTATTTAGTATTTTAACACTCAATGTTATGGCACAAGAAAAGATAGTACAGACGGCAGGACGCGACCAGTTAGGAACGTTTGCCCCTAAGTTTGCGGAACTTAAGACGATGTTCTCTTTGGAGAAGTTTGGAGCCGCACTGACAAACTCGGTCTGCGTGACCGCAGTTTAGTAACCATTACCTCCCTTATCAGTATGGGAATCACGGACAATTCGCTCGTTTATCATCTTCAGTCGGCGAAGAAGAACGGCATCACCCGCACGGAGATCGCAGAGATTATCACTCATATAGGTTTCTATGCAGGTTGGCCGAAGGCGTGGGCAGCGTTCAATTTGGCAAAAAGGAGTATGGTCTGAAGATATTGTTGGTGAGGATGCCAAAACAACAGCTTTCCAGCGTGAGATGATTTTCCCTATTGGTGAACCCAATACAGCCTATGCACAGTATTTTATTGGTAACAGTTATCTTGCTCCGGTTTCGCGCGAGCAGGTGAATATCTCTAACGTTACTTTTGAACCACGTTGCCGCAATAACTGGCATATTCACCGTGCAACGAAAGGTGGCGGACAGATGCTTATCGGTTGTAGCCGGTCGAGGCTGGTATCAGGAAGAAGGTAAACCGGCGGTAGAGATTCTGCCTGGTACGGTTATCCATATTCCTGCCAATGTGAAACACTGGCACGGAGCTGCTGCCGACAGTTGGTTTGCTCATCTGGCTTTCGAAGTTTCCGGTGAAAACACTTCCAATGAGTGGCTTGAACCGGTTACAGATGACGAGTATAACAAACTCAAACAGACTAAACGATGATTTTTGCTAATCCTGCTTTATCTTTTGAAAGGAAATAATATGACTACCGAGGAATTTTAAGAATATGTAAAGACGCGCAAAGCGCTTAATACAGGAGAAATACATCGTTTGATGGACGATATGAGCAATTATCAAAGTAATAGAAGAATGAAAACGCCTGTGGGGTTACTCCATCGTGATAATGTCTAAACTAATTAATGATAAGAAATATTTAAAATCAAAATAAAATGAAACAGATTATATTCATATTTATGAGTCTCCCTTTGCTTTAGCTGCTCATCAAAAGCGCAGAATCAGACAGCGGATACTAATGTACAGTCCGATAAGAAAAATCCTGGTTGCCTATTTTTCTTGTACTGGAACTACAGAAAAAGCTGCCGATGCCATTGCAAAAACGGTTGGCGGCAAACTTTATCAGATAACTCCCGCTACAGCCTATACCTCGGCAGATCTCGACTGGAACAACAAGAGTAGCCGTAGTTCAATTGAAATGACGACTGAAAATTCACGTCCGGAATTGGGGGGAGAAGCGCTTAATCTGAAAGATTACGACGTGATATTCCTTGGTTACCCGATATGGTGGAATTTATGTCCGCGTCCGGTCAATACATTCCTTGAGAAATATGATTTCTCCGGTAAAACCGTTATTCCATTTGCTACTTCCGGAGGAAGCTCAATAACTAATAGTGTAAAACAAACTCAAGAAACTTTATCCAAAAATCGTATGGGGAGAAAGCCGATTGTTGAACGGAAGTGTCAAGCAGGCCGGAGAGTGGGCGAAAGGAGTAATATAAAAATGGCTACTGAAAATATATTCACTAAATATGAGAAGTTAAATAGGGCGGAAGTAATAGTGAATATATTAAATGAGTAAGTATATTACGAATCATATTTAGATTATGCTTTTTTAGAAAAACTACTTAAAGAATTTAATTTTAGTACTAATATTTTTAATTGGGAGGAGTTTAAGTTATTCGACCAATATTTTGAACGAATATTAGTTAGTAAAGGTACATTTTTGATTAAGGAAGGAGAAACAGAGAGGTATAGTTATTTCGTTTTTGATGGAATATTACGTTGTTGGCTTTTAAATCATAACGGGGAAGAACAAACTTTCTGGTTTTGTAAGGAGGGTACGTTTTTCAATGTCAAACATATCTTTTTACATTACAAACTAGGTCTGCATTTAATGTGCAAACAATTGTAGATAGTGTTATTTACCGAATAGACAAGAAGCAAGTAAATGAACTATATACCGCTATCCCTAAAGTAAAAACTGTATTTGAAGATTTAAATGCTATATTGTTGAATAAACTTTTGTAAAAGAAATATCGACTTAATTAAATATTCTCCCCTGAACAGTATTATCTACAGATGATGGAAGAATATGGTATTACATTAAACTATATACCATTAAAAAGATATAGCTTCTTATTTGGGTATCACACCGCAAGCACTAAGCAGAATCCGTAAACGTATTTTTTAACTTGGGTTCAGTGTTTTGAATGTATAAGTAACGAACTTTGCGGCTTTTAAATTGCAATTACAAGTATGATTAGAAAAAATTAAAGTTACGGATTATCCACGTTTGATGGAAATTTGGGAAAGTGCAGTATTGAGTACACATGATTTTCTTAAAGAGGAAGATTTTCTATATTATAAGGAACGACTTCCGGTATATTTTCAGTATGTTAATCTATTCGGATTTGAACAAGAGGGAATCTTAATCGGATTTATGGGAATTGCAGAAGGAAATCTTGAAATGTTATTTATTGACAATAAGTATCGAGGCGCAGGAATCGGAAAAAAAATTAATAACTTATGCCATAGATAATTTGCAAGTAACTAAAGTTGATGTGAATGAGCAAAAAATGTTCAAGCTGTCGGTTTTTATGAATATATGGGTTTTAAACATATATAAAGGTCGAATTTGGACGGAGAAGGTAAGGAATATCTTATTTTACACATGCAGTTGTAGTCTCTGTTCAATTATAAACAGATGCTTAGTATAGGTACCTTTAATTGAAGATGTAATGTTACATTTGAATAAAATGATTGGTTAAAAAATCATTGTAGAGTTTGAATGGGCACATCTATCGCCTACTTAAACTCTGTTTTAAATGAAGTGAAGAAAAAGAAAAAAGCTCTGAATTTCTTGAATTTCAGAGCTTTGCTTTAAATTTTACTATTTGCTTTCGCGGTGCGTACGGGACTCGAACCCGTGACCCCATGCGTGACAGGCATGTATTCTAACCAACTGAACTAACGCACCAAAATTTTTTTAATTGGATTAACTCATTTATATTTCTCTCTGCTTCTTAGTGAAAGAAGCGGTGCGTACGGGACTCGAACCCGTGACCCCATGCGTGACAGGCATGTATTCTAACCAACTGAACTAACGCACCAGAATTTCAATTTATTAATCTGCATCTCTCTCGATTGCGGGTGCAAAGGTAGTTGTTTTTTGTAAACCTGCAAGCGTTTTGAGAAAAGTTTTTTTCAAGAAAAAACAAGAAAAATGCTTAGTGTCTCATTTTGAGTACTTTTGTAATGAAAAAAAATATTCGTTTTTCTTCTCTTCGGATAGTGACGGTATCTGGTCGTTATAGTGACGCTATCACGATGGAATACCGTCACTATCCGAAAGGCAATGGTATCACTATCCTAAAGTTTGTCATTCTTTTCATTGAAAATAACTCTCGATATCTTTCTATCTGTAAGAAATCACCGTTTTTATATCAACTTTCTGCTTGAATAATTCGTAATTTTGGCAATAAATCGTTATTTTTTGCGGACTAAAATTAGAAAGGTAGAAAATAATCTGCCTAGAATCGTTAATTAGTAAAAAGAATGATGACAACTGCCAAACTGTTATTGCACTGTCCCGACAAACCGGGAATCCTTGCGGAAGTGACAGACTTTATTACGGTAAACAAAGGAAATATTATCTATCTGGATCAGTATGTAGATCATGTAGAGAACATATTCTTCATGCGTATTGAATGGGAACTGAAAGATTTTCTGGTTCCACAGGAAAAAATTGAAGATTATTTCAGAAACACTCTACGGGCAAAAATATGAAATGGATTTCCGTCTTTATTTCTCTGATGTAAAAACCACGTATGGCTATTTTCGTTTCCAAGCTGTCACACTGTCTTTTCGATATGTTAGCCCGGTATACGGCAGGAGAATGGAATGTAGAAATACCTCTTATAATAAGTAACCATCCGGATTTGCAGCATGTAGCAGAGCGGTTCGAATTCCTTTCTATCTGTTCCCTATCACCAAGGAGACGAAAGAAGAACAGGAGCGCAAAGAGATGGAACTGCTTGCCAAACATAAGATTACATTTATTGTATTGGCACGCTATATGCAGGTGATCTCCGAGCAGATGATTAATGCTTATCCGAATAAGATTATCAATATCCACCACTCTTTCCTTCCTGCGTTTGTAGGAGCGAAGCCCTATCATGCGGCATTCCAGAGAGGGGGTGAAAATTATTGGTGCAACTAGTCATTATGTAACGACAGAGCTGGATGCCGGACCGATTATTGAACAGGATGTAGTGCGCATTACTCATAAAGATGCTATTGAAGACCTCGTAAATAAAGGAAAGGATTTGGAAAAAATCGTTCTTTCGCGTGCAGTGCAGAAGCACATCGAGCGCAAAGTTTTGGCTTATAAAAATAAAACAGTAATATTTAGCTGATGAAAGTAGCAGTTGTAAAATACAATGCCGGCAATATTCGTTCTGTGGATTATGCTTTAAAGCGGTTGGGGGTAGAAGCGGTGATTACTGCTGATAAAGAAGAACTCCAATCGGCAGATAAAGTTATTTTTCCCGGAGTGGGAGAGGCGGAAACTACCATGAACCACTTGAAGGCAACGGGACTGGACGAACTGATAAAAAATCTCCGTCAGCCTGTATTTGGAATTTGTCTCGGCATGCAGTTGATGTGCCGGTATTCCGAAGAAGGAGAAGTCGATTGTTTGAATATCTTTGATGTGGATGTGAAACGTTTTGTCCCGCAGAAACATGAGGATAAAGTGCCGCACATGGGATGGAACACCATTGGAAAAACGAATAGTAAATTGTTTGAAGGGTTCACCGAAGAAGAGTTTGTCTATTTTGTGCATAGCTTCTATGTGCCGACCTGCGACTTTACTGCTGCTACAACTGACTATATTCACCCGTTCAGTGCTGCGCTCCATAAAGATAACTTTTATGCTACCCAGTTCCATCCGGAAAAAAGTGGTAAGACAGGAGAGAAGATTCTGACAAACTTTTTAAACCTCTAAGATACAAATAGTAAATAGATGATAGAAATTATTCCAGCCATTGATATTATTGATGGAAAGTGCGTACGCCTTTCCCAGGGAGATTACGATAGTAAAAAGGTGTATAATGAGAACCCGGTGGAAGTTGCAAAGGAGTTTGAAGCGAACGGTGTTCGCAGGCTCCATGTGGTAGACTTGGACGGTGCTGCTTCTCATCATGTCGTTAACTATCGGGTGTTGGAACAGATTGCTGCACGCACTTCTCTCGTCATAGACTTTGGTGGAGGAGTAAAGAGTGATGAAGATTTGAAAATTGCTTTTGAGAGCGGTGCGCAGATGGTAACCGGAGGAAGCATTGCGGTGAAAGATCCGGAATTATTCTGTCATTGGCTGGAAATATACGGCAGTGAGAAGATTATTTTGGGGGCAGATGTAAAAGATCATAAGATAGCCGTCAATGGTTGGAAAGATGAAAGTGCCTGTGAACTTTTTCCATTTCTCGAAAATTATATAGATAAGGGGATACGAAAAGTAATCTGTACGGATATTAGCTGTGACGGAATGTTGAGTGGCCCTTCTATCGATTTGTATAAAGAGATGCTGGCGAAATTCCCTGACCTTTATCTGATGGCTAGTGGCGGGTGAGCAAGGTGGATGATATTGTTGCCTTGGATGAGGCCGGTGTTCCCGGAGTTATTTTCGGTAAGGCATTATACGAAGGACATATCACCTTACAAGATTTGAGAATCTTTCTATAATGAGCGTATCGGAATAAATAAGATACCTTTTTATAATAAGGGAGATAAGAATCAAGCTTCAGGAATATAGATTATAAATTGTTGAACAATAAATAAAATAGGATTGTGTTAGCAAAAAAGAATAGTACCTTGTCTGGATATAAAAGACGGACAAACCGTGAAAGGAACGAATTTTGTCAACTTGCGCCAAGCCGGTGATCCGGTGGAGCTAGGTCGTGCTTACAGTGAACAGGGGGCAGATGAACTTGTTTTCCTGGACATTACTGCAAGCCATGAAGGACGTAAGACTTTTACGGAATTGGTAAAACGGATTGCTGCTAATATCAATATCCCATTTACCGTAGGCGGTGGAATCAATGAATTAAGTGATGTAGACCGCCTGTTGAATGCAGGAGCGGATAAGATCTCTATCAATTCTTCCGCTATCCGTAATCCCCGATTGATTGACGAGATAGCAAAGAATTTCGGTTCACAAGTTTGTGTGTTGGCTGTAGATGCCAAACAGACCGAAAACGGTTGGAAATGTTACCTGAACGGAGGACGCATCGAAACGGATAAAGATCTGTTCGAGTGGACTAAAAGAGGCACAGGAACGCGGAGCAGGAGAGATTCTTTCACAAGCATGAATCACGATGGGGTAAAGAGCCGGTTATGCAAATGAAGCACTTGCCGCTTTAGCGGATCAGCTCTCCATTCCCATCATAGCTTCAGGAGGTGCGGGCTGTAAGGAGCACTTCCGTGATGTCTTTTTACAGGGAAAGGCAGATGCTGCATTGGCTGCCAGTGTTTTTCACTTCGGAGAAATTAAAATTCCCGAATTAAAATCGTATCTTTGCGGCGAAGGAATTACCATCAGGGGGGGTGAGGCACCCCGGCCGGGTTTTCCTGCGGATGGATTATATAGTCAGATAAATATAGGAACTGTCTGCAAAAGAATTACATAGGCGAATAGAACATAATTGTAATTTGGAATAGTAATTAGAACTTATATAAAAAATGGAATTGGATTTCGATAAAATGAACGGACTCGTTCCGGCTATCATACAGGACAACGAGACACGTAAAGTCTTGATGCTGGGCTTCATGAATAAAGAAGCTTATGATAAAACAGTAGAAACCGGAAAAGTTACATTCTTTAGCCGTACGAAGAATCGTTTATGGACAAAAGGCGAAGAAAGCGGTAACTTCCTTCATGTTGTATCTATAAAGGCTGATTGCGACAATGATACATTATTGATTCAAGTAGATCCGGTAGGTCCTGTGTGTCATACTGGTACAGACACTTGTTGGGGTGGAGAAAAACGAAGAACCGGTCATGTTCCTGAAAGCATTGCAGGACTTTATAGACAAACGTCACGAAGAAATGCCCGAAGGTTCTTATACAACCAGCCTGTTTGAGTCGGGAATCAATAAGATAGCTCAAAAAGTAGGAGAGGAAGCTGTGGAAACAGTGATTGAAGCAACGAACGGTACTGACGAACGTTTGATCTACGAAGGAGCCGACCTCATTTATCACATGATTGTATTGCTTGCTTCAAAAGGCTATCGCATTGAAGATCTTGCACGTGAACTGCAGGAAAGACATAGCAGTACCTGGAAGAAGCATTAATAAGTAAAGATTAGAAATTAAAAAATTAAAACGGGAGTCGGCATGGATGACGGGGCGTTGATACAATATAAGAACGTAGAAATCCATCAACAGGAACTCTGTGTGCTAAGTGATGTAAATCTGGAATTGCACAAAGGAGAGTTTGTCTATTTGATCGGAAAAGTAGGCTCGGGGAAAACGAGTCTGCTCAAGACTCTTTATGGCGAACTGGATGTAATTGACGGTGAAGCGGAAGTGCTGGGCTATAATATGCGATCTATCAAACGTAAGCATATCCCGCAATTGCGCCGCAAGTTAGGCATTGTATTCCAGGATTTTCAGCTGCTCACAGACCGTACTGTATATAATAACCTGGAATTTGTGCTTCGTGCCACAGGCTGGAAAAACAAACAGGAGATACAGGAGCGTATTGAAGAAGTGCTTCAACTGGTGGGAATGTCCAACAAAGGTTATAAACTTCCGAACGAACTTTCCGGTGGCGAACAGCAGCGCATTGTGATTGCACGTGCCGTACTCAATTCTCCGGCTATTATTCTAGCGGATGAACCGACCGGAAATCTGGACGTAGAGACCGGTAAGGCCATTGTAGAATTGTTGCACAATATCTGTGGCGAATCCGGTTCATCCGTAGTGATGACGACGCACAATTTGCAATTGCTGAAAGAGTATCCGGGCAGGGTATATCGTTGCGCCGACCATCAGATTGTAGATGTGACTGATGAATATATGCCCAGACAGAGAACAATAGAAATAGATTTAAATATAGATAACTAAAACAGTAACGAAAATGAAAGTTTTAAAGTTTGGAGGAACTTCCGTAGGTTCTGCTCAGCGCATGAAGGAAGTAGCCAAATTGATTACCGATGGTGAACAGAAGATTGTTGTTCTTTCTGCTATGTCAGGAACAACAAACACATTGGTGGAAATTTCGGACTATCTGTATAAGAAGAATCCGGAGGGTGCCAACGAGATTATCAATAAGCTGGAAGCAAAATATAAACAGCACATTGATGAACTTTTTGCAACCCAGGAATATAAACAGAAAGGTCTTGAAGTTGTCAAATCCCACTTCGACTACATCCGCTCCTATACTAAAGACCTTTTCACTTTTTGTTCGAAGAGAAAGTGGTTTTGGCACAGGGAGAGCTTATCTCTACGGCGATGGTAAACTTCTACCTGCAGGAATGTGGTGTGAAGTCCGTGTTGCTTCCGGCTTTGGAATTCATGCGTACTGATAAGAACGCAGAACCGGACCCCGTATATATTAAGGATAAATTGCGTGCTCAATTGGATCTCTATCCGGATACAGAAATCTACATTACGCAAGGTTTCATCTGCCGCAATGCTTACGGTGAGATAGACAACCTGCAACGTGGTGGTAGTGACTACACTGCCTCATTAATCGGTGCGGCTGTCAATGCTTCTGAAATCCAGATTTGGACAGACATCGACGGTATGCATGACAACGACCCGCGTATTGTTGACAAGACCGCTCCGGTTCGCCAGCTTCACTTCGAAGAAGCAGCCGAGTTGGCTTACTTCGGTGCAAAAATCCTGCACCCTACCTGCATCCAGCCTGCTAAATATGCCAATATCCCTGTTCGTCTGTTGAACACAATGGATCCGGAAGCTCCGGGCACACTGATTTCCAACGACACGGAAAAAGGCAAGATCAAGGCAGTAGCTGCAAAAGAAAACATTACTGCGATCAAGATCAAATCCAGCCGTATGTTATTGGCTCACGGCTTCCTGCGTAAGGTATTCGAAATCTTCGAAAGCTATCAGACGTCTATCGACATGATCTGTACTTCAGAGGTAGGTGTATCTGTAACAATCGATAACACGAAGCATCTGAACGAAATTCTGGATGACCTGAAGAAATACGGAACAGTAACCGTTGATAAAGAGATGTGTATCATCTGTGTTGTAGGTGACCTTGAATGGGAAAATGTCGGTTTTGAAGCGAAAGCTCTTGATGCGATGCGGAATATACCGGTGCGTATGATCTCGTTCGGAGGAAGTAACTACAACATCTCCTTCCTCATTCGGGAGTGTGATAAGAAAGTAGCTTTACAATCGTTGAGCGATATGCTTTTCAACAGCAAATAATTCCACAAATAATACGAGCGCTTTTTACCGAACTGATAAAAGCGCTCTTTTTTCCAACTAAACAAGTTTTTCGAATTATGAAGGGAATATTTCCAATCGATAAATTCCGCACTTTGCAGACGCCTTTCTATTATTACGATACCAAAGTGCTGCGTGATACATTGTCGGCTATTAACCAGGAGGTTGCCAAATATCCTAATTATTCAGTGCATTACGCTGTTAAAGCCAATGCCAACCCGAAAGTACTTACCATTATCCGTGAGAGCGGAATGGGAGCCGACTGTGTGAGCGGTGGAGAAATTCGTGCCGCTATCCGTGCAGGATTTCCGGCCAATAAAGTTGTTTTTGCAGGAGTCGGCAAAGCAGACTGGGGAAATCAATCTCGGGCTGGAGTACGGCATCTTCTGTTTCAATGTAGAGTCTATTCCCGAACTGGAAGTAATCAATGAATTGGCTGCTGCTCAAAATAAGATTGCTAATGTTGCTTTTCGTATCAATCCTGATGTCGGCGCACATACACATGCCAATATAACTACCGGTTTGGCAGAAAACAAATTCGGTATCAGTATGCAGGATATGGACAAGGTGATAGATGTGGCGCAGGAGATGAAAAAAACGTAAAGTTTATCGGGCTTCACTTCCACATCGGTTCACAGATTCTGGATATGGGTGATTTCGTAGCCCTCTGCAATCGTGTCAATGAGTTGCAGGACAAACTGGAAGCACGAAGAATTTTGGTAGAACATATCAATGTAGGTGGTGGTTTGGGTATTGACTACGGACATCCCAACCGTCAGGCTATTCCGAACTTCAAGGATTACTTTGCTACCTATGCCGGACAATTGAAATTGCGTCCTTATCAGACCTTGCATTTTGAATTGGGACGTGCAGTTGTAGGACAGTGCGGTTCCTTAATCTCTAAGGTTTTGTATGTAAAACAAGGCACACGGAAGAAATTTGCCATCCTGGATGCAGGTATGACCGATCTTATCCGTCCCGGCTCTGTATCAGGCATTCCATAAAATGGAAAATATTACTTCCGAAGAACCATTGGAGGCATACGATGTAGTAGGACCGATCTGTGAATCGTCGGATGTTTTCGGAAAAGCAATTGACCTGAACAAAGTGAAGCGTGGTGACTTGATAGCCCTTCGCTCTGCTGGTGCTTATGGTGAAATAATGGCTTCCGGATACAACTGTCGTGAACTGCCGAAAGGATATACTTCCGACGAATTGGTGTAAGTAAAAAATGAACTGCTACAATCAAAATGTGAATGTAGTTTAAAAATATAGGGTGCATGGAACAATTTTAACTGAAAGCGTGTTATTTTTTTTGTAATGAGTTCAAAAAAGAAACTACATTAACAACTTAATAAAAAATACGATTATGATTTCAGAAAAAATTACAGAATGCAATTAACGAACAGATTACTGCTGAAATGTGGTCTGCTAACCTGTATTTAGCAATGTCTTTCTATTTTGAGAAAGAAGGTTTCAGTGGTTTTGCTCATTGGATGAAAAAGCAATCCCAGGAAGAAATGGGACATGCTTATGCAATGGCAGATTATATCATCAAACGTGGAGGAACTGCTAAAGTAGATAAAATAGATGTTGTTCCTAACGGATGGGGTACTCCTCTGGAGGTATTCGAACACGTATACAAACATGAATGTCATGTTTCTCAATTGGTAGACAAGCTGGTAGACGTAGCTGCTGCTGAAAAGGATAAAAGCAACACAGGATTTCTTGTGGGGATTTGTTCGCGAACAAGTAGAAGAAGAAGCTACAGCACAAGGCATTGTTGACAAGATCAAGAAAAGCTGGTGATACCGGAATTTTCTTTGTAGACTCACAATTGGGACAGCGTTAATGATGTTACTCTGAAAAATAGTTCTTTAATATATTATAGAAGCTGCCTGAATTCCTGTTCAGGTAGCTTCTTTTCACTTTTTGCTTATGTTCGAAAATAAACTACCTTTGTGTTTACGAGTCGGAGAGAAATTAATCCCAGTTATTATAAATGAATGGTTTGAACAGAGGAATTATAAGATTGCTCCTTTTATCTTTATTGCTCCTTTTAGGGGTGAGTAGTTGTTCTCAAAAGAGGAACGACGTATCTTAGTTGTCCACTCTTATGAGGAGACTTATGCGGCTTATCCGGAATTTAACCGGATGATAGCGGAGCAATTTGAAAAAAGAGAAAATTGATGCTGATATTCGTACCGTTTATTTAGACTGTGAATCCTACTGGGAAGAGCCGGAACTTGAGCGGATGCGCTTTCTGGTTGATTCCGTATCGAAAGACTGGCGGCCGGAAGTGATTCTGGTGAATGAAGACCAGGCTACTTATTCATTGATGAAATGCGGAATTCAGTTGGCGAAAGAAGTGCCTGTGGTTTTTGGTGGTGTCAATTATCCGGAATTGGGGATTACTGAAACATCATCCCAACGTGACAGGCTTCCATGATAAGATTGCCTTTAATGAAAATGTCAGTGTGGCAAAAGAACTTTTCGGTGAACACGTCCGGTTGTTTACCATGCTTGATACCACTTATATCGATAAACAAATCAGAAGAGATGCAAAGGAACAGTTTAAAGGTCATAAAGTGACCGGATTCGTCGATAACCCCGAACTTTCTCTTGAAGAACAGATACGTTTGACGCAGGAGGAAGGTTATACTCGTTTCATGGCTATTCCTTTACGTAATGCCAGAAATCATTCGGATGCTACTTTTTATGTGGGTTTTAAACAGGAGTTACCGCGATCAATGTTATATTCAGCTGAAACGGGATTATACTACCATTAATATTGGAAGCATTTGTGGCAGTCCCAGCTTGACAGCTATCAATGAAGCCTTCGGGTTTGGTGAGAAGTTGTTGGGTGGATACATCACCTCGTTGCCTATTCAGGTAGAAAGAAAGAGGTGAAAACTGCCGTTCGCATATTGCATGGCGCAAGTCCCCTCGGATATACCCATTGTTGAAAGCCGGAAAAGTATGGAGTCGTAGACTGGAATACAATGACGCAAATTGGTTTGAGTAAGGAAAGTATTCCTGCTAAATATCGTATTATCAATATTCCGTTCAGAGCTGAATATCCATTTTTGTGGGGAGCCTTTCAGTCGCTTCATTTGTTCTTTTTAATGATTTTTTTCTTCTTTTTGGTGGCTATATCTTCGGGGAACAGATATGAGGAAAAACAGGCTCTTATAGCATTGGCTGATGAAAAAACATTGTCAAGTCAGCCATTGAGGGTGGAATGACGTATGCTTGGAGGTGGATAAGGGGTTGTTTTTGTTTTTTGAAGATGCATTCTGGGCGTCGCAAGGGTTAAATCTCAGACAACTTTCGTTTAAGGGAAATTCATGAGCTTTTTCCATCCCGATCATTGGGAAGGAGTGAAGTTCAACTGGCGAAATCTGAAAAGTGCTCATAAAATTGTGCAGGAGCTTTTGTAACTTCGACGGTAAAGGCTATCAGTGGTGGGAGTTTCGTTATACTACTA
>VOFK01001294.1_pt1 | contig 31767 bp, 58 predicted proteins | sample 5384121 | NCBI WGS metagenome assembly VOFK01 (sample SAMN12384730, study PRJNA508395) | human gut metagenome | isolation source: healthy gut J | host: Homo sapiens | reverse complement strand
TCTTCGTGAATATATTGGTCTTCAGAAAGAAATAGCGGTTATAGGTGCGTTCAAGCATGTTGAGATATGGAATAGGGATAAGCGGTCGGAGTATTTCGACGACGACGCTTATAAGGCCGAAAATATGAGTCAATTATGGAGCAGGAAGATTTTATATAGAAATTTGAACGCAGAGGAAGCTTTATGAATTTAATCATATTTCAGTTTTGTTGAATGAAAAGCGTTGCAGCGGAACGTAAAGCCTGGAAGGTATTCGACGGCACGCTTAAGGCGGCGGACATTCGTCTCATATGTGAAAAAACTTGGCGAATCTCGGAACTTTATCGGTATTGACTGAGATACTGCCGCACTTAATGCAGCCGGTAAAAACTTGAAAATATAAGTGCAGGAAATTAACTGTTCACGATAATTTTTAATGTAAAAATATTTTAGAAAGTCTAAAACTCCTAATATTATTGTTAAATTCTAGATTTGGGCGTGTCATCTCCGCAGCTTGATGAGGCAGAATCGCGATTCAGCTAATAAGGCAATTCCGATGCACGGCTTGGATATGAGAATGAATAGGGATGACAAACTACGGCATATGATGTTGTTAACAATTATACTTTTGATGAACTGAAACAATTGCTGTTCAGGTTTGGAGAGGAAAAAGAAATGCCCAAAAAAATAGCCGCTAATATAGTGAAAGAAAGAGAAAGAAAGACAATAGAAACAACGCGGGAGCTAAGTGAAATTATAAAGAGGTCATTTCCTCCGCTGAAAAAAAAGTATGGGGACAAGCATCCTGCTGTAAGAGAAGTTTTCTTGTATTATTAGAATAGAGGTCAATCACGAACTGATGGTCTGAAAGAAGCAATTTTGTATTTTATAGAATGTTTGAAGTTGGGCGGACGTTTCATGTGATAACCTTTCATTCGCTGGAGGATAGAATTGTAAAGACTGCTTTTGCAGAATTGGCTAGAGGATGTACTCTGCCTGAAAGAATTTCCGGTTTGTGTTTGCGGAAACTCGCCGAAGATAAAGATAATAAACAGAAAACCAATAGTTGCCGGAAAAAGATGAACTTGAAAATAACAGAGCCCATAGTGCAAAATTACGAATAGCAGAAAAAAATATAATCGAATGTTAAAAAGTTTAATTGAAAGGGATGGTAAAGTGCCTGAGAAACAAAAAGACAGCATATAGAAGACAAAAGCACCTTTTGTCGCAAAGCAGGAAATTACCGGGCGGAAACAAGAGGCACTTCATCATGGCGGTGCTTATGGTGCTCACGTTACATCAGGAAGGCTATGAATTGATTACTCGGGTATCCCGGAATAAAAAGCTGCTCAAAGCTTATCGGTATGCGGGTACAGAAAGACTAGAACAGGCAGTTATGAGAGCAGAAATCTTATAGAGCCCAAAGCGGTGTATATCGGGAGAGACCAGTTCGAATCGGAGAGGTAATTCAACTGAGTAATATTCAGGATAAATCATATATATGAGGGGTATTATCCACCTGTGTATACGGCTCCGTCAGAAAGGCCTATGGCAAACGGAATGCGGACATCATCAGTTTCCGTTATGAAAGGCCGCTGGGATACAAACGGAACCACGGTGACTGTTCAGGCAGAGTTCAGAGAAAGAATTCTGACCGTGAGCGGTTAGAAAATTAAAGGCTCGTGTATCTATTTTAGGCATAGCAGTGATGTTTTTATTATTGTGCTGATGCTTTACAGACAGAGTGCAATATTTGGTAAAATCAGGAAATAGAAACGTTGAGATTCAGAATATAGTAAAATTCTTCATCAAAACGAAGGAATACGAGTCAAGTATGAATGATCAATTGAACTGGGAGGCAACGAATCAGTCACATGAAATCAACTGGGAATGGTTAAATCCGGATTCAAATTCAGATATTTATATAATGTAGAATATAGGATGAAGTAGTTAAATCTTCTTCTTCAAAAATAAAAATGAAATACAAAATGGGTATAAAAAGTTATTAAAATATGTTCTATTTTATAAATTTTTATATAATAAACTTTCCACAAAGAACGGCGCCTAAATTCCTGGTCGCCTTGTTGAAATTAATGGAGGAATAAACATGGCAGAGCATGAAGGGGTAAAAAAGGGCAGGAGGTTACCGGCTTATTATTAATAGTATTTTCAGTGATGTTTATAGCAACTGATATTCGCGTCGGCTGGCTTCAGACAGTTAGGGGAAAGGACTTGTCAAAGACAGGCTTTTAGACCAGCAGACAAGTGATAATACGGTCAGCGCCAAACGCGGAAATATATATGACAGGAACTATAAAGTGCTTGCAACCAATAACACTACGGTTGAGACTATAAAAGTATAACTCCTGAAACGCTGCGTACATCTATCAGTAAAAAATGACTATTGATGAGGTTGCTCAGAGATTTGCCGATATTTTGGAACTTGAAAAAAGACGTTAAAGGATAAAATATCAAAAAAGATTCAAAGAAAGGAAATAAGGAGACTTTAAAGAAAAAAGTGGATAAAAGACGGTTTGCCGAAACACCTTAGAGGTATGTAAATGCTTCGGAAGGACTCAGCAGTGTGCTTTTCTGAGAGGACGTTAAACGATACTATCCGTATAATAATTTTGCAGCTGGAGTTATTGTTTCTGCGACAATCTGGGGCCTGTGAAGGTGTTGAGAGTATTTACGATGAAAAAAACTCAGCCTTGGTGTGCCAGGAAGAGATGAGTGTCAGCTCAAAAATCGTCTTGAGGATAATAACGGATATGAGGAATTATATAGCTGCTCAGGATGGAAATAGTGTTGTTTTTGACTATTGACAGAAACAATACAGAGCTATGTTCAAATTTAGAAGCCGCAGCCGCAGATAATAAAGTTAACGAGGGCGGCGGCGTGCTGTGGATGTTAACACAGGCGAAATGCTGCTATGTACAGAGCCGGATTATAATCTTAATGCTCCGTTTGAAATAACAGAAACAATCGAACAAAAATATCCGGGGGTATAAAAGAAACTTGAAAATTTGGGTGGGCAGGAATATAATGCGAGGCTGGGAGAAATAATGCAGACACGGATTGAGGCGTAACAAAGCGGTAGTCGATTCTTATGAACCGGGTTCTACTTTTAAGTCTGTTGTCGCTTCGATAGCTTTAGACACCGGTTCATGTACACTGAATGACTCATTCACCTGCGGCGGTTCGATTTTGCAGTTGCGAACAGCAATAAATGCGCCAATACTAACGGTCATGGGTTGCAAAAACTTTACTCAGGCAGTACAAAACTCGTGTAACCCTGCTTTTTATACAAATTGGTCAAAAGACAAAAAAAAAAAGTTTTTGACAGGTGTTGAGGCATTTGGATTCTTTAAGAAGACCGGAATAGAGATTCCCCGGTGAGGCAACTTGGTCTTGGATTTACAAAAGACAATATGACAGATGTCGATTTGGCAACATCGTCATTCGGACAGTCTATAACAGTAACGCCTCTTCAAATGGTAGCTGCAGTCAGTGCTGTCGCTAACGGCGGAATATTATAATGAAACCTCATATAGTAAAACAAATAGTTAATTCCGATATGGAATAGTTGAGAACACCGGCCTGAAATGGTGAGACAGGTGATTTCAAAAAACAAGTAAGAAATGTGCAGTATACTTGAATCAGTTTGTATCCAGTCGGCGGAGGTAAAAATGCTATCTAGGATATAGAATAGCAGGAAAAGACCGGTACGTCAGAGAAAATACCCCGCGGAAACAAAGTATTAGCGTCATTTATAGGGTTTTGCTCCGGCGGATGACCCTCAGGTTGTTTGCCTTGTAATCCCTGGGGATGAGCAAATGGCGATTCATATTATGGCAGTACTATTGCGGCACCGGTAGTTCGCGATATTCTGGGCGAAAACTTTATTGCAGTATTTGGGGTGAGCCGAAATATAACAGTTCTGAGGAAGAATATGTTGATGTTGAAATTCCTGATGTTACAGGAATGAGTAAGTCTGACGCAGGGATAGCAATTGATGAGAGCGGCCTTGAGGTTAAGTTCAGCGGCGAGAGTGACCTTATAGTTGACCAAATACCAAAAGCGCACACTAAGTGACTCAGGGAAGCAAAGTTGTTTTTTTTTGTATACCGAGGGCAATAAGGCAACTCACGTTCTGTTGGGTGCCGAATGTTGTAGGAAAGACGCCGGCGGAAGCAAAATTCAACTTTAGTCAGCGAGGGTTTGAACGCAAAAAAATCAAAGGAGTTTCAAAATCGGGTAAAAATGCAACATGTATCGGTCAATCACCGGTTTGAAGGAACTATGGTAGAACCCAGAACAGTGGTTTCAGCAACTTTAGATATGATGAATCTGAGACTACAAATGATTAAAATTTATAATTTTAAAAAGTTTATTTTTTGGCATGAATTATAAAAAGTGATTTAATCATTTTGGAGGTTAAAATAAAATTTTATATAATTTGTTTAGGCAAAAAGCGTTTATAACAAGGGTGCTGAGGTATAAAATCTCAATAAGATAATAATGCAGGATTCACGCCGGCTAAATAATACAAATATATACACAAAATCAAACAGAAGTGTAACAAAATAATTTATTTATAAAATAAAAAGTAATTTATGGCAAACAAACGCAGGGGCGATTAAAGGAGCCATAGCGCAAAGTGAGAGCAGCTGCAAATAATCAGATATGTTAAATAAATCTAAAAAAACATAGCAAGGTGTGCCAGCAAAAATAAAAATAGCGCTAAAATAAGAGCAATTAGCAAACAACAGGTCAAAGAAGACCGCCGCGCAGATGCGCAACCCTCAAATCAGATATAAAATAAATCAAAAAACGCCAACAAGGCTGATTCAACAAAAGCCAAAAATAGCGCTAAAAATATAAAGTAATTTATAGCAAACAACGGTAGGGTCAAAGACCGCCGTGAAGTGCAACCGCAAATAAGCGGATGTAAAATAAATCTAAGGTATTGACGACAAGTAAGCGCTAAAGTAATTTAATGACGAAACAACGGCAGGGGCGGTCGAAGACCCTGGCAACCAAAACAACAAAAATTTACATAAATTTCTACTAAATCATATTAACAATTGACTTTTTATTTATATTAGCTATATAATATAAATAACTATAATCAACTGATATAATATTAAAATAATCACAAAAATTGTGCATACAAAATATTTTATATAAATTATGAAATGATATATTTAAGCAAAGATTATGTAATGAGATGAAAGCGAAAAAATACATAATTCTAAAGGTTCTAATAACATTATAAATTAAAAATCTAAAGCTTATAACTTTTACAAATAAATTGAGTTTTGAAAAAGTATATAGTAGAATATAAGAAAAGTTTTATTGATATTACACAGGAGGAATAATAATGACACTTTTTGTAGAATTGTTGAAGGATGTAAATATTAAAAAATAGATGGCGGCGGAAAGCATGAAAATAAGTGGTATAGCCTGTGGTTCCAGAAAAAGTAAAACCTGAAACGTTTTTGTTTGCATAAACAGGTTATGAGAGACTGACGGACATAAATATGCTAAGTCTGCTGTTGAAAACAGTGGGTGGCTGTGGTAGCCGAACGCTGACCTTCCTACAGTTGACGTCCCCTGTGTTATCGTTGACAACACAAGAAAGGCTATGTCTGAAAATGGCGGCAACTTTTTTGATTATCCTTATAAAAAGTTTAAGCTTATAGGAATAACCGGACAAACGGAAAAAACTACGACTACTTATTTGATTAAATCAATTCTTGAACATCTTGGAAAGAAAGTTGGACTTATCGGCACAAATCAAAATATGATAGGCGATATGATAATGAAACCTCAAAGAACAACGCCAGACTCTTTGGAGTTGATGCAGCTGTTTGATATGATTGCCTCTCATAATGTGGATTATGTTGTGATGGAAGTTTCTTCTCATGCGCTGGCTCTTGACAGAGTGACGGCGTGTACGTTTGATGTAGGGCGTTTACCAATATAACCCAGGACCATTTAGATTTTCATAAGACTATGGAGGAATATTTGGCGGCAAAAAGCATATTGTTTAATATTTGCAATACCGGCGTAGTCAATAAAGATGACGCCCGCAGCGAATATCTTATTGAAAATGCAAGGTGCCGGAATATGATAACATACGGTATAAGTCAGGATTGTGATTTAAAAGCGTCTAATATAATTCTGAATGAAGACGGTGTAAAATTTGATATAAATTACGGTGGTATGGAAGAACACGTCGACTTGCCGATACCCGGTGAATTTTCGGTATATAACGCTTAACAGCGATAGGCTGCTGCATGACTGAGAACATACCTCTTGATTTGGCTGTTGACGGTCTTCATAGTGCTAAAGGCGTTAAGGGAAGAATAGAAATAGTAAGAACGCCGGGTACAAATTATACAGTTATAATTGATTATGCGCACACTCCGGACGGACTTTTGAATGTTATAAACGCCATACGTGGATTTGCAAAAGGACGAATAGTCACACTATTTGGGTGCGGCGGTGACAGGGACGCCTCAAAAAGACCAATAATGGGCAAGATAGCAGGGAGAACTCTCGGTTTTTGTATAGTTACAAGTGATAACCCGAGGAGGATCCTGAAAGATAATAAAGCAGGTAGTTGAAGGAGTAAAACAGACAGACTGTGATTACGAGGTTATAACAAATAGATTCTCCGCAATTGAATATGCATGACCACGCGAAAAAAATGATATAATATTATTGGCCGGTAAAGGTCATGAGACTTACCAGGTTTTAGGAAAAGATACTATAAAAGTTTGATGAAAGGGAAATAGTTCAAAAACTTTTTTAGGGTGTTACGATAAATAATAACAAGCTGTTTTAACGGCAATATTGTAACAAAAATATTATGAATTTGATTGTGATTGTGTGGAAGTCAGTGGATTACTAAGGAGATAGTTTTATGAAATGGTGTATGAATATCAACAAACTTGCTGAAATCACCGGAGGAATAGCTTACAATTGCAGCGGAGATGAGATAGTTAAAAACGTAGTCAGAGATGACAGAGAAGTATCCGACGGAACTGTTTTTGTTGCTCTTAAAGGAGAAAATAATAACGGTCATAGATTTGTTCAGAGAGCCGTAAATAACGGTGCTGCATGCTGTGTGGTTGACAAAGAGGAAGGAAGCTTCGGAAATCTTCCTGTTGTTGCTGTAGACGATACATTCAAAGCGCTGAGAGATATAGCGGCGTTTTATAGAGAACAATTTAATATTCCGGTAGTCGGAATCACAGGAAGCGTTGGAAAGACTTCAACAAAAAGGTATGATAGCCTCTGTATTGGGCAACGAATATGTTACGCTGAAGACGGAGGGTAATTATAATAATGAGGTCGGAGTTCCGCTTACTATATTTAGACTTACGGATAACGACGAAGCGGCAGTTATAGAAATGGGTATGAGCGCTTTTGGTGAAATTTCAAGGCTTTCTAAAATAGTTAAGCCGGATACTGCGGTAATCACCAATATTGGTATTTCACATATGGAACATTTGGGCAGTCAAGAGGGAATATGCAAAGGCTAAATTTGAGATTCTTGATGGTTTGTCTATAGACGGAACCATTATCTTGAATGGAGACGATGAATTTCTCTGGGAGAAAAATGGAGAGCTGGATTATGAAACCTTATATTATGGTATAGAAAATAAATCCTGTGACGTTGTAGCGACGGATATAAAATTATACTCGTGCGGCAGTGAGTTTAACGTAAAAAATAGATGGTGTTGACTATAAATTTGAGACTAATGCACCAGGTATACATCATATATATAATGCGCTGGCCGCGATACTTGTAGGATATAGGTATAACAGCTAAAGTGGAAAGCATGATAAAGGGAGTTCACGATTTTGTGCCGGAGGGGATTAAGACAAGTTAAGACAAATTATCCTAAGTTTACAGTAATAAATGATTGTTATAACGCATGCCCTGATTCTATGGGCTCCGGGCTTGACGTTTTGGTTTTAACGGCTGAAGAAAACGGCGGAAACAGCAGAAAAGTTGCTTGTTTGGCTGATATGCTGGAGCTTGGAGAGACTTCGGAGCAGGAACATTATAAAGTGGGGCTGATGTGCGCCGAGAAGGGGATTGACTGTTTGATAACAATAGGCGATATGGCCGGAAACATAGCCAAAGGCGCAATAGACGGCGGTATTAACTCAAGCGATGTATATGAATTCGGAGATAACGAATCAGCTATATCGCGTCTTGGAGGAATAATAAAAAATAATGATGTTATATGGATAAAAGGCTCAAGAGGTATGCATCTTGAGAAAGTTGCGGAAGCGCTTGATAAGATGGGAAATTCATAGTATTGAGAGCTAAAACTGTTTTGATTGGAGAGGGTAATTATGAATTACTTGATTTGGGGAGTTATAGCATTAGTATTGTCAGTATTATTTGGAATATTTGTAATACCAATGCTGAGGAGATTAAAAATTCGGTCAGGAAATACGTGAGGAAGGCCCGGCGTGGCATGCAAGCAAATCAGGGACGCCGACAATGGGCGGAATAATATTTATTTTGAGTATTATTGTAACGCTCGTTGCAATGTTTGTTTGGACAGCGTCCGACGGGATTTCTATGGGAAATACAGTGGATTTAGTTTTGGTAATTTTACTTTCACTGGCATTTGGAGCTATAGGATTTATCGATGATTACATAAAAGTGGTCAAAAAAAAGAAACTTAGGTCTTACCGCCGCCCAGAAATTTAGTCTTCAGTTCGTTGCTGCTCTGATTTTTGCTACTGTTGTGGCGATTGGAGGAAGTACCGGAACGGTGATTGACCTTCCGTTTACTTCGGTGGATTTTGACCTGAGCTGGTTTTATATACCATTTGTGATTTTTGTAATGCTTGCAACCGTTAACAGTGTGAATTTGACAGATGGGCTTGATGGTTTAGCGACTTCTATAACAATTGTTATTTCGATATTTTATATGCTGATTTCTACAAGTATGGGCAATCATGCTATGTCGTTGCTGGCAGCAGTTTTGTGTGTTCTTTGGTAGGATTTTTTGCTTTTTAACTGGAAACCGGCAAAAGTTTTTATGGGTGATACAGGTTCATTGTTTTTGGGCGGCGCTGTGTGCGGTCTTGCTATAATGCTGAAACAGCCTATAACGCTTTTAATTGTTGGATTTGTGTATGTTATGGAAACGTTGTCAGTAATTATGCAGGTAACGTCATATAAACTGACCGGAAAGCGTATATTTAAAATGTCACCAATACATCATCATTTTGAAATGTGCGGGTGGAGTGAAGTAACAATTGTGTGTGTATTCTCAGCAGTGACGGTTTTGCTCTGCGCGCTGATGTATTATTTTGGTTAATTTTATTTATGTGCAGATAGGAGGAGTATCGACTTGTCAGATGAAAGAAACCGAGAAAAAAAGCCGGAAACAATAATATAGGCCGGCGTGCTTCAAGTAAATATAGTAAAACGCCGAGAAACTCCGAAAAATAGAAACAACGGATATTATTATAAAAGCATCAGTCATAATGAACCTGTGCAAAACAGAGCGCAGAGCAAACATTATGAGAGCAGTTACATAAAAAATCACAGAGCAGGATACAGGAACCGGTTAGAACGCAAGTTCCTCGCCGGGAAACCGCGTCAAAAAATCAAGGAGTAAAATATACTGCTAAAAACTTTCTTAGGGTAGGCGGAATAAAAATAAGACGCGGCGCGCTCGATTATCAGTTTTTATTGACAACGATTATCTTGGTTGCGTTTGGTATGATTATGCTGTATAGTGCCAGCAGTTCAAGGGCCTATGCTGCTACCGGCGACAGTATGTATTTTATGAAAAGTCAGTTTGGCGGACTTCTAGTAGGTATAGTGGCTATGATTGGCTGTATGATGGTGGATTATCATGTTATTGCCAGATTGTCTCCGGTATTGTATGCAATATGTATTATTCTTTTGATATTGGTATTAATCCCCGGAGTGGGAACAACCTCAAATGGAGCTACCGTTGGCTGTTTGGTTTTCAGCCGTCAGAAATAGTAAAATTTGCGACATTACTGGTTGTAGCTGTATATTTGGAAAAATACCAGGATAAATTGGGTAACTTCTTCCGAGGATTTTTGCCTTGCCTTTTTGATTTTAGGAAGTAGTCGGAGCGCTGCTCATGATGGAGCCGCATTTCAGCGCTACTATATTGATAACCCCTTACAACATTGCTTATGATGTATGTGGGCGGAGCGAAAATAAGACACTTTATTATTTTGGCTATTCCTGCGTTTATTGGCGGAGTGGCAAATGATATTTGCTGAACCTTACAGACTGCAGAGACTGTTGTCTTTCGGTGATCCATTTGCCGATAAGCAAGGAGCCGGCTGGCAGATTGTTCAGTCTCTTTATGCCATTGGTTCGGGCGGTGTGTTCGGCGTTGGATTTGGACAGAGCAGACAGAAATACATGTCTCTGCCGGAACCGCATAATGACTTTATTTTCTCAGTATTGTCAGAAGAATTAGGTTGGGTAGGAGCTATAGTGGTTATAGTTTTATTTCTGTTCCTTATATACAGAGGGATACGTATAGCTCAGAAGGCTCCGGACACTTTGGGGAAACTTATTGTTATTGGATGTATAGGTCTGATAGGATTTCAGGCGATGATAAATATCGGCGTTGTTACGGCGTCGCTTCCCGTAACGGGAATGCCGCTTCCTTTCTTTAGTTACGGAGGAACAGCGCTGGCTATAACTATGGGTGAAATCGGCTTGGTGCTTAACGTCTCCAGGCAGGAGAAGGTGTTATAATGAGAATTTTATTTGCTGGCGGCGGCACTGCAGGTCATATTAATCCTGCTGTCGCTATCGCCAATTATATTGCTGATAAGGAAAGCTCCCAAATAGCCTTCGTTGGAGTTGAGGAAGGGCTTGAGGCGGAGCTTATTCCACGTTTGGGATATGATTTGTCACTTATAAAGATACATGGTTTTTGAAAGAAAGCTTAACTTTCAGAATTTCAAAAAATTTATTTGAACTTCCTAAAAGCATTCATGATTCAAAAAAAATTATAAAGAAGTTTAATCCTGACATAGTTATCGGCACCGGAGGATATGTCGCAGGGCCTGTGTTATTTGCGGCGGCAAAACTTGGTATACCGACGCTTATACACGAGTCAAACGCATATCCAGGAGTAACTACAAAAAATTCTATCTAAATATGTCGACACAGTTGCTCTCGGTTCAAAAAGCCGCCGAGCCATACATAAAATCAGCTAAACATATAATTTACTCGGTAATCCTGTTCGTCCGTCTATATTATCTACAAGCGAGTTTGAAGCCCGCCGCGTCTTAAAACTTGACGAGCGTCCGTTTATAGTCTTTTTTGGCGGCAGTATGGGAGCTAAAGATTTTTTAATAAGACAGTGGTTGATTGGATAAGCGGTGTTATAAAAAGATAATAAGTATCAAATCATGATGGGTACCGGAAAAATATTTTCAATATGATGATGTTATTAATAGATTTGAGAACAATGGTATTGACCTGAAGAAATCCCGAAGCGTTAGAGTAAGCGAATATATTTATGATATGAATATTGTAATGTCGGCCGCCGATTTAGTTGTCTGCCGTGCCGGGGCGAGCACACTGAGCGAATTAACTGCATTGGGAAAAACCTTCAGTCAATACTTGTGCCGTTCCATATGTTACTGCCAATCATCAGGAAACATAATGCCAGGGCAATAGAAAAAGAAGGCGGAGCAAGAGTTATATTGGAAAATGAATTTTACTGCTGAAGTTCTTAACAAAAAAATATAGAAAGTCTTGTAAGCAGTAAAGAAAAGCTTAAAAATATGAGAAGAGCCGCTAAAAGTGTTGGCACTACAGCGGCGACAGAGGAAATTTATCGTGAAGCGAAACGTTTGCTGAAGAATAATTAGTATATTCAATAACCGCTTTTCACAAACCGTCCTTGACTGCATACTATATTGTGAAAGAATATTAATGTAGCCAGATGGAGGAGATTTTGGTGACCGACGGTTATTTATCTATAAACGGAAGAAGGCGTCTTTTTGGGGAGACCTCAGTTCAGGGTGCAAAGAACTCGGCTCTGCCCTGTCTGACCGCCTGTTGTCCGTGTGAGAAAGGGTGCTGTAATTTATGCAGATGTCCCTTACCTTTCAGATGTTGAAAAATACTTTGGAAATAATGGAGACGCTAGGGTGCCGATGTAATTATGATTCTGAACGTGAATTAGCAAATATTTCGGCGGAGAGTATTTTCGGAAGCACAATAGAGCCTGAAATGATGAACAGGATGCGTTCTTCAATATTGTTTCTGGGGAGTTCTTCTGTCTCGAATCGGAGAGGCAGACGTTGGTTATCCCGAGGCTGGGAATTGGGAGCAAGACCAATTGATTTGCATTTAAAGGCTTTTTTAGAAAGCTGGGAGTACAGATAGAGGAAAGTCAGGGGAGTTATACACTGCAGAATAAAATCTAAACTTAAACCGTGCTCTGTATCGCTGTTATGCCCCAGTGTTGGAGCAACCGAAAACATAATGCTGCTTATGGCAAAGTCGGATGGTGAGACAGTTATAAGAAATGCGGCAAGAGAACCCGGAAAATTGTGGATCTTCAAGATTTTCTGAACCTTATGGGGGGCGGACATAAAAGGCGCCGGTGACGTTATTGTTATAAATGGTGTAAAAAAGCTTCATGGCGCTGATTTTGAAATAATGCCGGATAGAATTGTTGCAGTTACATATGGCCGCCGCTGTTGCAGGCTGCGGAGGCGAGATTCTGTTAAAGGGAATCAACTTGGAGCATTCTTCAATGTGCAATTCAATTTTAAAGGATATAGGTGCAGATATAAGAAAAAAACCGGAGATGGAGCCATAATATCTATGAGCGGCCGGCCCAGGGCGGTTAACACCATTAAAACACTTTATACTATCCGGGATTTCCAACTGATGCGCAGCCGCCGTTTATGGCTGTTATGACGGTTGCGGACGGCACTACGGTGTTCTTAGAATCAATTTTTTTGAAAATCGTTTCAGACATGCGTCTGAGCTGGCAAAGCTGGGTGCTGATATTGATGTAAACATGTGTCAGGCAACCGTTAGGGGACGGGAGTTTCTAAGCGGTGCGGATGTTAGGTCATATGATTTGAGAGGCGCCGCGGCTATGGTAATAGGCGGATTAATGGCGGAAGAGCACGACGAGTCGGAGGACTGCCGCATATTGAAAGAGGATATCAGGATATAGTCAGTGATTTGGAATCTTTGGGTGCTGACATTCGTATTGTATACTAAACTGAAGAGCCGTTATAGGAGAATATCATGCAAAAGAAAAGAAACATTAAAAAGAGCAGAATAGACATTGAAAAAGCAAGGGCAAGACGGAAACTAACAGCTATATCTGTGCTGTCAGTAGTTGTTTTAGCAGTTCTTGCCCTTTTGTTTTTTGCTTATGGCACCAATGTTTAATATAAAAAATATAGTTTGCGAGGGTAATGACAAAATAAGTTATGATACCATTGTTGATGCCTCACAAATTAAAACGGGCGGAAATATTTTTTTGACAAATCTGAGTTCTCCGAAAAAAAATGTTGAATCTTTAGAGTATGTGGAGGATTGTCAGGTAAGCCGCGTTTTTCCCCGATACTGTTAAATTTACAATTACTGAAAGACAGCCGGCGGCTTATTTCAGCGTCGGAGATTTTTCTTACTGTTACAGACACAAACGGGCGGGTTGTTGACACCGTTACTAACAATGATGATGTGTATCAAAAATAACATCGTCTAAAAATAAAAGAGGAGATAGTTGAACCCACCGGCAGTCCGGAACCTGAAGAAGATAATACGAAAACTGAGGACGATTCCATTTGGGGCTACGATGATGACGGAGACCCAATATACAAGGTGAACGGCGGTCATTACGAGTTTGACAATGACGGCAATAGATATTTTTGTTGATGATTCACCCACCAGTTCTCCGGCGGCAGAGAGAATTCAGAGGAGCCAACTGAATTGGAATCAGGGGAAATAATTTTGATGAATTGAACCGGACTTCAAATGGTGAAATTATTTACAACGCTCCGATAATATATGGAGTTGGAATAACAAAAATATCAAGTTGGACATAGGATTCAAAGTAATGATGAGGACAAGCTGGACAATGTTATAGAAGCTGTAAAGTCTTTATCAAAAGCGGGACTTTTGGAAAGAACCACCAAAATAGATGTAAATAACATAAATGATGTGAAGTTTTTGGGTCGAAGACAGACTGGAAGTATGGTTTGGTACATTTGATAACTTTGATTATAAAAGTAAAATTCGTAACTTCTGTTATTGACAGTAACCTATCAAAGTATGAAGAATCAATATTGGATTTCAGGGATTCAAAACTGTATGTACGCAGTATTGAAACAGGAGAACCTAAAAGTGCTGGAAGTTAGTCCGGAGCCGAATAGTGATGAAGAGGATTCAAAATCTTCGGCAAGACCAAAGCGTCTCCCTATTCCGACAGATGATGAGGATGATGAAGGTTTAGCGGATGATGAAGAGCAGGATGAAGAAAATCCCACATCAACTCCGAAAAATGATAATTCTAAAAACGAATCAAAACATACTCCAACTCCAAAGACTCAGAGAAATTGATAGTCAGTACAGATTTGAGTTAGACAGCATTGGTATGGTATTGGTAAAAGGTATAAAAGACAAGGGCGATATTAAAAATAATCCAGCGTTAGAAGAAGCGTTTTTATTTAGGTAAAGTGTTTAATTTAGCAAAATCCAATTTGAGAGACCAATCCACTTCGCTTTTTTCGGGATAGGAGCATATACTTTTTAAGTTGTTTTTTAATACCGGCAGCAGGACAAAGCGGTTATAATTTGCAAAAAAAATAGGACTTCATTTTGTTTGAGCGGATTCCGAATGTTAGACCAAGAATCTAACAATTGGGGTTAGCTCACTTAATTGAAGTCCTATTTTTGTTCGCTGTAACAATGAAGTGAAAACAGTGCCTAAGGTTTGAAAATTACAAATTCTTTAAAAATATTTTATATAGTCTTTTTGTATATAAGACTATATTCATTTAAAAGTCTGTTATAAAATGGGTTCTTTAATATATAAAGCAAGCTATTTGTCCTAAAGTTTTAAAAATCTTTTTCATAGTTTGTTTATATCTTTGAGAAAGTAAAATAGGTTATATATAATATTAGTTTTGGTGTGTGAGAGTTATCTTATTTTTCCAGCCGCCATATATGCGGGTCTTTTCTAAAGATTAAGCATGTGATAAGCCCTTCGATAAATCCCAGCCATAAAAATAAAAAGCGGCTCCGGCGCCTTTTCCTTGCCCAAATAATGTAACAAATATGCTTGCAGCTGATTGTGACGCCATGAACGGTTCAAACACTTTGTCAACCAGAAATCCTCCAAGAAAATAACCGATTGGTATAGTGAAAAACTGTAATGTGTTTCTCGCAGAATATACGCGGCCTTGCATATTAAGAGGGATATGGTTTTCTGAAAAAAAGAACATCCATGTTGCGTTCATAAACGGTATGGCTATCCATCCTAAAAATGCTCCCGATACACCAACGGGAACGCTTTTTCCAAATGCAAGGGAAAAAGTTTTCTGTGCTCATTGCAAGCAGAAGAGAATTGCAAATTATACGAACCCGGCTTTTGGGTGATGGAATCAGTGATACGAGTATGCTTCCTCCAACCATTGCGAGACCTGATACCGCATTGACTATTCCGAGTGCAGACTCACTGCCGGAGCTTTTGGATAGAACCATAGCCGGAAGCGCTGCTTCAAAAACTGAAGCGGTAAAATTTATTGCAGCCAAAAAATAGTATGAGGTCTAAAATTCCACGGTTGTGTCTCAGATACCGTATTCCGCTTTTGGCGGATTCGAGCACGGATTCTGCTTTAGCGTTCTCAGTTGATATAACTTTTTGGTATTTTTACAAAGAACAGCAGTGATAAGAAAGCTATTACGAATGTAAATAAATCAAACGCAATAATCGTTTGAATATTGCTCAGCGCCAGCAGTGCGGTAGATATGACGGGAGTCATAACGTTTACCAATGAATTTGAGAATGCTCTCATACCGCTCGCTTTTTGATAATGTTTTTTAGGTGTAAGCAGACTGATAGTTACATCTGCTGACGGTTGCTGTATTGAGTTCATAAGACCGTTTAGTGCATTCAAACAATATAAATGCCATATTTGCAGTTTGCCAAACAGCAGCAGAATCAGGACAGATACAGTGCAAACAGCAGCAAAGCTGTCGCAGACCGCAAGCATAGTTGCTTTTTGTTCCATTTGTCGCTTAACGCTCCTGCAAATATGCTTATAATGACATAAGGCGCATATGAACATATTGAAAGCATTGAGGTCTTTAAAGCGGACCCTTGCTGCTGATATGACCATATTATTAACGCAAAATTTGTCATTGAACTGCCGAGGGTTGAAAATGATTGTGTGAGCCACAGTATAATAAACGAATGCAGCTCATATATTAATTTTTTTATTTTATTCATATTGACTTTGCTCCTTTTAATTTTGAAATTATCTCATAAAAATGCAAAGTCTTTTTAGGGACATTCTGTTTTATTGCTCTATGCGGTTCGTCCCTATTTGACCTTGCATAGAGCTTCAGCAATACTAAGCTTCATTTTTCCTCCTAAGTATTTATTTAAAATATAAAATTTTTATTCTAAGCCGTTCATTACAAAATCCACAAGATCCTGTGTTGAATTTGGTTTTGCTATTGACTTCATTGCTTCCTGCATAAGTTTTCATCCGGTCATCGTTAACAAACATTTGATAAACCGCTTCATCTATTGGATTTGTGCTGCTTATTCGCATGGCCGCTCCGGCGTTTAATAGAAACTCTACGTTTCTGTCCTCCTGACCCGGAATCGGGTTATTAATAGCATTGGTATCTGTTTTGCAAGCGCTTCGCTGGTGGTAAGCCCTCCGGGTTTTGTTATAATACAGTCGCAGGCGTCCATAAACACATCAACGTTGTTGATATACCCATAACTGTATATTTTTTTTCCGTGTTTCCATACTGTCTATTTTTGTTTTAAGCTTTTTATTGTTTCCGCTGACAGATACAATTTCAAAATCCATATCAAGCTTATCCAATTCTTCAATTTCTTTATATACAGCTCCAAACCCCATACTTCCGCTCATAACAAGTATTGTATGTTTAGCTGTGGAGATTTAGAATCTCTTTTTAGCCTTACTTTCTCAATTTTTTTTTCTTGAGAATTTAGTACCGATTGGTATTCCCAGTGGTAAAAACTTGTTTTCTGGAAAGCCCTTTTTATTCCCTGGATAGTAAGCCTTTCATTAGCGATAATATAGTAATCAAGCAAGCTGTCTTCCCAGTAAGGATGTATAGTGAAGTCTGTTATTACTCCAATAGTTTTAGCGTTAAGACGTTCTATTGATGAAATATAAGTAACCAGCAGCGCAGCGAATATGTGTGTGCAAATAATAAAATCAGGTTTTTCTTTTTTTGAATAAGTTTTATCAGACTTCTTGACAAAACTGAATTTGTTATTCTATTCAGTCCGTGTATGCCGGCACCGGACTGTACTCCGCGTTTTTCGCACATTCTATATACGCCGCCGTAGATTTTAGGTATAGCTTTTGGTGGACATAAGATAAATCTTATTTACAGAATCTGATAAAATCGGGTTTATAAATTTGTATACATCCAGGTATTTGCATTCGACGCCGCACTTCGTTGAAACGTTTGCTGATCACCATGGCTGTTTGGTTGTGTCCTTGTCCTGCTGTTATAGATAATACTAAACCTTTCATTGACTTCCTCCCCATTTTGCCGGTTTGTGTGTTTTCAGTATTTATCAGGGCTTATATATTTTACAGCTGTTCCAGGTTTAAGAAAGAATATAATCCGTTCCTTTATTTTTTCTTTCCAAATATTGATTCAATGCCCTTTGTGTAATAATCCATTTGGATTTTGTATTTTTCAGCTTGTTTAGGCGCATAAATGGCAGAACAGTTGTCAGTCTTATAATCCAATAAAACTATCTCGTTGTCTTCGATAAAGCAGTCGGCGACGCCTTGAACAATGATTTGAGCGTTTTTGGAATCAGAACTTACTTTATCTCCATATATTTCTGAAGCGCTTACAGGAAACAACAGTTTAAATTCTCTTTTTAAGACTTCCTTTTTAAATATGCTTCCGCATTCGGCAGCCGATTTCAGAACTGTAAAATTTAATGATTGAATCTTTATCTATTAAAGAAATTTGACTGTTGGTTAAAAACATTATTGGCATAAAGTGATGTTATTTGTTCAGTTATTTGCTCTTCAGACTGAGTAAACTCCGGGTTTATGTGCTGCATTATGTAGTGAGTAATAGTTCCTATTTCGGCGGCGTCTCCGCTGGAGGCAGAGTGGGAATGTTCTGTCGGCGATACTGCTTAAAATCGGAGTATATTCACCATCCTGCTCGGTTTGAGGACTGTCCTGCATGCTTCTTTTAATTTCACTAACCGAAAGTTTTAAGGGGATGCGGGTCAATTCCTCATTAGGGGTATAAATAATTAAAGGTTGTTATACAATTCGTCAGCGAGCTCTTTTTGCTTATGGGCTCGTCTGTTGGTTTTTGAAATCGATATGTCTTCATTGATTGTTTTTTCACAGTCTATTGATTCTTTTTTGTGATAAGTTTATATTTTCATCCGTATAACTTATATATTTGAATTGAATATTCTGAGCTTCATCAATTTTTTTAGCTCGGATATGTCGGATTCCATTACCTCTCTAAGTTTTTCTGCGTTCTTTTTGCGGCAAGTATCCCAAGACTATCCAATCCCTGAAAATTTTGCTGTTTTCAAAATATGGACTGATGATTTCTCCTCGTGTGTTCAAAATTGGACGTTTCCAGCCTTTTGACTGGCCGGGAGATTCATTGGTGCAGGAAATTATAAGTTTTTCCTTTGCCCTGGTCATGGCTACATATAAAAGACGGATTTCTTCCGCTTTTGATTCTTTTCGCTTTTTATATTTGATTAAATCTAATGAAAGACATGAGTGTTTTATACGTTTATCTACATCAATATATTCCATTCCTATACCGTATTTTTCATCGTAAAGAACAGAATCTCCGCCGGGTCTGCCGTAAGTAGTTCCGGCTAAAATTACAACAGGATATTCAAGCCCCTTTGACTTGTGAACTGTGGTGATTGATACCGCTGACGATGCGCCGTTAGTGCTTTTGGCTTGTCCCATACCTGAAGAGCTGTCGTTAATTTTGTTAAAGATAATCTACAAAACTGAAAAGACCTTTAAAAGCGCGTCTCTCATAATCTCCCGCTCTTTTGAAGCAATATTTTCAGATTGGCCTGCCTGATATTTCCGCCGCTCATTGATCCGGCTACCGCTAGATAATCTAGGTCATAGCATATTTTTATATATGAGTTCATCCGTACCCATATATTTTGTTGAAAAAACCGCGCATTTTATTTTAAAACATCAAAAAATTTTTTGGCTTTTGTATTGTCGTTTTGCGCGGCAGTTTTAACACAATAATAAAAAAGTTGCCGTGCCGGTTTAAAAAGTTCTTATTTCGGCAAGTTCATCGGCTGTAAAGCCAAAGATAGGAGCTTCTCATGACAGCAATTAAGGGTATGTCTTGCAGTGGATTGTCTATTATCTCTAAAAAAACTTAAAACAGTTTTTTATCTCAATAGTGTCTAGGTAACCTTCGTTGCTGTCAGAAATAACCGGTATATTATATTCTCTTAATACCTGTTCGAATATAGGAGCTGTATTCTTTGTAGAGCGGGAGAAGAATAACAATATCGCCATATTCAACCGGTCTTTGTTCTCCTGTTTTCGAGTCGTATACAGACAGTTTATCAAACGTCACCAATTTTTGATATTCTTTCTGCAACTGTTCTTTGCTTCAAGCTCATGTTTGTTTTGAAACGCAGTTTCGCGCGTGTCAGAACCCGAAGATTTGTCCAGCACGTCAGTCATTATCCAGTTCTGTTTTATAATCTGAGGGATTTTAACTTCCGGATAATCTGCGCCGCTTGCAGCCGTTCATCTTCTGTATAGTCTATTTCTGCTGTAGATTTAGACATTACGTTTTTAAATAGATAGTTTACGCTGTCTATAACATTCTTGCGGCTTCTGAAATTGTCTGACAGACGTATAAGATGTCCGTTGTTATTTTCACCGGAATATTCGGTCAGCTTATTAAGAAACAATTTTGGAGACGCGTTTCTAAATCCATATATGCTTTGTTTTAGGTCTTCCAACCATAAATATGTTTCTTTTTCCTCCTGATATAAGCTGAAATAACTTGTCTTGAATATTATTTGTGTCTTGATATTCGTCAACAAATATTGCTTTGTATTTATTGCTCAAAAGTTTTACAAAATTCTGTCGGGGGAGCCGTCGCTCTTCATTATCAGCTTAATAAGCTGATGTTCTAAATCACTGAAGTCAAGGGAGGAACGCATAAGTTTCAGACGTGTATGTCTGCGTCCCAGCATAAGTATGATGTTTTTAACGTTTTTATCCGAGGATACAAAAGACTTATAGAGCTGCTTAAACTATCTATGTTTTCATATGAAAACAGTTTGTTACTTCTTAAATAGTTTTTTTTGCTTCTTCTCTTATATCTGCTATATTTTGAGGACTTCGGCAAAGATATGCGTCTTCTTTGTCTTTTTGCTGATTCTGGGTCTGGTTAAAAATTTTATGTTTTGTCTATTCTCTATATATTCTTCAATATTGCCGCACTTCATTATTTCACGAAACATCTCTGCTTCTTTTTTTTTCAAAGAATACTGCGTGTATGTTCTTCAGGCAGTTCCTTTTCTGATATTTCAATAATTGTATTGTAATAGTCAAGAAGTTGTCTTGTTGAATTCTTTATGCAGCTAAGAAATATATTTTCCCACTCTGTGCCGGATACAGTACCTGATTTATAAACTTCAAAATACATTTTGACAGAGTTGTTCAGCCATTTTGATGGTTCTGCCAGGCTTCTTGAAAACTTGTATATATTGGTGATTGCACGTCTGAGATTATCATCATTTTTTTATTCCGCCATGACCTAAAGTGAGCTCCTTAAAAGATGGCAATATGTCAAAGCGTTCATAGTATCTTTCCAAACAATCTTCTAAGGCGTCTTTAAGCAAAAGTTCATTTTTTCACTGCTTCGCCGATTAGAGAGAAACCGGCCGGGATATTTGTTAGATGAATGTTATTGCTGATTATTTTTTGGGCAAACGAATGGATGGTAGAAACATCGGCTGCGGCAATTTTGGTGGTTTGAGACCTGAGATGCTGATTATCAGGAATTTCTTTTAGCTTTTTTTCTATAGCGGCTGCTATTTTGTTTTTTTCATTTCCCTGGCTGCGGCGTTGGTGAAAGTCAAAACAAGAATTTCATCAACGGAAACAGGTTCGGTAGGGTCTAGTATTTTTCTGATTATGCGCTCAACTAAAACAGCTGTTTTCCGCTTCCTGCGGCTGCAGCAAACAAGAATATTCTGTTTGTTTTCATATGTAATAGCCTCTTTCTGAGCTGCGGTCCAATTCATATAATCCTCCGGGTCTAGTACCCCATGGTGCCTTCAAGCGATTCATCGTTTTCAATCCATTTATCAACAGGGATAACTTCATATTCTGTCGGTGTTCGGCGTACTATTACCTCTTCTATACCGGCGTTTATAACCAGCCTTTTGCACATTGCACAGCAGTTTGCGTCACCTACAAGCTCTCCTGTTTTGGCGTCTCTGCCTGCCAAATATAGAGTGCCGCCAATCATATCACGGCGTGAGGCGCTTATAATGCAGTTGGCTTCCGCATGTACGCTTCGGCACATTTCGTATCTTTCGCCTCGGGAATGTTAAGCTTGTCCCGCATGCAGAACCCGAGGTCGAGCAGTTGTTCCGTCCCCTTGGTGCGCCTGTATATCCTGTCGATATAATCTCATCATTTCTGACAATTATAGCTCCAAAATTGCGCCTTAGACAAGTTCCGCGTTCGATAACTGTTTCTTCTGCTATATCCAAATAGTAGTTCGCTTTGTCGACTCTTTGCATATTATAGCCCCTCCCAAAAACAAATTTATTTATATTATAAGTTATTTTTTAAAAATTATTCAATAGGTTTATATTGACTTTGTTGCATAATGTCAATATAATATAATAAAGACTTCATTTTATTGAAGAAACTAAAGATAGAGGTAAATATATGAAAATATATAAGTCTAACTCGGTTGAGGATACTGCGTCAGCTGCCGGTGAATTGGCGGCTGAGCTTAAACCGGGCGATGTTATTGCTTTGGTTGGAGATTTGGGTGCAGGAAAAACCGCTTTCGTTAAGGGAATAGCAAAAATACTTTCATTCTAAAAATGATGTATTGAGTCCAACGTATACTTTGGTTAACGAATACGGCGCTGATATTCAATATATCATTTTTGACGTATCCCGTCTCGCCGACCCCGCGCTTGATGAATGCGACTGGATTGATGAGTATTTGTTTGGCAATGGTATAACAATTATTGAGTGGGCTGACAATATTAAAAAATATCTTGCCCGAAGGGACTATACGGGTTGAAATAAAGGCGTATCCTGAAAAGGGTGAAGATTACAGGGAGATAAAGATATGTTAGTGTTAGGGATAGACACATGTTGTATGCCGGCGACGTCTGCAGTGTATGACGGAGAAAAATTGGTTGGAGAAGCTATAGTTAACTGCGGTAAAACCCACTCGCAAAAAATAATGCCTCAAATAGAAGCTTTGCTCAATTCGCTGGAACTAAAACCTGCAGATATAGATTGTTTTGCTGTTGCGGCAGGTCCCGGTTCTTTTTACAGGTGTCAGAATAGGGAACGGCAACGATAAAAAGCGATGGCGCATGCTGCGGGAAAACCGTGCGCAGCGGTTTCAACGCTTGAAGCGCTGGCCAATAACGTTCCATACTTTGACGGGATAATTTGCCCGATTTTGGATGCCAGGAGAAATCAGGTATATACTGCTGAATTTTTTAGGAGACGGTACTCTAACGCGTGTTTGCGAAGATAAAGCCGTTAGTTTAGAATCTCTTTGGACGAGCTGAAAAATTTGAAAAAAAGGTTTTGTTTTTTAGGAGACGGGGTTTTTTGGTTTATAGAGAAGAAATTTTAGAATATTTAGGGAGATAATGCAAAATTTGCAAAGGGAAACAACAATCTCAATATGGCCGGCTCTGTAGCGGAATTAGGGTATGAGGCGGCGCTTTCGGGAGATACAATAAGTTATGCGGAACTCGCGCCGAATTATATAAGGCTTTCGCAAGCTGAGCGTGAACGTTTGGAGAGAAAAACCGAAACAAAAAGAAATTTAAAGGAGAACATAAGACGTGAAATTTAAAAAGAATTTTTTCAGCTATTTTAATTTTGTTAATGAGTGCAGCAATTTGTCTTTCACCTGTATTGATTTATTCTGAAAACGGAACTTCTTCATCGGATTCATCCACTGTCAGGACAAATAAAGAGGATAATTCGGACGAAGAAGATAATTCAGATACAAATTCTGATGTTAAATCTGATAAGAAGACAAATGATGACGATGATAGGGAGAGCGGTACCATAAGGGGAAGCAAACCTACATCAACTCCGGCCGCAAAATCTTCTAAATCTGCTTCTTCAAAAGCTACAGCAACTCCGGAACCAAAGGCCGAGCCAACTAAAAAATCCGAGAGTCGGCGACGGCGGAAAACCGATTTTGGCTGAGCAGGAGGCCGCTATATTAGTAAACTTGTCTGAATGGAGAAGTTATGTTTGAACAAAAATTCAGACAAACAGATTTATCCTGCCAGCACTACTAAGATAATGACCGCTTTGCTAACTTTAGAAGCAATAGACCGCGGCGAGATAAATTTAAATTCTGCCTTTCTTATAACCCCGGATATGCTTGAAGACTTACCTGCCGACGGATCCAGTATGCAGCTTAAAAAGAGGGCGAAGCCATGACGGTTCAATATCTGCTCGAGGGACTTATGGTGGAGTCCGGAAACGACGCAGCTCAGGCTTTGGCTGTAATTGTTTGCGGAGATGTTCCAACTTTTGTTGAGAGAATGAATAACAAGGCTGAGGAACTTGGTCTTAGCGGAACTCATTATATGAATGTTCATGGGCTTCATGACGAGGAGCATTATACAACTGCTGCGGATTTATGTACGTTATCAAGAGAAGCTATGAAAAATAAAACTTTTAGGAGTATTGTGGCTATGTCGCAGGCAAATATTCCGGCGACAGATAAAGTTGGGGCAAGAACGCTGATAAACACGAACGGATTGTTGTCAACTTTAAAATATCCCAATTATTTTTACCAGTATGCGACAGGTATAAAGACCGGGCACACGAGCCAGGCTGGGTATTGTTTGGTGTCTTCGGCGCAGAAAGGCGATCTTGAGGTTATCGGTGTCGTTATGAATTGCAAAGACAGAGGACGACAGACATTACGATTCAAAAAATATGCTGGCTTATGCTATTGATAATTATAAGGCTGTGACAGCCATAACAAAAAGGAGATATGGTCGGCGAGATAAAGGTGCGTTTCGGAAGCGGCACAGACCATACAACATTATCAACCAACAGCAATATTATAGTTACGGTGCCAGAGGACGCAAATTCCGGGATTTGAAGATAGAGACTTCTCTGCCTGAATATATGGCGGCTCCTGTAAACGAGGGGGACAAGATAGGAACAGTTAACGTTGTTCTTAACGGAGAAGTTGTTGGGAGCGGAGACTTAATAGCTGATTTTTCTGTAAAGCGTCATCCGCTTGATTTCTTATGCAGTTTTTTAGTTATATATGGAGTTTTTGGTTCGTAAAAATATTAATAGTCATTTTGGCTGCTGCTTTAGTTATATTTATAATTTATATGATAATTAATATAAGAAGAAATATAAAGCTGGCTGAAATGCGCAGAAGAAGTTCACGTTCAAAACGTCCTCCAAGAAGATAAAGAATTAAATAACAATTGAATAGATAGAATTCTAAGTAAAATATGAACAAAAAAGATGAATTGTTAACATAAAAATATCTTGCCTAGTCAGTTATTTCGTGGTATAATATCTCAAATATATTTTTGTATATAATGATAACGGAATATTTTTTATGTTTCGAATTTATGAAAACCCAGCGTTTGGCTGTTTTATCGGAGGATTATTTCATGACTGAACCTATAATGACTTATATCTGGACTTTTATATTGGCTGTTATGCCTATTTCAGAGATAAGAGGCTCAATAATTATGGCTTGTCACAAGTCGATCACAACTTTTTGAATATTTTATTTATATACGTTTTATCTGTTATTGCTAACTTTACCTGTTCCGTTTATTCTATTAGCGTTCCGCCCTCATTATAAAGTGGTTGAAAAAGACCAAATTGTTGGGCAAGTTCGCTACATGGCTTGAAGCAAGAACACATAGAAAGGCCGGGGATATATCCAGAAAAAAAAGCTCAAAGGCGGCGGCTGTTGCGATATATATATTTTTGTTTCAATACCTTTTCCCCACAACGGGAGCGTGGACAGGTTCAATGATTGCCGGGCTTCTTGATATGAGAGCAAAATATGCATTGCCGGCAGTGCTTTTGGGAATAATGACCAGCGGAGCTATAATGACTTTTGCTTGTTACCGGCGCTCTTAATTTAGGTTCGTTCGGCGAATGGCTTACACATTAAAACCGTTTAGTAAATTTTTATCGTAATTATGATACTATGAAAGGAATTTTTTGATGAGTGATATAAATTCTCAGAAACAAAAAAACAGTCGGCTAAAGGCAGGAAATCCATGCTTATTATTGGTATTATACTCTTAAACATATCAATATTTATGGCGGCATTTGTGTTTTCATTTAATATGATAATCAATCCAATAGAAAAAGCGTGATATCCAGGTGCAGACGCTGACTGACGAGAATACAAAACTTAAAAAGTGATTCTCAGCTTTTGCAGGACCAGCTGGATGTTGTACAGTCAGAACTTGATTCATATAAGAAAAAGTATGGAGGTTCCTCAAATTCAAGCAAAAGTAATGCCTCCGGTTCTTCAAGCAGCAGTAAAAAGCAACTCTGAAAGCGGAGAAAAAATCTTCGGACAGAAGCAGTTCTAACTCGTCAAACGAAGACGATGATGAAGACAACAGTTCCTCAAGAAGCAGAAATGTTTCTGGGAGCGGATCAAGCGAGAGAGACTTAAATATGGATAATGATTAGTCTTAACGACTTAAAATATAGCTGAAATACTTTCGTTTGAAAGGGGAATGGAAATGAAACCGAAATACAAAAGAATAATGATAAAGTTAAGCGGAGAAGCGATGGCTGGAGACGAAGGCTTTGGTCTTGATCATAATAAGATTGACGCTATAGCTAAAGAGATAAAAAAAAAATGTTATGATATGGGAACAGAGATAGGCATAGTCATCGGCGGCGGTAACTTTTGGAGAGGCCGCGACGGCGAGGGTATGGATCGTTCAAGAGCCGATCATATGGGTATGCTTGCTACTGTTATAAATTGTCTCGCTATGCTTGACGCGCTTGAACAGCTGGGCGTTGAAGCCAGGGTTCAAACGGCGATTGAGATGAGACAGATAGCCGAGCCTTTACATAAGACTTAGAGCTGGAAGACATTTGGAAAAGGGAAGAGTTGTTATATTTGGCTGCGGAACAGTTAATCCGTTTTTCTCAACTGATACGGCGGCGGCTCTTCGTGCCGCAGAAATAGGCGCTGAGGTTATACTTTTAGCTAAAAAAAAGATAGATGGTGTTTATGACAGCGATCCTAATATAAACCCGGATGCAAAGAAATTTGATAAATTGTCATTTATGGACGTTCTTAATAAGGGATTAGGAGTTATGGACACTACAGCGGCAACGCTTTGTATGGATAATAATATACCTTTGCTGGTATTTGGACTTGATGAACCTGAAAATATTGTTAAGGTTTTGTGCGGCGAGAATATTGGAACTATAGTATCTTAAATTATAATATAAAAAGAAAGGGATGTTAGATATGAAGGAATCCGAGAACAAAATGAAGAAAGCGGTTGACGCTTTAGAGAGAAATTTATCTCAAATTCGTGCAGGGCGTGCGAATCCTGCAATATTGATAGGGTAACTGTTGAATATTATGGTGCTCCCACACCTTTGGCACAAGTCGGCACTGTTTCAGTTCCGGAAGCAAGAATGATTGTTATTCAGCCTTGGGACGCAAGTATTTTGGGTGACATTGAAAAAGCGATTAACGCGTCGGATATAGGAATTCATCCTAATAATGACGGAAAGGTTATTCGTTTGAACTTTCCTCCTCTTGATGGTGAAAGAAGAAAAGAGTTGGTTAAGGAAGTTTCAAAGCGCGGCGAGGAAGCTAAAGTTGCTGTCCGCGGTGTGAGACGTGATTCTATAGAGCGTTTTAAGAAACAGAAGAAGGCCGGAGAAATTACCGAAGACGGTCTTCTTGACCTTGAGGATGATATTCAAAAGCTCACTGACAGATATATTAAGCTTATTGATACAATAGTTAAAGAAAAAGAAGATGAGATTTTAGAAGTATAGACAGTTCGGAAGGGTATGACTGTGTTTTTTAAAATAGGGAGGAGAACAGCCCATTCCGGGAAGCTTGATTTAAGCCGTGTGCCGAAACATATTGGTATTATTCTCGATGGAAACGGCAGATGGGCAAAAAGAAGAGGTTTGCCAAGAAGGGCCGGACATAAAGCCGGGAGCTGATAATCTTGAGAAATATGTGATTATTGCAACTCAATAGGAGTTAAGGCTTTAACAGTATATGCGTTTTTCAACTGAGAATTGGAATCGTCCTAAAGATGAGGTTGACGCGCTGATGGAATTGCTTTTTATAATTATCTTTTAACTGTTGAAGAGAAGTTTAAGAATAGAAATATGAAGCTTCAAATAAGCGGTGATATTGCTCCTCTTTCTCAGAAAATTAAAGACGCGATTGTTCATGCGGAAGAAGTCACTTCAAGCGGTGATGGACTTGTACTTAATATTGCTTTATAAATTATGGCGGCAGAGCGGAGATAGTTAATGCTGCCAGGCTTGCCGCTGCTGCGGTTTCTGAAAGACAAATTACCGTTGAAGATATAACAGAGGAGTATTTTGGAGGGCTTATGTATACTTCGAATCTGCCTGAAGTGGATTTGATAATACGGCCCAGCGGCGAAAAAAAGGCTGTCAAATTTTCTTTTTATGGCAGGCGGCATATGCTGAGTTTTGGTACAGTGATATATGCTGGCCTGATTTTTACAAATAAGGATATGGAGCAGGCGATTATAGATTATCAGAACCGTGACAGACGTTTTGGGCGGATTTGATAAAAAATAAATTGTAATTATGAGCTTTGTTTTAATTTGGATTATTTAAGAAATTTTTTGCCGGAAACGCATTATTTGGAGTTGGATAGTTTATTTACGGCTTTAGGAGGCGTGGAATTTGAAACCGAGTTTAAAGATGAGGGTTTTAACAGCGGCGGTTGGAGTGCCGGTTATTGTTTTGATTTTATTGGCTCCGACTTGGGTTATGCTATGCACGGTTATATTGTGTTCGCTTATTGGAATTTATGAATTCTACGACGCAGTGAATATGAAAAAAAAGAAGTGCCGCTGCTTTGTCTGTTTGGTTTTTTAGGGACCGTTATACTACCTTTGTGTGCGTTTTTGCTTCCGAAACAAATATTAACATGCGCCTATGGATATCTTGTTATTTTATTTTTTGGCAATGCTCGGCAGCAATCGTAAAATAATGATTACAGACGTGGCAATGCTGATTATAAGCCTTATCTATATTCCTTTTATGCTGTCTCATCTCCTTTTTTATAAGACGTTTAGATTTTGGAAATATATTGGTTTGGCTCGTGTTTCTAGGTGCGTTTATGACTGATTCGTGTGCATTTTTTTGCCGGAAAGCTCTTTGAAAGCATAAGCTTTGCCCAAATATCAGCCCCAAAAAGACCATAGAGGGTGCTGTCGGCGGAGTTATAGGCTGCGGCCTTGGATTTTGCTGTTTGCTTTTATTATTAATACTTTTATTTCAGCATATATAGGCGGAGCAGAAATGAGTTATATGCTTATGTTTATTTTGGGTGTAATAGCGTCTTTTGTTGCTCAAATCGGCGACCTTTACAGCGTCGCTTATTAAGAGGCAGTTTGGAATAAAAAGATTTTGGAAAAATGTTCCCGGTCATGGAGGAATGCTTGACAGATGCGACAGTATAATAATGGTTTGCTCCGGTTGTTTTTATTTTTGCAGCTCAGATAAGTTTGTTTATATAAAAAGTGTATGTTTAATAATTTTATAACTTTAATTTGAAAGCGGTAAAGGGATAGGGGGATGTTTGCTGCCTGTCCCATTATCGTTTTTCATTTTGTTGGTATTATAATATAAAAAATGGTGATATAATGAATAAAAGGGAAAATTTGGATTTAAGAGTTTCAATATTAGGCTCAACGGGTTCTATAGGAACCCAGGCACTTGAAGTAATAGATGATTTAAAAGGTATAAAAAATATTCACGTTATTGGTATTTCCGGGAATAAGAATATAAGGCTTTTTGGAGGAGCAGGCCAGAAAAAATATCATCAAAGCTGGTTGCTGTTCCGAATGAGGATGACGCGAAACAATTGAAAATATCTCTTGCTGATACATCTGTAGAAGTTGTGTCAGGTTCTGAAGGGCTGTCAATGGTTTCCGCAGACTCGGATGTTGATATGGTTTTGTCAGCTATTGTTGGATTTTGCGGGGCTTGTTCCGACAATGCAGGCTATTAAATGCGGCAAGGACATAGCTCTTGCCAATAAAGAGACGCTTTGTAACCGCAGGTAATCTTTTTATGGAAGCAATAGCAGAAAATAATGTGCGTCTGCTTCCGGTTGACAGTGAGCATTCTGCAATATTTCAAAGTATGCTTGCCGGAAATCACAGAGAGGTAAAAAAAATATTGCTCACCGCTTCGGGCGGACCATTTTTTTGGAAAGACGAGAACTGAATTAGTGAATGTAACGAAAAGTGACGCGCTAAAAACATCCTAACTGGGATATGGGAGCTAAAATTACAATTGACAGCGCTACGCTTATGAATAAAGGCCTAGAGGTTATAGAGGCGAAATGGCTGTTTGGCGTGGATATTGATGATATTGAAGTCGTTGTTCACAGAGAGAGCATAATACATTCTATGGTAGAATTTTTGTGATAACAGTATAATAGGGCAAATGTCTCTACCTTCTATGAAGCATCCAATTCAGTATGCGTTTACGTATCCTGAAAGACTTCCGTCTGCTGATATGCAGGTTAATTTTAAGGAATTGGGTAAAATGACTTTTTTTATGAGCCTGACCGTAAAACTTTCAGGTGTCTTGATTTAGCAGAAAAAGGCAGGAAAAAATTGGAGGAACCATGCCAACTATAATTAACGCGGCAAATGAAGCGGCAGTTAATGGTTTTCTTAATGGGAAGGTGAAATTTTTAGAGATTGCAGAGATTGCAGAGAGCGCTATGAGCGAGTTTAGTTCGATTCAGAATCCTTCCCTAAACGATATTATTGAGACTGACAGAGAGGTGCGTGAGACTATATGTCAACGTTTTTTTAACAATTTTAGCGGCTATTATTATTTTTTGGAGTAATTATTCTTATTCATGAGCTTGGACATTTTATAACAGCCCGTATTTTCGGTGTGACAGTAAACGAGTTTGCTATAGGTATGGGACCGGTTATTTATAAGAAACAGGGGAAAAAATACCTTATATTCTATACGTGCAGTGCCGATGGGCGGATTTTGCGCCATGGAAGCAGAGGATGAGGAAAGCGACAGTCCGGGGGCCTTTACTAATAAAAAGCCGTGGAAGAGGATAATCGTTGGCAATATAATAAATTGTTATTCCCGAAAAATCATGAAGCCTATAAAATCTTTTTGGGTATTTGGAGCTGCTGCCGGGAGGAGTGGAAGGACTTTATCAAAGCTTTTAAGAGAAAATCGAAAAAAACAAAGGGGAGGTGAGGCCAAGGAGGTATTACCTGTTACGGGAATACGCCGTATGCAGTTTTGAAATAATTTGTTTCCTCAGTTCCTGGGAATGGTGCCTCAGGTGATTCAAACCAACAGATATAAAGCAGATGAGCCTTATGCAAAAACAAGCTGCAGTATACAGACCTGTGTTTGCAAAGCGGCTAATATCGCGCGCCGCTTTACAGCATATGTGTATGATGTATTGTCTCCTTATTTATATTGCAGGACATGAGTTTGGCAACAGGCTGCGTCAAAGAGGTATTGCCATTGTTCACAGCGACAGAGCAAGTGGCATGCTGGGTTTGAAGTTACAGGATATTTGCTGCAGCAGTTAGTCAAGTCTGTTGGGGAAGCAGGAAGGTTATAGAAAGGAGCTTGGGCTTATGAGTTTAATAAGATATTTGCCTGTTCAATCAGACAGAATGGGTATCATTTGAGTTTGCTCAGCGTAAAGACAGCATCATTCTTGAATATGGCCCGCCAAGGACAACTCATTTTAGTATGGGCTTATGGAGCTTTGGGAGTAGACTGGCAGCAGAGGCTGTTTACAACACATATGAACGAACTTGATGGTGGTCATGGGCGATGTTACCCGTTTGGAAAAACTATTGTCAGTTGGATAAAGCTATGAACCAAAGTTATTTTTGTCGTGGCATCTTCTATTTCCGAGTTATTGGTCGATGATATAAAGGCGTTTGGTAATAAGAAGAAGTTCAGGCTAAGCTGGTC
>VOFK01003963.1_pt1 | contig 31769 bp, 48 predicted proteins | sample 5384121 | NCBI WGS metagenome assembly VOFK01 (sample SAMN12384730, study PRJNA508395) | human gut metagenome | isolation source: healthy gut J | host: Homo sapiens | reverse complement strand
TTGTGCTGTGTTATTTAGTTGAAAAATCAGAACGACACTGGAAGTTGTTTATCCAAAATGAAATGGAATAACCATATCAAGTAAAACTGCAAGAACTATACTAATTGTTCCCATTAGCACAGAACTTTTCAATGTGTCCCTCCTCAAAACAGTAAGTCCGATAATAAAGACTATCAATTCTAAAACAGAGCGTGCTTCGAAATATCCCCATCCATATACGAAAGTCATGTTAAACAATACTGCTAAAATCAATACTGATAGCATAAATGCAGGTCTGCTTTTTCCTTTCGCATACCAACAGACAAATGCCAAGAACGGAGAAATCATGGTAAAGCCAAACCAAATCATAGCGTAGCTTCTTGGAAAAAATCCTGCGACATAGTTTGAATACAAATAGTAACTTGCAACCATGCCAGCAAAAAACACAAAAACATTAACACTTGCTCTTGTTGCAGAATTACTATAAATAGAAATACACAGTGCAATCAATACCCAAATTGCAAAACGCCCAAGGAAATTATGAACATCTAATGCCCCATCAATTGCCATAAGCACACTTGGCAGTTCAGCTTGACGAAAATCCAAAAATTTTGAAAAAGTCCCCAAAGCTATTCCAAGGAACAATACAGCTATGGTATTTATAATTTTTCTATTACCAGATATAGGATTTTCCGCACTCCTTATATCATTCAAAAACTTCTTCATAGGCATCTCCCAAACTAAAATTTGTCATAATCATTCTATCATACCGTTATGAATAAATCATCTCATGCAAAACAATTTCTTCTGCCCGGTTGTGAATGTTATTGCAACGCTGCACCCATTCCATTTGAGAAGTGCGCTTTAATTCCTCTGTCACGCCCTCGGCAGCTTTCATCTGTTCCATGATAGTGTCTAACCGTTCCTGTGCCTGTTCGTTCAGGTCTGCAAGATATGTCCATAGCTCTCCGGTCAGTATCAATGTGTTCAATCTGGCTGGGTGGACTTCTCTTAAATATTCCCGGTGCATCCGTCCATACTTTTTCCGATGGGGCGGTGTTCTTCCGGCAGCTTCAAGTCTGGGATGTAGTAATCTCCGACAAGGATATAATCAATTCCGTTTTCCGTTATTCTTGGTTTCAATTCGCTCATATTTTTAATCTCCTCATTCTGGCCCATTTTTTTTTTTGCAAGTCTGACTCTCCAGAAATATTGGTAAATCTTTGGTAAATTTGAGATCGAAACACAAAAAACGCTTAAAATCGAGGGTTATGAGACGATTTGAGACGTTTCATCATGCCCGGTAAAATCCTGCCGTGGCACACGAATAATATTTTTGTCATCCCGTCATATCCTTTCAAACATCTCGAAGCCGCAATATTACTGTAATCCGTTATTTTTATTGGCAATACCGCATAATTCTAAGTGCCGATACGGCGAGCGAGGTGCGGCAAATGCTAAAGCCAAAAGCGCAGATAATACTGGATGTCTTATCGAGCATTTTGGCAACGCAGATGCCGTGCCGCAGCTGCCGGAGCGGTGTTAAGCCGCAAGGCGGGAATTGTGCGGTGTTGCCTATTTTTTTCTTTTCACTCTTGTTCCCAAATTAAGCATTTTTCCATAAATTTCCACTCAAGTTACTGGCAAATGGTGTAATATGTAATACATGGTATAGCAGCTCCAGCAAACCTCCGCCTGTTTATCCCGGCATTCTTCTTGCCCCGCCCGCCGCCAAAAGCTGCCTACAGGATACCACCACGCAGCGCTAAATCACAACCAGATTCCCTGCACCGCCCCGTTTTCTGCAAAAATTCTCTTGCAGGTTTCGCACCGCCAACTATAATGTATTTATGGCAATACCGCATAATTCTAAGTGCCGATACGGCGAGCGAGGTGCGGCAGATGCCAAGCCAAAAGCGCAGATAATACTGGATGTCTTATCGAGCATTTTGGCAACGCAGATGCCGTGCCGCAGCTGCCGGAGCGGTGCTTCGGCAAGGCGGAATTGTGCGGTGTTGCCTTATATATTATAAGTAAAGGCGCATGGCACAGCCGTTTTCCTGGCTTGCCGGGTGCTTTGGATTCCAAACAGAAAGGGGGCCGCCCGATGCCTCGCATTGCCGTGGTGGATGACCAGCCGGATATGCGGCAGCAGCTGTGCAGCATGATTGACCAATACAGCCGCGAGAACAACTGTATGCTGGAAGTTACCACTTTTTCGGACGGTGCCCAGATCATAACCAACTATTGCAAGGGGTTCGACATCATCTTTCTGGATATTGAAATGCCGGAGCTTGGCGGCCATGGACGCTGCCGAGCGCATTCGCACGGTGGATCCGGATGTGGTGCTGGTGTTCGTTACCAACATGGCGCAGTACGCTATTCGCGGGTATGAGGTCGACGCCCTGGATTTTGTGCTCAAACCGGTCAATTATTACCAGTTCAGCACCAAACTGGCCCGCGCTTTGCAGCGGGTGCAGCGCCGCAAAGGCGGGCAGATTGCATTACAGACCGCTGGGGGCGTGCAGCTGCTGAACACCGAGGACATCTACTGGCTGGAAACGCGGGACCGTATGCTGCATTACCATACCTCCACCGGGGTATGGTCCGTGCGTTCCAGCCTGCAAAATGCTGAAAGCAGCTGGCCCCCTACCACTTTGCCAAATGCAACCAGTGTTACCTTGTCAATCTGCGGTATGTGCGGGCGGTCCAGAACGATATGGTCCAGGTTGGGGAGGACCGGCTGGAGATCAGCCGCCGCCAGCGGGCTGCCTTCCTGGCTGCGGTCGCCGCCTATGTTGGGGGGGTGCCATGTAATGCTGCCAAATCTCCAACAATTTCTTTCTCTTCTTGTCTGTGGGATACAGCTTTGGGGCGCAGCACTGACCTACTGGCTCCCGCTCCGGCACTCGCCGCACTTTTGGCAGCGGGCGCTGCTTTGCCTGATTCCCTCCATTCCCCTTTCCACATTTTTATTATGGGCGGATCACACGCCTTCCTCGCTGTTCCTGCGGGCGGGGGCGTATATTCTGTTTTGTATGTGGATGATTTTCGCTTCCCACAGCTGCACCCAGTTGGACTGGTCCGGCGCCAATTATTGCGCCATCTGGGGAATTTTGAGTGCCCTGACGACATTTGAGTTATGGCAGCTTCTTGTCTGGTGCCTGGCACAGGTAAACATATTCCTGCCATTGGATCAGCCCTCTGCTTTGCTGCTGCAACTGCTGTTTTTTTTTTACCGCTGCGTACTGCCTGCTGCGGGTAACTGTTGCCCATTCCATGCCATATGAAGGCAGCTACCACATCGGTCCCCGCCAGCAAATCAGCGCTATTATTCTGGGCGGCATGTTCGTTCTGCTGTTTTTAACAATGCAGACCGTCACCAACTCCGAGTATCACGGGAAACTTCTATCTTCGTTGTTGTCCCCCCCCCTGGCACTCTGCCAGCTCTGCTGCATCACCCTTTTATATTTGCAGACTGAGCTGTTCAAAAGGCGGCCATGGAAAAAGAGATGAACTCGCTGAACATGCTGTATGAACGCCAGCGCCAGCAGTATCAGGTGGCCAAGCGGAACGTACAGATCATCAACCGCAAATGCCATGAGCTAAAGGTACAGATTGCTGATCTGCGCCGCATGGCCCCCAACGCCGCGCTGCAGCAGAGCCTGAACGAAGCCGAAGCCGCCGCCCGGCAGTATGACGCCAGCACCCAGACCGGCAGTGAGGTTTTGATGTTGTGCTGACCGAAAAGAGCATGCTGTGCGAAGCCCACCACATCAGCATCAACAATGTAGCGGACGGTACCCTGCCTGCACTTTATGGATCCGGCCGATCTGTACGCTCTGTTTGCCAACGCACTGGATCATGCCATTGAGTTGACCCGCAAGCTGCCGGAGCCGGAAAAGCGGATGATTGACCTGCTGGTCTGCAGGCGGCAGGGGTTTGTTGTTCTGAATATCATCAGCGCGGTGCCCGATGGCCCGGATCCTGGCCGTGAAACCTGCGATGAGTTAAAGATCGTCAAGCGCATTATCCAGAAGTACAATGGTTTTTTGACTACCGAATCCAACGGTGGATTTTTTGCGATAAAAGCCGTTTTCCCGGTCCAATAAAGTTCCCCCGTTTCAGGTATAAGATTTACGCCCTTTGCATTTGTACATATTGCACAAATGCAAGGGTTATTTTTTTGTCAGGCAAAAACCGTTTATTCCACGCAAATGACCGATTATGCAAAACCCATTGCGACATTTTTCGCTGTTCGTTACAATAATAACAGCAAAGAAAGGATGGCTGCGCCATGAGAAATCACCAAAAAATCATGAAGGGTTGGGAATTCACCGGCCCCGACGGCACCACCACAACGGTGGACCTGCCGCACACCTGGAACGCCCGCGACGGTCAGGACGGCGGCATGACTACTGGCGCGGCACCCGCATCTACCGCACCCGTTTCGTTGCTCCCCAGTTTAACACCGCCTCCCCATCAGGTCTGGATTCAGTTTGACGGCGTCAACGCCAGCGCCCATGTGGTTCTGAACGGCTCCCCCCGTCTCGCAACCACGACGGCGGCTACTTCCACCTTCCGCGCCAACATCACCGAACTGCTGCGGGATGAAAACGAGCTGACTGTGGAAGTCGACAACAGCAAAAACGACCGCGTTTACCCCCAGAAAGCTGACTTCACCTTCTATGGCGGCATCTACCGCGATGTCAGCCTGATGGTGGTCAGCAAGAACCACTTCGCCCTGATTACTTCGGCGGCCCCGGCATCCGCATCACCCCCCCACCAGGGGCGCAGATGCCAGCGCGTTCAGGGTTACCACCTGGCACGACGGCGAAGGCGAAGTGAGCATTGAGTTGCTGGACGCTGCCGGCAACACCGCTGCCACCGGCAAAGCGCCCCGACATCACCCCTGACCATCTTCAACGCACACCTGTGGAACGGCGTTAAGATCCGTACCTGTACAGCTGCAAGGCCCGCCTTGTGGTGAACGGCACGGTGGAAGATGAGACCACCACCCGCTTTGGCGTGCGCAGCTTCAAGTTGACCCCAAGAAGGGCTTCTTCCTGAACGGCAAGTCTTACCCGCTGCACGGCGTATCCCGCCATCAGGATCGCAAGGGCGTCGGCAACGCCATCACCCGCAAGATGCACGACGAGGACATGGCCCCTGATCAAAGAGATCGGTGCCAACACCATCCGCCTGGCTCATTATCAGCACGACCAGTACTTCTATGATCTGTGCGACGAGGTCGGCATGGTTGTTTGGGCCGAGATCCCCTACATCAGTGAGCACATGCCCAACGGCCGCGAAAAACACCATCAGCCAGATGAAAGAGCTGATCATCCAGAACTACAACCACGCGAGCATCGTCTGCTGGGGCGTTTCCAACGAGATCACCATCTCCACCAAGGCCAAGAAGGACATGCTGGATAACCACCGCCAGCTGAACGACCTGTGCCACGAGATGGACAAGACCCGCCTGACCACCCTGGCCTGCTACGCCATGTGCGGTCCCTTCAACCGTTCGGCCCACATTACCGATATGGTCAGTTGGAACCTGTACCTGGGCTGGTACGTTCCGGGCTTTATCCTGAACGACCTGTGGATGGGCTTCTTCCATCTCTGCTTCCCCAACCGCCCGTTCGGCTACAGCGAATACGGCGCGGAGGGCATGCCCAACCTGCACAGCACACACCCCCCACCGCGGCGACCACACCGAAGAATACCAGGCCAAGTACCATGAGTACATGCTGCGCTGCTTCAAGCGCCACCCCCTGGATGTGGGCCACCCACGTGTGGAACATGTTCGACTTCGCGGCGGACGCCCGGGACCAGGGCGGCGAGCCGGGCATGAACCACAAGGGGCTGGTGACCTTCGACCGCAAGACGAAGAAGGACAGCTTCTACCTGTATAAAAAGCATGGTGGAGCGATGAAGCCTTTGTGCACATCTGCTCCAAGCGCTTTGTGGAGCGCACCGGCAGCACCGCTACCGTAAAGGTTTATTCCAACCAGAGCACCGTTGCCCTGTATGTAAACGGCAACAAGGTAGGCGAGCAGACCGGCGAGCATGTTTTCACCTTCAAGGTTCCCCTGAACGGCGAACTGCACATTCAGGCCGTGGCTGGTGACCGCACCGATGAGTCCGTCATCCGCCGCCATGTAGATACCCCCAACCCGGGTATAAGCTGCACAAGACCAAATCCAAGAGTGCAAACTGGGTATAATCTATTTTGAACACTCTGTATTTTTTGTTTTTTGCATAATACAGTTTGTTATAGAGCATTTTCTAACAGGAGGAGAACACAATGAGTAAGAAACCCAAAGTTGGGATGTGGTCCGGCCTGACCGCCGTTACCGCCGTCCTGACCGCAGGCGCCATTGTAGGCACGACGGTTGCGTTCCATTATACGACCACCGTTAATAACTACCTGGACGCCGACACCTACAAGATCATCAAGGGCGACAGCGACGAAGACACTGAGTACTTCAAGAGCGATTTCACCTCTGATGAAGAGCGCGAGTCCTATGAGGCTGAGCTGTGCGCACAGGTTGAAGCCGAAGGTGCAGCCCTGCTGAAGAACGACAACAACGCCCTGCCCCTGGCAAGCGGCGCAAAGGTCAGCCTGTTCGGCCACGGCTCCGTGGACCTGATGTACGGCGGCACCGGTTCCGGCTCCGTTGACACCAGCAAGGCTCCCAACTTCAAGCAGGCTCTGGAAGATCAGGGCATCCAGGTCAACAGCACCCTGTGGGATCTGTATTCTTCTGACGATATGATGAAGAATTACAGCCGCATTACCCCGGCTGCCATCATCTCCGATACCCTGGAAGCCAACACCCAGTACGCTGTGAACGAAGCTCCCTGGAGCAAGCTGTCCAGCGCCGAGTCCAGCTTTGCTGACTACGGCGATGCTGCTATCGTCGTGTTCTCCCGTTCCGGCGGCGAGGGCGCTGACCTGCCCAGCGGCGAAAACGGCACCAATGATTCCTGGATCAAAGGCCAGGAGGGCGACGGTAACTACCTGGCCCTGTCCGCTGAAGAAAAGGAACTGCTCCAGAACCTGAAGACCCTGAAGGACAACGGCACCTTCAAGAAGATCATCGTTCTGATCAACTCTTCCAACGCCATTGAGATGGATTTCCTGAACCCGGAGATCTGCGGCGAGGATTACGGCATCGATTCCGCTATGTGGATCGGCGACGTGGGCCAGACCGGCATCAACGGTGTTGCCCAGCTGCTGGCTGGCGAGGTTACCCCGTCCGGCAGCCTGGTTGATTCCTACCTGTATGACAACATGGCCAACCCCGCCATGTACAACTTCTACACCCAGGCTTACCCCAACGCAGCAGATTACAACCTGCTGACCGATGGCCCTGATGTGCAGGGTATGTACAGCGTGTATCAGGAAGGCATCTACCTGGATTACCGTTACTACGAGACCCGCTACGAGGACGCTGTTATGGGCACCGGCAATGCCGGCGACTACAACTGGTCCACCACTGTTGCCTTCCCCTTCGGCTATGGCGACAGCTACACCACCTTCGAGTACAGCGATTTCAATGTGACCGAATCTGCTGATGCTTTCAATGTCACCCTGAAAGTCACCAACACCGGTTCCACCTACTCCGGCAAGGAAACCGTTCAGCTGTACTTCCAGAGCCCCCCACACCGATTACGACAAGGCCAACGGCATCGAGAAGGCTTCTGCTGAGCTGTGCGGCTTTGCCAAGACCGATATCCTGGCTCCCGGCGCTTCCGAGACTGTCAACATCACCGTTGACAAGAGCGAGCTGCGCACCTATGATTCCCAACAACGCCAAGACCTATATTGTTGACGCTGGCGACTACTACTTCACCGCTGCCACCGATGCACACAACGCTGTGAACAACATCCTGGCTGCCAAGGGCTACACCGTTGAGAACACCGATGGCCGCATGACCGCCGATGGCGACGTTGCCCTGACCTACTGCAAGTGGACCAACGCCGCTCTGGACAGCACCACCTACGCCACCAGCGAAACCGGCACTGCCATCACCAACCTGTTTGATGAAGCAGACCCCAACAAGAGCAGCAGCGAACCCGGCGAAGTTACCTGGCTGAGCCGCTCCAACTGGGTTGCCACCTTCCCCACCCAGCCTGTTGTGCTGAACGCAACCCAGACCCTGGCTGATCACCTGGCTTTCACCCAGTTACGACGGCAGCAAGGCGACAGCGTTGAAATGCCCACCCTGGGCGCTGACAATGGTCTGGCTCTGGTTTCCATGATCGGTGCCGACTATGACGATCCTCAGTGGGATACCCTGCTGGATCAGCTGACCTTCAACGAGATGGTCAACACCATCACCCTGGGCTTCCACAACACTGCCGCTATTGAATCCATCGGCAAGACCCGTACCAAAGACGAAAACGGCCCGCAGGGCCTGACCGCAGCAACGGACCGGCGGCGCTTCCGCTATGTGCTACACCTCCGAAGACGTTATGGCCGCCACCTTCAACGTTGACCTGATCAACGATGTGGGCCGCTGCATTGGCGAAGACTGCCTGGCCATGGGTTACTCTGGTCTGTATGGTCCCGGCATCAACATGCACCGCACCGCTTACTCTGGCCGTAACTTCGAGTACTATGCTTCTGATCCGTTCGTTGCCGGCACCATCTGCGCTGCCGAAGTCAACGGCATCCAGTCCAAGGGGCGTTTACGTTTACCTGAAGCACGTTGCCCTGAACGACTCTGAATCCAGCCGCCGCGGCGTGAACACCTGGCTGAACGAGCAGGCTGCCCGCGAAATCTACCTGGAAGTTGCCGACAAAGGCCGTCACCGATGGCGGCGCCTGGAGCGTTATGACCGGCTTTAACCGCTGGGGTGCTTACTGGTGCGGCGCTTACGATAACCTGCTGACCGGCTTCCTGCGCGGCGAACTGGGCATGCGCGGCATGATCATCACCGACTTCTCCGGTTCCAGCAAATACATGGATCTGGCCGATGGTCTGATTGCCGGTTCCGATATCTGGGATAGCCCGGACCCGACCATCCACACCACCCTGGCTCCCGAAGTACGAGAACGATGCTTACATCGTGACCGAAATGCGCGAATCCATGCACAAGATCCTGTACACCGTTGCCAACTCCAACGCTATGAACGGCTGGTCCTCCGCTGACCGCCTGAAGGTCATCACCCGTGGTGGAAGACCGCCCTGTACGCTCTGGACACCGTTCTGGCTGTTCTGACCGTGCTGTGCATCTGGCGCCTGGTTGTTGCCATCAAGCGCAAAAAGAAGACCTGGACTGCTGAGCAGGCTGCCAACACTGCAAACGCTCCAGAATCAGCAGTAAGGGTTTAGGGCAACACCGCACAATTCCGCCTTTGCGGCTTAAGCACCGCTCCGGCTGCGGCTTTGCATCTGCGTTGCCAAATGCTCGATAAGACCTCCGTATTATCTGCGCTTTTTGGCTTGGCATCTACCGCACCTCGCTCGCCGTATTATCGGCATAGAGTAGCATGCGGTATTGCCTTAGCCTCCCGCATCTTCCCCCACGAATCGTTTATGCCCCGCCTGCCTCAAGTGGGGGTCTTTGTTATAGGAAAAAGGAGAAATGCCCCCCATGAGTGAACAAACCTGCGGGCGTCCGCCAGCGTCAGCCAACCGCGCCAAGCCTTTACCAGCCGATGCTGTTCTGGGCTTAACAACGGCGCTACCAACGTAAAATATGTTCTGGTGCTTTCCCCATTGCCACTTTCGGCAGCAAAGGTTCTAACGTGTCGATCTTTTGCCTCCGTTATGGTCCTAGTATGCGTCTGTTTGACGCCATTACTGACTCCAATCATCGGTGCCCCTGATGGACCGCACCAACGGCAAGTTTGGCAAGTTCCGCCCGTTTATGGTCATCGGCAACCTCATCATGGCTGTCAGCATTCTGGCGCTGTACTGTGTGACCCCGCTGATTCCCGACACGATGATGTGGGCCCGCTACGCCATGTTTGTGGCGCTGTACGCAGTGTGGGGTCATCGGCTACACCTTCCAGACCAGCTGCACCCGTTCCGGGCAGACCGTTCTGACCAACGACCCCAAGCAGCGCCCGCTGTTCACGATTTTTTAACACCGTCGGTTCTTTGCTGGGTATGGGCGCGATGCAGTTCTTCGCCCCCCATTCTCGCCAAAAAATTATGAGGGCGGCTACGGCTCTGCCGGGTTCTTCCGTATGCTGGCGCCTGTCGGCATCGTTATTTCTATCCTGCTCACCCTGCTGGCGGTCGTCGGCATCTGGGAGAAAGGACCAGCCCAAGATACTTCGGCATCGGCGGCGAAAAAGATCGAGAAGCTGAAAGTTTCCGAGTACGTTCAGATCATCAAAGAGAACAAGCCCATGCAGCGCCTGATGGTTGCCGGTGCGGGCTGCAAGCTGGCGCTTTCCATCGCCACCAACACCACCGTGCTGTGTATGCTGTACGGTTGCATGATGGGCAACTATGACGGGCTGTACCTGCCCATGATGGTGCTAGGTTACGTCTTTAGTGTTCCGCTTCTTCCTGCTGACCGTGCGCACGAGCCAGAAAAAAGGTCAGAAAGCCAGCCTGATGCGCTATGTCAGCGTGGCGCTGGTGTGCTATGTGGGCGTGCTTGTCCTGCTGATGCTCTGGAAGCAGGACAGCGCAGCCTTCAGCCTGAGCCTGCTGGGTGAGGGCGGACTGTCTATCAACCTGTACACGGTTCTGTTCATCCTGCTGTTCGGCGTCGGCTACGGTGCGTACTATGCTACGGCGGATATGCCCATCCCGATGGTCGCCGACTGCTCTGACTACGAAACGTACCAGTCCGGCAAGTACATCCCCGGCATCATGGGTACGCTGTTCAGCTTGGTTGACAAGCTGGTTTCCAGCCTGTCCGCCACCGTTGTCGGTGTGGCGGTCAGCTTCATCGGCTTGGAGAGCCTGCCGACCCAGTACGATCCGTACACCCCCGGTATGAATATGGTCGTCATCGTCCTGTTCTGTGTCATCCCGATGGTCGCTTGGGCGGCCACCCTCATCGCCATGAAGGGCTACAGCCTGACCGGCGAGAAGATGAAGGAGATCCAGGCCGTCAACGCCCTGCCGCCGCGACGCCGTGGCAAACGGCATGAGCATGGAAGATGCTATGCGAAATTATGTAAAAATGGAGGATGTTCCTGACAGCTATAAATAATGGTGAAAAGATTTCACTTTTATGAGCGTCGCAGGCGGTTGATTGCGGTTTTATATGAACGGCAGAACGATACCATTGGTAATCTTGCTTTTGAATTTTCCCTAAGCTCACATACCATCCGAAATGATATTCGGGTGCTTGAATTAGAATATCCAATCTATACAAGGATGGGAGCAGGTGGTGGTGTGTTCATTCTGGATTCGAGTCGCTTGCAGCAGCGATGGCTGACGGTACGCCAGCGGGAACTACTTATGGATGTATGCGGTATTTTTGGACGATGAGCAAACTTTGATGATGAAATCTATTATAGGCGGGTTGTCGCCTTAAAAACTATTTTAACGACGGCGCGAAAATGAAATCTTATTCTTCCGCTTCGGATTGAAGCAGTGCCTCGATATCTGCAGACAGGGGGAGAAGAATGTGTAATCGTTGAGCCAAAAAGACCATTGCAGTTTCCACTCAAAAAAATACTTTTCATGGGTGATTTTGCCCGTATGATATCTGTACTGCATTACGGCGTAGGTGTTAAGTAGGCAATTCAGTAAGTCGTTCTCAGACCAAAGCATGGTTGGCTGTGTGTTGAACGGAACAGTTTTTTGCGTTTGTCTGAATGACAGGCACTGTAGCACTGCCTATCTCAGCTGGACGTTTGTCCAAAGGCATGGTCAATGAGCATCTGAGAACATCCGGCATATCCTCATCCAACCAAAACAGTGTTTCCATAATACCTTCAAATTGCCGGTATCCGGCTCCAGCAGCGCGCACCTCCTCGACTTGGTGCCGCTGCTATTTTTTTACCATATCCTCTTTCGGAACGCGAAACCCGGATTCATATTGTGCAATACGGTTGGCGGCACCATCGGTAAAAAGCCAACCAGTTCGCCTAACTCGCGCTGCTTCATGTGGCGGTGCAGGCGGATTCGTTTGATTTTTTTCTCCGATTTTCATGGGATGACCTCTTTAGCAATTTTATGCTGTCATTATACCACATTGGAAAGAAAAATCAACAATTTGATAACATATATATGTAAAATCGTTGACAGAAATACTGCGGTGGTGTATTATCAATACAACAGATATGATGTAAAAAAAACAAGTAAGGAGGTTTCCATATGAAATCCCATGAAGTTACCCAAGAACCGCTGCGTGACGGTTTATTACTTTGAAAATTCTATTTGCAAGTAAACTTTGTTTACTTGCGCGTGGCCGCCCATACAAAATGATTTATCATTTTTTTGTTGTAATGAATCAAATCTGATTCACTATTCAGAGGATGAGGCGTAAAAGTGAATCAAATCTGATTCACTCCAACATCTCGCCCAAACAAGCCCCGTGTGGGGCGGCAGCTCCGCATCGCACACGGACGCGACATCACCCGCAAAACCGCCGTTTGGCGCGTTTGTGGGGCTGTGGGGGCGGCGCGAGCCGTACAACTTAATACTAGAGAATAAAACTTACTACACACAAAATTACGATAATATGAGATAATAGATGTACATCAAACAAGAAGGGATGATGCAAATGACTTTTACGAAACTTCCGAAATCTATTACCGCAGAAGAACTCCTCTCTACGCCGCTGCCGCCCGTAAAGTGGATTATCCCCGGTCTACTCCCAGCCGGATTGGCGCTGTTTGCAGGTCCCAGCAAGGCGGGAAAGAGTTGGCTGACCTTGTGGCTGTGTTTGCAGATCGCGCAGGGTAATCCTGTCTGGAATCGAGAAATAGAGCCGCGTACCGTGATTTATTTCTCGTTAGAAGATACATTTAACCGTCTGCAAAAGTCGCATCTTCCAGCTGATCGACGGTGGTGATGCCCCGGAACGGCTGATTCTCCAAACGGAATGTCCGAGCATTGGGCAGGGGTTGGAAGAACAAGTCGAGGCGCTTGTCCATACATATCACGATGTTGGTCTAATTGTTATCGATACGCTTCAAAAAAAGTGCGTGTAAGCGATGGAAACGGTGGAATGTATGCAAACGACTACAAGGAGGCCGGTGCATTGAAAAAGCTTGCGGATAAGTATGGCATCTGCATTTTGCTGATCCATCACCTGCGCAAACAGAGCGCATCCGACCCATTTGATCAGATTTCCGGCTCCACAGGGCTTATGGGTGTGGCCGATACAAGCTGGGTCATGCAGCGCAAGCGTATGAGCCAGACCGCTGACATTTGCTCACCGGGCGCGACATGGACGACAGGACGCTGCATTTGCGTGAGGAACACTGCGTCTGGACGTTGGAAGATGAAGAAACCGCAGAGGAACGAGAGATCAAGGCTGTGCCGGATTACTTGTGGAAAGCGGTGGAGTACATCGAAAGTGTGGGAAACTGGCAGGGAACGGCATCTGAGTTGCTTGAGGCGGCACACATTGAGGGAGTACAGCCAAATCAATTTACCTATAACATGGCGAAGTATTTCGATAAAGTATTTGAACCGAAAAACATCCGATATAAAACCCATCGAAAAAACAAGGTTCGCCTTTTGAGCTTCTATGGTGACGATGGTGACGGTGGTGACGATGATATTGACATAACTCAATTATCGGGGTGGGGTATCCCAGAAAGACCGTCACCATCGTCACCATCGTCACTCGGAGCGCTTGAGGGAAGCAAGCATGGGCGAAGTGTTGCCACAGGGCAACCCGCCGAAAAGCCTACGGGGACAGCCCCGAACCCCTGTGAGGCTGCGAGTGCATGAGAAAGCGCAGTATCGGAATCAACGTCCGCGTCACTGTCACTGAAAAGAAAAAGGTGACGATGTTGGCGAGAAAGTGCGGCTTGTCACTCTCAGAGTATTTACGCCAGAGGGCGCTGGGATACGAACCGGGCGGGCATCCGCCCACGGAGGTGTTTGATGTGTTGGATAAACTGGATGAAATTGCAGAAAGCTGTTCGATGCGGGATGGCGCTGCCATTAGCGCCCACACTGACCGATTGAGGGATTTGCTCATTGGCGGTAACTAAGATCTGGGCAATCAAGGACAGCTTACAGCGCGTCCTTGACTATGCAGCTAACCCCGACAAGACCGAATACGATGCCCTTGCCCAGACACTGCACTACGCAGAGAACGATGCCAAGACCAAGCTGAACGAGAGCGCCCAGCTTGTCACCGGCATCCATTGCAGACCAGACCATGCGTGGGAAGATATGCGGGTTGTACAGGAACGCTTTGGTAAAACAGACGGCGTGGTGGCACTCCATGCCTACCAGAGTTTCCGCGAAGGGGAGGTTACTCCGGAGCAGTGCCACGAAATTGGCGTGGCACTGGCCCGCAAGGTCTGGGGCAAGCGTTTCCAAGTACTGGTCGCCACACACATGAACACGGACAATCTGCACAACCACTTCGTTATCAATTCCGTATCGTATGTGGACGGCAAGAAATACGAGCAACGCCGCAGTCAGTATGCCGAGTTCCGGGCAGCATCCGACAAGCTGTGCCGGGAGTACGGCTTATCGGTGGTGGAGCAGCCCAAAGCCAAGGAACCGGCTCGGTACACCCGGATGCAGGAGGCCATCGACCAAGCCTGTGAGGATGCCAGCACACCGGAAGATTTCCACAGGGCACTGTATCGACAAGGTTATATTTTCGGCAGCGACCCTAACCGAAAGTACGCAACCATCCGGGCGAGGGATGGCGGACGAGCCGTGCGCCTATATAGGCTGGGAGAAGAATACGATTTACCTGCCATAGATGACCGCCTACGCGGAAATTACTTACTGTATGGACCAAGGCTGTATGAGCTGAAGCACCCGCCCCAACAGTATATGCCGAAGCGGTATCGCCCCCAAAATACCTATGCGGGAAAAGGTATTCTCCAGCTTTTCTTCGAAGTATTCTTCGGGGAATCCCAGATGCACCGCTTATATCTGTACTACTGTTATCAGTTGGGTATTCTGCCCAAGAAACAACAGCCCCGCATCAACCGCCCGGAACTGGAGCGCATCTGGAAAGATACCGAGAGAATCCTTGCTGAGCACGCCTTTGTTTACGACCACAAGTTCCCATCCCTGCAGGCAATCGCGGACTACCGCAAGGGGCTTGTCCCGGCAGATAGAAACCCTTGCCGCGCAGCGGGCGGAAGTCGTCAAGCAAATGCGGAGAAAAGATGCTCCATCGGAACTGGCTGACCGTAGAGCAATACTGACCTGTGAGATTGCCAAACTCCGCAAAGAGGACAAGATTGCAGAGGGAGCCATCAAGCGCATCCAAAGAACACGCGAATCCAACCGCATAGACCAAGAAAACCGAAATCAACATACAAACAATAAAACCCGCCGCCGAGATTCTTCTCGCCAGCGATAAGGAGGTCCAATGGCTTACATCAAGAAAAAATCCGAACGAAAATTCAAAATCACTGTCTGCAACGGCTATAAGGTCAACGGGCAGAAACGGATGAAAGCGCAGACCATCACTGTGCCATCATCCGTGCCCAAACGCGGCATTCAGCAGTATGTCATGGCAGAGGCTGAGCGCATTGAGAAAAAGTTCAAGTATGGCGTAGAAGAAAGTGACCAGACCCACTTTGAACAGTACGCCGAAAACTGGCTGAAGCGGCAGCAGCCGTTCTTTAAGGCTACCACCTACGCAGGGTACAAACGCAATCTGGATATTGTTTACCCTCTGATTGGCGGTATTCCGCTTGCAAAGCTGCTCCCCATGACCCTAGAGGAAATGTGCGAGGAATTACGCAAGCGCCCGGGGCGTGGTGGAAATTGCATCAAGGAAACTACTGTGGAGAAATATCTAGAAACAGTTTCCTCGGTGCTGGAAGATGCCAAGAAAAATGACATCATTCCGTTTAACCCGGCGCACCGCGTTCGGAAAAAGCATTTTGAAAAGGAGGCGCAGCATATTCCGCAGAAATATGAAATGGGTAAACTGATGCGGGCGATTCAGAACGAACCGATTTTGTATCGGGCGTACTATACGCTGGCCATCACAACCGGGTTGCGGCGTGGGGAACTGTGCGCCCTGCAATGGCGGGACATAACCGGCGCTTGTGAACTGACCGTCCACCGTTCCCGCAGCTGTGCATCCGGGAAAATCGTAGAGAGTGACACCAAGAGTCACCGGGAACGGATCGTAACCATTCCCATGGGGATATGGGAACTTCTGATGGCGCTGCGACAGCAGCAGGTGCTGCATAGCGGTGTTCCGGATAGAGAACAGCCGATATTTACTGACCCCGACGGTCATGTGCCGCACCCGGATGCTTTTACCCGACATTTGCGCAAGCTGTATAGGCAATGCGGATTGCCTGAGGATTACCACCTGCACACCCTGCGGCATTTCTACGCAACCTATCTGCTGCAGGAAGGCACCAGCAAACAGGTGGCAGCATCCCTGCTGGGGCATGCGGATACGGCGTTCTTGGAGCGCACCTACTGCCATCCGCAGGACGTGGCGAAACAGCAGGCCGCAAAGCTGATGCAGGATCTGTTGAACAACCAAAATCCGTGCTATGTTGCATTTATGAAAAATAAGAATAGAAAAGCCAAGAAAGCAGGGTAAATAACAGGCGGCACCGTCAGAGATGGCGGTGCCGTTTTTGTCAGTAATAGGTAGATTTTAGGGCGAAAGATTGTTGGGAGTGGTGATAGCTTTCTGTCGCAGTTGTCGGTATGCTTTGTAGTACCAGAGGTCAATAAAACATACAAAGGAGCGTTGAAAACAATGGCATCTATCAGAAAACGCGGTAGCAATAGCTACTTGATTGTAGTCTCTCGTGGGTATGACTACGAGGGCAACAGGCTGAAATCTGTACAGAAAACAGTCAAGCCGCCCAAGGAGTACACACCCAAACAGGCAGAGAAGTGGGTAAAGGAACAGGCAATCCTATTTGAACGCGAGGTTCAGCACACACCAGAGCCTATTAACCGAAGCATTACGCTGGCAAAGTACATTGAACACTGGGCAACAGATGTCGGACCGAAGAAGCTGGCGGACTCTACATACCAACGAGATTTGCAGGACATTCGACGCATCCTGCCGACGCTGGGCAACTATAAGCTGACCGATTTGCGTAAAGAGGTCATCCGAGAATTTTACGAAGAAATGCGGCACAGCCCGCGTTTGGACGGCAGAGGAAATCTATCCGAAAAGTCGGTCGAGGGCTTACACAACACGCTGTGCGGCATCCTGTCGGCGGCTGTGGACGAGGGATACCTTACTCACAATCCCGCATGGAGATGTTACAAACCGAAAGGTCAGAAGAAAGAACGCCCTGTGGCCGATGAGGAAACAGTAAAGAAATTGATTACTGCATTTGAAGGTCAGAGTATGAAATACGAAACCTATTTCAAGCTGGTGCTGGCTACGGGGTTACGCCGAGGTGAGGCCTGTGGGCTGAGATGGAGCGATATCAACTGGCGAAAGCGTACCGTCCATGTACAGCGCGGTGTAGTAAAACTTAGTCACCAAGAGTCCATCACGAAAGACCCTAAGACGACCAGCGGTGATCGCATGGTATATTTGAGCAAAGAAATGTGCCAACTGCTCAAGGCGTGGCGAAAAGAGTGCGAGTGGGATAGAGCGCAGACAGCAAATGAAACTGTGAATGAGGATGACTACCTGTTCCGCCAGCCTAACGGCAAACCGATGAATCCCTGCACATTTACCTATCGTTTCAAGCTGATTTTGAAAGCAAACAACCTGCCACTGGACTTGAATGTGCATAGCTTACGGCATACGAATGCCAGCTTGCTGATTTCACAGGGCGTGGATGTGCGCACGGTGGCTAGTCTATTGGGTCATGCACAGGCAAGCACAACGCTGGATATTTACGCTCATGCATTTGACAAGAACAAACGCAAGGCGCAGGAGAAACTCGGAAAGGCGATTGGATTATGATGAGAAAAATCAAATTAACCAGAGCAAACAAAAAACCGCTGAAAGCGCTTGCACCTTATTATTACCGTGAAAGAGCGCTTGGACATAGCACGCAGGAGTCGGGAAGATTGATACTAAAAATCAATTCTCTCCCAGCTGATAAAAAGGCAAGTTTCTCCGCAGAAGAAATTCACCTTATGCGTACCACTGTAAAATCAACTGAGAAATGAACGGCTGGCAAAAAGGACAGTACACCGATGCGGCAGATGATATGCTGCTGCTGCAAAAATTATTCTAAACCCCAATAACATTAAAACAAAAAGCGCATTGCAAAAAATACATTGCAATGCGTTTTTTTAAACGACCGGGAGGATTCGAACCTCTGGCCTTCCGGGTCGGAGCCGAACGCTCTATCCAGCTGAGCTACGATCGCTTATGTATGAAAAACGCCGTTCTGACGTATTTCAATCTTGTAAAGTAGTCAATTTCCAATAGTGGTCAATTCGTGGTCTGACTACCGTTGACCACCGCGTTTTTGCGGTGCAAACCGCGCTGTATCGATCGAAAACAAGCCTAAAACCTGCCATGTCGCAGTTGTCGGAGAACTACGACAGGGCGGTATAGACAGACGTTGAAACGCGAATTTTGTTGGTTCTGCACATTTACCGCAAAAACAAGAAAAAAGCCTGTTGTTAGTTATCACAACAGGCTTTTCGGCATTTTGGTATGTGATTGCACAGTAGTGGTCAAATGGTGGTCAATAACCCCACCCATAGTTACATATTCTCTGCCAAAAAGGTCTTGTGGCTGAAGTGGGCCGCTAAAGTCATAATCCACCTGCTCGTATAATCCCATTGTTATAAGACTTAAAACGAGTTATCATCTCTGAATTGCGATGCGCGGGTATTAGCTGGGATATAACTCCGTTTCCAATTAAAACAGCTTTTCGCATGGCGCGCCTTTATTATCCACCACAAAAATGATTGGTGATTTAGGTGATTGCGTTGGATTTGGACAGTTAAAATTTTCCGTATACGGTGATTTCGTTTTTATTTAGCGGCGACAAATGTAAATCGGCATTTTCTAAATCAGTAGATTCACCGATATGCTTTATAGCTTTCACGATCGATATAAAATATTTGTGGCCTCCCGTTACAGTAACTACCAAAAAGGATAAAATCCAAATCAGGAGATGCAGAAACTTTACTTCAAATTGAACTGTTTCAAAATAGTACAATTCTTCATGCTCTTTTTGACATTCCATGATTATACACAATCGGAGAATACTGATTCTCAATAAAGAAACCCACAACGATTGGTTTGTCGAAAAGTTTCTCCCTTTGTTTCGAATAGCTTCCTTATAGGCAGGAATTTTTGTTATAGTGAGAATCGAATGTCATGTCAAAATTTGCCTGCCAATTTGCCAGTGATATAGGATAGTCTCCTTTACCTACATGAAATTCGTTGCCGATTGGTGTGGAAGAAATGCGATGGTCGAGCAACCATCGCTCCTCTTTATACCCTTCATACCTTTACGGGGAGCATACGGATGCATCAAATTCAAAATGTTCGATGATAATAATTTTATCTTTTAGGATTGCATACATATCCGGGCGGTCAAAGGATTTCAACTGATGTAATGCTTGCGACAAATCATCTTCTGACATTGCATAATAGCCCCAATTTATGGCAGTGGGATTTTTTGCATAGATAATCCCGCATAAGATGTGTACATTCATCCATTTGCAAGCTCCTTGCTGTAACCCATCAGTTGTTAAGCAATAGCGCATAGCAACTCTGAATTTTTTAATGTTCATTATATTTATCGAGCGCTGAAATCGCTTTTTGTGCGATAATCAAACAATATGAACCAGTGCGTTTCTCAATAACTAGAAACACGAATGATAGCTTTTATCGCCCTTTATTCGGCATACATGTCAGACAGGGGTTCAAACCTCTTTGAAAAAAGCATCTCATCAAACAGAACCTTCAAAAAATCATCCACGCCGCCTGCAGCCTGAATTGTGGCAATCATCAAATCATCCGGGTCAACACGGGCAAAATCAATGACATATCCCGCATGGCGGGCAAGCTGCGAAAGAAAAACACGCTGGGTTCTGCCGTTGCCCTCTCGGAATGGGTGAAGCTCATTCGTTCGTTCATAAAAGTCTACTATGGCAGAAATGAAGTGCGCCCTGTCTAAGCCCACAAGAAAGCGTTGCTTCTCTAATCTGGCGAAGATGGCTTTCGCTGTGCTTTCAATTTGCGCAGCGGGGGGCAAAACTTTGCGTGCCTTTCTTTGAAATATCCACCGTTCGCAGCTTGCCCGCCCATTCGTATAAATCTTCAAACAAAAAGCGATGAATCGCACAGTAATGCGCAAAATCGAAACTTTCTGCTAAAGGTTTTTCTTCCCATAAAGCAGCCTTGGCCGGAACGATCGTACCTTCCACGGCATCCAAGTCGGACTGATTTTGAATGCCAAGTATATTTATTAACACCACAGTGCCCGGATAGCACCCATCCTGCAAAGAATCCACTGCATAGTTTGCCATAGCATTTTACCCTCGCTCCCTGCGGCGTGCCAAAATTTCAGCAGCCAAGGTGCGGGCATCTACTTTGCCGTCCATCAGGCGGCGGCAGTCGGCACGGGTCTGTTCGGTGACTTCATACCCCTCGATGCGCGAAGAAGCCAAAGCATTTTCCAATGCCTGTTCACGAGTAATTGGTGCCATATACAAAACCGCCTTTCGCTTTTTCATCAATTATATATGATAAGGCAACCAAATGCAATTTTTCTTGCAAAACTTCTTACCGCTTATTCCATAACCACCTGCATCAGCTTATCGTAGCTGTCTACCACATCGTAGACGACGCTGTCGTTGCTGGTGGCGGCAAAGTGGGCTTTGGCGCATTGGATCTTTAAAATGCAAGCAGCCTGTATGCTTCATTACACACAGGCTGCTTAATCAAATTTATTATAATTGATGAAAAATCGGTTGCATTTTTGTCAAAAATACAAAACTTTTTGAAGCCAAGTGCTTTTTAATTCCTGTTATGATACTGAGGATAGTGAAGCCCCTGCTAACGCACCGGCAGAGAGCCACCACCAACCGATGCTGCAGTGCAAAGAAGATTCTTGAATAGTTGCTCATCGGAAATTCGCCCAAAAAAATCCTTGCAATATCGGCAGAGGACATTATGGCAAATGTGACTGTTCCAGTGATGAAATTACCACGTAACAGTTTTGCAGCGCTTTTCATAGCAGCAGCACCATAAATGGCGCTTTCGCCTCCGCGAAAGGCATTAATAAGGACTGCGGATGCTTTTGGACCGAGTACACTGATTACCTTTTCAGAACTTCCGACCAACAAACTATTTAAGCCTGCTTTCGATAAAACAGCCCCGTGCCGTACTGGATGCTCATGCGGGCGCGGGCATCGGTGTTGTCGCTGCACCAGATCTGCGGGCTGAAATACAGCATACCGCAGTCAAACCGCGCCCCGCCCCCGGCGCAATTTTCCAGCAGAAGGTCGGGGTAAGCTTCGGTCAGGCGGCGCTGCAATTCGTAAACGCCCAGCACATAGCGGTGGTAAACCTCACCCTGCCTTGCGGCGGGCAGCGCGGCGCTGTACACATTGGCAAGGCTGCGGTTCATATCCCATTTGAGATAGCGGATGGGGCAGGAATCCAGCACCGCCTGCAGCTGTGCCCAGATGCCGTCCACAACCTCAAGGCGTGAGAAATCCAGCGTATACTGGCGGCGGATGGCAACGGTTTCGCGGTGGGGTATCTGCAGCGTCCAGTCGGGGTGAGTGCGGTAAAGATCACTGTCGGGGCTGATGGCCTCCGGCTCGACCCAAAGACCGAAATCAAGCCCAATATCGTTGATTTTTTTGCATAAGCCCTGTAAACCCTCTGGCAGCTTGGCGGGGTCTGCGACCCAGTCTCCCAGACTGGTGCTGTCATCGTTGCGCCCCTGAAACCAGCCGTCGTCCAGCACAAACAGGTCGATGTCGGCCTGTTTGGCGGCGCGCGCCAGCTGCAGCAGACGCTGCTCATCAAAGGTAAAATAGCAGGCTTCCCAGCTGTTGATCAGCACTGGGCGGGGCGTCTGCGGGTCAGCCCACGGTCGGCGCAGAAGATGGCGGCGGATTGCCGTGTGGAACTGCCGCTCATTTCGCCAAGTCCCTGCCGGCTGTACACAAAGGCCGCCGCGGCAAAGCTCTGTCCCGGTGCCAGTGTCCATGCAAAGTGATAGGGGGTGGATGCCCAGCTGCAGTCGGGTACCGGCCTCACAGCTTTCGGCGGTCAGCGCGAAGTTGCCGCTGTAGGACTGAACCACTAATCCACAGCATCCCTTACAGTGTAGCACAGCCCTTGGAGAGGGGCTCTAATAACTACTACATTGGAGGTGACTATGTTATCTGAACTCATATCGAAACCAATTTTCGTAGTTAGTGACAAAAAAAGAGCAAATGATTGTACTTTTTACCAGTAGATTTCCGAAATTTTTCTGCTATAATATGCCCATCAAAAAGAGAAACCGGTTCCACATTTGTTCCAGGTTCCACAAGTGAGGTACGAAAGATGGAGGGAAAATTGCTAACAATCGAAGATATTGCCCAAGCGGCCAATGTAGCAAAATCCACAGTATCCAGAGTACTCAATAATTCTGGGTATGTAGGAAAAGAAACGCGTGAACGTGTGGAGAAAGTCATTGCCGAAAGCAATTATACGCCCTGGGTTACTGCAAGAAATCTGTCTAAACAAATGTCCAACACGATTGGAGTGGTCGTCTCAGAAATCACGAACCCGTATTTTACGCGCGCATTTGAAGGGATCAGTGAAGTGATCGATAAAAATGATATGAATATAATCTTTTTGCAATACAGATCGCACCCCGGACAAAAGAGGAACAGGCGCTTCGGATGCTGCGGGAGAGAAGAGAGTAAGGGGCATCATAATCTCCCCGGTAATTGACTACGATGTACCGGAAAAGGCGAAATTGTTCCGCTCTCAGTTGGAGAGCATTTCAGCGCCCACGGTGCTTTTGGATGCACCTGTTGATTTGGATCTGTGGGACGGTGTCTTCTTTGATAATTTTGACGGTGCGTATCATGCTGTGAAAGCAATGATATCGTCTGGCCATCGGCAAATCGGCATCATTACGGGCGACAGAAAAAACAAAGTGGTAAGGGAACGCTACAGAGGCTATATAAAGGCACTGAAGGACAGCGGCCTTAAGGTCGACCCCCGCCTTGTTTTTGTGGGCGATTATACCGTAGAAACGGCGTATCGGATCGGAAAAAGCATGATCAAGCGGGGGAATGCTTCCACCGGCGATTTTTACAGCCAACAATTTTACAACGATCGGTTTTTATCAAAGCTTGTATAGAAGAGAAGGTCGAACTGGAAAAGGACGTCAGTGTCATGGCGTTTGACAAGTTGGATGAATATGATATATTCGGCCTTAAATATAACCGGGAAAGAGATCCGCGGGCGATGGGGCGAATGGCGGCAGGAATGCTGGTGACGCGAATACAGTATCCTGACATGCCCCGCAGCAGGAAAAATCATTCCGTCCAAAATCGTTATGTGCAGATGACTGGGAGAAAGGGTGCATATAAAAATGGAAACGCTTTTTTGTGTAGGAACGTTGGATTACAAGACCTTTAAGGGAAGCTATGGCATCCATGTAGTAAGGATGGATGGGGAAAAGGGAAGCCTTACACACGTAAGCGAAAAAAGAAACGACAGGTATAACCCGTCCTTCCTGATCAGCAACAAGACAGGCACGGGTATCTATACGGTTTCAGAACGCCTGGAGGACGGCGCATTGACGTTTTACCACCTCAATGGAGAAGAGCTGCTATTCAAGAGTGCTTTAAATTTGCCGGGTGAAGGTTGTGTTCACGCGCAGATGTCCCCGGATCAACGGTTTATCCTTGTTACCTGCTGGAAAACTGCGAACGTGATCGTGTGTAGCTTGGATAGCAAAGGTGTTCCAACAGAGGTCGTATGCAATGTAAGAATGCCCGATGGACATGGCCCGCTGGAGCGTCAAACACAGCCCAACCCCCATCAGGTCGTGTTTGATCCTTCCGGGCGATGGGTAGCGATCCCGGATCTGGGTGCAGACCGCCTTCATCTTGCGTCGTATGAACCGATAAGTGGGGAGCTGACGCTGCGCCATAGGGCAAATGTAGCGCCTGGGGGCGGACCTCGCCATTTGGTCTTTCATCCAACGAATGGATGCCTGTATTTGTTTACCGAGATGGATACTGCGATTTATGTGTTCGGATTTGATCAGCAAAGCGGAGAGCTTTCTTTCAAGCAAAAAACGTGCCTCTTACCGAAAGCCCTGCTAGAACGGGCAGAAATTCAGGGAGCAGAGATCCAAATTTCCCCAGATGGAAAATATGTATTTGCCAGTGTGCGTGGCTATTACAGGAACGGGCAAGACCAGATTTTCCGGTTGACGATCAACGAACACGATGGAAGCGTACATTCGCCTGTCTGCTTTCCGTGTGGAGGAAAATGTCCGCGAATGTTTGAATTTACGCCAGATCACCGTTTATCATCGTGTGCAACCAGGCAGATCACGAAGTGGTCAGCCTGGAATACGAAGAAAAGCATGGAACGATCGGTAAAAGTGTGTGGGCGGGTGCATGTACCGGAAGCTGCCGCTGTGACATCTGCGGTGATTACAAATCCATAACGCAATGGCCAGGAGGATGATCGATATGGTCTATTATGAAGAAAAAGCGGGAAAGGAGAACGCTATTGTAACAGGAGCCGAAAGAGGCATCGGAAAAGGCATCGCACTGCGGTTGGCGCAGGCCGGGTATAATGTTTTTCTTTACCTACTATTTTAAGGATTCATATGCGGAAGAACTGAAAAGGAGCATCGAAAGCTGGGGGCGCCGCTGTGTTGCGCTTAAAGCTGATTTCCGGATCAAGTGTCGTAGAGACCGTTGTTAAGGCGGCGGCAAAAAGTCTCGGTGGGATCGATCTGCTTGTGAACAATGCCGCCATCATGCCGCCGCGAGCCTACCAGTATGAATATACGGCTGAGCATATAGATGAGGTTTATGCCGTGAATTACCGAGGTTATATGCTGCTGATGCGAGATGCGCTTCGCTACTGGATCAAAAACGGAAAAAAGGGCAATATTGTAAATATCTCATCAGAAAGCGCCATCCGTTCTCATCAAAAATTTTCTTTGTACGGTGGGATAAAAGCGGCAATTCTGCGGAGTACGGGAAACGTGGCGTTTGGATGCTGCGCCGTACGGCATTCGGGTCAATTGTATTTTACCAGGAGCGATTGATACGTTCACAGAGCAGGTGATCCAAGACGAAGAGATTCCACAGTCTGAAGTCATACACCGCAGAAAAAATTTGGCGACGATTCCCCTGCGTCGGCTGGGAAGGCCCGAGGAAATAGGAAACGCGGTACTGTGGCTCGCATCCGAGGAAGCTGCCTACATCACGGGAGCAACCTTGTTGTGGACGGGGGTCTTGTCCTTCCGGGAATGACAGACATAACCGTTGAAAAGGATGAAAGCGTATACGGGTGGTGTACGCAAAAACGTCTTTCGGACGAACAAATGGAGAATTGGTAACGCGCCTTCATTCCGCAGATGAAGGCTAGGTATAAAAACAAACAAAAAGGAGTGTAATACAATGAAAAAAGTGATTTCCTTTGCCATGTCTATGATGCTGGGAGCGTCGTTGCTGTACGGCTGCACCTCTGGCACAGCGAGTACATCTCTGCAATCTGAAGAAACGGCATCTTCTTCCTCTTCAGCCAGCGATTCAACGGAAGAGGAAATCTGCATGATCGGAATGTCCGTTCCCTCCATGAACAATCCCTACTTCACTTATATTGAGGACATCATCAAAGAGCAAGGTGGAAGCAAATGGGGATACGTTTGTGAGCTTTGACCCACACTACGATCCCATGAAACCGATCTCTCAAATTGAAGATATGATCACACAAAGGGATAGATGTATTGATCCTGTGCCCATACGATTCCCAGGGGAATTCGCCCGGCACTGGAGGCTTGCAAGGAAAAGGTGTACTTGTGGTGAATTTTGATAACCGGGTCATGGATACAGACCTTGCTGATGCCATCCTGGTCAGCGATAACTATAACGATAACGCTTTAAGGTCGTCGGGGAACGTGTGAATGAAGATTTCCCGGATGGAGCCAAGGTCGCCATTCTCAACAGTCCTGTTGGGGAGTCAACGATGGATCGTGAAAACGGATTTAAAGAAGCTTTGAACGATAACATCGAGGTGGTTGCGATTCAGGATGGGAAAGGAGAACTGCAGACCGCGATGGAACCCGCGGAAAATATTCTCCAGGCTCACCCCGATTTGGATGCGTTCTTTGCCGTTACGGATCAAGCCGCCCTTGGATGTGTCGCCGTATTGGAAGGAGCCGGAAAAGCGGGGCAAGTGCATGTGTATGGAATCGACGGTTCTCCCGATGGGAAAAAAAGGCTATGCAGGACGGTACGATGCATGGCTCTGGCGCTCAGTCTCCCAAAGGGGCTTGCGGAAGGGTCGGTAGACCTTGCATACCGCCTGCTGGCAGGGGAAACATTTGAAAATGAAGAAGTGGTTGAAACGTTCTTAATCAGCCCTGACAATCTTGACGAATACGGTGTAGATTCTTGGCAGTAAACAAACAGTAAGGCGGGACACTTGGGCCACCTTTGAACTACTGGAGCAGAGGTGGCCCATCCTGAGGCTGTCGCCAAAACACGAGAAGAAGGTGAATGGATTGGCGGAACTATTGTTGCAAATGAAAAACATCCACAAAAAATTTCCTGGTGTTTACGCATTAAAAAAATGTAGACTTCGACCTTAAATCTGGAGAAGTCCACGCTCTGCTGGGGGAGAATGGAGCGGGAAAATCTACCCTTATCAAAGTGCTGGGCGGAATTTATCGTGCTGAAGAAGGAAAAATCGTCATCCAAGGGAAGGAAACGCTTATCAATAGTGTTGCCGATGCCAGAGAAACAGGCATCAGCATCATTCACCAGGAAATTATGCTTGTGCCCAATATGACGATTGCCGAAAACATCTTTATGGGCAGAGAACCCACGACCAGGTCAGGTGGAGTCAACTACCGGAGAATGAATACCGAAGCGCAAGCTCTGATTGACGGGTTCGGTATGAATATTGATGCCTCCCGAAAAGTGGCGACATTAAGTATCGCTCAACAGCAGATGGTAGAGATAGTTAAGGCTATTTCGGCTAAAGCAAAAATCGTTGTGATGGATGAGCCGACATCTTCTCTTACAGATACGGAAGTAGAGCACCTGTTTGCATTGATTAAGCAGTTGAAGGCACAAAATATCGGGATCATTTATATTTCGCATAAACTGGAAGAACTGTTTCGTATCTGCGACAGAATAACGGTAATGCGCGATGGTGAGCGAGTCGGAACGGTTTCTACTGAAAAGACCAACCGGAACGAGCTTATCAAAATGATGGTGGGACGAACATTGGATGAATATTATATCCATACGGAACGCCCGCTTGGGGATCGTGTGCTGGAAGCAAAACACATAAGAGGGAAGAGCGTAAAGGACGGAAGTTTTTTCCTGAGGAAGGGAGAAATTCTGGGCTTTGCAGGATTGATTGGATCTGGCCGGTCAGAACTTATGAAAAGCATGATCGGGATTGAGAAGCGGACTGGTGGTGAAGTATATGTCGGAGAAAACCAGTCATGTTAAACGGCATATCAGATGCACTGAAAGTCGGTGTGGCTCTGGTTCCGGAAGACCGAAAGAAAGAGGGACTTGTTCTAAAAAATTCTGTAGGCTTCAATTTGACACTGGCCGTCCTCGGAGAGTTTATCCGTGGCATTCATGTGGATCGGAGCAAAGAAGAAAAGATTATCGATCAATATGTAGATGCAATGTCAATCAAGGCGTCCTCCAGCAGGCAACGGGTTGGCAACCTGTCCGGGGAAACCAGCAGAAAGTGTTGATTGGCAAGTGGTTGGCTAGCCATCCCCAGATATTGATTCTGGATGAACCTACCAGAGGTGTGGATGTAGGAGCAAAAGCCGAGATCTATGCGATCATCAATGCACTTTCTGAGCAAGGGGTCTCGATTATTATGATCTCCTCTGAACTGCCAGAAATTATAGGAATGTGTGATAGGATTTATGTGATGAGCGGCGGCCGGGTGACCGGTGAATTAAATAGAGGCGCCTTTTCGCAGGAAACTATTATGAACTATGCCACGGGAGGGAAATAGAATGAATACGGAAGTGATAAATCATAGTTTTTCCGCACGGGTAAAGAAAGGTATCACGACTTACTTTAAGGAAAATTTGGCCATTCTGGTGGCTTTTATAATCCTTTGTGTGGGGCTTAGCATTGCAACGCCAGCATTTTTTACCAAGGACAACATTTTGAATGTGTTGCGGCAAGTGGCGACCAATAGCAACTTAGCGATCGGGCTTACCATGGCGATCATTATCGGGGGTATTGACCTATCAGTTGGCGCGATCCTGGCGTTTTCGGGACTGCTTTGTGCCAGTTTTATCTCGGATGGTATGAATTTGGGATTGGCAGTATTGCTCGCCTTTACGCTTGGGGCTTTGTTTGGCCTATTGAACGGCCTGATCATTGCCTACACTAAATATGCCGCCCTTTGTGGTCACTTTGGCCACCCAAAAAACATTGCCCGCGGCATCGTAAACGTCTATGCAAACGGACAACCAATCAGTGCAAGGAATCCTGTTTTTAACTTTTTGGGTGTTGGCTACTTTTTGGGCATACCGCTGCCGGTCATTTATTCATTTGTATTGCTGGCGGTTATGATTTTGATTTTGGGAAGAAGTAAATTTGGAAGACAGTTATACGCGGTTGGAGGAAACGAAGAAGCTGCCCGATTTTCGGGAATCAATATCAAGAAAGTCAAAATCATTGTATATACCCTGTGCGGTGCCCTCGCTTCCTTTTCGGGAATAATTTTGGCAGCACGTATGTATTCTGGCCAGCCAACTGCCGGGCATGGTTTTGAGTTGGATGCTATTGCAGCGTCGGTGTTGGGGGTGTTTCGTTCTCCGGTGGCGTAGGAAAATTGGGGGAACGATTATTGGTGTTTTGGTATTGGGCGTTTTAACAAACGGATTGAATCTGCTGAATATCAATTCCTTCTGGCAATATATCATCAAAGGAATTATTATTCTTCTGGCGGTTTATCTGGACATTTTAAAAAAGCGACGTGAGAAAGATTGAAAAAAATTTTGATTGAGGTAGCAAAAGCATGGAACGCAAAAAAGTGATCATTACTGCTGGGAACCGCGGAATCGGGGCTGCTATTGCAGTAAAGTTTGCACAAGCAGGATATGATGTCTCTCAGCTACGCACATTCCTTCGAGAGTCGGCAGAGGAAGTGGCTGAAAAGTGAGGGCATGTGGGAAGGTGTTTCCTCCACAAAGCCGTTCTGGAGGAAGAAGGTACGGCAGAAGCATTTATCCACGAGTCTATTCAAGAGTTGGGAGGCGTGGATGTATTTGTAAACAATGCAATCCGTCCAGGTTTGGGTGGCGGCTTGCTGGACATTGATACGGTGGAAATGGATAAATTGATGCGTGCAGATTTGCGAGCGGCAATTTTGTGTAGCCGGGAAACCGCGCGGTATATGGTAAAAACACAACGTGAAAGGCTGCATCATTGTCATTTCGTCCATGCGGGCTGAAAGGGCTATGCCCAATGCCGGCTTATACAGTGGGTTTAAGGCCGGCCTTAATCAGATGGTAAAATGTTTCGCGCTGGATCTTGCTCCGTTTGGGATTCGTATGAATGGGGTTGCACCGGGAGCAATCAAGGTGCGCACAAAAATGCGGAATTGCTGGCGACAGGTATGCCCGAGAAGATCGTTCAGGCAAAGGGATGAGTTTGCCGAGCGTGTCCCCCTTTGGGGAGAAAAGGCAAACCAGAGGATATTGCAGAAGCAGTCTTTTTTCTGGCCTCCGATAAAAGCTTCGTATATTACAGGAGAGACGTTGCTGGTTGATGGTGGATTAACCATTCCAGGCTTTCCTGAAAGTGTTGGCCCAGCAGGGACGGATGCCTATACATGGGGATACATTCCCAGACCGGAAACTTGGACTTGGGCGGATCAGTATTGACATGGGGGGTGGAGACATGAAACGGCGAGTGTATGTGGGTACATATACAGGCGGAAATCAAAGTGACTCGCCTTTAACAGGGGTAAGGGTATCTATGCCTTTTTTCTCTACAGGATGATGGGAAAGGGCTGTCTTTCACGGGATGCTACAGCAATAATGATATAGATCCTGGTTTTTTTGGTATACCGAAATGGATACCTGTTTGTGGAAAATGAACGAAAAGATCGGGCTGTTTTTGCATAGCTACCGAGTAGAAGAAGATGGTTCACTTATTTTTTGTCGATGCAGTAGAAACAACAGGATCAAAGTGTGCCCATGTGTGTGCGGATGCTTTTGGTTCGTATGTATTTGGTGCAAATTATGCGAGCGGGAGTGTACTGGTCACCCGTAGTGACGAAAACGGACAATTGACCATGACGGATCTTTGTACAACATTATGGGCACAGTATAGTGCCAGTCCGGCAGGATGCGCCGCGAGCACATGCGGTCATTCAGACGCCGGACGGAACAGGGGTCATCGTACCAGATCTCGGGACGGACAAATTGGTAAACTACAAATTGGACCGAAAGTCGGGAAAACTGGTTCGGAATCCCAATCAGCCAGTTGTACAAAGTCGCCTCTGGAGAAGGGGCCCCGTCATTTCGTCTTTCACCCTTGTGGGCGGTATGGATATCTGCTTACAGAAATCGGAAACCATATTTTACGTATATAACTATGACGGTAATCAAGGGATTCTGACCGAGAAGCAATGCGTTTCCACTTTGCCGGAGAAATTTTCTGGCACTAGTTACGCGGCAGAACTGATTGTATCAAAAGACGGCCGTTTTCTGTATGCCTGCAATCGAGGGCATGACAGTATCGCGGCCTTCTCGATTGATGAGACAGGCAAACTGCATGCGCCAGATTTTTTGGCCCTGTGGAGGGAAAGGGCCCCTCGCCATATCTGCTTTGGGCCGGAAGAACATACGATCTTCGTTGCCAATAAAGAATCGAATCAGATCAGTATCATGGAGCGAAATGAACAGACAGGTGCGATTGGTAATGTGCTCGCTACAGCAGATGTTCCTGCACCGGCTTGTGTGGTGATGATATGAATACGATACGAGAAAAAAAATCAAAAAAGAATCAGCCGCTGGCCTGTGCGTTTTTGCGAATGCCAGAACCGTCTTCGGCTGAGATCATGGCGGTCAATGGGATCGACTTGAACGTGATTGACTGGGAACATTATCAGCACAATAGCGAGACGATGGTAAACATTGTGCGCGCGGCAGATGCTTATGGCACGGCCTGCCTGGTTCGAGTAGCTGATGTTCGTCCTGCGGTAATCGGACGATTGATGGATATGGGCGCAAAGCCGGGATCATGCTGGCAGACGCACAGGATGCCCAGCAAATCAAAGAGTTGGTAGACGCTGTAAAATATTATCCCGTCGGGCACCGGGGTGTCAGCACCGACTCCCGCGCAGGGAAATACGGGCACCTCATTTCGGATTCAACACAATATGGCGAGATCGTCAATCAGGCAACAGTGATTGCGGCTATCATTGAGACCAAGAGCGCCGTAGATGACTTGGAGAATTTTGTCGATCCCTCGAGCTGGAC
>VOFK01002404.1_pt1 | contig 31772 bp, 51 predicted proteins | sample 5384121 | NCBI WGS metagenome assembly VOFK01 (sample SAMN12384730, study PRJNA508395) | human gut metagenome | isolation source: healthy gut J | host: Homo sapiens | reverse complement strand
TGAGCCGTTTCGGACGCAATTATCTGGAAGTTGGATTTTTACACAGAAATTCAGTTTCCTTCCAAGGGTGTTCGGTTCATCGCTATCAACAATAATGTTGACAGTGCCAATCCCACGGACAATGACTTTACTCCGTTCCTGAACATCATGAACGAGTGGTACGCCAAGGATACCAGCAATAAAATCCGTGCCGTTTTCAAATCGCGGATGCAGGATGGCAAACGGTGCAGCGGCAGTATTCCCTACGGTTATAAGCGGGTTCCCGGTGATAAGCAAACCCTTCATATAGATGCGGAGGCCGCTGCCGTTGTCCGCAGGATCTTCGATATGGCAGCCAGCGGTGCCAGTCTTGCGCAAATCGGTCAGACGCTTTCGGACGAAAAAGTGCTGATTCCGTCTGCATACGAAGAACAGCATCATCCCGAAGCTGCCCGAAACCATTCGTACCACGACCCCTATCGGTGGAATACGACCACCTTGACCTATATTCTTGACCGGCAGGAATACCTCGGCCATACAGTGCTATGTAAAAGTATCCGTGAGAACTTCAAGTTGAAAAGCGCCGTGCTGCAACCCCGGAAGAAAGGATTATATTCAAAAAACACTCATGAGGCTATCATCGACCAAGAAACATGGGATAAAGCACAGAGGCTGCGCAAGAGGAATCGAAAAAACTTCCGAACGGAACATACTCGCACCGTTTAGCCGGGATGGTATTCTGCGCTGACTGTGGCTCCCGAATGAGCTTTTCCAGCCCCGAATCCAAACACCGGGATTTTGATGTGGTGTATGATTCGGATTCTTCATGGCAGTGCAGCAAATACCGTAATATGTACGTTTCCTGCACATCCCATTTTATCAAGACCTCAACCATTGAAACCGCTATTCTCAATGCAATCAAAGCGATGACAAAAGAAATTATTGAAAATGAGGATGAATTTGCCAAGCAGCTTCAAGCTGCTTGGGAAAAGCAAAAACACACAGGTATCTTTCGAGAGCAAAAAAGAACTGCATTCAGTTCAAAAAAAGAATGGACGAGTTGGACGCTTTGATTCGGAGCCTATATGAAAACAGCGTCTTAGGAAAAAATCCCCGAACGACAGTATCAACGTTTGATGGCGCAATATAATGATGAACAAACTGTCTGCGAAGCTCGCATTGCCGAGTTGAAGAAAGAACTGGACAACGCTGAAACAACGAAGGTTGATCTGAAACGCTTTATCAAACTGATTCGGAAATACAAGGACTGTGACACGCCTGACAGATGAAATGCTGTACGAACTGGTAGAAAAAGTGGTGATTCATTCCGCATCCGGCGGACGGACGATCTACCGTCAGCAGCAAATCGACATCTACTTCAATTTTATCGGTGACACGTTCCCTAGTCAAATTGAGATTAGTCGCGGCGACAAGAAAAATCTTTTACAGAACAGCAACTTGCCAAGCGTAAGAAATATCAGAAAACTGCCGGGGAAAACCGCAAAAAGAAACGTGCTGCTCTGCGTGAAGCTGCTAAAACTGATCCACAGGCGGCAGCAGAGTATGAAGCCCTCTTGCAGAAAGGCCGTGAACGGTGCCGCAAGTATGCCCAAAATAAAAGCCGGCTCAACAGGAGCCTGCTGATACAGTCCCCATTCAATTTGAACCGTCTTTTGAAACGCCTGAAGAAATGAAAAGGAGAATCCGCATGAACGAACTAAAAAAAAAAATTCATCCATGACAACGCCAACGGTCTGACTACACCCTTGTCAACGACCACTATCTGCCGAACCTGACCGTAGCAGCCCCGGCAGAGCAGGACCCCACCGGGCGGTGGGGCCGCTTACATAAGATGTATCTGAAGGAGCAACACCCCATCCGGTACAACCAACTGCTCCTGTCCGGCGAACTGGGCGGCTACCTTGCCAAGCTGGACAAGCAGACCGAGGAACAGCTTGCGCTGACCATCCGGCAAATGCAGGAAGCCGAGGGCGTGACCGAAGCCCTGAAAGCCGCCGATCAACTGGAATGGGTGCGCCGGATGAACAATATCCGCAACCGGGCCGAAGAGATCATCAAGACTGAGCTGATTTTTGTCTGATACAATGTCGCATCTCTGACCGCCCTGCACAACGCACGGCGGTCCTTTTTGTTAAATCGGGTCTGCACAGGGGCAGGCCCTTTTTTAATACGGAGGAACAAGCCTATGAAACTGACGTTTGAGGAAAAAGAAGTTGCTTACGCCTATGGCTGCGCCGATCTGGAGTTGACCCGCAAGCGGCTGTGCGGAGTTGCCGGGCTGACGGTTGACCCCGACCAGAACAAGCTGGTGCTTGACTTCTGCCGGAAGCTGGAGGACGAAACGCTAGCAGACTGGTACGACCAGATGTTCTACTTCGTCCGTTCCGAGATGGAGCATTATACCATGATGCAGAAAATGTCACGGGACATCGAGGAGGACGAGGACTGGGGGCCGACCATGTTTGACGAATCCGAGGAGGAAGAACTGATTGACGATGTTTAAGCTGGAAACCATGATCTACGCCAGCGAGGACGGAACAAGCAGCGTGTTTACGCTGAATCCCGCCTTGCAGAAACAGCTTGATGCCCTTGCTACACAGCACCCGGAGGTGTGCCAAAGGAAAGGCAAGGGGGTGAAGCTGGCGGGGTAACGTATCAGGTCAGGGGCGCTGCGCTGGCTATCCAGCCGGTGCGGGTATCTTGAAAGCAATAGCCAATCTGCTATGGTAGAATAAAGAACAACGGGCAAAGCGTCAGGGAGGGATGCTTTGCCCGTTTTACATAGAACGATGAAATTCACTTTTAGCAGAAAGGGGCGATTTATTGGGAAATTTATATGGCTATATTCGGGTCAGCACCCGTGACCAGAACGAGGATCGGCAGTTGATTGCACTGCGGGAACTGAAGATCCCGGAGAAAACATTTTTATGGATAAGCAGTCCGGCAAGGGACTTTAACCGTCCGCAGTACAAGCGGCTGGTGCGGAAATTGAAAAAGACGATCTGCTCTACATCAAGAGCATCGACCGTCTTGGACGCAACTATGCGGAAATTTTTAGAACAGTGGCGGCTGCTCACCCAAACAAAAAGGCGCTGACATCGTGGTTCTGGATATGCCGTTGCTGGACACCCGCCGTGGCAAAGACCTGATGGGCACTTTTCTGAGCGACATCGTGTTGCAGGTGCTTTCCTTTGTGGCTGAAAACGAGCGCACCAACATCCGGCAGCGGCAGGCGGAAGGCATTGCAGCTGCAAAGGAGCTCGCGGTGTAAAGTTTGGAAGACCACCCCGGCCACTTCCAGACAACTTCTATGATGTTCACAAAGCATGGAGAGATAAGAAAATAACCCTTAAAGAAGCTGCTGAAGCCTGTGATTTGCCCGTAGGCACGTTCTATGGGAAAGCCATTCAGTTTGAAAAGTCCACCTAAGCAAACTCCTTGCAAAATTTTTGAAAGGTGTACTTTTCAAAATTTTGCAAAAAAGCTCACTCTTTATAAGGCATTATGCCACAAATCTCGCTTTAATTCAAGAGAAATTGGAAGTTTCAACGAAAATATATCATCGTTTTAAAAAGTACACCTTTTAAATTCAAAGAACACTTCGAAGCAACCGCTAACCCAAAAAAGTGAGTATGCTATTTTCAGCTATAATATTAAGTTCCACTACTGTAATTATAGGATGTCTTGTCGTGTTAATTACCGAATCTTTGTACAACTTGCTCTACAACCTTCCATCCGCTCCACCTGAAATGGGTGGCTTTGCTTGGGCAATCAAAAACACAATTAATACCATTTTTGTCGATTCAGGAAAAATATCTTTTAGGAAATCTTGCCAGTATGTTCCCAATGAATTGCTTTTGAATCAAACAATATCGGACTGGGACGCTCAAGGAATTATTTTTAAAGGAATATTTCACACCCATAAAAAGAGGGGCACGGATGTCAATGCTTGTCATCTGCGGATATTGTCTATATTCGATCAATTATGAATGCTTATGTGAAAAAGTTGTATTTTCCGATTGTTATTCCTCATACTGGAGTTTTCCTTATCTCGCAGTTTATGATCAATTATCCGGACTTTCTATTACGCCCGAAGAATTGAATCTGACACTTTAATACAATAAAAAGGAGAAAAAGCATTATGGACAAAAACAATATAACCTCTGTGAAAAATTCCTGCGGGTGCCTTTTTGCGGACACAACTGTTCTGACGGATGTGTCTATTGGAACCCCTTATGACCGTGATAGTAATGGCCGCCAGTACTGTTCGCATTATGATGCTTACTACTATCCGAGAGAGCGCCAAGGATGTCTTAGTTATGAAGACTAATTGCTTCGATTGCACGGAGGCGTACCCCATGATGTGGCATTTCTATGAGATTCCGTACATTCCCGATTTAGAGCTAGTTAAATATCAATCTCTTGGTGAACAAGGTATAGATGGTATTCTTGAGCGACATAATCGTTTTTACGTCAATGGCAAAGGAATACTGTTCTAATCCATACAACCCTACATTTTTCCTTAGCTATACTCATGAACGTCCAAAAGGGAGTCGTCTGCAAATTTTCTTGGCATTTTCTTCCGATCAGACTGTAAACTTTTGAATCAATAGATGCGCTTATGCAAGCAAGTCGTTGAGGACTACTATAAGATTGCTCCTATTGAAGATGTTCCTGTTTGCTTGCGGAAATCATTTACAAATATTCTTCTAGTCAAAAACAAGAACAAACACGTCTTTCCACAGGAGATACGCTATTTACAGTCGAAGGCTGGAAATCAATCCCAAGTCACGTCTTTATGAAATGGAAAAAAAACCCCGCAGAGGCTCTTAATGAGGATATGGTTTATCATATTTCAATCTATGGAAGTGACACCTATAAAACTGCACAGCAGGCCTTACAAAAAGCCTATCGCAATTCTACGTGAGAAAGCATTGGGCCGTAGTGGGCAAATCACCCTCGCCGATAACAAAAATCGTCCGCGAGATGTCTCAGCCGAAGAAACCCTACGGATATACGAAGAGTTTTTATCAGATGTTGCCAAATCGCCTTGTTTTTGCCAACATTTTACTTTACGCAAACCAAAAAAAAGTAGTGCGCATTTTTGATGGATGCTGTCTGCGGAGAAGCTATCAAAGAAGGAACTTGTGAAATTCAGGAAATTCCCAGTACGGCCACACCGTTGGAATTGCAGGAAGTAAATCAGCCTTACTGCAATCTTCTACCACCCTCTTTAGCATTCTGGCCAACCGCTTATACACTTGATGAACTTTCTTCTTTCTTTCGGCTTCCAATACTATTTGATGGCGAGAATATCGAAATAAAGAAGGAAACTGCTCGAAGTTGGAGCAAACTGGCATTTACCTTGGACAAACCAACAATGGGTTGAGCGCTTTTATCGATGCATCATCCTTCAAAAAACACGCTTTCATATGTGGTGTTCCCGGCTCTGGTAAAACTAACACCATGCTGCATCTCGCTAATAGCCTATGGCATCATAAAAAGCTAATCAAGGATGATACCGATAATTTGTCGGTCACTTTTAAAGAAGAAAGTGATCCTATTCCTTTTTTGGTTTTGGAACCCGCCAAGCGTGAATATCGAGAACTTTCTAGGTATGATATTCCAGAGTTAATTATTCTTTCTCCTTCAGCTAGTACAAAATTTCCTATGAGGTTGAATCCCTTCGAATTCCCGAAAGGACTCACACTTTCAGAACATATCTCTAAACTGTGTCAGGTTTTTGAGGGTGCTTTTCCGATTGCTCCACCAGCTCCTTTTATATTGGATAAAGCTATCGAAGGTATTTATCGAGCACATGGTTGGAATACCAATGATATTAACACCGGGGAAAAGAATATCCGACCATGTCGGAATTATATGATCGCTTTCAAAAAAAGAACTTAGCCAAACAACTTATGACAGCGAAATTCAAGGTAATATTCAATCTGTTCTGGAAATGCGTATTGGCAGTCTCCTACGTCGGGAAATGAAGGACATTTTTGATGTAAAACACTCTACATTCTCTCCAGAGGAATGGCTAAAGCACCCTGTCATTGTAGAACTCGAATCGTTAGGAGAAGGTCCTGCCAACTTTGTTACGTTGTTATTATGTACCCTCATTCGAGAAACTTTGAAAGCCTCTCCTCGTGCAGATGAAGAAAAGAAGTTGTCCGGCATATCATTTTTATCGAAGAAGCCCATAACCTTATCGCTCCTGAAGCACAAGTAGCATCTGGTCAAGATTCAAATCCTAAAATTGCTGCTACAGCATATATCGTTAAAATGTTAGCAGAGGTTCGTGCTTTACGCGAAGGTATTATCATCGCAGACCAGCTTCCTACTGCTATGGCACCTGAAGTTATTAAAAAATACTAATATCAAGCTGATTCATAGACTTACCTCTATAGATGATCGACAACTGATTGGCAGCACAATGTCTGCTAGTGGCATTCAACTAGAACATGTTGCAGTTTATCGTCCGGGTGAGGCCCTAATGTCTTATGAAGGACTTCAGCGACCATTTGAACTCAGAATTCAAGAGCAAAAAAGGTCATGGTTCTGAAACGCCCAATGACGACGAACTATATGATATTATGCTTCACAAGCCAGCATTTTTTTCAGTTGGCGCAAAAAAGAAGAAAAATCTAAAGCTAGAAACTCTAAAAAGAAAATGTTAAATCACTAAAGAAAAAAAGGAGGTTGAAGCTCTTTGTGCACTCTCCGAATATGACTCATCCGTACATACATCCACTCAAATCACACAGATTTCTATTGGCACATGGAAAATATTTACACCTCGATTGTAATACTTCGTTCACAATACCGAAGAGACTGTCAGGCGATAAATGAACTTTTCATTTCAGCCGAAAGAAAAGCGATGTTGGATGAATTGATTCGCAGTATAGGAGAATCTCTCCAACAAAAAAATCAAAAAATAACGTTGTTTTTCTTGATTCGAATGGCCAATTAGAATGAGGTATTATTATGGCTGAAAATTTTAGTATTGAGCATTCCAGAACGAAAAATCACTGAGGTAAAGAAAACTATTGAAGATAAAAAACAAAAAGCTGGACGAGTTAAAGCAACAAAAAAAAAGAGTCTTATGGATGCCGGGCTTGCGTTGGATTCTTCAAATTTAGATTCAGCTGTTCAAGCTACCCTTTATGGAAAGCATTAACGATTCTCTGCGTGATGTTGAGAACAAAGCTTATGACGTTTCGAAGGATGCAAATCAGAATCTACAGAGCCTTGAACAAATCCGGCAAAATGTTGACGATGAAAATCACAGATAGTCAAAAAGGCGAAGAAGAAACTCGACCAAACCAAGAAGCTGTTAGACACATTAGGTGTTGGAAAATCATTGGAGAAAGGGAGTAAACAAGCTGGATGACCACTTACAGGAAGCAACCGGCTTAAAAGGTGAAGTCATTTCAGCTATGCAGGATTTGGAAAAAGTCTACCGTCAGTTAGATCAAATTTAAAATGGGAGGAATTATTTATGGGCTTACTCGGATCTTTTTTTCGGCAGCCGCCGATATCGCAAAGGAAACTATCACAGAAACAATGAATCAAAATGAAACCGAAAAATTCATTAAGATAATGATGGAGCGCGATGCTCAAAACGCTGAAGCAAATGAAAAACATCTATCAAGACTGGCTCACGCATGAAAGAAGCAACTATTTTTGCGGCTAAAAAGAATACTATCATTCATGATGCCTTTGATGTTCTGATGGATTCTTTTGAGGATACCGGAAAATTTGATTTTTTCTGCTGTGGATAGTTTGAGCGATGAACTGAAGAGCAGCGATAGCTATAAGCAGGAGGCAGCTGATGTTGTTAATCTATGCTGCGAAGCTCTAGTTAAACTGCATCAAAAGTGTTGTATTTCCATTCGATTTGTTATGCAGACAATTCACAATTTACAGCGCTTCGCCGATATTGTCCCTAGCATTCGAGGCTTGGATCGTCATTATGATGCTTTCTTCCCCTGTTGACAATGCCGATTGCAGTTTTTTTGACAGATTTCGACAGCATTGCGGAAGGATTAGAAGCTGCCAAAAATGATTCTGATAATTATCTCGCGATGGTTGGAAGCAACAGTCCGTTGTCAAGGCTTGCAGCTTTGAAAGATATTTTGAAATCGGAAGACTATGTTGCTGCTGTTTCCAATTTACTTTTTGCCGATCAAGAGGTTGCTCCTTATGCAGGTATGAAAAAAATGATTCTCTGTCTCTATGGAGGAAACAGACGAAGCTACCGCTCTTTCTTTTGGATACATATTGTACGGTTATTATGAATTATTTACGGCTTTCAACAGCTAAAGAAAAAGTCGGAAAAGATAATCCTTTTATTTCTGCATCAACAGAGCAAATCCTGCCAATCGATCTTTTGATTGCTCAATCTATTAAATCTTCGAAAATCTGGTAGCCCGCAGGAAGTTGATACCAATCTCGATGAGTTCCTTTGAATATTATCCTCTGATTTGTACATCTAGCTGGGAAGATCAGCTTTTCATACTTCAGAAAGTTTTTGCTTACCTCAAAATGTATTCTCAGGAGAGAAAGGTTCTTGAATTTTTAGTCAAAAAACAATATTCCTCGTACTGAGCAAATTGATCGTCGGTTAAACTTTTTGAAAAATCTTAATCAAAATGACATTAGTAATGCGGCCAACAGCATAGAGGAATTTAGCATTCAGACAAGTGATAATGAAATTGCATATGATTATCGATTTATTTCTTGGACAGTTTCGGAAATAAACTCCTATATGAACCTTTTTAACTAGCGAGGACAAAACACTCGATCTTCCTATGGTTGTTGCTGAATGGAACAAGAAAATTCCTCAAAAAAAAAATATTCGCTGGAGTACAGATGCTATGCAAGTTTACCTTGATAAGTATCTCCATGAAAATTTTGGTGATCTGTATACAACCAAAATTAAAAAACTGCGGTGCAGTACTCTCAAATGAAGTAGAGTACGAGCCTTCCGTCTATATTGAAGCAACCGACAGCGCTAAATATCCGTGGCTTTCGTTTGTTGTTACTGGTGAACAGCTTACCATGACACAAGTTTCCTTCGCTATTTATGCGTTGTATCTGCCTACGAAAGACTCCCAATGCACTCAGGCGGTTGATACAATCGAACAGAATCAGAAATACCAAAATCGACTGATTACTTTAAAACAAGCTCAGAATCCTAAAATCGAGAATTATATTGAGTCCATCAATGAAATTCTGATTTCTGGTCTTGAAGCATGGCTAAATAACCAACAATACTTCTAGCATGTATGATTAAGGAGAAAAAGTATGGAAGACATCAATACCTTAACTCAAAAGCCAATTCAGGTGACGCTGTTGCCATGCGTAAGCTGGGTTATGAATACCTGATTGGAAAAAACATTCAAAAGACGAAAAAAGGCATTTCAACTTTTCCGTGCAGCTGTTTGGGAAGGCGATTTGAATGCGACAATATACTGTGGCTATTGCTGTAAAACTGGTGCCGGTCTTGAAAAGCCTAACATCGTCGCAGCCGCACGATACTACGAGTATGGTGCACGTGCAGGAGTTGCCGCAGCGCAATATGAACTTGCCAGAATCTATATTGATAAAGAGATGGGGGATGCTTGCTTTATTGGCGGTGCTAATCCGTATATCGGTTGCGAACGATGGCTGAAAAAAGAAACTGCGGAACAAAACTACATCTATGCTGAAGAGTTGCTCGCCGATAAATATTATGAGGGTGTTTATATCGTCAAAGATGTTAAGGCTGCAAATTTATTGGTATGAAAAAGCAGCAAACCAAGGCAGCGTCTACGCTATGTATCGGGCCGGATACATTTATTACTCGAACCAATCGACTACAGCAAAGCTGGTCAGTGGTTCTCACTCGCCGCAGAAAAGGGAGACAAAGATGCCGAAGAAGTTTTGCGCAATAATCTGAGGTATAATCGCTTTTTACCAAAAATGGGACGCAGTTCGTTAATCGAACTATTTCCGAAATAGCATAAAGCCGCGCATCCATGTCGTTTTTGACCTCATGAATGCGCGGCTTTTATAAAGTGCAAAAGGAGTGTGATAACATTGACCAAACCGCAAACAGACCTAGACTACCTCCGCAGCGAAAAAGCCAAAAGCAGAGCAAAAGCTGCGCTCTTTTTGCCAGCACCGGGAAAAGATCCTTGAACGCAGGATGTCGGAGCTGAACCGGAGAGAAGCGTGTGCATCGTCTTTGCACTCGCGCCGGAATGCTGGAAAGCTTTCTGGTCTGTCCGGGAGAGCTGACCGACGATCAGGTGATGGAACTGCTGAAGATCTCGTTCCGTCAACCGGAAGTCGTGCTGGCACTTGCAAAGATGGTGCATGACGTTCACGAACGCAGCAACGTCCAAAACCCTTTTTAGAATAAAGGGGCGCAATTATACACCGTTCCGGTGAAATTGCGGTCTTGCAGACGGCTCGATGAAATCGAAGCTGGCGTTTGTGCGCCAGCCCGATTCCATCCCAAGGAAAACTGCATTTTCCTTGCGCTGCTTTTGCAGCTATCCTTTTTGCCCGCTACCATAAAACACGCATAGAAAAAAACCGATTGGAAACAGAAACATTTCCAATCGGCTTATCTTTTTGTTAGGCAGATTTCTTTTCAGCTAATGCCCGGACTTCCTCAATTGAAAGGTCGGTGTACTTTGCCACCTTTTCACAAGGCACACCATCTGCCAACATTACCAATGCGTGTTTGACCGATGTTTCATGCTCGGTTTCATCCCGCATTTTTTCCGCATAGCTCTGCACATAGCTGCCACTCCCTTCGTATCTTCTTTGAAATAACGAACTCTCTGTGCCAAAATGGAATAATTCATATCCTTCGAGTTGGTACAGAAAAAAGTCATGCATTAGTTTTCCCAATGCAGTTTCGTCTTTGATTTGTGAGTTCACATAAACGATGTGAGCCTGATCGTTAAAAAATGTTCCAGTTTCCCGAATTGTACGGTCAACATGATAAATTGGAAGGCCGGCCTTTAATACGTCATTTTTTCCGTGATAAAGATAATGTATGTTTCGTTCAGCGCATCGTAATCATCGCCCGCATCAGTCAGGTTTGCATCCAACAGGCTACTGTTGTACCGTGCACGCTTTTCACTAGCACCACGGTCACTACGCTGCACCTCAATATTATATGCACGGTTTTCCCGATCCACTGCCAAAATATCCAATCGGACTGAACGGCCTTGCAGATTTTTGATGCTGTACTGGCCGTGAACCTCTTTGACAGTCAAGTCATCACGTTTCAAGATGATCTGCAAAAGAAACTCAGCACAGGCACGTTCTTCAAACACCGCAGCCATGAAATCATCATCAATCAGACGTAAGCCACGCAACCGCTGCAAATCTTCTTCGTGTTTCCGTTCAAAATCCAATTCTTGTTGTGATTTTCTTTCCGACATCGGTTCACCAACTTTCTGCTTGCTTATTCAAACTAATAATACCATAAGTTCGTGATTTTTACAAGTGAACGATTCAAATGTTATCGAGGGGGTGATGCCTATTCCGTGTCCGCATTTCAAAATTACCATCGTCAAGCGCAGCCAGGACAGTCCGCTGTTGCCGGAGCCGCTTACCAGAGCGGCGAACGGCTGTTCAGCGAGTACGACCAGAAAACAAAATTCTACAACAAGAAGAAAGAGCTTGTCCACGCCGAGATCATGCTGCCGTCCCCATGCGCCGCCCGGATTTGCAGACCGGGCAACGTTCTGGAACGCCGTAGAAGCCGTGGAGAACCAAAGTGGAACTCCCAGCTTGCACGGCGCATCGTACTGGCGTTCCCGGTGGAGGTGCCGAAGGAACAGTATCTCTCCATGATAAAGGAATTTTGTCAGGAGCAGTTTGTTTCCAAAGGCATGATAGCCGACTTTGCCATCCACGACAAGGGAGATGGTAACCCACACGCCCACATTCTGCTGACGCTCCGGGCAATGGACGCGCACGGCAAGTGGCTTCCAAAAAGCCCGAAAGGTCTACGACCTCGCCGAGAACGGTGAGCGCATTCAGCTTCCTTCTGGCAACTGGAGGTGCCACAAGGAAAACACCGTGGACTGGAACGACCAGAAGTACGCTGAGGTCTGGCGGCATAGCTGGGAAACCATCACCAACCGCTATCTGGAAGCGGCTGGCAGACCGGAACGTGTTGACCTGCGCTCCTTTGAGCGACAGGGCATCCAGCAGATACCGACCGTGCATCTCGGTCCCGCCGCACACCAGATGGAAAAGCGCGGAGTGGAAACCTTTCTCGGAAACCTGAACCGGGACATTCGAGCAGCCAATAGCCTGATGCAGTCCATCCGCAGTGCGATTCGTGGGCTGCAACGCTGGATCGCAGACCTGAATGAAAAGAAGCAGATTCTTTTGGACGCTCTGGAAAAAGGCGAAGAGAGCCCACGCTGCCCGACCTACTGGTGGATTACTTCAATCTCCGCAACGAGCAGCGCAGCGATTGGTCTGGCAAGGCAAAACTGAAATGCACTATTCGGGACTTTGAGGAAGTCAAACGGGCGGTGGACTATCTGAAAGCTCATTCTCTGAACACCATCGAGGATCTGGATACCGCAATTTCTAACCTGAACCAGACCGCCGCCCCTCTCCGTAGGCAGTTGAAGCAGAACGAAAAACCGTATGCGGGCAATCGCCCAGATCAAGGATGCTGCCGCCGCCCATGCCAAGCTGAAGCCCATCCACGACACCTTTATCAAGAAGAACTTCAAGTTGACCAAGGACGCTTATGCCCGCCCAGCACAAAGAGGAGCTGGACACCTTTAATAAAGCTGTCCGCACTCTGATGAAACTGAACGGCAACACAGCGGTAGATTTTTCGGCATTGGATGCCGAATTTTCTGCGCTGCAATCCGGCAGCGCAGAACTGCGTACCAAACTGGAAACCTTGCAGCCGGATATCTCTGCACTGAAAAATATCCGCAAGTATATCGACATGGTGCTGAATAAGCAGCAGCTTTCCGCACCGAACAGCAAGACCTCGAAAAGAATCGGTGCTGAAACAGCTGGAGCAGCTTCAGCAGAAAAAGTCCCACTACAAAGCGACTTCTACTACCCCAAACCGCGAAGAATCGCTCTAAACGATCTTTCTGTCACCGATACGCCGTTGCAATCAGTGGCAGAAATACATAATTCATTTGTTTTTTTGTTGGCCTTTGCCTGTTCTCGTCGGCTAGTGAGTAGAGGCGTACTTTTTAAGGCAGAAATTTTCTCCAGCACCCCCCATTTTAGGCCACTTTTTTCTGTTAATAGTAGAAGCGCCTCTTTGAAAGCCGGTCATTTGTGACCTTTTTGTTAATTTCTCAAAAAGATGGTTGTCTTTGGGCTGTTTTCGTTGCCTACCTATTGAGAGGATTTTTTTCAAAAGCGGAGATTTGGTCTCAAGAATTACAATTCAATTACAAGTTTCTCACCAATGCTACGAAACAGGCGTTTTCGATGCCTACCAAGTGTAGGACATCTTTTTCAGGACCATTCTTGGACTATTATGACGTTTTGTTTACAAAATTGCTTGCAATGCTACGAAATGGCCTTTTTCATCGGCTACCAAGTAGAAGGATGTTTTTCGTCCGTCAAAGTCCAGAAATCTTCCATATGTTCCTTGAAAACAGAATAGTTCAATCGTCCGGCACTTCACAAAAAAGGTACTTCTGTAACTCGCAGCCCGGTCATAACGAAGACGGGGTGGCTGAAATGCCAATGGTGCGGTGCAAGCCCGCCGCCGGACGATTCCCCCCACTCCTAGGGAAGTCGAGGACCAATATGGGAGACCTTAACTTATTAACGCAGTTGAGCACTTGTTTCGTGCTTTTCTGCGACTGGAGAATTGGAACCCACCAATTCTCGTTACATACTCTTTGTTCCTGATTTCTGCTTCAGCTGGAGGTGATCAACATTTCAGAATATCTTACCACGCAAACTCTGCTGCCGCCGTTTCTCCCATACCCACGCTTCCTTTTGGAACTTGACCTGAGCCAGACTGCAAAAATGACTTATGCGCTGCTGCTCTCGACCGTGCCACGCTCTCGCAGAAAAAATCTCTGGACAGATGAACGAGGATTCGTGTTTGTCATTTTTACGATTTGCTCTTTGGCTGAGCAGCAGGGGGCGCAGCACTGTCAGTGTTTCCAGTGCGCTTAAGGAATTGGACGCTGCGGGATTGATTGAGCGCAGACGAACGCGGTTTTTTTCGCCCAATCACATCTTTGTGAAAATTCCAAATGTTGAATAGTTCTGCCGTTTTTCACGATTCAAGAACCGCCAAAATCACGATTCTGTGATGCAGATTCTTAATGGCATCTGCAAAAGATATTTTTCCTATGCAGTATAGCAGCCTTTAAAGACTGTATCGAAAGAAAACTTTCACCTAACCAACGTAATAAAACAAAAAGAGAAAACGAATAGAATCCATCCATTCCTTTCCGTATTTGCACCACATGAATGAGGAGGTCTGCCCCTTGAACAAAGAAAAAATCTGAGAAGAAGCCCACCACACGTAAACGTGCGCCGAGAAGTCCGAAGTCCGTGCGCCTGATCGTGGAACGCCATTATATCGGCAATGTGCCGATGAATACGCTTTTTCAGCGGCTTGCGGAAGAAGAAATTCGTAAAACTGCCGAATCGTATCTCGCCGCTGGCTAATTGGACGTTTTACTGCGGAAAAGGGCTTGCATCGTCACGCAGCATCCGCTACAATGTGATTGATGAGGTCTCTTTTCCATTATGGAGGTACACATGGAAAAGGACAAAAAAAGTAACTGCTTTATACTGCCGACTGTCAAAAGATGACGGTTCAAACAGCGAAAGCCTGAGCATCCGCACTCAAAAGGCGATGCTTATGGAGTATGCCACACGCAACGGTTTCGGGAATTGCCAGTTCTATGTTGATGATGGTTACAGCGGTACGAACTCTGACCGCCCTGCCTTTCAGGAACTTCTGGATGATATCCGGGAAGGAAAGGTGGCATCAGTCATTACCAAAGACCAGTCCCGACTTGGACGCAACCACATCGAAACCGGAACGTATATGGAAATCTTCTTTCCTGAACACGGTGTCCGCTATATTGCAATCAATGATGGTTATGATTCCAACGAGCAATCCCAGATGGATATTGCCCCGTTCCGAAACATCATCAATGAAATGTACGCCAAAGACACTTCCCGAAAAATCAAGAGTGCCCTTCGGACACGCAAGAAAAGCGGAAAGTATATCTCCAGCGGCGCACCGTTTGGCTACCAGAAAGACCCTGCCGACCACAATCACCTTGTGATCGACCCGAACACCGCCCCCGTTGTTGAGTATATCTATTCAATGGCAGAGGAAGGGCTGGGGCTTCACCGCATCGCCAAGCGGCTCCACGATGAAAAAGTCTTGAAGCCGTGTTACTACAAGAAAGAGATGTTTGGCCGCTTTATTGATGATGAAAAGATGTATGATTGGGACAGTGCCTATATCAGTCAGGTTCTGCACAGCCCAGTCTACGCCGGACACATCATCTACGAAGCCAAGCCCACCGTGTCCATGAAATCCAAAAAGCGGCGTTATATTCCGTTTGAAGAACGCGCTATCGTTCCGAATACACATGAAGCAATCATCCCACAAGACCGTTGGGAGAACGTGCAGCGAATCCTTTACAGCCGTTCCAGTAGTTTTATGTGCGATAAGACCGACTACGACAATATCTTCAAAGGCATCGTCCGCTGTGCAGACTGCGGCAGAACGATGTTAGTCAAGGTCGAGCACAGGCGCAAACGTAACAGTGTTCTGGATCAGACCTTTTTATTGTTGCAGCACTTATCGGAAATATGGTGCGAAAGCCTGTGACTCTCATAATTTGGAAGCACGTGTTCTGCATGAAGCTGTCTTTGCGGACATTCAGGCACACGCAAAGGCCGCTGTGAGCAATCGGGAAGCCCTTGTGAAGAAGATTGCAAATCAGATGCACCTCCGGGTGTCCTCTGACCGGGCGCAGCACAAACGGGATTTGAAGCAGTGTAAAGCACGAATCGCAGAAATCGAAGACCTGTATGCAAAACTTTATGAGGACGTATCAAAGGGACTTCTCCCGGAGAAACGTTTTCAAATGCTTGCAGATCGCTACGACAAAGAACAGGCTGAACTGACCGAGAAGATTGAGCAGTACGAGCGGGAAGGCCGTGCTGAACACGATCAGCTGGACAAGATTCAGGATTTTATTGATGAAGTCAGCAAGTACGCTGGCATCACCGAACTGAACTATAAGATTCTGCATCAGCTGATTGACAAGATTCTGGTATCCAAAGCGGAAAAAGGTCGATGGCGAATACGTCCAGAAAATCCAGATTTTCTACCGCTTTATCGGCCCATTGGATGCCATCGAGTAACAATGTCAGAAAAAGTCACCTCTGGAGAACTTTATCCTACAGACGCCAGGGCGCGAGGGAGAACTGATTTTCCGTTTGTCTGCAAATGGCCGGCTGCCAAAAAATCTGTGAAAAGGCTCTGGATTTCTTCGATGGAAGACTCCGCCATATCGGGAGGGCTTTGCCGACCTGCGCCCCGGTGTAGATATGACGGACCAGGATGCCCGTGCCGACCGACTGGCTGATCAGATCAATGCGACAAGGCTTTTTTTCGTGCTGTATCACCGAACCCTCAACATCCGGGCGCGTGATGTCCCCTTTGGCGCTTATTGCCAGCGAGAAGCTGTCGACACCTTTAAGCGAGTTCCCTTTTATACCGTGGTGCTGGAGCTGCGGAGATGCCTGCATCGGGAGCATGAGTGACGAAAACCGCTTCAATACCGGGGTGCATCTGTGGAAGGTGGAGCGCAAGAAGGGTGAAAAGCCGCCTGCTCTCTATGACCTAACTACCCTGCAAAGATGCAGAAAACCACTTGGCAGTTTGGCTTGCAGCAGACCCTGGACTATCTGCAAAGCCTGTATGAAAAGAAGCTCGCACCTATCCCCGTACTGACGGCCGCTATCTGACCATTGATGGCGAACAGCCTGCCGGTGCTGGTGGAATCTAGTTTGCCCGACGGCATAGACGAACCGGGGACCAAGGTGGTTATCCACATATATACCATCGTACCTATATGTCACCTCATGTCGGAATCAATTCCGACCGGCTTGTAGAAGAGACGACGGAATACTTTCGGAATTACAATCTGAACGGAATCACCGGCAATGTGACAGTATTCGGGGGATTTCGGACTGTCTCCTGCCGTACAGGTGGAACTGATCGACCTACCGTAATCCTTCCAAGAACGGCGTACCTCGTGGAAGAGGTAACGACTACTTTCGGGGTGGTGGATACAGGCAACAACTGAGTATTCCGTATAAAATTAGGAAATAAGATTTACCGTTATTCAACAGGAGAATTTTCTATCAATGGTTCTTCGTTTATTACCTTGATAATATTCGGAAGTTCGCTATTGTATTTATCGTCAGTAAGCAATCAAAACCTTTTCTTCCACTAATGAAATCCGGTGTCGAAGTTTCAAAAGACCCTTTGCGTACAACCGGTATAAATTTAGTGGTTTCACCGATTGTTATATATTTCATGTGATATTATACCCCCTTCATAAGCGGCACCTCCTTTACCGGTTCAGCTTTCTCTTTATACTTTGGAGTCAGAATGCACAGAACTTTTGTTTGCCTTACGGATGCTTTCAAGCATAAATTTAGGCAAAGTCAGTTCCATGAGGTTGATACTGGTCTATTTGAGCATCAATCCCTCGTCTTCGCAAATCTTTGGCGAAAGTTTGAATCCAATTCATAAAGACATTGTCTTCTACCTCCCACGCATACGAAATCAACACAAACGGCTTGTTTTTATTCACAATTGGGGTTCCGCCACTTGTTGAGAATTTTGAGGAAGAGTAGCGTATTATCGATTGTAGGAATGTCCACATCTGCCCAAGGATTCAAAGCTTTAGCGCATCTTTGAGTATTCATTAGCAGCAGCCTGTTTATTTTGATAGACAAATCTTTGGGAATTTTTGGGCCATCATTCTCATCAAGAGCCCCAAAAATAAAAGTCCTATACCATTCTTTTGATGAATTCTTTCCTTTTCCTACAATTCTGCCATATATTCCCCATATGTATGAGGTAACGATTACAATGTTGTTAAATATGGCCTCGATTGTATTTTAGATTTTTCTCGGTTTGACTTAACCGATTGAGAAATAAACTTTTAGCGAATTATTTGAGAAATAGAGGTAACGATTTGGCAACTGTGCGAATTTCAGCGTTTTGCGTTGTATGCTGTCGCAACAACTTTCTTTTCATTTGCAAATAAATATCTTTTTTTCCGAAAGTACGAACTTTCGGTGACAATTTTATAAAATCGACTTGCGAAAAAGAAAATTATCGTGAATGGTTAACTCTATATACCAGCCTTCCTTGACGGGCTTGTATAGCGTAGTGTCATTGTATGTCCTGCGGTAAATTTTTAGTTGTTCATCGCCGTGTTCGGTGATACGGATGTCACGGCGGCTTCTCATTCGAGATCGTAAACGAAACTCTTGGATGTTCCCGCATCCACGATGCCGGGGAGTAGTAAGCATAAATAAGCTCACATATACCGAATCTGCCGTTTCCTGCTCCCTGCGGTCAACAAGGACAAGACCGCATCCAATCTCTGACAACAAGGGAGTCGAGTTGTATTGGTCAGATCTTGATAACCCGTGTACCGGCGTGTCCTGCACTTGGTTCGGTTGGTAGGATATTTGTCCTGCCGAATCAAGGATGAGAAATATCGCAGGGAGAGAGCGGTGGATAGTGAAAAAGCTTCCTCCGAACTCTCCGCCATGATTTTGCGTATCTTGTCGAATGCCGCCCTCGTGCGTGGCGAAGTGGCGTAATCATTTCTCGTCCGTCGGCGGCATGGGTGGCTCGCAGCTTACGACCGATGCAGCAAAAGTTAAAAAGTATTAAGATAACTATCTTCATCTCTGTTTAAGCCCCACCTTCACCATGCCATGCCATGTGTTTGGGTATTGTTATCATAGTTATGTTCTATCCATTGCCCCGATTTCTCGCCGTCAGTGTATTGTCCTCGATAGTTATATAGGGTTTGCCGTCCCGTGTCGATTCCACACGATAAGAGCCGTCAAGTTTTCCGTTACGGTAGTGGCGTATTATCCTGCTGCGAAGCGTGCTCGCATCCTCGAAGATTTCCCACTCCTCGCCATCTTTTTTTTTCCCGTCGATATAATGAGATTCAAAAAAATCTGCTCTCCTGTCTTGCTGTCAAAGCGGCGCTCCCGCCCGCTCTCCACACTCTGCTTATATTCTTTTCGGCTTCTATTTTGCCGTTACGAAAAATAGGTCTTTACAGTTCCGTCTATCTTGCCTTGCTGCATGGGTGTTTTTTCTTTTCGGGGGAGTAACGCCATCTTTGGTAATAATCCGTGAATATGCCGCTGCGCTTTTCAGCTATATGCCCGATTCACGCAGTACCCCATCACGATAGCGGAGATAATCACCGTTTATTATGCCGTCGGAAAGTTTAACACGCTCTCGTCAAGCCCCTCGTATAATGCGATATTCCTCCCTGCAACGGGCTGTTTACTGCCTTTTTCATAATAGACCGTGCGCCGTTTATCCGTTATAGTCTGTAAATCGTCCCATTTTACTATTTGTTGTGCGGAAGCCGTGCCACAATAGCAAAAAGAGGTATAGTGTTAATATTCTATTCATTGTATTTTTGCTTTTCGAGGTTGATAATGGTTTGGGGGAAAAGGAACGCCGTTTAGGTGATCTTTCCGTGTTAATAACTTTTTATCAATAGCGAAATTACTACTGCTATCATCAAATAGATGCACACACAGCCTTGCATTAATAAAAAAAATGTCAAATGCTATAGGATTGCTGTTTTTGTGTAACATATGTATCTAAACAGAATAAACAGGTTGCAGCCAACATAATTACTGCTATTATACGAATTACGTTGCTGTGCAACCATAAATCAGTCAAGACAAATAAAATAGATACAAATAATTGCAAGATGAAGACACCAGGAACATACACAGACATATTCCGATTCAAATTATTGACTTTAAAAAATAAGGCTTTATGATAAATATATGTTCACACCCCAATAGTGTAAAGAACGATATAACTTTTGCTAATCGATTTATTTGCTTTAACCTATGTCGTGACATGATTGTTATTAATGTTCGGTGGATAATAGACTTTTAAGAGTGATTTATCCGCTTGTTATCCATATTCATTGCTTTTTTCCGGTTTTTACCAGATAAAGAACGTGTTGTTCAATTTATTTGAAATATTGCTCAAATATGGATTCTTAATATCAGTCACGAGAATAAATCCATAATCATCGTGTCCTATCATTGCAATTTTTCAAATCAGGGATAAACAAATCGATTACACTTTTCTCCGTTAGATTTATAATCAACTCGACTTGTGATTTCAATAACCTCAATAATTGAATTTTTATCAGTTACATATAGAGAGTATGAATTTGCTTAGCAGCTCATTTAGGAAAGACTTAAATTGACCCCTAAAGCGTTCTCTTGTTGATTCATCTACACTGTCCACATTCTCTACTAATTCTTTATACGACATAAAAGAATTTAGGAAAGACTTTGCTGCATCTGCATACAAACAGTGAAGTATCTCGTTCCAATTCACCAACATCTATATATGATGTCAAATGAAAAGTGTAATATTTATTTAACTCATTCAATTTCATAATTTAATATGGATAATGGGTTGCAGCGTTCCGTTTTAAGCGGTAGTGCTGTTTGTTAGTGATTTATTTATGTTCTCAATTTCCATATCAAGAAAGGTTTTTACATACCATTCTATAAATGAAGATTCTGTGCCCATCTTTCAATTTTGGTACAAGTCCACTATAATCAGCTCGTCCATCAAACCAAATATGTCCTTTTTCATTTCCATTCACCACCAATAGGAATGTACATCCATGTCGAAATGACTTATTTGCAGACTGCCTGCAATATGGGCGGTACTAATATACGCATCAACAATTTCCGTTTCCGGGTATCCCTCGTCCCAATTAAAGGGAGGTTATCCATTCTTCATTCCAACTATCTTGATATGGAAATTTCTTATTCAAGGGAATATTAGGTTTTATCTCTTAATTTAAAATCAACAACGGCTTTATCAAGTGGCAATAATCCATGCCCCGGTCCAAAACCACCATTTCCTATTTCAGAAATAAAAGTTCTGTAATCATCAGGAAGAGTTATACAATGTTTATGTTCAAATGCCTCAATCTCTTCTTCAGATAGGCAAGGATTATAAGACACCTCTTGTTTCTTTACTCCCAAAGATGCTAATTCTTTATGGCGTCTTATGAAAGCCAATTTTTCTAATATTTCCTTTTTTTCGATTCATAATCACTAATGTTTGGTGGATAATCAACCTTTCAAAGATTTATCCGCTTGTTATGGTAGTTTATTCATATTGTTCACACTCTCGCTCTATGTCAGCAATTATCTCTTGAACAGTACGAATTATACCTTTCCCCCTTTGACAATGGGAATACAGCCAACATCACATTGTCTTTTTTCTAACTTCGGTAATAACTTCTCAATGAAGTCATCAAGAGGAATAGAATTGGGTTGATAGTTATCCCATTTACACAATTCTGCAAATTCCTTTTCGCTCCATACAGGAAATAAAACTTTGCTCATTATTTCCCATTAAAAATAACCTTCTTTATCCTTTAACCCCAAACTTCTTCAAAGTCTGAAAACTTTTTGAATAAAGTAGCCATATCTTTCTGCTGCTGAAAGATTTACTATATTTTTTAATCCTGCTATTGTTCATTTTTTTTCTACCATAATGTTTGGTGGCTAACCGACCTTTTTAGGGAGGTAGCCGCAACCTTAAGCTTTAGATGCATGGCCAGCAGCACCACTGCGCCCAAGTAACAACATAACAGCTGAAGCTTAATGTTAACAACTATGTACAGCGAGATGGGCAAACTACCGCTGAATCCGCAACGACCGAATGAAGGCATATTGAAAGAATGACCATACTTAACATCTTTGGGTAAGCTCGCACGGCATTTATAAGCACGACAACGCTGCGTTTCTGTATGTTGCCGTAAGAGACAAACGGTTGCTGAAAGGCGAAACCGCCAGCTTCATGGCTTGGCAACACCGCCGCTGGCTATTATCCCATAATGAAAATAATGAGGATAAATATTACGCGACATCTGACAGGCTGTCTGTAAATACATAAATTATTAATGTTTAATCAGATGGCTAATGGCACAATGCTCTTAACGACCTATATTTATTGTCGGTGACGACAGACATTCTCGTGACTTCGCCCATATTTAACAACTTCGTTCTGTCTGGTAAAAGCCCGAGCTTTAATAATATGGTGTAGCAGTGCATCATACATCCACCGGTACGATATGGCAATCATCGGCCTTCCTGGGTGACGGTACAATCGCAAAGTCAACCAATCCCAACATCCTTGACGATTATTTACTGCTGTATAGCATGTGGCACCCACTATCCAGAAGATGTTACATCCCGGCAGGCCTGTGCTGGCGCTTGGGCTGAAAGATCGCCAACATCACAAAAGTAGCACTATACCTCTTTGCTGACCCGGTGGCAGCTGTTGAGCCTGGTTATCGGGGAAAGCAGGCATGCTTCCGACGATAAACTGTGATTATACACAATCCTGAAACATTCGAGGCAGGCCTGTTTCTGACATTATATAAGTCTGATAACTATTTAGCAATGTTACTGACTTATTATCGCAAGCACCGGACTCTGACGATAATGTTGCAACATGCAAACCTGCAATGTCTGCTGGCGCTTGCATGTCTACGATACTAGGCGGTATTTCTCATTCGGCACGAGTTCATCAGCCAGTGCCGGGCTTTGACTAGGTATGGAGGGCGTTGTTCTCATTTATCACCAGGCTGTAGCCATGTCCAGGCTGTTCACGGCTAATCAAATGTTATGACACAAATAGTATGTATGGTACAGTAATCTGCAATAATCCTTAAGCGGCGGTAAGTCAAGCTCAGCATGAACCATATTTAACACCTGTTGACATTGGGGAGGCGGCCCAATGTGATATTGTGCAGCAATTCCCAATCGGCGCAATGCTTCAGGCTGATTTGTGATTCTTTATGGTAGTTGGCTTTCGCCAGCCAACAATCCGTATTACTGAATCAATGCCGCTGAATATCACATGTAATACTGTCGAGAACCATAAGCCGGTTGGTCTGTCAGTGAACTTTGTTCGACGACCTTCAGGTGACCTCACACGGGCACGGTGACGAGGAGATCGAAATCGCCGACATTCCATAAGCCGGTCCTTCCACTATGTTGTGGGCCTGCCTCCACAAACTGTCGTCCGGTGGCCGAGCTCTTCTATGCGCAGTTCGGGGAGGAAGCCTTCTTTTGGCGGCTTCGTTTTTACAACAAGCCCAGAACCACCATCCGCGTGAACACTGCGCACAAGTGACGCCCTGAGCCGCCCTTCTGCAAAGCGAGGGGCGCCGACGCCCGCGCGCCCCTGCCGCACGCGCTGACGATTGGAATTTTCCGGTTCGCCCGCCGCAAGTGCCGCCTTTCAGAAAGGTTTTTCCATGTGTACAGGGGCTGGCCAGTCAGTTCGCCGCCCATTGTGTGGATGCACAGCCCGGCAACGGGTACTAGATTTCGTGCAGCGCCGGGCGGCCAAAAAGCCTGACCCTTGCCGAAGCGATGCAGAACAAAGGCCAACAATGTCAGCGCGGCGAGTTTACAGCGCGCCGCCCGCGTGCCGCTGCTGCAAAAGGCCTTTGACCGCTGCGGCATCACCTGTGCCGTGGCTGTCGAGAACAATGCCGCCGTCCACAATAACACTTGGCCGAAATTCGACCGTGTGCTCTGCGATGTACCCTGTTCCGGCTTGGGCGTTATCGCCAAAAAGCCCGACATTCGTTACAAGGGATTTGGACGGGATAGAGAATCTGCTCGACACACAGCAAAAAATCTTGCAAAACGGGGCGGATTCCCTTGCCGAAAACGGCCGTTTGGTGTATTCTACCTGTACAGTAAATGTTCAGGAAAATCAAAATCAGGTGGAAAAATTCCTTTCTGCCAATCCTGATTTCCATCTTGTGCAGCCCGAGAGCGCACTGCCCGGGGCAGATATTACACCGCTGGGCACGGTATTTCTGCCGCATAAAACCGGAACGGACGGCTTTTTTGCCGCCATTCTGGAACGAAACTGAACTATGATCCGTTATTATAAAGGGAGGTGACCCCGCATGAGTGAAAAGATCTGTATTTCCGATATGACGCTGGATCGGCTGACCGCCTACATCGTTGGTCTGGGCCAGCCGAAATTCCGCGCCAAGCAAATTTTCAAATGGCTGCATCAGAAGCTTGTGACGGAGTTTGCCCAGATGACCGACCAGCCCAAGACACTGCTGTCCGCTTTGGCGGAGCAGTGTATGATCGCGGCGCCGTCGATCCGCCGCCGCCAGCAATCCCGGGACGGCACCGTCAAATATCTTTTGGAGCTGGCCGATGGAAACTGCATCGAAACCGTTCTGATGCGCTACAAATACGGCAATACTGTCTGTGTATCCACACAGGTCGGCTGCGCCATGGGCTGCCGCTTCTGCGCCTCGACGCAGGCGGGCCGCGTCCGCGACCTGACGGCAGGGAGATTGCATCGGAAATTTACACTGCACAGAAGGACTCCGGGGAGCGTGTCTCCCACATCGTTTTAATGGGCATTGGCGAGCCGCTGCAATTTTGACAATGTGATGGACTTTCTTGAGATCATCTCCTGCCCGGAGGGTGTGAACATCGGAATGCGCAATATCAGCCTGTCCACCTGCGGCCTTGTGCCCAAGATAGACGAGCTGGCCAAACGGCATCTGCAGCTTACGCTGTCGGTATCCCTTCACGCGCCGGACAACCGGACGCGCTCGGGCATGATGCCGGTCAACGATGCCTACCCGCTTGAGCAGCTGATCCCCGCCTGCCGCCGCTACCAGAAGGAGACGGGCCGCCGCATCAGCTTTGAATATTCGATGGTGCGGGGTGTCAATGACAGCAGCGAGATGGCCCAAAAGCTGGCCGACCTCATCCGTGGCATGGGGGCGCACGTCAATCTTATTCCCATCAATCCGGTGGACGGCAGCCCTTACTCCGCCACAGACGATGCCAATGTACACCGCTTCCAGAAGGAGCTTGAGGCGCTCGGCGTCAACGCCACCGTGCGCCGCCGCCTCGGAACCGACATCAGCGCCGCCTGCGGCCAACTGCGCCGCGAGGATGCGCAGGGAAAATAAGCTCTGCCATTGGCAGCAGAAAGGACTCGACCTGAATGAAGATTGCCGCGATCACTGACATCGGCAGCTGCCGGCAGGAAAATCAGGACAATTACTGTGCGCAGCAGCTGGCAGGCGGCACCGCCTGGGGCATTGTCTGCGACGGCATGGGCGGTGTAAACGGCGGGCGCATTGCCGCCCGCATTGCCACCGACACCATGCAACAGTATTTTTGCCCGCCACATGAAGGCCCCAGCCCGGGATGGAAAAAGACTTTCCTCATGCGCGGGTTCGACATCACGAACCGCGCCGTGTATGAAAAGTCGACCTCTGACCCCGAAATGCAGGGCATGGGCACCACCGGTGTCTGCGCCTACGCCAGCCGCGGCATGGCCCATCTGGTACACGCCGGGGATTCCCGCGCGTATCTGTTCCATGCAGGTACGCTGCGGCAGATCACCCGTGACCACTCGATGGTGCAGCAGCTTGTGGACAGCGGCCAGATCACCCGTGAGCAGGCCGCCGCCATACACCCGCAAAAAAACCTGATCACCCGGGCGCTGGGTGTCTCGGCCAATATCGTGCCGGAGTACAACCGCTGCGAGATCGAAGAAGGGGATATTTTACTGCTCTGCACAGACGGTCTGACGAATATGGTGTCGGACGATGATATTGCACAGGTACTGCGTGAGGTACCCTTCTTTGATGCAACCAGTATCCTGGTAGACCGCGCCCTGCAGGCGGGCGGACAGGATAACATTACGGTCCTGCTGATGGGCGTGGAAACTACGGAGGTCAACAATGGATAATCTGATTGGCAAACGACTGGACGGTCGCTACTCGATTGAGGGGCTTGTGGGCGTTGGCGGCATGGCCAATGTACCGCGGCACCGATCTGAAAACAGGCAACCAGATCGCCGTCAAGGTTCTGAAGGAAGAATTTCTCGACAATGAGGAGCTGGTCCGCCGCTTCAAAAACGAATCGAAGGCCATCTCCATCCTCAGCCATCCCAACATCGTCAAGGTCTACGATGTATCTGTCACCGATAAGCTGCAGTACATCGTCATGGAATATGTGGACGGCATCACCCTGAAGGAGTACCTCAAACAGCGCGGCGGCGCGCTGACCTGGAAGGAAACCGTGCATTTTGCCACACAGGTGCTGAGCGCCCTGCAGCATGCACACTCAAGGGCATCATCCACCGCGATGTCAAGCCGCAGAACATCATGCTGCTGGCGGACGGCTCCATCAAGATGATGGACTTCGGCATTGCGCGCTTCTCCCGCGCGCAGAGCCAGACCGTCAGCGACAAGGCTATCGGCTCGGTACACTATATCAGCCCGGAGCAGGCCAAGGGAGAACGCACCGATGCCCGCACCGACATCTACTCTGTCGGTGTTATGCTGTATGAAATGCTGTCCGGCCGCCTGCCGTTTGACGGTGACGGTGCAGTGTCCATTGCCATCATGCAGATTTCCGAAAGCCGAAGCCGCTGGCGGAAATTGCCCCCCAACACCCCGGCCGGTCTGCGCCAGATCACCGAAAAGGCCATGGAAAAAGACCCCGACAAGCGCTATCAAAGTGCCCGGGAAATGCTGGATGCCATCGAGGAGTTCAAGCGCAACCCCTCCATTCGTTTTGAATACGAATACCGCAATGCCGAGGACAACCCGGAAAGGAGCATCAACCGCGTGGTAAACAGTGCCAAGCCCAGCGCCAAATCCGCAAATATCCGCACAAGCGATGCCCGCCGGGTCGGCACGGCCAACCCGGGCCGCGGCAAATCGGCCAAGCGCAGAAGAAAAATTCCGGCAGGGGCGCTTTTTCTCTGCTGCCGATTTTCTTCGGCATGGCCGTGGCGTTCGTCATCGGTGCGGCCATTCTGATTTATCTGATTTTCACAAATTCCAGCAACCTGCTGTTCTCCAACCGTGCCGACGTGCAGGTCATCAGCTTTGTCGGCATGACGAAGGACGAGTTTCGCCACTGACTACAACAACCTGCTGCGCGCCGAATTTCCGGAGGAATACTCCAGCGAGCCGGGCGGCACGATCATCCGCCAGACCCCCAAGGCAGGGCGTACCGTCAAGGAAAAGCAGCGCATCGTGCTGACGGTCAGCCTTGGCACCCAGTATGTCACGATCCCTGAAACCAAGAACATGGTGGCCGAGGACGCCGAGCAGACCCTCAAGGATATGGGCCTGCGCGTGACCAAGAAGCCGATGGTGGACAACTCCGTTGCCAACGGCGCAGTCATCTACTCTCAGCCCGCCGCCGGTGAAACAGTCGAGGGCGAAACCACCGTCATCCTGTATGTCAGCCGCTCTGAGGTTGCCCGCGATGTGACTGTGCCCAGCCCAGCCTGACCGGCAAGACCATTGAGGACGCCCGCAATGATGTGAAGGGCCTGACCCTGTCCATCCGCACGATTGAGCAGGCCAGCGATCAGCCTGCCGGCACCGTCCTGAGCCAGTCGCCTGAGGCGGCGAATACCACCGTGCGCAAATCCTCTGTCATAACGCTGGTAGTTTCCACAGGTGTGCCGGAAGTTGTCGCCACGCCAGAACCTTCCGGACCCGTTGTAAACGAGGATGGTTCCATCACCGTGCAGGAGAGCTGGTGGCCGAGTGCTGACGGCAGCCACCAGATCCACCAGCTGACTGACGGCTCGATGTGGAATGAGAACGGCCAGCGCTGTGATTCGCAGGGCAATCCCATCGGCTGATAAGTGAGGACAACATGGCCTATATCACCAAAGGCATCGGCGGGTTTTACTATGTCAAAACACCGGACGGAATCGTGGAATGTAAAGCCCGCGGCATCTTCCGCAAGCGCGGTATCACGCCTGTGGCAGGGGACAATGTGACCCTTTCCGCCGACGGCACCATGATCGATGAGATCCTGCCCCGCAAAAATGTTTTCATTCGTCCGCCGATCGCCAATCTGGATATTTTGTTCATCGTCACCAGCACGACCCAGCCGGTGCCCAGCACCCTTGTGCTGGATCAGCTGGCTGCAGCCGCCATCTACAAGGATGTGCAGCCGGTGCTGGTGGTCACCAAGGCAGATCTGGCCGCCGCCGACATGCTGCGCACCGCCTACGCGGGCAGCGGTATCCCGCTTGTGCAGCTGAACTACGAGACCGGCGAGGGCCTCGATGAGGTCAAAGCGCTATATCAGCGGTCACCTCTGCGCCTTCTGCGGCAATTCCGGCGTCGGCAAGTCAACGCTGCTCAACACGCTGGCCCCTGCGCTGAACCGGGAGACCGGCCAGATCAGCCAAAAGCTGGGCCGCGGCCGCCACACGACCCGCGAGGTCGAGATTTTTTGAGATCTGCGGCGGCAGACTGGCGGACACCCCCGGCTTTGCCAGCCTTGAAGCACAAAAAGCTCTGCCGTATTCCCAAGGAAGATCTGCAGCATACCTTCCCGGAGTTTGCGCCGTATTTCGGGCAGTGCCGTTTACCGGCTGCTCTCACCGCAGCGAGACCGGCTGCGTCGTGCGCGAGGCCGTGGAGGCCGGAACCATCAGCAAAACGCGCTACGCCAGCTACCTTGCCATGTATGAGGAGGCCAATGCGCGGAAGGAGTGGGAAAAAAATGAGCAAGCGCGCCGTTATCCTGTCCGCTGTGCCGGTAGCGGCTGCCCTCGGCCGTTATGTACAGCCCGGGGACTTTATCGTTGCTTGCGATGCGGGCTACCGCAATGCTGCGCGGCTCGGTTTACAGCCCGATCTGATCGTGGGTGACTTCGATTCCGCCCGCAGCCCAAAACTGCACAGGAGACCATCGTTCTGCCCCATGTAAAGGACGACACCGACACCCAGTATGCCGCGCGCTGGCTTCTGGAGCAGGGCTATGACGAGATCACGCTGCTGGGTGCTCTGGGCGGTGCCCGGCTTGAGCATACTCTGGCTAACCTGGCTACCGGGTTGTATCTTGCCAAAAACGGCGTCAGCGTTCTGCTGGCCGATGAGCGCAGCGAGCTGCGCTTTCTGACCCGGGCCGTGCGCTGGTGCTGGAACACCACGACTGGAAGTTTCTCTCCCTCTTTCCGATGGAGGGAACGCTCACCGGCGTCTGCCTGCGCGGCGTGTACTACCCGCTCGAGGACGCCGTTCTTACCGCAGAGTATCCCCTCGGCGTCAGCAATGAATTTACCGCTGACACCGCCTGCCTGCAGTGCAGCAGCGGCTGCGGCGTTGTGGTGCTGACCCGCGATGATGCGTAACACACCGTAAGCGCGCTGCATAGTATGGCGTACACAGACACGGAAAGTGAGGTGTATGCCATGCATGTGGTCGTGGTCCGCTGCCCGCGCGGCCTGCGCTGGCTCCTGCGCGCAGCCTTCAGGGTATGATTTTTTCCCCTGCCTGTTACGGGCAGGGGCTTTTTTGCCCCGCCGCATATAATGCCCCAGAACATAACCGGAAAGGGGCAAGCAATATGGAACTGAAGGTGTTCAAAGACACCATAGCATCTTATGGCGGCCGTTGGGAAACGCGGCTGGAATTACCTGTGGAGACCGAGCTTTTGATCCCCGATTATCTGCCCGCCGTCTTTAAGATCGTCAAATGCCTGATCACGCCCGTTGTGCTGCAGAACCGCGTGACCGGCAACAGATGGCAGACCGAGGGGTATCTGCGCTGTACCGTTTACTACCAGAGCGAGGAGCCCGGTGCCCGCCTGCTGCGCACAGAGCAGAAATTTGCCTTTGAAAAATCGGTCGAGCTGCCCGCCGGGCAGTATGCCGAGGGGCCTGCGCAGGTCTGGGGGGAGCCGGAATACTGCAACTGCCGCGCCGTCAGTGAGCACCGCATCGACCTGCGCGGCGCGTACATCCTCTGCGCCGCAGTGGCCGTGCGGCGGGAGTCCGAGCTGCTGACCGCACTGGCCGACTGCGGCATTGAGCAGTACACCCGCATGTTGCAGGGCATGCAATGCGCCGTGACTGAGGAAAAAACGCTGACAGCCGAGTCCTCTGCCGCGCTGCCCGCCGCCGGGGAGAATGTGCTGGACATCACCGGCAGCTTTACCGCAGGCAGCATAGTTCTGGCCGCCGGGCAGGCCAGCGTGCAGGGGACCCTGCAGCTGCAGATCTGCAGCCAGAATACCGACAGCGGCGAGCTGACCGTGCGCAGCAAGGATATTCCCATACAGCAGACGATCGAGCTGCCCGGCGCGGCGGAGGACGATGCCCCGCTGGTGCGCGGTGAGGTGCTGGCCTGCGTTCTCAGCGCAGCGGGAGAGGGCGGCGCAGGGGAGGCCTCACTCTCGGTGACATGGAAGCTGCGCATCGAGGTCTGGCGTGCCGTACAGTACCGCGTGGCCGCCGATGCCTACTCAACGCTCTGCAAGACCCAGACCGTTCAAATGCCGTGCCGCCTTTTTTGCAGAAAACGGCCGACCTCTCGGGGCGTATCTCCGTTTCCATTGAGGACGATCTGCCCGATGCCGAGGGAACGGTCATCGGCTGCTTTGTAACGCTGGGGCAGCCTGCGCCGTCCCTGCGGACGGTGACCGGGCTGAAAACCCACCTGCGCCTGCAGGGAAAGGGCACCGCCCATGTGTTGATCGGCGATGCACGCGGGGAACTGACCTGCTATGACAAGACCTTTATCTGGCAGCCGGACTGTGTCTGGCCCGGCACAGCAGATGCCGCGTGGCCCAGATGGGTGCTGCTGCCGTCCGGGTCGTCAGCAGCAAGAGCGGCGCACGACTGCGGGTCGATCTTGAGATCGAGACAAGCGGTATCCTGATGCAGGCCGCCAGTACGGACGCCCTCTGCGATGTGGAGCTGGGGGAGGCCTACGATGACGCTGACGGCCCGGCCCTGTACATCTATTATGCCCGGCAGGGGGAACGCATCTTTGACATTGCCAAGCGCTACCATGCGCGCGCCCGGGACCTTGCCGCCGCCAACCATCTTGATACGACCGACAAGCCGCCTCAGGAGCTGACCACCGAGGCCGCCTGCCTGCTGATTCCGGCTGCGCTGTAAAGGAGGGTACACCCGTGACACAGGAACAGATCTACCAGAACATTGCCCAGCGCACCGGCGGGGACATCTACCTCGGTGTTGTGGGGCCGGTGCGCAGCGGTAAAAGCACCTTCATCAAGCGCTTTGCAGAGCTTATGCTGCTGCCCCGCATCAAAAACGAAGCACGCCGGGCCCGTGCCCATGATGAGCTGCCCCAGTCCGCTGCCGGGCGCACCATCATGACCACCGAGCCAAAGTTCATCCCCGAGAAGGCGGTTCGGATCGAACTTTCGGGCGGCGGCAGCTTCCGGGCACGGATCATCGACTGTGTGGGCTACATGGTGGACGGCGCACTGGGCCATGAGGAAAACGAAGCGCCACGCCTTGTCAAAAGCCCCTGGTTCGACCATGAGGTGCCGTTCGATCTGGCAGCCGAGACCGGCACACTGCGTCATCCGGGAAACAATAATGGCAG
>VOFK01003775.1_pt1 | contig 31798 bp, 49 predicted proteins | sample 5384121 | NCBI WGS metagenome assembly VOFK01 (sample SAMN12384730, study PRJNA508395) | human gut metagenome | isolation source: healthy gut J | host: Homo sapiens | reverse complement strand
ATCCGAACATAGCTCCTGCATCGCAGAGAAATGATATTTGAAAAGCGAGCCAGAAAATGGATGAGAAATCCACTCAATCATTGATGGCGGCTCGTGACCGCTCTTGTGTCCATTTATATTTCGCCTGATGGCGGTGTTTCTGTTTCGGTCTCCCGTGGCCGATGAGTGCATATTACCTGGCAACATGAGAGCCAGCGGTCTGATTTCGCCACGACTACCGGACACGACTGGCTTCATTCCCTCATGAGCATCGCGAGGAGCAATGAACGAAAAAGTTCTGAGATATAAGGAAATCTGTGATGGCTTGAACGAGCTCTGCCGCACGCAAAAACCGCTTACTATGGCGACAGCTTTCATACCACTTTCGTCGAGGAAGGCTGTCTCGCTATGTCTCGTATCATCCGTTTGGGGATAAGTTCTCCGCCCAAGACCCTGTCCCGCCTCCTGCAATGACCGCGACCAGCAGCAAGTTACGGATGAGGGCGTCCATTCGTGATACGCTGCTTGATCTCTTCGCAAACTATGCCATCATGACTGTGTTGGAGATGGATACACCGGATGAGAGTCATGCGACTCTGTACGCTTATGACAAAAAACTATCTGTACTGTTGGGGAGGATAAGTAAGATGAAAGCTAAAGAGAGCGCTTTGTATGCTTGTGAGATCCTCCTCGTTGTCGCCATGATGTTGATGTTCCTGACCGGCTGCAACAGGCGGGTCATCGACACGACATTCAGCTATGACAACGCTATTCTGGTTCTTCCCCTGATGGCTCCCGTCGTCCGGCAGGAAAATCGAGAGCTGGAAAGACTGGTGATGACGGCGATCAGATTCAGGTAAAATTGACGGAACTACATATCTGGTTCATTCCGTCAACATCGTACTGATAAAGGAGTAATGATTGTGGAAGCGCTGAACTGATCCGCAACATTCATGTGGTATTGATGGTGCTGGTATCTTCGTGCTTGCTGTTATTTTGGGAGAGGGATGGTACGGTCCTTCTCCCTTTCTTTCTTCGGAGTCTGATGTTCTTCGCAAAAGAAAACTGGATCATGAGGAATTCGTTCATGAAAGTAAAGAAAGCCGGAAAAGAGTGTTTGGAGCCGTAATGTCCGCTGCCGAGAAAAAGGCTATGGACATGGAGATACAGCGACAAAGCCTCGCAGAGTACGATCGAAAGCATATCCGAGAGATCGACGCTCAATTCCGTGGAGCTGCGTGAACAGCCTGGTTTCGGCAATAAGAGGCTTAAAAATCGACAATCTCCCGCGGCATCGAGGCTTTGATCCGTCAAAAGCGCGAGATGGAACAGGGGCGATGATGTCTGGCCTCTGTAATCGGCTAAGCTGAAAGAGATCGGCTGTGATCTTGAAAAATGGGATAAAGAAAAAGAGGTGACCAATGAGCGAATCGAAAAACTCGGAGGGCTACCAGATCCGACAGCCTACCAGGCCATGATGAACCTTTTGAAATCGAGGAGCTTCGCCTTTTAAGAAGTTGCCTTGTGGGCTATCAAGGATGTGTGACTTGGCGGACTTTGAGATCGAAGGTCGTGTCGTTCTAATCGACAAACGTCCGGACGAGTATGGAGGTGCCCAAACCGCGTGAATTTGCCCTTGGTTCTGTCTCCAATCTTAAGATAGGATTCGGGGCTTCATGCGCAAAAATTGTGGCCACTTTATTTTGAAAAACGGGTTTTCTGCCCACTTTCTTTCAGAAACTTGATATATTTGGGTGAGTTGAGACTTGTAGAGACGGTCTGGCCAAAAAAGTGGGTTTTTGCCCGGTTTTAAAAAGTGGGCGTGCTGGAAACTGTTGGTGCGTCAGGGTTTTGCGGGTTTTCTGCCCACTTTCCCACTTTTTTTCTTTTAATTAGTGTGAAGAAAAAATGTAAAAATATATATAAGTGACGAGAAAAAGTGGGTTTTTGGCCAAAGCCTAATTTTCCTCAAAAAACCTTGACTTCGTTTCGCGAGTGTGATAGTACTAAGCTTGCAACAATACCAAATCTTCTTATCCGCTTCACTATGGGAGAATTTGGCAACAAGTGGGCTTTCTTAACTCGTTATACCCATAGTGGGGGTAAGAGGATTGAAGCTCGCAGCAATGCGAGTGTTGCAGGCGCGTCTCTTCACGCCAGCGCACTCCTTATTTATCCGCAGGAATTGATAAGGGAGAAGATCCCGTCAATGCCGGTGCGTACTTGGCACTCTATCATAGCTGCCGCCGCAGCAATACCACGTCAGACCCGCCGCCGACGCCAGCCTGGTGACTTTGCTGCTGAGGAGAACCAGAGAAACGCAACTTGGTGGTCTCGTGCCACGTAGAATGATGGCCATGTCTCACCACAGGATGCAGACGATGTGGACTGGAAGCAGCCGATTGACCGACGGTCCTCGCAGACGCGTTGACTCGAGATATCGAAACTGTTTCTGAGCCTGCACAAAGTTACAGAGAGCCCAAAGCAAAAGTTGTCTCGGGACCGTGTCAGTTAAGCATAACGCAAGAGAAAGTCACTGACGAGCCAACAAAGTTTATCAACTGAGCAAAGCTTTGTTAGCATTGGGACTCTCAAAGAGAGCTACGAAGAATCCAAATCTTATCGACACTGCAGTCGACACGCCATGTAATTCTGCTGCCTCCTGTGCATCATGAATAGAGGAGGTAACGCCAGACATGGTGGAAAGGGACCGCCACCGAGGTTCACATGCTGAGTTCGTGTGTGATTCTCATTCGCGCATTAGTCTGAGAAACAATAGCTAAGTATAATTTTATATTTAGCACGTTTAGCAATGTCCTTTATGAAGAGACTCCCACTTGAAAGCGAGAAAAACCATTATGGACATTACAAGAAAAATTGCAAAGGCAAGATTTCAGTATCACACAAATATGCTGATATTCTTAATAACAAAAGCTGAACAAATCGGCATCTTGAAAGACGAGAAAGCAGAAATGGCGATGAAGAATCATGCGATGAAATCTTTTGATTGTTTGGAAAGAATGGGATACGATGTAAAGGATATCTTAAGCAAAAAGGAAGAGCCCCAACAAGGCTCTTCTTTTTTTTATGCCCTTTTTGGCTTCCGCAGAAAAACAGGGTCTTTTATGGAGAAGAGAGAGCGTGTTGTTACACATTTCCTCTCTCCATTTTATTTTTGTCGAAAGGAGGTCATTTCGTGGCCAGAAGTTCCAGACTTGAGAGCGGATTTCAAGACCGTTTAATCGAGTCATTGAAAGCGTTGTTCCCTGGATGTATGGTTTTCAAGATGGACCAAATTCAGGGACTTCCCGATCTGTTGATTCTTTATGGCGAGAAGTGGCCTCCCTCGAATGCAAGAGGTCTGCGACAGCTAAGAAGCGCCCAAATCAGGACTACTATGTCGAGAAGATGAACGATATGTCATTCTCTCGCTTTGTTTGTGTCCGGAAAATAAAGAGGGAGGTATTGAATGAACTTCAACAGGCATTCCAACCTTGAAGGTCAGCACGCCTTCCTTGGTGCGAGTAAGTATCACTGGATCAATTACACCGACGATAAAATCGCGGACTCCTATGTGAGATTTCTGGCAACACAGAAAGGAACTGTTCTTCACGCATTCGCCGCTCAGTGTATTCTTTTGGGGCAGAAACTTCCTAAGTCTCAGAAGACTCTGAACATGTATGTGAATGACGCTATCGGTTATAAGATGACGCCGGAACAGATCCTCTACTATTCCCCGAACTGTTTCGGAACGACTGACGCGATTTGTTTCCGAAATAATTTTCTTCGCATCCATGATTTGAAGACCGGAGAAATTGATGCTCATATTGAACAGTTGGAGGTCTATGCCGCTCTGTTCTGTTTGGAGTATCATATTCGTCCAGCCGACATTGAAATGGAGTTGCGTATCTACCAGCACGATCAAATTCTGTACCATAAGCCGACTGTTGAGGATATTCTGCCAATCATGGACAGGATCATCACAGCCGATAAGGTCATCAACAAAATTAGAGAAGAGGAGGGTTAAGCTATGGACCTCGTAGAGAAGATATTCTGATGCACTATGGCGTCAAACGGCGCTCTGGGCGCTATCCATGGGGTTCCGGTGATAACCCTTACCAACATGGCGGCGACTTTCTTGCTCGCGTTGAAGAGCTTCAGCGGCTCGGCAAAACTGAAAACAGATTGCTGATGAACTTCATCTTTCGACGACTGACTTGCGGATGCAGGTTCGCGTAGCAAAGCATGAACGCCGTGCTCTTCAGGCAGACCGTGCCCGTTCTTTGCGGGAAGACGGTAAGACGCTGGATGAGATCGCCTCGATCCTCGGTTATGCGAATGACTCTTCTGTTCGCGCACTGCTGAATGAGAATACGGCAGCCAATAAGAATAAGGCGCAAGCCACGGCAGAGATTCTGAAGAAAGAGCTTGCGGAAAAAGGGAGCCATTGATGTAGGCACCGGCGTTGAGCGGCAGCTTGGCGTTTCTACCGGTGTTCTTCAAGAGGCTCTTTTCATTTTGGAAACCGAGGGCTATAACCGCTATGGCGTCGGCGTTCCCCAGGTAAACGACCCGAAGAAACGCACGATCACCCCAGTTATTTCCGTTCCTGAGATTGACCAGAGAGAGGTTTATCAGAACCTTGATTTGGTAAAGTCCGTTGGTGACTACCATTCTACTGATGGTGGCGAGTCTTGGGACAAGCGTGAGTATCCAGCGAGCATTGATTCCAGCCGTGTGAAGATCCTTTATGGCGATGAGGGTGGCGCACTGAAAGACTGTGTCATTGAGATCCGTCGTGGCGTTGCCGATCTTGACCTTGGAGACTCTCACTATGCTCAGGTTCGTATCCTTGTGGATGGTACTCATGTTACCTCAAAGGAATGGCGATGTATTCTGACGATATGCCCGATGGCGCAGACATTGTCTTTAACACCAACAAGCATACCGGAACACCTAAGATGGATGTTCTGAAGAAAATTCAGGATGATCCCGATAACCCTTTCGGGGCCTTGATTAAGGCTAATGGCCAGAGTCACTATATCGACGCCGACGGCAATGAGAAGCTTTCTGCGATCAACAAGCTGAAAAGAAGAGGGCGACTGGGACAAGATGAGTAAAAATCTTTCTTCCCCCAGTTCCTTTCCAAGCAGCCCATCCAGCTTATCAAGAAGCAGTTGGATTTGACTTACGCTGATGCTGCTGACGAGTTCTCGGAGATCTGTTCGTTGAACAACCCCACCGTAAAGCGGAAGCTCCTGTTAGACTTTGCGGATGAGTGCGACTCGGCTGCTGTCCATCTGAAAGCGGCTGCTCTTCCTCGTCAGAGCACACAGGTCATACTACCGCTCAATGCGATGAAAGAGACCGAGATCTTTGCCCCGAACTATCGTGATGGCGAAAAGGTCGTACTAATTCGCTATCCGCATGGTGGCACCTTTGAGATTCCTGAGCTTACGGTCAATAACAAAACCCGACTGCCGTTTCCGTTCTCGGAAAGAACATTCGGGATGCTGTTGGCATCAACCCTAAGGTTGCAGAGCGTCTTTCTGGTGCTGACTTTGATGGCGACCAGGTCGTTGTCATTCCTACCGGTGGGAGGGTGAAAATCCAATCTACCCCCGCCCTTACGGATTTGAAGGACTTCGATCCTAAGACTGACTACTCAACTGAGGGCAAGACTGGCGTTCGGCTCCTTGCAAAGGGTGCTGCTACACAGAGACAGATGGGTGAGATTTCAAATCTCATTACTGACATGACTCTGAAAGGCGCTACTGAGCCTGAGATCGCAAGAGCGGTCAAACACAGCATGGTTGTCATTGATGCTGCCAAGCACAAAGCTCGACTACCGGCAGTCTGAGAAAGACAATGGTATCGCCGAGCTCAAGAAGAAGTATCAAGGCTTTGACGACGAGACTGGTCACCATGGCGGCGCCTCTACCCTCTTATCCCGTAGAAAGCAGGATGTTGAGGTACCGGAGCGTCAGGGCAGCGGTGTCATTGATCCTCTGACAGGAAAAGTCGTTTACAAGGAGTCCGGCAGAACTTATGTGGACCCCAGTACCGGAAAGACGGTAGCGGCAACCACTAAGGTTAAACGCATCCTCGCAGTTGATGATGTTCGTTCGATGTCTTCTGGAACGCTTCAGGAAGAGGCCTATGCCGACTATGCCAACAAGATGAAAGACCTTGCCAATAAGGCCGTCTTGAATACAAGGCTACCCCCTACTCTGAAGCGCTCTGCCAGTGCGGCCAAGGCCTTTGAGCCCGAAGTGAACCGCCTTATGGCTGCTCTCAAGGTCGCACAGTTGAATGCTCCTCTTGAACGAGAAGCTCAACGAATTGCAAATGCTCGTGTAAAAGCAAAGGTTCAGGCAAACAACATTACTGACAAAGATGAGATTTCCAAGATCCGTCGTGCTGCCATCAGTGATGCCAGAAATTCTACTGGTGCAAGCGGAAAGCGAACTCGCATTACAATCAGCGATGGCGAATGGACTGCAATTCAGTCTGGTGCAATTTCAGACACAACCTTGAGCGAGATCTTGCGTTATGCCGAACCGAAAACCGTCAGAGAACGAGCAACGCCGAGAAGAACAACGCAGTTGTCCGATGCTCGCATTAGCAGAATCAAAGCAATGGCGAATTCTGGCCACACAAATGCTGAAATCGCTGAAGCTTTGGGAATTTCGACTTCTGCTGTTTCCAAGTATCTGAATTCATGAAAGGAAGTGAGAAAATGGCTCAATCATGCGCGCTAACTACGACAGATAATCCGTATGATCCCTTTACCCAGTATGATGCTTGGTATCGCTTTGATGAAGGCAAAGGCTATCACTCTTGCGCCTACCTGGCCTGTATAGCCAGGACTTCCGATCAGCTTTCAGATGCTGAAAACGAACAGGAACTTGAGCGTGCCATTGATGACATCATCAAATACGATCCCCTTTGGGATCTACAAAAGTAAAAGCAGACACAAAGGATTCGCCTCCCGTGAGTGCATAAAGGCTTTTAGCAGTCTCTTTCACTCAAATCGGGAGGTTTTATCTTTTGACTCTGTTTTTACAACACAATAAGTTTTAACTCCCAGTCACCTTTGCTTAACGAGACTGCCTTGCTCTCCAAAAGGTATAGGGGTCGCAAAAACAGCACCCCTCTGCATCGCGGCGGTCTTTGAAAAATTCTCCGGGGGATATTTTTTGGAAAATGTTTTTCGGGGTTGGGGCAGCCGGCTGGAGTTTTTTTGGCGATGAGACAGGGTTTGAACGGGCCAACAGGGCTGATATTTCACCTCCTGATGTGTTCTTCTTTCCATGGAATTGCCACGACCGGGTCATGCAAGTGCTTTCTCTACCTCCATCTTTCATTTGGGGATTTCTCCTTTCAACTTGTTCAGCCAGTCAGTTCTGTTGGTTCTTTCAAGCCCTGTCTCAAAGTCCAAATAAGTAATACAAAACACAGTGCATACCATGATCAAACACAGCGAGAGGAGGTGGCAAGGATGGCAAAGGCCGCAAGATCATCTGAGAAAGTACCTAAATCCCGTGCGGCTCTTACTCCTGAAGCAAGAGAGAAGCAACTGATCGCCTTAGCCATTGATGTTGCCGAAGAGCAAATGCGCAACGGCACTGCTTCCTCTCAGGTGATTTCCCATTTTCTGAAACTCGGCTCCACCAGAGCCCAGATCGAAAAAGAATTGCTTGAGAAGCAGAGAGATCTTGCCGCGGCAAAGGCCGAAGCAATCGAGTCCTCCGCCAAGATGGAGGATCTGTACCTCAAGGCGGCCAAGGCTATGAAGAGCTATCAGGGGCAGGAGGACGAAGAGGATGAATATTAAAAGCTATTCAGAACTTGTTCTTCTTCCAACCTTTGAAGATCGCTTTGAGTATCTTCGGCTTGACGGCATCGTCGGCGAAACGACTTTCGGCTTCGACCGTTATATGAACCAGGTCTTTTACAGGTCGCTGGAATGGAAGAAGATTCGAGACACGGTGATTGCAAGAGATCTTGGCTGCGACCTTGGCATCGAAGGTCACGAGATATTTGGTCGAGTCATCATTCACCATCTGAACCCGATTCGGCAGAGGGATCTTCTGGAACGAACAGACATTCTGCTCGACCCTGAGTATCTCATCACAACGACCCATGAGACGCATCAGGCAATTCACTACGGTGACAAAAATCTGTTGCTCACCGAACCACCGCAGCGGACAAGGAACGATACTTGTCCCTGGAAACATTAAACCAAAGGAGGAACCGACTATGCAGAATAATCCTCATAAGCAGGACATCATTCAGGAGCTTCGCGGTAAGCGTCAGGATGTGACGGAACTCTGCACTGAGGCAGAAGCGGTCAATGAGCCGCACATTGGCTCCGGCATTGTTACGGACTGTCTCTATCTGAATGTGCGTAAGCTGCCCGACATCAACGCAGATGTTGCGGTCGTCATTGACGCGCTGACACAGGTCTGCGTTGACTTGGATGCGTCCACGGAAGACTTTTACAAAGTTCGCACTTCTGATGGGGTCGAGGGCTTTTGTATGAGAAAGTACATTGCCCTTTCCAAGTAAGGAGTGCATCTATGGATACGACTGAAAGCATCCTGACATCAGTGAAGAAGCTTCTCGGAATTGACGAGAGTTACACTCACTTTGATGCCGACCTCATCATGCACATCAACTCTGTCTTTTCCATTCTTGGACAGATGGGAGTTGGCCCAAAGAAAGGCTTTGCCACTTCAGGGGCTGATGAAAAGTGGTCTGACTTTCTGGAGGATGACCCCGGTCGGCTTGCCCTTGTAAAATCTTATATGCACCTTAAAGTTCGGCTGCTTTTCGACTTACCTACCGCTTCCTCTGCTGTTGACGCGATGAACCGTCAGATCAGCGAGTTTGAGTGGCGGCTTTTTCGTGGCAGCCGATAATGCTGCAAGAGAGGAGGAAAGTCAAAATGGATGAACTTTGCCACTATGGTATCAAAGGCCAGAAATGGGGCGTTCGCCGTTTCCAGAATTCAGACGGCAGTTACACTTCTGAGGGAAAACGCCGCGCTCAGCAGCAGGAGAAAGAAGACCCTGTTAAGTCCATGAAAGATGACGAACTCAACAAGGCTATCAATCGGTTATCTCTCGAAAAGAAGTATAAGGAGTTAACCAAAAAACCAGTACCAGCATCTAAACTTGAGTCTACAAAGAAAGCCGTAGATGCAACTTCTGAACTCGTTGACTTGGCAAAGAAAATAGAGCGGGACAGCCATAGAAGTACGAAGAAAGAACGGATGGATCTGAGTAAGAAGACCGATAAAGAGCTTCGCGAGCAGATCAACCGCGAGCTTTTGGAGCGGCAGTACAATGATCTGTTTGCCAAGGAGTCGGTGTCTAAAGGCCGTCGCTATCTTTCCGATGTGCTTGACAACGCAGGAACGGTTTTGGCTGTCGGCAGCTCAGCTCTGAGCATTGCTCTCGCAATTCAGCAGTTGCAGAAGAAGGTGGGGTAATACTGAATGGCCCTGTCGAATACTGCTGTTCCTCGGTATTACGGAAAGTTTCGCGAAGCGGTGATTCGGGGTGAGATACCTGTCTGCAAAGAGATTTCGATGGAGATGAACCGGATTGATGATCTGATCGCAAATCCAGGAATCTATTACGACGATAAAGCTGTTGAGGGCTGGATCAAGTATTGCGAGGCAGAGATGACCCTTACGGATGGTTCCGATCTTCACCTTCTTGACAGCTTCAAGCTGTGGGGTGAGCAGGTATTCGGCTGGTATTACTTTGTGGAGCGCACGGTCTATGAGCCGAATGCGGACGGACGAGGTGGGCACTATGTCAAGAAGATGCTCAAGAAGCGGCTTGTGAACAAGCAATACCTGATCATCGGACGAGGCGCCGCTAAGTCGATCTATGATTCGTGCATCCAATCATTCTTTGAGAATGTGGACACAAGTACGACTCATCAGATCACGACGGCTCCAACCATGAAGCTTGCCGAAGAGGTCATGTCACCAATCCGCACTGCCATCACAAGATCCCGCGGCCCCGTATTCCAATTTCTGACACAAGGCTCGCTCCAGAACACGACCGGTTCGCAGGCCAACCGCGTCAAATTGGCTTCGACCAAGAAAGGCATTGAGAACTTTCTGACCGGCTCTCTTATTGAGATCCGCCCCATGTCGATCAACAAGCTGCAAGGTCTCCGATGCAAGATCGCAACCGTAGACGAGTGGCTCTCCGGCGACATTCGCGAGGATGTTATCGGCGCTATCGAGCAGGGCGCTTCCAAGGTGGACGACTATCTGATCGTCGCCACCAGTTCGGAGGGTACTGTTCGTAATGGCGCCGGCGACACCATCAAAATGGAGCTTATGAGCATTCTCAAGGGGGGATTATCAAACCCGCATGTTTCGATCTGGTGGTACAAGCTCGACTCTGTCGACGAGGTCGGCTATCCGGAGATGTGGATGAAGGCGAACCCGAACATCGGAAAGACTGTAAGTTACGAGACTTATCAGCTTGATGTGGAACGCGCCGAGAAAGCGCCTGCTGCAAGGAATGATATTCTTGCCAAGCGTTTCGGACTGCCAATGGAGGGTTATACCTATTACTTCACCTACGAAGAGACACTGCCGCATCGCAAACGCGATTACTGGCAGATGGCCTGCGCGCTTGGCGGAGACCTTTCTCAGGGTGACGACTTCTGTTCGTTCACATTTTTGTTCCCGTTGCGTAACGGTTCCTTTGGCGTGAAGACCAGAAACTACATTACTTCCAGAACACTGAATAAGCTTCCCGCTGCTATGCGTAATAAGTATGAGCAATTCATGGATGAGGGCAGTCTTGTCGTTTTGGATGGAACAGTTCTGGACCCGATGCAGGTCTATGAGGACTTGGACGAGTACATCGTTGCGTGTGGATATGATGTCCGCTGCTTTGGCTATGATCCATACAACGCCAAGGAGTTTGTGGAACGCTGGGCGGCTGAGAACGGCCCGTTCGGCATTGAGAAAGTCATTCAGGGCGCGAAGACGGAGTCCGTTCCATTGGGTGAGCTGAAGAAGCTGGCCGAAGACCGGATGCTCCTCTTTGACGAAGAGTTGATGACCTATGCTATGGGTAACTGCATCGCCATGGAAGATACCAATGGAAACCGGAAGCTGATGAAGAAGCGGTATGAGCAGAAAGATCGACGCCGTGTCGGCTATGATGGATGCCTATATCGCTTATAAGCGGAATCCGGAAGCATTTGAATAAGAAACGAGGTGGAACATGGATTTTTACAACAAGCCATCTCCGGCCTTGTTTCTGATGCATTACGGTGTAAAAGGAATGAAGTGGGGTGTCAGGCGCACACCAGAAGAGTTGGGCTCATAAGCCGAAGCAAATGGTTGAAAAAACCACAGAACCCGGTATAATAAAGACAACTGTTTATGGGCATAGCGCCACCCCAAAGCAAGCTGCCCCGAATTCTATCGCAGATCATGTTCGAGATGACGGAAAGGTCGATGTACGCAGTTTTTACGATGAAGATGGTTGGAAAGCAAAAGACATTCATTTGAGCAACCACGGAAACCGAAGCATCATTCTTTTTTGGCGAACATGGGGAGCACATTGATCTCTATGAGTGGAATGAGGATGGCAGTGTGAAACGCATTGAACGGCGTGAACTAACAGATGATGAGAGAAAGGAGAATGAAGACATTCTATGACTTTGAATGAACTGAAAGCCGCTATTTTGGAGAATGGAACGGGCATCTACTTTGAGTTTAACGGAAAAAAGTGTGGTGTTGAGCCTGAAGTTCAGGATTCCGTATTTACATTTACCATGTGGTATGGAGACAGCTTTAAGGACTATTCCGATTTCGATGAATTGCTGCTTGATGGTTTCTTTGATGGCAAGTCGATTGTCGATCTTCTTGACATCATCGAACCTAGTCTCTATTGAATTCAAAATGGAGAGCTAAATCATTTACCATGCTCCGCAGACTTTGAACGGTCTGCGGAATTTTTTATGCCATAAAGGAGGTGATGAGTTCCGAATGGAAATGACAGTTGCCACGCGGCTAAAAGCACGCATGGAATACATTCATGAACCGAGATTCTTATGTTTCTCGGATGTCGATTGGGCCGAGTTACGGTTATCGCCCCGACCGTCCACTCTTCAGCCGTGGAAATGAGCGCTCGATCATTACCTCGGTCTATAACCGTATTGCGCTGGATGTCTCGTCTATGACCGTTCAGCATGTGCGACTGGATGGCAGCGACCGATTCAAGGAGGTCATCGAGAGTGGGCTTAATAACTGTTTAACGGTAGAAGCCAATGTTGACCAGACCGGAAGGGCCTTTATGCAGGACATTGTTATGTCGATGCTGGACGAGGGCTGCGTTGCTATCATCCCTGTTGATACAAACTTTGATCCCGAGAAAACCGGCGGCATTGACATCGAGACGATGCGGACCGGCAAGATTCTTGAATGGTTCCCGCAGCATGTAAAGGTTCGCGTCTACAATGACCAGCGCGGCGAGAAAGAGGACATTCTTGTCCCCAAGAGCACCGTCGGCATTGTGGAGAATCCTTTCTATGCTGTCATGAATGAACCGAACTCCACGATGCAGCGGCTTATCCGAAAGTTGAACCTGCTGGACGCCATTGACGAGCAGAACAGTTCCGGAAAGCTGAACCTCATCATCCAGTTGCCGTATGTCATCAAGACAGAAGCACGTCGTCAACAGGCGGAATTGCGCCGACAAGATATCGAGAACCAGTTAGCCAGCTCCAAATACGGTGTTGCATACACTGACGGAACTGAGCATGGTCCAACTGAATCGCCCCGTCGAGAACAACCTGATGTCCCAGATCGAATACCCACCTGACGAGTATGCTTTACAGCCAGTTAGGTTTGACCCAGGGCATTCTGGATGGCTCTGCCGACGACAAGACGATGCAGAACTACCTGACTCGAATCGTTGAGCCAATCCTCTCTGCCATTGTTGATGAGATCAAGAGGAAATTCCTCACTAAAACTGCTCGGTCGCAAAAGCAGTCCATCCTGTTCTTCCGAGATCCCTTCAAGCTGGTGCCTGTCGATAAGATCGCTGAGATGACTGACAAGTTCACCCGCAACGAGGTCATGACCTCGAATGAGATCCGGCAGAAGATCGGCATGAAGCCTTCTTCCGACACAAAGGCGGACGAGCTGCGCAACAGCAATCTGAGCGCACCGGCGGAAAGCACGCCGGCATCAACACCGAAGGAGGACAACAATCAAAATGGAGAAGAAACTTAAGTACGACTTCAGCGGCTGGGCGACGCGCAACGACCTTGTGTGCAGTGATGGCCGCACCATTCGCCGTGATGCGTTTGCACATTTCGACGGAAAGACCGTCCCCCTCGTATGGAATCACCAGCATGACGACCCGACCAATATTCTTGGCCATGCGTTGCTGGAAAACCGCGAGGATGGCGTTTACGCTTACTGCACATTCAACGAAACTGCTGCCGGTAAGGCTGCTAAGCTGATCGTGCAGCATGGAGATGTGGATTCCCTGTCTATCTATGCCAACGGCCTGAAGCAGCAGGGCGGAAATGTGATTCATGGTGACATCAAGGAGCTGAGCCTTGTGGTCGCCGGTGCAAATCCCGGAGCATTCATCGACTTTGTCGATCTTGCTCATGGAGAGGGCGCTGAGCAGGAAGTCATCTTCTGCGCCAACGAACCTATCACACTCGCCCATGCAGATGAAGGCAAAGCTGATGACTCTGCCGATGACGGCAAGAAGTCCGCTGATGGCGACAAGAAAGACACCGGAGACGGTGACACCGTTGAAGATGTCATCAACAGCCTGACCGAAAAGCAGAAGACCGTTGTGGTTGCTCTGCTCGCCAATGCTATGGCCCACAGCGATTCTGACGACGATGATGGCGAAGAGAAGAAGGATGACGGCCACATCGAACATTCTGACAAATCCGAAGGAGGAGATAAGACTATGAAACACAATGTTTTCGAGAAGCCTGACGACAATCAGGCGACCACCCTGAGCCATTCCGCTCAGACCGAGATCATCGCCAGCGCCAAGCTCAAGAGCGTAGGCACTCTTCAGGGGGCTATGAAGCTCTACGCCGAGCAGCATAACGATACTCTGAAGCACGGTATCGACGACATCGAGGCCCCTGTTCCCCGAGTATAAGGATCTGCGCACCGGCGCTCCTGAGCTCATCACCCGTGACCAGGGCTGGGTCAATGTGGTCATGAACAAGGTCCACAAGAGCCCTATCAGCCGTATCCGTACCCGCAACATGGATGCCCGCGGCGATGATATCCGCGCGCATGGTTACCAGAAGGGCAAGAAGAAGGTTCCTTCCGGCAACATGAAGCTGATGAAGCGCACCACCGATCCGCAGACCATCTACATCACTGACTCCATGCACCGCGATGACATCATCGACATCACCGATTTCGATGTGGTCGAGTACCAGTACGGTGTGATGCGTCAGACTCTGCTGGAAGAGGTCGCTACCGCTATCCTGATCGGTGACGGCCGCGATGAAGCGGATGAGCACAAGATCTCTGAGGAGCATGTCCGTTCTATCTGGAATGATGACGATCTCTACACCATCCACTATGATGTGGACATCGAGGCTGCCCGCAACGAGCTTCAGGGTACCGGCACCGCTTCCCGTTTCGGCGAGAACTACATCTACGCCGAGGCGATCATCACGGCTGCCCTTTACTCCCGCGAGAAGTTCAAGGGCACCGGCACTCCCGACTTCTACTGCACACCTCATCTGGTCAATGTCATGCTGCTTGCCCGCGACACCAACGGTCGCCGCATCTACGACTCAAGGCTGATCTGGCTGCCGCGCTGAACATCAACGAGCTACACACTGCTGAGCAGTTCGAGGGTCTGGCCCGCACCGACAAGACCGGCAAGAAGCATAACCTGCTGGGTATCTTCGTCAACCTGAGCGACTATACCGTCGGCTCTACCAAGGGCGGCGAAATCACTCACTTCACCGATTTCGATATCGACTTCAACCAGGAGAAGTACCTGATCGAGACTCGTCTGTCCGGCGCGCTGACCAGATTGTGGTCTGCTATCGCACTGGAAGAGCCCGTGAAGGCCTCTTCCGGCCAGACCGAGGATACCGGTCACGACGGCACCTAAGGGAGAAAATTCAAAATGGCAAAATTTTACGGACCGGTAGGCTATGCTGAAACGGTGGAAACGGCGCCTGGTGTATATGTGGAAAAGATCACGGAGCGGATGTACTTCGGAGACTTAACCCGTAACACCAGGCGTCTTCAGTCATCGGAAACGCTCAATGACGACATCAATGTTGCGAATGAGATCAGCATAGTCGCCGATCCGTTTGCCAACCAGAATTTCCACCGAATGCGGTATGTTGGCTTTATGGGGGCAAATTGGAAAATCTCCAATGTTGAAGTCCATTATCCAAGATTGATCCTGACGATCGGAGGTGTCTACAATGGAGAGACTGCTTCTTCAGAAGACGCTATCTGACATTCTTGGATGCCCGGACCGAGGCGAAAAAGTGCCGTGTGTACTTTCAGCCTCCCGCCAGCAAGGAAATGATTTATGACTGCATCGTTTACGAGCGCAGCCGTATTGAACCTACTTTTGCTGACAATCAGCCATATGCGCTTCACGACCGGTATCAGGTGACTGTGATTTACAGAAATCCTGACAGCGAGATCCCAAGCAAGATCGCACTTCTTCCGATGTGCAGCCATGAACGCCACTATACCAAAGAAAACCTGAACCATGATGTGTTCAACCTATATTTCTAACCTTACAAGGAGGAAACAACTATGAGTAAGATCAAGTGGGACGAAGTTGGTAAGCGCCTGTATGAAACTGGCGTTGACCACGGTGTTCTGTTCCCGATGGGCGAGGACAATGCATACGGCAAAGGTGTTCCCTGGTACGGCCTGAGCGCCGTTAACGAGAGCCCCTCCGGCGGCGAGCCTAATGCCGTATGGGCGGACAACATCAAGTACCTGAACCTGATGAGTGCCGAGGATTTCGGCGCCACCATCGAGGCTTACACCTATCCCGATGAGTTCGGGGCCTGCAACGGCTGCGCTGAGATCGCCCCGGGTGTTACCATCGCCCAGCAGGATCGCAAGATGTTCGGCTTCTGCTATCGCACGCTGATCGGCAACGATACGGTTGGTACGAACTATGGCTACAAGCTCCATCTGGTGTACGGTGCGCAGGCTTCTCCCTCTGAGAAGAACAACCAGACCGTGAACGACAGCCCCGAGGCTGCCACCATGAGCTGGGAGATCAGCACCACGCCTGTGGATGTTCCCAATTTCAAGCCGACCGCGCATCTGGTCATCGACTCCACCAAGACCGACAAGGCCAAGCTCGCGAAGCTGGAGGAGATGCTGTACGGCACCGATGGCGACCAGGGCCACCGAACCCACGCTTCCGATGCCCGAGAAGGTCATCGAGCTGACGAAGGCTGCCGGCTGATCCACTGTACAAGAACTTCTAAAGCGGGGCTCTCTTCACCGAGGGCTCCGCTTTCTTTAATTTTTGAAAGGAGAAAGCATCATGCTTAAGAAAACCATCGCTTATACCGACTACAACGGTACCACTCGCAAGGAGGATTTTTACTTCAACCTGACACAGGCTGAGGTGACTGAACTGGAGGTCTCTGTTGAGGGAGGCCTGGTCGAAATGATCAACCGCATCGTTGCCGCGCAGAATGGCAAGGTCATCATTGAGACTTTCAAGGACATCATTCTGCGCGCTTACGGTGAGAAGTCTCCGGATGGCCGTCGATTCATCAAGAACCAGGAAGTCCGCGATGCCTTCGCTCAGACCAGAGGCGTACAGCAACCTGTTCATGGAGTTGGCAACCGACGCTAAGGCTGCGAGCGAGTTCGTCAACGGCATCGTTCCTCCCAAGACGGAAAAGGCAGCCCCGGCCGATCAGAGTGCCGAAGCTCCCGCTGTTCCTGAAAACTGATGATAATAAGGACCGGCGATGCTGAAGATCACAGTGCCGGCTACCGAATTGTTTGACGGGGTCGGAAACTTTATCAACACTAAGGAGCAGACGCTCCAGTTGGAGCATTCGCTGGTCTCTCTTTCAAAATGGGAAGCCAAATGGCACAAGCCTTACTTGTCCCGCAAGGCGATGACCATAGAAGAGACGATCGACTACATCCGGTGCATGACACTGACACAGAATGTCGACCCGAATGTGTATAAAGCGATCACTCCATCGAATTTGAAGACGGTCACTGAGTACATTGACGCTCCGATGACCGCCACGACCATCTCCAATGCAAAGAAAAAGGGTGGAAGCCGTAAAATCGTCACGGCAGAGGTCATTTATTATTGATGATCTCCTACGGTATCCCGTTTGAGTGCCAGAAATGGCATCTGAACCGACTGCTGACCCTTATCAATGTGTAATGTGGAGGGGTCGCCGCCTCAGAAGCTTTCGAGAGCGGAGGTTGCCGCGCAGTATAAAGCGCTGAACGCTGCCCGACGGAAGCAGTGGAATACAAGGGGGTAACACCATGACAGAAAAAGAACTGAGAGCCAAAGTGGTCTTTGATCGCAGAGAAGTATCTCGGATGCAAGCGAAAGCAATGGCTCGCATAGAAAAATCATCGACCTCTATAACAGTCACAAACCGCTTGCACGAGGCTACCATGCGTGAAATACACAGACGCCTGGTGCGCAACTTTGTGAGCGCTGTGTTTATTGAGGCCGGCTTGACAGAGATCGCGCCGACTGAATGCGGATGCGGAGCAATGATCAATCTTTATAAGAAGATCGGTCGTTGGGAAGAGAATGATGCCTATATCCCCTCTCCGGGTGATGTTGGTATGTACGACTGGCAAGATAATGGCGTTGGTGATAATACCGGTGCCGCTGATCATGTCGGTATTGTGGCGAGTGTTTCCGGAAATTCCATCAAAGGTCATCGAAGGAAATATGAGTGATGCCGTTGGGTATAGAACCTTGCGGGTGAATGGCAAATACATTCGAGGCTATTGCCTCCCCAAGTATTCTGCCAAAGCTGGTTCGACAGGTTCCAACACGACAACACCGCCGAGTAATGGCTCGGCAAGCAAGCCCTGCAAGTGCTAAAAAGGCAACCGAGGCAGCAAGATCTTTCAATAAGACTTTGGCCGGTACTTATGTTGTCACGGCAAATGTTGGGCTGCATATCCGTAATGGTGCGGGAACCGGTAAGGCCAGTCTCGCCGTACTTCCCAAAGGTACAAAAGTTGCAAACTACGGGTACTACACGCTTGTCGGCAATGTAAAGTGGCTTTATGTTCAGGTCACTTACAAAGGGTGTCATGGCATACACCGGATTTTGCAGTTCTCAGTATTTGAAGAAGTAAACAAGTGCAATTTGGAGGAAAACATGATCACGTTCAGACAAAAGGGCGACTTCTCCAAGCGACGAGGTTTTTGAGAGAGCCAAAGAAAACGGTGCATCTCGGAGACCTCGATCAGTATGGCCGGAGCCGGGTGGCCGCTCTTGCGTCTGCAACGCCTGTCGATTCCGGTTTGACCGCCAGTTCATGGTATTACGAAATCGTAAACCGAAATGGATCTGCAAAGATCACTTTTTACAACTCAAATATTCAAAATGGGGTTCCGATAGCGATCATTCTGCAATATGGTCATGGAACTCGCAACGGAGGCTGGGTACAGGGGCGAGACTACATCAATCCTGCTATCCAGCCTATTTTTGACAAAATTGCAAATGAAGCATGGAAGGAGGTTACGAAGCTATGAGTAAAACAATCGACGAAAGAGTCGTAGAAATGCGGTTTGACAATAAGCAGTTTGAGAGCAATGTTCAAACCAGTTTGTCCACCATTGAAAAATTAAAGAAAAGTTTGGATATGGACGGGGCTACAAAAGGTCTTGAGAGTATTGACAGTGCTGCCAAGAAAGTCGATATGTCAGGACTCGGCTCTGCTGTTGAAACGGTAAAGACTCGATTCTCGGCATTGGAGATCATGGCTGTAACCGCCCTTGCAAACATCACCAACTCAGTCGTTAATACCGGCAAGCAAATGCTCCATTCCTTGACAATTGAACCTATCAGTCAGGGTTTTGAGGAATACGAGCTGAAGATGGGATCGATTCAGACCATCATGATGAGTACCGGCGCTTCTCTTGAAGAAGTTAACAAGTATCTTCAGGAACTTAACACATACTCAGATAAGACCATTTACTCCTTCCAGGACATGACCTCCAACATCGGTAAATTTACCAATGCGGGTGTCGGTCTTGAAGATGCAGTAATGGCTATCCAGGGCGTGTCGAATGTGGCTGCCATATCCGGTGCCAATGCAAATGAGGCGTCCCGTGCGATGTATAACTTTGCGCAGGCCCTGTCCGCAGGATATGTCAAGTTGATCGACTGGAAATCCATTGAAAACGCGAACATGGCAACCGTCGAATTTAAGACCCAGCTTCTTGAATCGGCTGTTGCTTGCGGAACTTTGACGAAAACCGCAGACGGTATGTACAAGACCGTCAAGGGTAATGTCATTGATGCTACGCATGGGTTTAACGATTCCTTGCAGGATCAGTGGATGACTACAGAAGCTCTTGTCGGCACTCTTCGTGATTATGCTGATGAAACGACCGACATCGGCAAGAAGGCATTCGCTGCTGCACAGGATGTTAAGACATTCTCACAGTTGATGGACACCTTAAAGGAAGCTGCGGGCTCTGGTTGGGCCAACACATGGGAGATCCTCTTTGGTGACTTTGAAGAAGCCAAGGAATTGTGGACGGGTCTTAGTCAGGTGATCGGCGGATTTATTGGATACACAGTCTGATGCTCGTAATTCGGTGCTTCAGGGATGGAAAGACCTTTTGGCGGCAGAACCGAGCTGATCGAGTCTCTCAAGAATACGCTCAAGGGAATCGGGACTGTTATCAAGCCGATCACAGAAGCCTTTCGTGATATTTTTCCGCCAACTACTGCGGAACAGCTTCATAATCTGACGGAAGGACTGCTGAAACTCACAGAAAAGCTGACGCTTAGTGACACTGCTTCCGAAAACCTGAAGAATACATATAAAGGTCTTTTTTGCAATCCTTGATATTTGTAAGCAGGCATTCTTAGCGACTACGAAACTATCCGGCCCATTTATTAAAAAGTATTCTCGGTATGAGCGGTGGGTTTCTCGGCGTGACCGGCTCTATTGGAGAATGGCTCGCCAAGCTTGACGAAGCGATCAAGAAGAACGACGCCTTCGGCAAAGGCATTGAGAAGATCTCTGATTTTGTGAGCGGTGCTGTTACGGCCATCAAGAATTTTGCCGAGTCTGTTCGTGAATACCTCGGTCTGCCGACGCTTGACGAAGCGAAGGAATCTATGAAAGAACTCTTTGGTACTGCCGAAGAGAAGATTCAGGTTCCTGGACTGGAACTCCTGCACACGATCCTGGAGAAGCTGAAAGAGCGTGCCGGTCAGGTCAAAGACGCTATTGTCGGTCTGAAAGATGGCATCTCCGATGCGTTTTCTAAGATTGGCGGAAATACCGATGTGTCGAAATTTGCCGCATTGATCCAAGCACTATCCATTGCTGCTAAGAAAATTGGCGGTGGTATTTTCGATGCGCTCGGCAACGGCGTCAATAAGATCGTAACTGCGGTGAGTAACGCTGATTTTAGCGGAATCATCGACCTACTAAACGGAATTTCTATCGGCGGTATTGCGATTGCCATAACCAAGTTCACCAATAGTTTGACGAAGCCCTTTGATGAAGTCGGAGGTCTTCTTGACAATGTGAAGGGGATTCTGGATGGGGTTCGTGGATGCTTTGAGGCGTATCAGACGCAGTTAAAAGCCGGAACTTTGCTGAAAATAGCAAGCGCTATTGCGATTCTGGCAGCATCTATCGTCGCGATTTCTCTTATTGATAGTGAGAAGTTATCTGCGTCACTGGGAGCTATTACGGTTCTCTTTGCTGAACTGATGGCATCCATGTCGGTCTTTACCAAAATCAGCGGAGATGTTAAAGGTGCGGTGAAGAAGTTCGACAGTGATGCTCGCCATGTCCACATCCATCCTGATCCTTGCATCAGCGCTGAAAAAGATCGGTGACTTGGATGGCGGACAGCTTGCAAAAGGTGTTGCCGGTGTGACGGCCTTGATGGCGGCGATGGTCGGTGCGGTGAAGCTGCTCAATATGAGCGGCGGTTCTTCGATGAAGGGCGCGACACAGATGGTTCTCTTTGCGGCTTCCATCAAGATCCTTGCATCGGTCTGCACAGACCTTGCAACGCTTGAATGGGATGGGCTTGCAAAAGGGCTGACCGGTGTCGGTGTGCTGCTGGCGGAAGTCTCGCTCTTTATGAACACCGCAAAGTTCAGTGGAAAGTCTTTGACAACAGCGGCGGGCATCGTCATTCTTGCCTCGGCAATCAAAATCCTGGCATCCGCCTGTAAGGATCTTGGTAGTCTCGATTTCGGACAGCTTGTGAAGGGGCTTGGCTCCATCGGTATTCTTCTGGCGGAGATCACGGTCTTTACTAAGTTGACCGGCGATGCAAAGGGTCTGGTGTCCACCGGGATCGCAATGATCGGGATTGGCGCTGCTATGAAAATCTTTGCTTCCGCGATGGGCGACTTTGGAAACCTTGACTGGAATCAGATCGCCAAGGGACTTGTCGCTATGGGCGGAGCATTGGCCGAAGTGGCTATCGCTATGAAAGTGATGCCGAAGAATACGATAAGCGTTGGCGTTGGTCTGATCGCTGTTGGTGCGGCACTTGAGATCGTGGCAAATGCCCTTGGAAAGATGGGCGGTATGACCTGGGAAGAGATCGCAAAAGGGGCTCGTTACAATGGGCGGCGCTCTTGCAGAGCTTGCCCTCGGTCTGAATGTGATGAACGGTACTTTTGCCTGGCTCTGCCGCCATGCTGGTAGCGGCTGGCGCATTGGCTATTCTGACTCCGGTGCTGCTGGCTCTTGGCTCAATGAGTTGGGAGAGCATTGCCAAAGGGGCTTGTGACGATTGCCGGTGCATTCACCGTAATCGGTGTGGCCGGTCTTGTGCTGACTCCTCTTGTTCCGACGATTTTGGCGCTTGCCGGAGCATTTGCGCTGATCGGTGTCGGTACCGCAGCTATTGGAGCAGGTCTTCTCGCTGCCGGTGCCGGACTGTCGGCTGCAGTCGGCATTACCGCCTTGGCTACTTCTCTCGGCGCAGGCGTGACCGTTATTGTGGCAGGACTCAGCGCGATCATCACAGGGGATTGCTGCGTTGATCCCTGCCGTTGCCGAAAAGCTCGGTGAGGCTATTATAGCGTTCTGCGGCGTGATCGCTCAGGGGCTCCCGCTATTGGAGAAGCTGTTAAGGCCGTCGTTCTTACGCTGGTGGATGTACTTGTTGAGTGCGTCCCTGCCATTGCTGACGGTGCATTGGCACTGCTGTCCGGCGTACTCGCCGCTCTTGCAAACTATACTCCGGAAATCGTTGACTCTGTCATGCTGTTCCTGATCAACCTGCTGAACGGCATTGCAGAGCGGCTACCCGAACTCATTCAGGCGGCAGTCAATGTGATCGCGGCATTCTTCTCCGGCATCATTGATGCTCTGGCAGGACTTGATACAAGTGTATTGGTGAAAACCATCGCCGGCATCGGTCTGCTGTCCGGCATTATGGTCGCATTGGGTGCGGTAGCCGCATTGATCCCCAGCGCTATGATAGGTGTGCTCGGCATGGGTGCTCTTATCGCTGAGCTGGCGATCGTTCTTGCTGCTGTTGGTGCCCTTGCACAGATCCCCGGCCTTTCCTGGCTGATCGGTGAGGGCGGTAAGCTGCTGGAGCAGATCGGTACGGCGATCGGTGGGTTTGTCGGCGGCATTGTCGGCGGATTCATGAGTGGTATCTCCAGTCAGTTCCCGCCGATCGGCAGTGACCTTGCAGCGTTTATGACAAATGTTCAGCCGTTTATCGACGGCGCAAGCAGTATCTCTCCGGCAATGTTCAGCGGTGTGCAGGCATTGACAGACGCGATATTGCTGCTGACGAAGGCCGAGCTTGTGCAGGGTATTGCGTCCTGGTTCACGGGTAGTTCTTCTCTTTCGGATTTTGCTGATGAGCTTGTTCCGTTCGGAGAAAGCATGGCGGAGTTCAGCAACGCCATCAGCGGGATGGACGCCGACCTTGTTTCCAAAGCGGCGACTGCCGGTAAGGCACTTGCAGAGATGGCCACAACGCTGCCGAACAGCGGCGGTGTAGTCGGCTTCTTTGCCGGTGAGAATGACATGGACAAGTTTGGAGAGCAGTTGGTTCCGTTTGGTAAGGCCATGAAGGACTACTCTCTCGCCGTTAAAGGAATGGATGTCGGTGCTGTCAGCAATTCCGCTTCTGCCGGTAAGGCGCTCGTGGAACTCTCCAATACCATTCCGAACTGCGGCGGGCTTGTGAGTTTCTTCACCGGAGACAACAGCATTGCCGACTTCGGCGACCAGCTCGTTCTCTTCGGAAATGGTCTTGCGGCTTACTCCGCCTCTATCGAGGGTATCAACATGAGCAAGCTCTCAGGCGCGATCACACAGGTCGAGAAGCTGGTGGCGCTTAAGCCGATACGGTGAAGAATATGGATCAGTATGCATTTGTAAACTTTACGAATGCGCTGGTTCTGCTGGCAAACACAAGTATCCAAAACTTTACTGACGCCTTCTATAACAGTGGAGCTACCGTGAGCACGGCGGTCATCTATATGCTCAATTCCGCAGGCACGACCATCCGGCAGAACCAGACGATCGTTAATGTGGCGATGGCTGAGCTGATGCTTGCGATGCGCCGCGACCGTGAAAAGCACATACCACGAGCATGAAATACCGCGGTCGTGCAGATGATGGTCGGCTTCAGTACCACGATCCGCAGCAACGGTAAAAGCTTCCGTGCGGACGGCGATGCAGTCTGTCATGCTGGTCGTTGTGGCAGAAGTGAACAACTACAAGGATCAGTTCAATGAAGCCGGCAGGAATGTTTCGCAGGGGGCTTTATCAACGGCATCCGCTCGAAGCTGAGCGGCGCCTCTCAGGCGGGCCGTGATCTGGGTCTTGCGGCACTGAATGCGGCAAAGAAGGCGCTGGACAGTCATTCTCCCTCCCGTGAGTTTATCGAGCTTGGTAAAAACATTGGCGAGGGTATGACCATCGGTATCAACAATGCTATCGTTCCGGTTTCTTCGGCTGCGGCAAAGATGAGTGATGAAGCCATCAAGGTCGCACAGAAGGGACTCGACTCCTTTAAGGATTGGGCGGAAGAGCGGAAATATTACAGCGAGCTCAGCTTGAAAGAGGAGCTTGCCGGATGGGAAACGCTCCAGAAGAAATACCGCGAGGGCAGCGAGGAACGAAAGCAGATCGACCGCGAGGTCTATCGTGTTCAAAATGAGTTGGTTACGGCCACTTATCAGTATTCGATGAACTGGATCGAAGAGCAGAAATCGTATAACAAGCTGACTCTTGCAGAGGAACTGGCTGCCTATAAGCGTGTTCAGAGCCGATATGCCAAGGGACAGAGCTGCGGAAGAAGCTCGACCTGCAAGTTTACCAGTTGGAGAAAGAGATCAGCGACGCGCAGAAACAGTATATCTCTGATGTGCAGTCTGTGCAGAGCGAGGCGAACCAAAGCGGCTCGACCTGGAGGAAGAGTACGCCGATAAGGTAAAGTCGATCAACGCGCAACTGGCGAGCGATATTCAGGCTGAGAACGACAAGTACGAGAATGCTCTGAAATCCCGCGAGGATTCCCCTCTATAAGTCCTATGGCCTCTTTGACGCTGTGAAGGGAGCGTGATGAGGTCAGCGGTGACACCCCTGATGAAGAATCTTGAGGGTCAGGTCAAGGAATTTGGCGAATGGCAGGATATTTTAGAGTCTCTTGCCGGCAGAGGACTTGACAGTGACCTTATCGAGGAACTTCAGGATATGGGTCCTGACGCGATCGCCCAGATCAAGGCGCTGAACAACATGAGCGACTCAGAGCTTGAGAAGTATGCTGACCTCTGGAAGGTCAAGCACGCAATGGCTCGCGAGCAGGCGGTCGGCGAATTAGAGGGGCTGCGCGAAGAGACCCAGCAGAATATTGCAAAACTCCGCGAGGAGGCCGATCAGGAGCTTACCGAGTATCGTGCTCTCTGGCAGGAGAAGATGAACCAGGTCACGGAAGACGCCAACGCTCAGTTGGAACAGCTCCGCAGAAGCTTTGAGGAAAAGGTTGGTCTTATCAAGAACAATACTGAGGATGAGCTTCAGGAGATGGCCGACACGGCGCAGAAGGTTCTGACGGAAGCTGGCTGGGATGAGACCGGCAAGAAGATCGTCAAGGGGGCTTACTGAAGGCGTTCAGTCTGAGAAGTCCAGCTTTGTTGACGAGATCACGCAACTGGCTCTTGCAGGCGTACAGGCGGCGAAGTCGACACTGGACATCAACTCTCCATCGAGGGTGTTCCGTGAGATCGGTAACTACACCGGTCTTGGTTTCGTGAAAGGTCTTCAGGACTATGCTGACCGATCTTATGCAGCCGGTTCTGAGATGGCGGAGTCGGCCGAAGGCGGTCTTTCCGGTGTGCTCCAGACTATTGCCGACATTGTGAGCGGCGGATTCGACATGGAGCCGGTGATCCGTCCTGTTCTGGATCTCTCCGCCGTATCGGCCGGAGCAGACGCCTTGAACAACCTATTCTATTCGCAGCGAGCGGTCGGCCTTGTCGGGCAGGCTGCCGTTGCATTTGAGGCACAGCGCGGCGGAAGCAGCCAGACAAGCATTTCCGTTGATAATGACGACGATGTTGTGGCTGAACTCCGCACGCTTCGAGGTGAGATGGCTTCGATGCTGGAACGCATGGAGAAGCTGCGTGTTGTGCTGAACACCGGTGCGCTCGTCGGCGAACTTGCTGAACCGATGGATGTGGCGCTCGGACAGCGGTCTACAAAAGAAAGGGGGGGATTTAAGTTGTACCATTCGATCACATTTGGCGATAAGAACACATGGGACGATTGGCGGCTTGCCCCCGCTTCCCGTCCGCTATTTAATCCACCTGCACAAAAGGTAAAGACTCTGGACATTCCCGGTGGGGACGGCGTCATTGATCTGTCGCAAGCCCTCACCGGGTATCCGGTGTATCAGAACCGGACAGGGTCTATCGAGTTTATCGTTATGAATGATTTCAAACCATGGCACATGGCGTACTCGGATATCATGGACTATCTGCACGGACAGACCATGCGGGCGATCCTTGAGGACGATCCTGAATATTTCTACGAAGGGCGCTTCACAGTGAACGCCTGGAAGTCGGAAAAGGACTGGTCGCGGCTCGTCATCGACTACGATGTCGGCCCGTACAAGTGGAAAAACCTTTCCTCCATCGACAACTGGTTGTGGGACCCGTTCAACTTTCAAAATGGAGTCATTCAGGCAGCTTTGTTCCGCAACATTGCGGTGACGACTGAGATGAAGGAGATCGAGCTGGATGCTGTGATGTATGGACGGGCCCGGTCTGCCCCCAGATTCATTGTGCAAAGCAGTGAAGGGCGCGGCGTTCATGTCCGATTTATCAACCGTCAGCTCAGCATCGACCTAACAAAGCTTTTGCCGGATGGAACCATTCAGATCCCTGAGTTTATTCTGTTTGGCGACTACGGCGGAACGATCTATCTTTGGGTCGACGAAGGAACTGGGACCGTGTCCGTTGATTTTAGACAAGGGAGGTTGTAAGCGATGTATTCTGTTTATGCCGATGGTGTCTGCATCTACAATGATGCCTTCGCGTTAGACAACATGAAGCTTGCAAACCCCAAGCTGACGCTGGAAGACAATGCGGCCGGTTCCTTCGTGATGACGGTTCCGCCCTCCAATCTCGGATACAGCACCATCATCCGTATGGTGACTGACATCGCCGTCCACAAGGACGGAAAAAGATCTGGGCGGGGCGCGTCCTCTCTGAAAACGAGGACTTTTACAGAAACCGGGTGCTTACTTTATGCGGGGCGAGCTTGCATTCTTCAACGACAGCACACAGCCGCCTGCGGAGTACGCCGGAGGGACGATCCGTGAGTACCTTGAGGCGATGATCGCCATTCACAACGCAAAGGTCGGAGACAACCGGAAGTTCACCATCGGCATTGTTACTGTGGTGGATGAAGATTTTCCGACTTATTACACCAACTATGAAAAGACCATCACGATCTTGAATGCGTTGGTGGCGCAGTACGGCGGTCATCTGCGGGTGCGTAAGGAAGACGGCATCCGCTATCTCGACTATTTGGCTGATTACCCCCGACACTTGCAGCCAGACGATCCAGTTCGGCTCTAACCCTCATTGAACACACCAAGGGATGGGATATGACGGAGTTCGCAACGGTCATCGTTCCGCTTGGCAACAGGCTTGACAAGAGCAAGATCGAGGCATTGGACGCCTATCTGACCGTGGAGAGCGTGAATGAGGGCAGCCTTTATGTCCAGTCCTCCGAGGCTGTAAAAACCTATGGCTGGATCGAGAAAACAGTGACATGGGACAGCGTTTCTGATCCTGAAGCGCTGCTGGAAAAGGCGAAGGCATATCTTGCCGACTTACAGTTCGACAATATGGAACTGGAAGTGAGTGCCCTTGACCTCCATTATCTCAACGCGAATGTGGAGGCAGTGAAGCTGCTGGACGAGATCCGCGTGATCTCGCGGCCGCATGGCCTTGACCGTGTATTTCCTGTCACGAAGCTGGAGATTCCTCTGGACAGCCCTGAGAATACCAAGTTTACGCTTGGTGACACGGTGCAGACAAAGAAGCCTTTACCAGTGTGAACAACCAGATCAGCGCCGCTATCCTTGAGAAAATCGAGGGTCTCCCCTAAGGCACACAACATCCTGAAAGAGGCAAAAAGAAAACGCCACACAGATCATGACAGCGGCCACGACCGGCTACATCACGATCACACGGGACGAATACGGTTCTGACACGCTTTATATTTCCAACATCCGCGACTATACCAAAAGCCGACAAGCTCTGAAATGGAACATGAACGGCCTTGGCTACTCAAAGGATTACGGAAAGACCTTTGGGCTTGCCATTACAATGGATGGCTCTATTGTGGCAGACTATATCACGACCGGTGTTCTCAATGCCGATGTGATCCGCGCAGGTACGCTGAAAGATTACGGCGGAAACTTCTCGCTTGACTTCGAGAGCGGCAAGCCGACGATGAAGAAAGGTTCCATCGACATTGGAGACGGAAACTTCACCGTTGACGAGGAAGGCAACCTGACCGCACGCCGAGGCACCTTTGTGCGGGTACTCTGGCTGCGGCGAAAGGAACCTTCAGCGGTACGCTGGTCGGTGTGGACGGAAACTTTAAGGGCGTGGTTCAGGCCTCTGACTTCCTTGACCGAGCGGGCAACAGCATGATGGACGACGAGCGATTCAAGTCCAAGTACCTGAGCGTCTACGGACTTACCGTTACCAACGGTGTCCGCACGACATTTGCTGTTGATTCCAGCGGTTCCGTTACCATAGACGGTAAGGTGACGCTGTCCGCCGGAAGCACGATCAACTGGGCGTCCGTGACGAACCAGAACCCCACCTCCAACCCCGCCTACTCGCTGGCAAGCACGGCGAATGCGAACGCTTCCGCTGCGCAGAGTACCGCAGACGACGCTTATGATGAGGCTTCTGCCGCATGGTCGAGAGCGAACAGGGCCTATCAGGATCGGTGTACTGACCAGAATGTGTTTGATGTGCTCACCTCCGGTGGTACGAAGTTCGGTATTTTCAGTGATTCGACGAATGGCCGGCTCTATATCAATGCAAATTATATTCGCTCTGGTACGATCGACGCTGACTATATCGACCTATCATGCGGTTATGGTGGATTCTGCAAGGGCCACGGTTCCGACGGTGTGCATACAACTTACGGTTCTATGATGTATGGTTCCAATGGCCCCGGCTATGATCCTTATATCATCGTGACCAATGCCGGAGCCCGTATGTCCGGAATCGGCGCAGATATTGTCGTTTCTAGTGGCATCACAATGAGTGAGGAGCCAACTATTCGTTCCGATCTTAGAATCAAGAACACTATCGACTATGACCTTTCAGCCTACGAGGCGTTTTTCCTGGCGTTGAAGCCATCTACTTTCAAGTACAACAAAGGCACCTCCGGGCGAACTCATTTTGGATTCATCGCCCAAGATGTGGAACAGGCTATGCTCGATGTTGGATTGACCTCCAGTCAACTTGCCGCACTCGTTAAAGACCCCGTGTTGGAGATTTTGGAAGATGGTCTCACGGACTACCGTTACAGCATCCGATACGGCGAACTTATTGCGCTCAATACGCACATGATCCAGAAACTCTATCGAATGGTCGAAGAACTGCTTCAGCAAAAGGAGGGATAATGTTGAAGAAACAGCTTAAAAATTCAGAAATGGTCGTGATGGTTCAGAACCTGCGGCCGCTTCTTCAGCTCCGCAACAAGATCGGCTATATCGCCGCGAGGAACTTCCGGATGCTTTCTACTGCTTTGACTGAGTATGAAGCATTCAAACACGACCTCATCAACAAATATGGAGAGCCTGACAAGGATGAAAGTGGCAACGAGACCGGAACCATTTCCATCAAGGTGGGCTCTCCTAATTTTAAGGCCTTCTGCGACGAGCTTGCTCCGTTCAACGAGATGGAGCATGAGGTCGAGCTGATGACCGCCAAGTATGAAGATACGATCGGCTGTCTGAGCGGCGAGGAGATCCTGCTGCTTGACTGGATGCTGGAGGACTAAGGAAGGAGTGATTTAGATGGCTGATATCAGCAGCTTTCTGAAAAAATCCTCAGCGCCATTTATGGCGAAGAGGTTCGCGGCTCCATCCATGATGCTCTGGCGGCGATGAACACGGAGTCCAGCAGCGCGATGGAGTTTGCCTCCACAGCAAAGGATTCCGCACAGGCAAATGCCGCGGCTGCCAAGAAGTCCGCAGAAGATGCCGAGAAAAAGGCGACAAGCGCCTCCGAATCCGCTGCGGCGGCTGCACTCTCCGAGGGAAGCATCAAGACCTCTGAGGAAAATGTCAACAAGCAGGCCGCAGACGCAAAAGAAGCTGCCGCCGGTGCTAAGGCGTCCGAGACAGAGGCGAAGAACTCGGAAGAGATCGCCAAACAGAAGGCACAGGAGGCCACGGACGCCAAGACAGCGGCGACGCTTGCCGAGGGAGAGGTCAAGGCCGCCGAGGAGCGCGTGAGAACCATCCGCTCAGAGGCTGAGACACTTGGCGCACAGGCTACTGCTGACCGCAACGCAGCGGAAGAGGCTCGCACTGCTGCGGAAGCTGCAAGAGATGCGGCGTCGAACAGTCAAAATGGAGCAAAAGCATCGGAAGATGCCGCTGCTGCATCGAAGACGGACGCCGAAGCCGCTAAAACGGCTGCTGTGGACGCCCGTGACAAGGCGCAGACCGCTAAAACGGCCGCCGAGAACGCGCGGGAGTCCGCCGAGAACTCTGAGGCAAACGCCAAGACTTACAAGGAGTCTGCCGCAGAGAGCGCCGCGACCGCACAGCAGTACAGCGGCAAGCCGCCTAAGCCGGAGAACGGTACCTGGTGGATCTGGGACGCTGAGAAGGGCGCCTATGTGAACACCAACATCAGTTGCGAGCTGACCGGCCCGACCGGCAACGGTATCCAGAGCATTCAGTTGACGCAGGGCAATCATACGCCAGGTTCGACTGATATTTACACCGTTACGATGACAGACGGAAGCAAGTACAACATCGCCGTCTACAACGGCCTGAACGGAACGGGTACGGGCGATGTGCTCGGCATCCATTTCGATCTGGTGCTGCCGGCCTCCGGATGGTCGAACGGTTCCATCACTGTGGCGGAGAGCCGCCTTGTGGCCGCTGCCAAGTACAAATACCTCATTGATGCATATGAAGCCAGCCGTGAAGAATACCTCGAATGCAATGTGCGTCCGAAAGACATCTCCACGACCGGCTTCATTACATTTGTGAACGATACCGACCCGATCAAAGACATCACGGTGAACATCGTGCGTCTTGAACTGTCGGTCAATGCCGAAGAAGGAGGCGAATGATTTGAAAATCGCGATCAAAAGCTGCTTCACCATGCTGGTGGAGGACACTACGCTGATCCAGAACGCAGCGACGCCTTATCCGGTCGAATTCGCCTTCAGCAAGGATTGGGACGGGTTCGCAAAGACTGCGCTCTTTGAGGCAGGCGGCGTCAGCATAGCTGTGGTGCTGAGCGAAGACAAGTGTGACATTCCGGGCGAATGCCTGAAGAAAGGCGGTATCCCGCTGAAGATCGCCGTTTATGGCGTCAAGGGCGAGGAACGGAAGTCGACGGGCTGGCATGTTACCAGCAAGATCCTCTTCCCGGCCAATATCAGCGTTGGCACAGGCGGCTCCGGAGACCCGATGGGCGATGAAGCCTACAAGCAGATCATGGGATCATCGGTGACCCATCGACGGCTGGTTTTGGCAACAAGACGCTGACCGAGGTGATCGTTGAGATTCAGAGGAGTATTTCCGGAACGGCCTCGGATAAAGAGGTGGACGATATGCTGAACGACGCCTTTGCTTCGAGCGACCCGGGCGGAAGCACACCCGACAACACCGCTTCTGACAAAGAAGTGGATGACCTACTCAATGATGTTTTCGGCGAACAGCCGTGAACAAATATATTTAAGGGGGACATGCAATATGTCTACTACCAAGCACACTACTATTGAACAGCTCAAGAAACTGGCATGTAAACTGAACGAAGCAATGGA
>VOFK01000929.1_pt1 | contig 31803 bp, 39 predicted proteins | sample 5384121 | NCBI WGS metagenome assembly VOFK01 (sample SAMN12384730, study PRJNA508395) | human gut metagenome | isolation source: healthy gut J | host: Homo sapiens | reverse complement strand
GTTACGTATTAAGCTTGATACGCCTCTTATCGCCCGACTGCCGCTTCTGTGCTTTGCAATCTCCGCTGGTCAAGCAGCTCAAGGATACGTTTGGTTTGATGTGCTTGCCGTCTCTCTTGACGGCTCGCCTAATGATCATTTCCCGGATGCGCTGCCGGACAACGGTGTCTCCAAACTTTTAACCAACGGAATGGGATTGGACCGAGTGCCCGCGCTCTTTATGGTTAAACGCGATCAATCCGCCTCTTACTTGGTCTCTTCCGGTGTGCTTTCGCTTGAAGACATGCTAAGCCGCATTCAGACACTGGCTTTAAGCAAGCCCGGAGAGTCGCTTTTCGGCGGCGCGCAGGCCGCAAACTCTGTGCAAAAAGACCACAAATTTGTCTGCCCTGACGCCTTTACTAACTCCGTCTTAACCAACGCTCGGCCCCCTCCGTCCCTTTAAGCTCTTCTTCAGCCATGACCCGTAAATTCACAAAACTTTCTCCGCCTTGGCGTTAAAGTATCTTTTCTTTACTGCGGACGCTTCCGCAGGCTTCATGAAAGACTTCTATTCCGCAGCAGGTTCTTATCAAGGCAATGTCACACCGGCAGGTGTCTATCAGTCTTCCGGCATGAATACCGTCACAGGCGGCGGATTTGTCTATCGAGCTCCTCGCAAAGACTTTAATGCGTTTTATTTCACCTCCGCCTTCGCTCTCGGGATGCGGAGGGATTGACCCTGCCCTTGGCGCCTTCCGGTATTCCTTCCCGAGAAGAATTCGTCGCTTTCCTGCGCAACATCGGAACCGCACTTCCCGGCTTAGCTTTCCAGCTTGCCCTTCAGTCCTTAGCGCCGGACCTCGATGAACAAGTCACAAGCTTCCGACATGATCCGTCAGTACATAATATGTTCAAGACTCCCTGCACTTCCGCTCAAAACCTCCTAAAAATGAGCGGCGCTGAACAATGGATTCAAAGACAGGCTTTGAGGCCCGCAAATGCTTTGCGGGCATCAGGCATCGTCTCCGATGCTTCAGAGGCAGATGCGAAGACCCGCACGGACGGCGCGGCGGTTTTAGATTACGCGCCGACCCGTAAAGATTCCGGCGGTAATGTGGTCGATGCTCCGGAGTTAAACCTCACATGGTCTCTGCTTTCCGGCGGCAGCTTTAATGCTTCTTACAGCAAAGAATTAAAAGAACTCATGATGACGCTCGTGGGCACCGTCATTTATGTCCGAGAGGGCAGCGGCAAAGACACCGTCACCCGCGCCATCCCGATTGCCGGTCAGGACTTAGTGGGCTTCCTTTTCGGTCGCCCCGACACCCAAGTCTTGGAAAGTGAAGCTTTCCGACTCCGCTGTGTAGAAGAAGACGGCGATGACCGCTGCTTGTCTGTTAAAAAGACCACGCTTGATGAAGTCAATCTTCCCTACGAGTTCATGAAGGCCGCATCAAACTACAGAAACTCCATCCTGCGCCGCGACCCAAATCTTGTCTCCGAAGCCGACATGCTGCTTTTAGCTTCGTCTTCTACTATTCCCTTAATCCGTCTGATCAATGCCACCGCTTCTCACCGTTACTTAGGCTTCTCTCAGGACATCATGCGGATTTATGTCGAGGCAGCCGCTTTTGAAGCCGTCATCCGAGAGCCATGGATCGTCTGTCTTTAGACATCAAGGCCGCAGCTTCCGCCTCTTCGGCTTCTCAAACCGGTGTCATTGCCGCCGAACACCTAAAAGTCATTGAGGCAAGAATCGATGAAGTTCGTAAAGACATCGCATCGCGCAGCGATGCGGTCTTTCAGCAGATGAGCCGAGCCCACTCTTTCATTACGCAGATTGAACATTTGGAAAGAAGTGTCAAGGGCGCATTAGCTGCTGACTTAGCGGCCAATCTTTCCTTCGGAGAAAACCTCTAATGGTGATGGACTATTACGCCTACTGGAACGGAGGCCAAATCCGAGATTTATTCGAAGCCTTGGTTTCGATTTGCTCAGGAAGTTCCTACGAAGGTCTCCTTAAAACAGCCGTTCTTGCCGGTTTTCTTGTGACGCTTACCGGCGCCCTCCTGAAGTGGCAGGGATTGGCTTCAAAGGTTTATCTTTTTGCCGCCGTCTTGTTTTATTCCGTCATGCTCGTCCCTAAAGTGGATGTCGCCATCCACGACGAACGAAGCGCCGATGTTTATGTCGTAAGCAACGTCCCGTTCGGTGTGGGATTCTTTGCGTCTGCCACCTCTAAGATCGGACACTTTCTCACCGAAAGCTTCGAAACCGCTTTCTCTCTGCCAGACGCAGAACGTTTCTCCAAGTTCGGCTTGGTCTATCCTCAGCGTGCCTTGAATACTCTTTTAGCCGCCGGACCCGTAACACCGGAAGGCCGCGCTCTAACCGATCGTGTCATTGCCGACTGTATCGGCCCCGAACTCTTGGATCATCCTGATAAAGCAGCTGAACTCAGCCACTCCGGTGACATTTGGGCCACGATATCCGCAGACGGCTGGATCAATCCGGCTCGCTCTTCCGTTTCTTCCGACGGCACCGTCCAAAGATGCGATCAGGCGCTCCAAAGCCTCGATCAGCACCTCAATACCGTTGAACTCGACTTCTTGTCCAAGCGCCTAGGTACTGTCTTAGTCCCGGAAAGAATAGATCCCGCAGACGTCATTCGACGTACGCTTCCGCAAAGCGAAGCGCTGTTGCTCGGTGTTTCTCGTTCCTTGGAGCAAAGCCTCAAGCATTCCGTCATGCTCACCGCCCTTCCGCGCGGTATGGCGTCCATCGCCGCGCAGGCCGGCGCCCCGTTGGATCTCGCCGCAAAATATTCCGCTTCTCAAGCCAACCTCACGTCAGAAATCAATTACCGCACCTTGGCGCGTTTAGCCGAACACAGCCTCCCTAAAATCCGCAACTGCGTTGAATTCATCGTTATTGCCGCCTTCCCTCTAATGCTCCTTTTGATGGTGGCAGCGGGAAGCGCCGCAGGCGCGGTTTTTCGGTCGTTTTTCGTGTTGCTGATTTGGTTCCAGCTGTGGGCGCCGCTCTTCTCCGTTGCTAACTATCTGATGATTTCCGTAGACGCCAATCCGATGAATCGGATTGCCGCCGAGTTCGGCGGAAGTACTTTGCTGGCAGCCGGAATCATTCGTGAGGCAGGCGCCACTTCTCAAGCCATTGCCGGAAGCATCATGCTTTTGATTCCCGTCATTGCCTTTGCACTTGCCAAAGGCAGCGATATGGCTTTTTGTCTCTATGGCCAACGGTTTAATGGCCCCTGCACAAGGCGCCTCTTCCGGCGCCTCCCGCTCCAAGCGTCAGCCGGAAACTTCAATGCCGGGAACGTCTCTATGGGAAATACATCCATGAACTCGGCTTCCGCAAATAAATCCGATCTTTCTTCCTCTTGGAGTGATCCTTATGCTTCTAAATCTCATACAGCTTATGGCTCTGTCACCAGAGATGAGACCGGAACCGTAACAGGAATGGCCCGAACTTTCATTGATCTCGGCGTTACTTCTTCCGGTGCATTAACGCATAGCCGCACGACAGGAACTGCCTCCTCTTCCGTAACAACTTTGACTGCTTCTGAGAGTCAGGTTCTTTCTCTCTCATCGGCTGCCTCTTCTTCAAATGCAGTTAGCCGAGAATTTGCTCGAGCAATGAGTCAAGGATTATCCGAACGCCTGAGTGCCGGTCAGTCTACTGCCGGTTCCTCTTCATCTTCTTATTCGAAGAGCTCAGGAGAATCTTCAACAGTATCCAGAGGCTTGTCTAATTCCGAGAACTTGTCATTCACGAGCGGAGCAAAACTTCAAGCCGGAGGCGGAGAAGCTCAGTTCTCAACAGATGCTGCAAAGGACGCGGCCAAAGAAGCCAAAGACTGCTTCTTCGGCTTCTTCTGAGAATCTAAACCTAGCTACCGCTCAAAGTCCTGCCTTATTTGGAGCCGCCCCGATGCAGACCAAAGATTCAGAAGGAAAACCTGTTGCACGCCATGTACAAAATGCGATGTCCCATCTTCGCGGAGCAGCTGAAGCTGCAGGAATGGGAATAGGGCTAGAGGCAAAAACTGCTCAGCAGTTCGTAGACACTGCAACGGGTTCTCAAAACGCCGCGACTCAGCGTCAGAAAGCTAAGGCCTACCATGCGCTCAAGAGCACAGCGAAAGAAATTGCCGCCTCCACTTCAAATGATGAAATGCGTCGAGCCGCGGAAAACTTCTCGGCTGCTTTGGATAAAAGCCTATCGCACTCTAATGATCAGAGCCGAATGCTCGTCTGAGACTTTCTCGGCTTCTCGATCCAGCTCTCTGAAAAAAGCGGAACGAGCCAAACTGCCGTCAATAACGACATCTTGGTTATGCAGAAATTACTGTCTTCAGACAATTTGTCTGCGGAATCGCACCTTAAAGCTCTCTTTTGATTCTTCGGATAAACGAGAGTATTTAGGCGCTTCAGCTGCCGCTGATTCTTACGACCGCTCTACAGATGTTGGTCACTTAGGTCCCGGACAAATACAAGAAACCGGTCTAGCACCAAACGCGCTTAAACTTCTAGGAGATAACTCCTTATCAGCTATGCAGCGCAAGGGAGAAGGAGTTGATCGGCAAACAAGCAGGATTCTTTCAAAACACGTAAAAATCGAAAACTCTCCTATCGACCTCGTTAAACGCGGGATTAAAAGATTTCAAGAAGAAATTTGATGAGCAGGAAGAGACAAACGCCGAGTAGGACTTATGAACCATGGTGCGATGACTGAGCTAAGACGAGATCGGATTGATGATGCCTCTGTTCACTATCTGAACGAACAAAGGGGCATGAGCACAATCCTCCTTAATTCTCTTGCTGGCGGACTTGGTTACAGGGAAGCTCAAGTGGAAAAGGAAGCAAAAGACAAAAACTAATCTTCTCCTCCTAACGTTCTTATCAGAGAAGAAAATTGTTTCTCAAAGGCCAGGTGAAAAAATATCCTCCAAGAAGACTTTTTCATTCATCATCGTCTTGCATCCAATGGAGTCTCGAGATCAATCTTAATGTCTTCTACGAGAGAAGAAATTTTCATAAACTTCTCAACTGTCATAGGAACTAAGTTCTGCGGACAATTTTCTATGTCCTTGGCAAGAATACTTAAAAAGTTATTCAAGACGAGTTCGTCTTCACAACTAGTTAACATGCTGATTACGCCCCTCCCGTCTGAATCAACAGAGCAACCTCAAGGTTTCAATTTGGTAACCAAAAGGATCTCAACAAACTCTAAAAAGCTTCTTCTCTCCATTGCAAGCAATGATCAATGAGCTGCCTTGCCTCAAGCCTCTAAATCCAGTGTCGGCTTTCGTTACCAAAAGGTCTTTTAGTTCGTCAAATTTTTCCGGTTTGCCGTCTTTCAGGATAGCGAACTCTAATCGTAACCTCATTGCCGTCCTGGATGACCGGGCCTGTGCCTTGAGACGTAATTAGAAAACGCCTCTCATCCTCTGAACTCATTTGTTTCCATCCTGAATCAGGATTGTCCATTTCATTGCCAATTTTCTCGCAAAGCAGAAAGCATATTGCTTTCTATTTCTTTTTCTACGTATTTCTTGTGCGGCAATTTTCTCTTTAACTCCTGAGTACACACAAAAAGTATGTATGGAAACTGAATATTGATCTCATATTTGGTATCGCAATACTGAGCAGCAAAATCCAGGAGATATTTTCCGTGCACGAGGGCCCGGCTGCTGGTAGTACAAAGAGGTCGCCTCTGCGGCAAGCAATGACTTCAGAAGGCGAATTCACAAGGCAAAGTCGCTGGACCTTTTCAGCGCTCACCACTTCTTTGTGTAAAGAGGGTCGAAAAAGCAAAGCACAAAACTGCGCCAAATGCTGAAATAGCAGACCTTCTCATAACATCTCCTCCCTAACGCACATTGCTTTTAATCATTCTCGGAAAATCGTGAAAGACGCGCTTCTTCAAATGGTCCCTTGCCTTCCCTCACTTTACCGAATGAAGGACAGCTTCTTGCCTTCAAAAATGCAATACTGGAACCTCGGTCTCCTTTGATCTATTACAAAAAAGTATTCTTCAGGAACATAGACACCGACAACAAAAGGATTCGACATCTTATTAATTTTTCAATATTGAATTTTCAATAATTTGATTTTAATAAACGGGACATCCTCAAAGCTACTTATATTTATGGTCAAATTGAACGTTTTTTGAATGCAAAGCCATTTGAAATTCCCATTTGTGTTTTAGAAAATAGCGTTTCTCTGAACACAAACCTAAATTTCTAGCCTTTGTGTACAAAAAAATCACCTTTTTCAACCTCGACAAGCACAAGTAAAATGGATCATCATCTAAAAAGGAGCGACAGATGTCTGCAAACCATCAGCCTGGAATTAAGCGATTTGATCTTTCTGAATTTTCAAAAGAAGCAAAAAGAAAGGAACTGATTTTGGAAGCTTTGCATAGCTTGTTCACCAGCCGTCTTGATGACAAGATCATTCCTCTTTCATCTGATGTACGACGCATGCTCAAAATAATTTTTTGAGCCGGAAAAGATAAAGAAGTCTTAATGCGTCGAAGCAGAAGTTGATGGACTCAAAAGCCGGTTTGGGACGATTCTTGCGAAGAATCTGCGCTCGCAACCAATTTGATATCTGAATTACTGGAATACCAAATCTTCCAAACGCTGTTCCAGCCAATTAATTGTTAATTGTCTAGCTAAAAAAGACGGACTTCCCTTCTTTAACGAATTCCGCGGAGTTCCCCGTGCGTAAGCGCGGGGGATAGCGGAATGTTAATCCGGTCGTTGATTTTGATATATCTCTCAATGATGGCGGTTGTTGCTCCGTCTACGACTGAGATTACACAATAACTTTTTTGTCCAAAAACGTTTGCCCCAAAGCATCCTTCGAATCTGATTGGAGAATTCTTGACGAATTTTCAGAGAAGATATCGTTTTTAGTTTACGCACCAAATTCTTATGTTCCCGTGTGTCAATTATCCAAGGGTATTTACTTATTTAAACAGAAGTTCCACTTTCTAATTCGACTTTTAAAAGCCATTCGAAGAATTACGGATCAAGATTCTTTTAAAGGCACCGGACTGAAATAATCCTTATCCAACAAATAGTTGCAGATCTATCTTGCCCGTTACGGTTTTCTTCAATTAAATAAATTGCCGCCCTTGCTGACAAAATCTTCAAGTACAAAAAGTCCTCACCCGCTGTGGCAGCTAATTTGTGAGTCGAACAAGTCTAAGTTCAACAGATGAATAGCTTCAGTTACATTAAAGATCAAAGTGATTATGGTTTTCTTATACGGCTTCTATCCTGCGTAGGAGGCAGGGCGAACGTACATAATTTTTAACAAAACATCCTTAACTCATTAAAAAGTCGACAAAAAACTATTGACTTTTTTTTGAAATATGACATATAATATATATGTCTATAATTTAATAGGTGGCATGATGGCTGTCAGCAAGGAAATCCTCGACCTTATCCCGCAAGGCTGCAAGGTCAACTGGAACGAGAAACAACAACGCTTCTATGTGTACAAGTCCACTTATTACTACAGTAAGGAACACAAAAGATCTCGTGAACAGCGTACCCAGGTCGGTACGATCGTTAACGGCGTATTTACTTATGCCAAAAGCTACCTGCTTAAACAGCAAATCAAGGATTTGAAGCAGGAGGTTAAGTCTTCGACTGCTGATGTCGTTAACAAAACTTCTGAAATTCTGTCCAATGAGGTCATTGATCCCCGTCAGGCTGCGAAGGTTCAATATCCTTTGGCGTACGTGTATTTGGTTGCTCTGCTCAGCTCGTTGTCCGGGCAGACAAGCTGTGTTCAAATCGCTGATTATTGAGCAACCATCGGGCGGCTCTGGAAACAGTATTTGAAGACTTTCCTAAGCAGGACATTTCTCACGATACCGTTCGGCGTCTTCTTATGCTGATAGATCCTGAACAATTCCTATTTTTACGGCAGACTTGTAGAACCGCCGCTTCACAAATTTACTTCTCGAATTGTTGCAGTGGACGGGCAAGCGGTCAAAGCCTCCAGAAAAAGTGGAGAAAGAGCAGGTAAATACATCCTTACCTTCTATGACACTGAAAATGGAATTGCTTTTAGGACAAAAGCTCATCGGGAGCAAGGAAAAAATGAGATCACGCACGCCGCCTCAATGGTTGAGGGCTCGATTTGGCAGGATGCATTGTTACGACCGATGCGCTCAATACGCAGGAAAAGTTCGCTTCAGCTTTAATCCAAAGAAAGGCAGACTACTGCCTTTGCGGTGAAACAGAACCACAAATCGTTGTTTTTATGACATACAGTTAAGTTTTGTGGATCGCACCGAAACCCGCACGCTGGAGATCGAAAAAAGTTGAACTCGGACATGGAAGAATTGAGACAAAAGAAAGATTTCTGTGCTTCCGGGAAGTTGTCTGTCTGCGACCTTATTGAAGAAATGGATAGGGGCTGGATGAAGGCACGATCATTAAAGCTACGACAGAGAGCATTAACAAGACAACCGGCGAGATCAGTTCTCTTGATCGCTACTACATTAGCTCCCTGAACTTCTTTAATGCCCATATCGCAGAACAATGTGCCAGAGTGGATTTTTCTCATTATTTCCGCTGGCTTTTCGCAAATTTCCGTGAGTGTTCTTTAATTTCTTAGAATTTGGCTTCAGGTTTCTTTCTTTTTGGCTTTGTCTCCCCGGCCTAAATCAACCGAGGCCGGAGGCCGAGGGTGATTTAGGCCGGGGAGACAAGTTTTTTTTACTTCATAACCTTTTCACGTTTTTCACGCATTGAAGGTCCTTTAAGTTCCAACCTATGACTGCCGTTTGCAATGCGATCCATCATGGCATCCCTTTGATCACCTCTTCCTCCGATATACTCGTACCATTGATCAAACGGGTACTGACTGGAGATGATTAGACCTCGTTTATTCCAGCGTCGGTCGAACAGCTCTAACATAGCCTCTCTTACCTCATCTTTCGCCTTTAAAAGATTGAAGTCGTCAAGCCCGATAAGGTCATAGCGGTCCAGCTGATCTGCTAATCGGCTGAACCGCTTCTCGTCGACGGCAATTGCTATGTCCTCCATTAAATCTCGAGTTTTTACATAACGGCACCTGTATTGGCGTTCTGCTGCGGCCTTAATAAGACTCTTCATGATCCAAGTTTTGCCGGTTCCCGACTTGCCTGTGATCAATATCCAGGAAGGTTCCTCTGCAGCGAGCCATTCGCATCTGGCCAGCTCCCGCACGTAGCTTTCATCCATACCTCTGTCCGGAGTAAAGATAGTGTTATCGAGACCAACCATGCTGTCGCTGATTCCACTCTCTTTAATGCGCCGCTGGATTCTTTTTTGTGTTCTGCTGTCCAGTTCTGCTCTGAGTATCAGAGCAACACGATCACCGAAGTCCAACTTCATTGCATCAGGATCTCCAAGCTGCTGTTCATATGCTTTAAAAGCTGCCGGGAGTTTCAAATCGGTAAATACTTTTGCGACCTCTGCCGCATCAATTTTCATTGTCATCACTACTCCTATTTTTTATTGATTGAAGCGGTCTTTGTAATACTCAGCTCCTCGCACTGAACGGCAATCGATAACATCTAAAGTTGCCCCATGTTTGAGCCGTTTCTTTTTATATCTAACCCCTTCGATTTGTTCCACTTTCTGCAGAGCATCGCGGTACCCCTTGAAGCTGATTATTGTTTTCTTCAAGAGATCCTCGTAAACCTTATCCATGAAGTCTTTCTCGTATTTTTTGCTCAGTGATAAGAACCCTTTTAGGTGCCTAACCGCCATGCTGTTATTCGGTTTGGCGAGCCGTTTTGCAACTTCCCATGCCTTGTCTCCTAATTGAACCCTAATTCGATCCAGCAATTCCTCTTTGTTTTCAACGAGATACTTCAAGTCCTGAGGTATTAACTCCTTCCTTTGAGGCTCGGGCCCGTCGCTTGGATTTCGGATCTTTGTCGTAGTAAGGATTTCTCCGTCGGAAGGATCAATGAAGGAGATCTCTTTTATTTGGGTGTCTACCTTTACCAGCAGCTCCTTTCCAACATATCCCCACGGAACGTTATATCGGACGTTGCCTAATCGGATCTGGTTGTTGGGGCGTACCTTTCTGCTCATCACCTTACTGTGCGCTGAGTACTCAATCAGCGGAAGCGGTCGCAGCAGGTTTCTCTCTTCCTCCTTGTATCGACTGAATCGGCTGCTTCCGGGCCGCTCAATCAACTCTGACTTATTAAGCTGAACGAGCAACGGCTCGATTGCGCTGTTTATTTCCTCAATGCTGAAGAAGCTGCGCTTGTTAAGATGATTCAGAATTCTGTCTTGGAACTGCTTAACGGCGTTTTCGACCAGGGCCTTATGCCGGCTTTTACCTGCTTCAACTGCGTATCCGAGGGTGTTGTAGTAATCGCAGAAGTTACTAAATTCCGGCGCAAGGTCAGGGTCATACTTGTCTGCGTTTTTAACCAGAGGAGTAGAGTTATCAAGCCAGGTTTCGTCCGTGACCCCATCGAAGTAATGGAACATCTTGGTAATTCCAGTCAGCCAGTCTTCTCTGGTTTGGCCGTTTGTAGCAGTGCAGAAGATCAATCCGCTGTAGCAAAGCACTCCGACGAAGATCTGTGCGGTTTTAACCGAACCGTCGTTTTTGTTTCTCCAGCACACCCCATCCCCGCTGTAATCGATCATGCACATGTGGCCCGGAGTAAAGCTGTTCAGTAAACAGACCTCTTGGAGCTCCTTGGAGGCTAGCTCTTTCGTTCGTTTTAACTCTCGATAAAAAGTTGCTTTGCTAACAGGCTCGCAGCCTTCTGGAACTGAAGCCAGATATTGCAAGTAGACGTTCTGGACTGTCATTTTCGGAGCCGAGGTCTTTACAAGAAGATCCTCGTAATCGGGCAAGGTGACGTTTTGACGGGACCAGCTGCGCGGCCGGAGTATTTCTTCGATGTCTTGCTCGGATAATGTCCGTAAATTCTCTGCAGTGAGATTGTTTTGCTTGGCTTTCTTGAGCCACTCATTGATCGTAGACGAGGGAGCAAGAAGCTTCTTCGAGATGGCAGAAGTCGTAACTCCTGCCTCCTTGAGACGTATTGCCTCAATGACTATTTCAGTTTTATATTTCATAAAATTTCCTTTAAAAACTGTCGGTTGACAGCAAATAAAGGATAATTCGCCCTCGGAACTTTAAGAAGAACAGCGGAAGTCTTAGAAACGGAGCCAGGCGGCGGAGCCATTCTCAAACTTTTAACTTTGAGAAGGTTGAGGGCAATTTGAAATGAAACAACGACGTTTTTAGATTTAACGGCGGTCGTAAGATAAAGCTTGACGCAACTCAAAGAAAAAGCAACAAAAGGCTGAAATTCGTCAGCGGAAATTTTAGAGTCAGTCAAAGATGCGAGGCCAAAGGAAAAATCCTAGAAAAGCTGTCCAACCCTTTGAGAACAAAAAGCGGAAGATTGATATTTTCAAAAATTATGAAGCCAACGGTGTTGAGAAAATTCAGCGGAAATTAGAGATTTTTCTACATTAATTTCAAAAAAATCCAGCCAGAGCCGTTAGACGTCATTGGGGAATTGAAAATGACCTCCACTATGTTCTGGATGTTAACTTCTACCAAGATAGGACACAGTGCAAAAACGCTAACTATCTGCAAAACAGAGTCCTCTTGAATAAATGGGCGCTTGGGATGATCAGAAAACTTCAAAAAGAAGAGGAAACCGAAACCGGCAAAGAGGCTAAAAGCGTGAAGCGAATCATGGCTAAGCTGCAGTCTCCGACGGCTGCTCTGGAGGCGTTGGCCACGCTAATTAACAAATAAATTCATGCGTAGCCCCTGCGTAGGAGGTTCCATCGGCAGCAGCCATGATGAGTAACCAACCTCAGATCCTATATTAGCCATCAGCATCTTTAGTGCTTTCATTCTTTTCAGGTCTTTCTGAGGCCGGCGTAACCGGTTTTACATCTGTCTATTGACTTAACTCGTGTTTTGACTTTATTCGTTCCGTTCTAGGCAGTTAGGATTGCCATTTGCTTAAAGCTTTCGCCTTTGTTTGCCATCGCCCAGACTTGTCGAGCAAGCTTGTTCGCAATTGCTATCACAGCGACTTTCTTAGGCTTTCTTCTCAAAATACCATCTACCCAGGGTGACTTATTTTTATACCGTGCTAACGCCTGAGCACACTCAACAAATACTGCCCTGGACTCGCTGTCGCAATTGAATTTCAACGGTATGCTGGTAACAAAGTATTTGCCGCCTGAGCCGCGGCTTCTTGGTGCCAGTCCGATGTAGGCAGCAAATTTGCGGCCGTTTGCAAAAATGTCCGGGTCACAAAGCAAAACGCAGAGCATTGCCGCCGTGAATGGACCGACTCCGGGAGTTTTGAGAAAATTCTCGTAGTTCTTGCAACCTCGAGCCAATTGCTCGATTTCCGATCTAATTTCTTGCCTTTCTATTTTGTCTTAATAGATTCAACTGTTGTCCGGAGTTCTTCTGCAACTAAAGGAGAAACATCTCCTCTTTCTTTCAAGCTTTCTAAGGCAGAGGAAATGCCTTTGTTGAACGCAGTTATAGACTTCCCCATCACAATGCCATATTCGGCCAGAAGACCTCGGACATGATTGATTTCTTTGACCTTATCTTTCGTTACTTGAGAGCGGATTCTTCTGAGGGTTTGCAGGTCGCGAATCTCTGTTGATTTCACCGGGACACGTCTGACTCCGTTGAATATTGCTTTATAAATTCCGATTGCATCGTTGTAGTCATTCTTTTGACCCGAGACAAATGGCTTGACGGCCTTCGGCGACATCAAATGCACTTCATGCCCCATGGCCTCAAGCTTTCTAGCCCAGTCCTGAGAAGCACCGCAGGCTTCCATCCCGATAAGGCATTTACTCCGCTTTCTGAAGAAATCGAGAAACTCAGCTCTTTTGACTTGTTTGTCAGTGATTTCTCCGTCTCCGGCGACAAAGTGAATCTGCATGACTTTTTTAGCCAAATCCACGCCCGCAAAACCTGAGTATTGTGTATGATTGTCCATGAGGAGCTCCTTTTAATATCTTTCGATTGCTCGTCGAAAAAGCATATATGGTCGCATCCGCGAGGATTGACGCCGCAGAGGTTGTACCTCAGGAGCTCCTCACTTCGTCACTCTTAAACCTTCCTTAGTGACGCCATCCTTTTCATTGCCTCCAGTGCCGGTTCGCTCTTTAGAAGCAATCAAAAGAGAATTTATTGCCGACAGTTTTTGAATACGGATGGCTGCACCGATTTATGCATTTCGTCTAACTACTTTGATGAAAAACAAAAACGACTCTTTGCTTTTAGCTTAGGCTCTTGAATGAGTCAAGAAACCGTGAAATAGGCTGTAACGGAGCGAAGCGAGGCTACAGCCATATGTCGCGAAAGTTCTTGACTCCTAAAGATGAATACGCTGTGAGTAGGACGGTTAAGGCATTCGAAGCCTTAACCGTCTTACAGACTCAAGCGTTCACTATTAGCGGTCACTATTACTTGGAATTTGTTAAAGAGCCGTGCTGCAATCAAAACTGCTTTGTTGAAAAGGCACGGGAACATTATCGTTGATTGACAAGTCGTTGGAGGGTAAGAGATCAATAGATGAACGTGATCTTCCTCCGGAACATTCCATAAGCCTGACTCGTACACGCCGGCACACTTCCGAAAAAAATTCTCTGAGTCTTTCCAGGATCGTTGATGAAATAACCTTTCGTCTGTAAGCTACTACGAAGATCAAGTGAGCTTTGAGATTGAAAACACAATGAGAACCGGAAGATAACTGCCTATGATTCAAAAAGTCGAGCGGCACGTTATTCGTAAAAACAATGCTAACTGGCAAGCCTGCCATAAGCTTTGTTCATTGTCGCGCAAGCTCGGCAACTGCGCAGTCTATCTGCTTAGACATAGAGTCTTTGAAAAGGCGCCTGTATTGGCACGCAAAGAACTTGATACGGAACTCAGGCATCAATACGGCAGTGACTATCGAGCTATGCCGTCGGCTGCCTCCGCGCAAAGACAGGGACAAGTCATAGCCAAACAGTTCAAAGGCTTTGCCAAGGCGGCTGTTGAATACTCGAAGCACCCTGAGAAGTTTCAAGGGAAGCCTCGCTTACCAGGTTATAAGAGAAAGTATCGGACATTCTATGTCGGCCGCAACGGCTATCAAATCCGCGATTACCGACTGACAATCACCGGAGGAAAAGATATCGGTTTTTCTCCCATTCGCGTAGTTTGCTGCAAACACCAAGAGTTCAACGCCAAAGCTGAGGAGCAGTTGCGGGAGATCTGAGAATTATTCCGATGGGAATACATTCATTGTGGAGCTGACTTATCGTGTCGGTAAGGATGAGTGTAAAAATTCAAAAAGCGTCTCTTTGAATCCGAATGAAGCTTTGTGCTGCGATTTAGGCATTGATAATTTTGCAACTTTCGTTTCAACCAAACCCGGAGTAAGGCCGTTTTTGGTCAAGGGCAAAATACTTAAGAGCATCAATCAGCGGTACAACAAACAAGTCGCTGAACTCAGAAGCAAGAAACACTATGAGCACATTCCGAATAAAAGGAGTTAAACGTTATTGGCAGCTCCAAGACTTGATGCACAAGATCAGTCGCCTGGCTGTCAACTTTTGTCTTGCGCATGATTTGGGCCGTATTGTCATCGGAACAAACAGAAACTGGAAGCAGAGAGTCAGCCTTGGCAAGCGCAACAACCAAAATTTTGTGATGCTGCCGCACAATAAGTTTATTGAGATGGTTAGGTATAAGGCTGAAGAATACGGCATCCAAGTGACAGTGCGTGAGGAGAGTTACACATCTAAAGCCAGTGCAATAGACTTCGATGAAATTCCTGACTTTGATCTAAAGGAAAGAAAGCCAGCGATTTCCTTCTCGGGGAAGAGGCTCAAACGCGGTCTCTATCAGTCATCAAAAAGACATTTGGTCAATGCCGATATCAACGGCGCAGCAAATATCGGCCGAAAAGAACTCGGGGATGAGTGGCTCAAAAAGCTGCTCGAACTCGATGGGGCGTCTTTGTGGACACGCCCGCAGTTGTACGAAACCTGCATGAATGTGTAGGTGTTCGTCAGTTGCTAAAAATGGGAGCACGCTCCCATGAAACCGTGCACGTAAGTGCGCGGTAGTTCATCGACTTGGCGCGGGTAGTTCGGAGGAAAAGCGAGCGGTCAAAAGAAAAGCCGCCGGAGAAAAACTCGAGCGGCTTTTGATAGTACCGGATATTAGAGAACAACCGGTGTATTGGGTACCGGATCCTGAACAGGTTTGTTCGGGAAAGGCTTAGAGAGGATCGCGGCTAACGATCTGAAAGCCTGACAGACACCTTCTTCGAACTTTTTATCGGCAAATGCAATTTCCATCTGTTTGACGATGTCATCCAGCTGGGTTTGTGTGACTTCTCGTGCCGCTCCTCGATCTAAATAAATCTCAATCGCGCGGTCTGAGAGGTTTAAATAAATTAAGACGCCGTTGTTGTCTTCCGTGTCCCAGACGCCATAACGGCCGAAAAGCTCTTTGGCTCGCTGCGCGTCAGTGACGTTCTCGCGCAAACCTTTAGCAGGGATGCTGCGTTCAATGATGAGTCGGAACTCAGCACTTGTCCGTTGTTCGCATTCTTCAATGCACTTGGTGACGGCATCCAGAGAAGACTGCGGGAAAGCCAGGGTTACGGGGACGGGAGACATCACCCAATGTTTAAGAATTCTTCCGATAGACATTTTTACCAGCCTCCGCTCGCGCCGCCGCCGGCTGCGTCACCGCCTCCGCCTGAACCGGCTCCGCCGCCCATGCCGCCGCCGAAACCGCCTCCTCCGAAGCCGCCCCCGCCAAATCCGCCGAAGCCTCCGAATCCGTCATCTCCGCCGCCGCGTTTACCGCGGTAGCGACGATCGGTTCCGTACATCTTGGCGGTACGTCGGGCCCCGGCCTCAAGTACAGCGGTCGGAATGCACATGGCAATGACAACCACAATCAAAGCGATCACAATGCCGGCAAAGAGCGACTGCATGATAAATGCCGCCAGACCGCCGACAGCCAATCCTGCCAGAGGGGCTGATTTACGGCCCATCAGTTCGCGCAGCATCATCGTAATCACAAACCCGATGAAAAGCACGGCAACCCAAGGTTCGTCCCAAAGGGCTTCCGCCGGGTCGTAAAGAATATTGGCTTCTGCACGCTTTTTCTGCGGCGCCGGAAGTTTGGCATCTTCAATCAGCGTAAATACTTTGTCCAAGGCCTGACTGATGCCCTGGTAGTAGTTGTTCTGACGGAAGTTAGGCGCCATCACGTCCGTGATGATGCGGGACGCGGCCACATCGGGAATGGCACCTTCAAGCGCTCTCATCACATCAATGCGGATTCTGTGATCGTTGACTGCAACGATCAGAAGAAGGCCGTCTCCGACATCTTTACGGCCCAGCTTCCAATTGTCTCCGACGCGATGTGCATAGTCTTCGATCGGTTCGCCGTTTGTGGACGGAACGATGATGACGGCAATCTGAGAACCGTACTTTTCTTCAAAGCCGGCAAGTTTGGCTTCCAGAGAGCGTTTTTGTTCGGCGGTCAGAAGATGAGCCGTGTCCGTGACGTAGGCCACTTCCGGTATCGGAAGCAAATCGGCCGCCGAGACGGAGCAGAACAGTGCGCTCAGCCAAAAGAAGAACGCACCGATGAGGAGGCCGAATCGATTAAGGTTTGGCCGGAGCTGTAGCTGCTGAACCATTGAAATCTACCTTCGGAGGTGTCGTAATGGCAGCTTCGTCGGCTACCGCATACTGAGCTTTCGGCTTGTATCCGAGGATCCAAACCCAGACCATCTGCGGGAACTGACGGATGTACGTGTTGTACTGCTGGACGGACTTAATGTAGCGGTTGCGTGCAATCGCAATACGGTTTTCACAGCCTTCAAGCTGCACGCGCAGGTCCTGGAAGGCTTTGTTGGCCTTCAGAGTCAGGATAGCGCTCGACAGTCACGAGCAGGCGGGATAATGCGCTGCTCAATTCGCCCTGGGCCTGTGTGAATTTCTGGAAGGCTTCGGGATTTTCCATCAGTTCAGGCGTTGCCTGAATAGACGTGGCCTTAGCACGGGCATTGATCACCTGTGTGAGCGTGGATTTTTCGAAATCCGCTTCGCCCTTAACGGAATTCACTACGTTCGGAATAAGGTCGTTGCGGCGCTGATACTGGTTTAAAACTTCGCTCCAAGCTGCCTTGGTCGATTCATCAAGAGTCTGAATCTCGTTGTATCCGCATCCGGTCAGCATGGTTGCAGACATGAACATGCCGAGAAGAATAAGGAAAAAGCGTTTCATGACGGCCTCGTATTGTTTACTTCTTAAGAAAAATAGGTTAACAGTTCGTCGTAAATAGGAACGGACCTCGGCGCCCGGCGCATTCGGTTTTGCGGTTCCGAGCATAATCCAGCAGGCGATGACTTCGTCCTTCTTGCAGAGGGCATCGACGGCATCGCGGTAACGGGTAGACGAACCGCTCACGATTTTACCTGCGTAGCCTTTGAGTTCAAGAGCCGCAAGGAAGTTGGAGGTGGCGGCGCCGACTGTCATCCATTGTTCATAAGCAGGAACTCTTGCGTTGTGTTCGTCGATTTTGGCGACCACGGCGACCATGGCCGGAGCTTTCAGCGCTTTGCTGCGGGCTCGTTCCGCACCTTCTTGGTCGGCCCCTTCGGCTAAAGCCCCGGCTTCAAAGAAGTCTGCAAACTTCTGACGCTCTTCGATGACGACAAAGCGGGCAGGGCTCAGACGGCAGTGATCAGGCGCTGCAATGGCCCAGGTCAGGGCTTCATCGTAGTCTTCTTTAGTGGGGGCAGGTGTGGTGAGATATTTTGCTCCGAGAGAGCGGCGTAACGTAACACGTTCAAGAACAGAGTCGTGCATTTGAGTGAAATCCAAGACTTTCTTTAATTGCTTGAAGTATGGCAGTCCGAGTCAGCGTCAGCGTCTAAATTCGCTCAAATTGGATGATTTGAAGGTCGGAAAGCATCAAGAAAGAGTTGGATCCGCCGCAGGAGGATCGGAACGCAAGATCAAGCGCTTCTTCCGAGTTCCAAAGACGCTCGACGACAGCGCGATGCTTCTCCGCATCTCCGCTGATATAAAACACTTCTTTGCCTTTGGCACCGTCCGAAAGTAAGCCTCGTTTTAGAGCTGATGTTTAAGTTCTCTGGCCACAGCTGCGCTCGGATCGATAAGTTCGGTGCCGCTGCCAAGTTCGCGCTTTAATGCGCTTGACAGGAAAGGATAATGTGTGCATCCGAGGACGAGCTTATCGGCGCCGGCCCGCTTAATCGGGTGCAGATACTTTTCAATCAGCTTTTGGGTCCTGAATGAATCCCACTCGCCGCTTTCGACGCATTCCATAAGGCCCGGGCACGGGACGGAAACGACCTTGACCTTGGTACCGGCGAATTCTCGAACTAATCTCAGGTAGCGTTCGCTGGTAATGGTGCGGGTCGTGGCGATGACGCCGACAACGCCGGTTTGTGTGGCGGCTGCGGCCGGTTTAATTGCGGGTTCGATGCCGATGATCGGAATGTCAAGCGTTTCCCGCATCGTGTTAACGCCTTCCGCTGCCGTTGCCGTATTGCAGGAAACTACGATCGCCTTGGCGCCTTTGGAAATCAAAAAAGCGCCCGATCGCAAGACACCGTTCCTTGTATTCGGCGTTTCCTGGTCGCCGTAGGGTGCATAAAGGCAGTCGCCGTAATAAAGGATGTCTTCGCCGGGGAGGGCGTCTCGAACAGCGTGCATGACGGACAGGCCGCCGAGCCCCGAATCAAACATTCCGATGGGAGCGTTACGCACGGACATCCTCCTTGCGGATACGGCCGCGATTCTTGAGGTAGCCGGGAAGCCAGGAACTGATAAGGATGCTCAGCACCACCATCACGGCACCGACCACGGCGCCTTTGGTAAACGGTTCTCCGATGGCAAAGCCGATGACACCGGCAAATACCGGTTCAAGGGTGTAGATGAGAACGGCACGCGTCGGAGAGACGAACTTCTGAGCCCAGCACATCATGACCTGATTAAAAACAATCATGCCGATCAAAATAGCCATGCAGAGACAGGTAACCGGCGTCGGATCAAAGCGGATGTCTTCAAATCCGATGCAGTAAAGCGTGCTCCAAAACGTGACGGTAACAAGCTGAGTAAAACAGAAAGCCTTTGGGTCGCAGGAATTGGCGAAGTGTCCGAGAACCAAAATTTCCATTGCGCAGGCAGCCGCGCTGGCAATCGTGAGCCATTCTCCGATGCTGCCGTGAAGGGGAGATTTTGGTGGGATCCAAAATCAAAAAGCATGCCGATGAAGGCAAACAAGATGCCGCCTGCAATGATCGGTGTCGGTCGCTTCCTAAAGAGAATCCATTGGAAGAGCGGGACGAACGGCACATAGAGCGCGGTCAAAAAAGCCGAAATCGAGCTTGTGATCGTCTGCAGGCCCACCGTCTGAAGAAAGTAGCCTAAGAAGATGCAGGTACCAGTAGCGCATCCTGCGATCCAGTCTTCTTTTTTGAGTTTAAAAAGGGCCGATCTCAAGAGGCACGCCATGAGAACGGCGCCGCCTCCGAAACGTAAGGCAACAAGCAGCCCCGGCGAGAGTCCTTTGAGACTCAGGGACAAAAGAATAAAAGAAGAACCCCAAAGGGCCGTCACCATCACAAGGCCCCACTCGGGGCTGACGTTAAAGCGACTCGGCGTCATTGGTCTCGAGTTTTTCTAAAGTTTGGTTTACGTGGTTTGAGGTTTTGCGTGGGCGACGCGGTGCGCTGAGGGCAGGTTGCCGGTGGCGCCCCTTTAGGAGCGGGACCGGTAAAAGCTTTCGCCGTCTTCCAGATATCTCCACTTTCCGACGGGAAGTTTGCCGAGACGGACGCTGCCGACACGAACCCGCTTTAGTGCGAGAACCTTTAAGTCCGACAAGATCACACATTCGGCGAATCTGACGATTTCGGCCTTCACGAAGAACGAATTTTAATTGGTCTTCGTTGAGCCAGGAAACTTCGGCCTTCTCCAAAGGCTTACCGTCCAGTTCCAACCCGTGATTTAAAAGCGCGAGCTTCGCAGGAGGAAATTCGCTGTTGGGGCGGCCGTCAGCCATCGCAACACGCACAATGTATTCTTTTTCAACGGAGCTGTTCTCACCGATAATGGTTTTGGCAATGCGTCCGTCCTGAGTCAGGACGAGAAGACCCGTGGAATTGATGTCCAGACGGCCGGCCGGAACCAGGCTCTTTAACTGAGAAGGATTAAAGCGGCGGGGAGACGGGTCATCGATCCAGCGGTTTCTCGCCGTAATCAAAACGCGTGCCGGTTCGTGACCGTCCTCAGCTTGTCCGGAGACATAACCAAGAGGCTTGTTGAGAATAATGGTCACGCGTTCGTTCTGCTGATCCTTGGCCTTTCGATCAATCTTGATCTTTTGATCCGGACGTACCTTACTGCCGAGTTCGCTGACAACTTCTCCGTCGACTTTGACCCAGCCTTTGGCAATCCACTCGTCGGCTTCCCGTCGTGGAACATAAGCCGAGTTCGCTCATGCGCTTTGATAAGCGGACGAGATCTGCGGTTGTATCGCTCATTTGCTTTCCTTGTTGGGTCTTTCGGCAGCGGCGCGGGTCAGTCGATCCAAAACACCGGCAGAAGAATCGGTTAACTCCGGCTCAACGGCAAAGATCACATCTCCGCCGTCATGGTCGAGTTCGTGCAGCCACAAAGGTTGACCTGAAGTTCCTTGGCGTCCTTGTAGCCGCGAACTTTTTCTGCGACAGTACGAAGCGCTTCCGCGATTTTCTCCGGCGCAATCAAAGAGAAGGTCTTGAAGTGACGGGCTAAGAACTGCGTCTCTCCGGGCAGGTCGTCCGCCGAGACAATCTTCAGAACGTGCTCAGGAGCGTAATGACTTTCATAGAGCCGGAGACGCGCGGAGAAGCGCCGATGGCGCCGTGTTCAACGGGCTTGCCGATGACCTTGGAGATCATCTCGCCGCTCACGTCGCCTTCTCGAAGAATACGCGGTGCCTCACCGGTGAGGTCAAGAATTGTGGACTCGATACCGACGGTGCATTCTCCGCCGTCCAGGATGAAGTCGGTTTTGCCGTCGGGCTTCTCTCCCGAGGTCATCACGCACATGCTGAGCGGTTGTCGGACTGATCTTGCCGAAGGTGTTGGCGCTCGGGGCCGCTAAGCCGCGGCCCTTACCGGCGTCAAAACGTTTTAAAAGTTCGTGCGCCAAAGGATGAGACGGACAGCGAATCGCAACCGTGTCCTGGCCGCCCGTCAGAAAGTCTTTGGCGTGTTCGGAACGCTTTAAAACGATCGTCAGAGGCCCGGGCCAAAAAGCTTCTGTGAGTTTCTTAGCATCTTCGGGAATTTCTCGGGCCCAGTAGGGCAGGGCTTCCGCAGACGCAACATGCACAATCAGCGGATGCGTGGCCGGTCGGTTTTTAGCGGCATAAATTGATTTAACCGCCGCTTCGTTTTCTGCGTCGGCGGCCGCCGTAGACCGTTTCTGTGGGAATGGCTACCAAACCGCCGGCTTCGAGAATTTTGACGGCCTTCTCAAGATCAGAATGCATAACGTTATTCAGGAAGTTCGAGACCTAAAATGCGGGCCGCCATTTGGGCTTTAAACATCGCTTCCTCTTCCGTGGCGGCTAAACAAGTGATGTGGCCCATTTTACGTGCGTGCCTCGGCTGCTTCTTGCCGTACAGATGCAATTTGAGACCCGGGATGTCCAGTACTTGGCTCCAATCCGGCTCGCGGACGTTTTCGTTTTCATCGAACCAAAGATCGCCGAGCAGGTTGAGCATGACGGACTTAGAAACTTGAGTCGTATCGCCAAGCGGTAGGTTGGCCATAGCACGAACCTGCTGTTCGTACTGGCTGCAGATGCAGGCATCAATCGTGGCGTGGCCGGAGTTATGCGGCCTCGGGGCCAGTTCGTTAACGACCAGACGTCCGTCGGAGAGCACGAAGAGTTCGGTGCAAAGCACTCCGACGTAATCGAGTTTCTCAATAATCTTGGAAGCGATTTCACGAGCGCGCTTTGTGATTTCTTCATCCAAGCGGGCCGGCATGACGGAAACAGCCAAAATGCCCTTGCGATGGTAGTTCTCAGAGACCGGGAACACGGCCACTTCGCCCCTTTGCTGTTGCGGGCGGCGATGACGGAGACTTCCTTAAAAAGCGGCAGACGCTTTTCCAAGACGCAGCGAACTTTACCGAGCTTCTCAAAGCGATTGCCAGCTCACGGCGGTCATTAACCGTGATTTGGCCTTTTTGCCGTCGTAGCCCAGACGGGCGGTTTTCAGGATGGCGGGGAAGTAAGGAGCGGAAGCCTTCTTGAGGTCCTCGTCGGATTCGATCAGCAAATGAGGAGCAACGGGGGCGCCGGCAGATTTGATGAAAGACTTTTCATCGAATCGGTCCTGCGTGATGCGGACAGCGTTTGCTGCCGGACATGTTTCCGCACCTTTAGAAGCTAAAAACTCTAAGGCGGCAGCGGGAACGTTTTCAAACTCGGTCGTGACGGTCTTGCAGAGCGAGGCGAGTTCGGTCAGTGCAGCTTCGTCCGTATAGGGAGCGCAGATGTGCTTTTCGGCAACGATGGCTGCCGGGGCGTTTTTATCGGGTTCTAATACGCAGACGCGGTAGCCCATCGTTGCAGCGGCTTGAGCAAACATACGGCCTAATTGACCGCCGCCCATGAGTCCCAGCCAGCTGCCGGGGAGAATCGGTGTGTCTTTCATCATATTTGGGCTATTAGAGAGGGAGAGTCATGTTACGGGCTTTTTCGTTCTGAGCCTTGCGGAAAGCGGCAAGCTTATCTGCCAAGCCGACATCTGTCGTACCCAGAATCTGGACGGCGTAGAGCGCAGCGTTGGCAGCGCCGGCTTCACCGATGGCAAAGGTGGCGACGGGGACGCCCTTAGGCATCTGAACGATGGAATACAGAGAATCCTGGCCCTTCAGGTAGCGGCTCGGGACCGGAACGCCGCAGACAGGAAGCGTCGTTTTAGCGGCCAGCATACCGGGAAGGTGAGCTGCACCGCCGGCGCCGGCAATAATCACACGGATGCCTCGGTCGCGGGCAGTTTCTGCGTATTCGAACATTTCGTCCGGCATTCTGTGTGCGGAGACGACTTTGGCTTCAAACGGGACATCAAAAGACCGGAGCATTTCAGCAGCGTTTTTCATGACGTCCCAGTCAGAATTGGATCCCATCAAAATAGCGACAACCGGTTTCTTTTCTTGCATCTTGAGATTCCTATTGGATTTCTGTTAATCGAAACGCGCCGCAAGCGGCGCGTTCTGTGTTTCATTAGGAGGATTTTAGGCGGTAACGCCTTTGCCTGTCAGACGGATCAGAGCTTCTTCGTATTTGCTGCTGGTCTTATCCAACACATCCTGCGGGATCTTGGGGGCCGGAGCTTTCTTGTTCCAGGGCTGGCTTTCAAGCCAGTCGCGGATGAACTGCTTATCAAAGCTCGGTTCGGACTGACCGACTTTGTATTCATCGGCAGGCCAGAAGCGGGAGCTGTCCGGTGTCAGGATTTCGTCCATCAGAACGACGGTGCCGTTTTCATCCAAACCGAATTCGAATTTGGTGTCGGCGATGATGATGCCCTTAGTAGCCGCGTATTCGGCGGCCTTCTTATAAAGGGCGAGAGTGTAGTCACGAATCTTGGAAGCGGTGTCTTCGCCGTACTGTTTGACGACTTCTTCGTAAGTGATGTTTTCGTCGTGATGACCGGCTTCAGCCTTGCCGGCAGGAGTGAAGATCGGTTCGGGCAGTTTTTCGCTTTGCTTTAATCCGGCAGGAAGTTTGACGCCGCAGATCTGGCCGGTGGTCTGATATTCCTTCCAGGCGCTGCCGGAAATGTATCCGCGGGCTACGCATTCGACGAGAATCGGTTTCAGGCGTTTGGCAACAACGGCGCGTCCCTTAACCTGATCACGTTCTTCGGGAGCAACCACGGTTTCGGGATCGATGCCCGTCAGATGATTCGGGACGATACCGTCGAGTTCTTTGAACCAGAAGTCGGTTAAAGCCGTCAGAATCTTGCCTTTCTTGGGGATCGGGTCGCCAAGAATGACGTCAAATGCAGAGATGCGGTCGGAAGCGACGATAAGAAGTTTGTCATCACCGACAGCGTAGCTGTCACGGACTTTGCCGCGATAGACGAGCGGAAGAGACTTAATGGACGTCGTAACAATTTCAGCCATGTTTTCTCCTGAACACTGATTCCCGCTGAAGGAAGGAGTGATGTACGTGAGGAATTGAGAATTTCGGAATGGCATCATTTTAATTCAGTGCAAGTCCCTCCGACGGGATTAAAGCCACGAAAGTTCGGCCTAAAAAATGACAAAAGCCTGAGATTTGCCTCAGGCTTTCGAACAAAAATACTTCCTAATTAGGAGGCAGGTTTTACAAAGATGTTGGACGCCACGGCGTTGAAGAAATCGCTTTCCGCCTGAAGTCTTTGGTTTAGGGCGTCGGTCTTTTCATCTTTGCATCTTTGCCGCGTAAGACCTCACCGCAGACCGTGAAGACCTGATCTCCTGCCGGGACGGCATAGTAATAGACGGCATTCTCGGTATCGGTTTTGGCCGGGAAGTAAACGCGGACGATCTGAGAATTAGGCAGTTTTTCCGTTACAGCGTCGGGACGAGCTTTCTGAAGGCCGGCAACAATGCTGTCAACGGTTGCTCCGGTCGGGGTTTCAATTAAAGCGACCACATATTGGCCGGTGCCGGATTCACTGCCAGCTCATGAATTCATTCTGACCGAGCTGCAGGTTCTGAGAAAGATTCCAAGAGAGCGGCAATGCGGTGACCTGAAGCGGACGATCCATGCCTTTAATGGAGACCGGATATTCACGACGATAGCCCTGGTTCCATTACGTCCATCGGATTGGGATAACGCATTGCGAGAAGGTAGGGAACTAGGGGTCTACGACATTGTCGGTCACGCCGTTCTTGAAGTTGGTCATCCACTCTTCGGCTTTGTTGATGCGCTCCTGAGAGAAAGTGTCATCCAGCCATTTTGAAAACAGCTTCTTTGGATTGCTGACCTTTCTCCATGCCTTCGCTGAGTTTCTGATTGAACTGCTCTTTGATAGAAGGCCATTGTTCTTTGAGCTGGTCTTTATAAGTAGCAGCGTCCTTAGACCACTCTTCGCTTTTTTCGCCGAGGGTTCTAACGGAATCGGATAATTTATCGAGCCAGCCTACGACTTTATTTGCCATGCCGTCAGCGGCTTGTTCAACCTGCTTTGTATCTTGTGCTACAGCGGATGGAGCTTCCTGTGCGTGGACAGCCTGACTGACAGCGCGGAGGCAATCAAGGCGGTCATCAAATGCTTCATTTTTTTACGTTCATTCCCTACTCCGAAATTGTTTCGTATATTGTCGGCATAGTACATAGAAGAACGGTTTGGCTTAGACTTGTGCCGCCGTAATGAGTACGTAACACTTCTTTTCCGTTCGGATCTGGTTCCTATGAAAATCCGCTGGCAGCTTTGGTTTCTGGTCACGCTTTTAATTTGCGCTTTCTACTGCATTTGGGACACGACCTTTGCGTTTTCCAGAGGTGAAAAATTAGCGCAGGCGGATTGGACATATGTTGAGAAGGCCGGGCACAAGGGCTTGGCTGACTACTGCACCAAGATCGGTATTACCGGAGACGGCAAGACCCCTCAGACGGTAACGAAAGAAATTTTTGAGCCGGCAAAAAATCCCTTGATCTGCGCTTCTTCTTTGGATGAGGCCAAGCAGAGCTATGGTTTATTTGTTCAGGGACAGTCAAGAAAAGCCAGCACACAAATGGTATTCATGTTCATCGGTGCATGGCTTGTGATTCTGCTTGCGCTCTTTGGCCTGATGAAATGGACAAACAGAAAGGCCGTCCCCGAATCTTCAGGCACGGCCGAAAAAACGAAATCTAAATCGAAAGCGCGTCGTTAACCGCTTTCTTTATGGCAGCTGCGGCGGCCCTCGGATTTTCCGCGCCGCAGATTGCGGAGACGACTGCGACACCGTCGGCTCCGTGACGAATGCAGTCTGCGGCATTGCTTTGATTGATGCCGCCGATGGCAACGTTAGGAAGTCCCGCTTCTTTGGAAATGTATTCCAGCAGGTCTAGGCCCACCGCTGCGCCTGCATCGACTTTTGTCTTGGTAGAAAACACCGGCCCGATTCCGATGTAATCAACCTCCGGCCCGATGGTGTTTAATTCTGCAATGCTTCCGACGGACAAGCCGACTACGGCGTCGGGACCTAAAAGCTGTCTAACGTACTTCGGATCGATGTCTTCTTGTCCGACGTGAACTCCGTCTGCCCCGCTGAGTAAAGCGATATCAATGTGGTCATCCACAATGAAAAGTACATCCGTATCTTTAAAGAAGCTTGAGAAGAAACGCAGCCTCAAGCTGCTTCTTCTTTTTCCATTCCGGCGCGCGAAGCTGGACAACGGTACAACCGCCTTCTACTGCTTTTCTTGTCGTTTCAACCATTCCTTCCGGAGTTTTACAAAGGTTGGCGTCAAGCACCAAGTACAGCGAGAGATCTAATTTTCTATCTGCTTTCATTTTCTGAAATCTTCGGGGCGGATTTGATAGAGGGCGTCTAAATATTGGACGTGGAAGGACCCGGGACCGCTCGAGCGGGTAGAAGCGGTGTCGTTGGCGTAGTTTACGTAGTCGCAGCAGGCAATGCAGGCCTCAAGCGAGCGCTCCGCGCCTCCGAGGAAAGCGGGCGAGAAGGGCTGATAGCGAGCAACCTGTTCCGACGACTAACGTCATCATTTCACTGCCTCCGACGGCGCAAAGCACGCGTTCGCCGTCTGTGGCGTAGTCCTTGTGTCCCGTTACCACGACAAATGTTTTGTACTTACGGGCAAGGGCCTTGGCCGCTTCAATGGCGGAAGAAGAGTCATCCAAACTATCCACTCCTTTGCCGCCGGTGCCCACACCGGCTAAGAAACGAATCTCGGAAGCGTTGCCTCGGACCGCTGTCGGATGCATTTCTAAGAGTTCAAAAATGACTTTGTCGCGCCAGGGAATGCCGCCGGCTGCAACAGGATCGAGTACCCATGGTTTTCCTGCGGCAAGAGCTCCGCGAATGGCCTTCTTCATGGTTTCGATGCGGGCTTCGTACGGGGTTCCCACGTTTACGGAGAGTGCAGAGGCAATGCCGGCGAAATATTCGGCTTCGCCTTCGCCTACTACCATCGCGGGGGAGGCTCCTGCGGCAAGCAGAACGTCAGCCGTAAATTCCTGTACGACTTCATTAGTAATGCAATGAACGAGAGGGCGGTTGGCACGGAGCCTGTGAAGCATTTCTCCGGTCTTGCGGGACAAACAAAGTTGGACAGAGTCTGAAGACATGATATAAGGAGCTTCTCAGTAAATAGAGGTAGACAAATTATGGCAGGTTTTGAGCACTATGCATGGCTGATGAAATCGGAGCCAAGCGAAGTTTCCGTTGATGACGTCCTGCAGATGGACGGCTGCAAAGTCGGGTGGTTCGGCGTGCGTAATTACCAGGCCCGCAATTTCATGCGCGATCTTTGCAAGATCGGAGATCCGGTTCTTTTCTATCATTCTTCCTGCGCTCAGCCCGGGATCGTCGGCATTGGTGAGATAGCTTCCGAACCTTATCCGGATCCGACACAGTTTGAAGAAACTTCCGGATACTTCGATGCTAAGAGCACTCAGGAAAAACCGCGCTGGGTTCAGGTCGATGTTCGCGTACTGCATAAGGTCAGACTGGTTTCCATCGCAGAGCTTCGAACGATTCCCGGCTGTGAGGGAATGCGCGTCCTTCAAAAGGGCAATCGCCTCTCGATCACGCCCGTGAATGAAGACGAGTGGAAAGCGCTTCAGCCGCATCTTATTCCGCAAACCTAGTATTTACGCCACTTCCAGCGAAAAGCCGTTAAAAAACGAAGATAAGCGCTAAGATTTTTCCTATTCAAATTTTCAAATTCTCAAACCATATAAGAGGATTAAGTGGCACTCACAACAATCGGCCTTATGGCTTTATTAGGCTGCTTTACGGGATTTATGGCAGGCCTTTTGGGTATCGGCGGCGGCATGATCATTACACCGTTCCTGATTATGCTGATCCCGTCGAGTTTGATTCCGCACGATCACATCGTTCACGTGGCCATCGCGACGTCATTGGCAACGATCGCTTTTACTTCTTCGCTTTCTTCCGTCAGAGCTCACCATAAACGCGGCGCCGTTCTGTGGAAATGTCGTGGCCTCTGTCGCCCCCGGTATTTTGGTCGGTGCGGTCGTCGGTGCACAGATCGCAGGCTGGCTGTCGACATTCTGGCTGTCCTTGATTTTCGCCGGTTTCGTCGGGTTCTCCGCGTTCAAGATGTTCCTGAATAAATCCCCGCGTCCGGACCGCAATCTGCCGGGAACGATGGGCAAGTTCTTCATGGGCATCGCGATCGGTATTCTCTCCGCCCTTGTGGGCGCCGGCGGCGGCTTTATCTCCGTTCCCCCTTGGTTTGGTGCAACGTCAAAATGCAGAACGCTGTGGCGACCAGTGCAGCTTTCGGCTTCCCGATTGCGCTCTTCGGCACCATCGGCTACATCATCAGCGGCTGGAACGTGTCGGGTCTGCCTCTCTGGCCGATTGACCTTGGCTACATTTGTATTCCGGCTTTGTTCTCAGTTGCAATTACCAGTGTGCTTTTTGCACCGCTTGGCGCTAAGGTTGCCCACTCTATCGACACAAAGCCGCTCAAGAAGATCTTCGCCTGCCTGCTGTGCTTCGTCTGCCTCTACATGATTAGACAAGCATACTTGGCGATGTAAGTTAAGCTTTTCCAGAGTGTGAGCCGGCAGAAACGCCGGCTTTCGTTTTTTTTACGCCTACCGCGCCTGCGAATGTGTCGGATAACTGAGGATTCTTGTAATATTGGCCTACTTCATTTTGCGAAAAGTCCATGACCGATACCGTCAACAATTCAACAACTTACCTTTGGTACGACTACGAAACATTCGGAACAGAGGCGCGTAAAGACCGCCCCGTGCAGTACGGATCATTTCGAACCGATACCAACTTCAATATCATCGGACAAAGTATGGTGCTTTATGCTCAGCTTGCGGACGACTACATCCCGTCCCCGGGTTCTTCTCTGGTGACGGGTATTACGCCGATGTCGCTCATGGATGAAGAAAACGCGCTGGCCGAAGCTGATTTCGCCAAAGTCATTCGTGATGAAATGGGCAAACCCGGCACGATCACAATCGGCTACAACAATCGTAATTACGACGATGAGATGACGCGCTTCATGTTCTGGCGCAATCTGCTGCCGGCATACGACACCGAGTATGGAGAAGGGCGTGGACGATTCGACGTTTTTCTTTTAGTGATTGCCGTTTATGCTGTGGCACCTCAAATTTTGAATTGGCCCACAAAAGAAGACGGCACCGTTTCTTTCAAATTGGATCGCCTGACGCCTGCAAATCAGCTGCCCCACCGTCACGCGCATGACGCAAGCTCGGATGCTTTTGCAACACTGCAGCTGGCCAAACTGATTGCAAGCAAGAATCCTCGCCTTTGGGAGTATGCGCTTTCGATCAGCAAGTCCGACAAGATCGTCGAGCTTCTGAATGAAAGACGTCCGCTTCTCTATGTGGATCGCTACAGTCTTCATCACCGCAGAGGCTTAAGACCGGTGATGCCGCTGTTTGAGAACCCCTCTGTTCGAAACGAATGGATTTGCTGGGATCTTTCTGCCGATCCGAACGAAATGTGGGCTATTACAGAAAAAGACATGAAGGAAAGATCTTTCGTGACGCGCGAGCAAAAAGAGCAGGGCATTAAACCGCTGCCGTTCGTGCGCATTAAGACCAAAAAGCGAGCCCTTCCTATGAAGGGTATGTCTGCTTGGATCACGAAGAGCGGTCAAGGCTTATTCGAACAGCCTGCAAGCTATTACTCCGAGAACGCCTCGAAGATTCTTGCTTCCGCAGATCGCCTTTCCGAACTTCTGTCGCTCTTTATGGCGCTGGCAGATAGAAAGGCCGAAGAGCACGCCAGGGACATTCCGGAAGAAGCACTTTACAGCGGGGCTTCCCGAGTAACTCGGATGCCCGAAAGATGGCCAACTTTAGAGCTTTGCCTCCTGAAGAGATGGCAGATGCTTTCGATCGGCTTGAGTTTGATCGAGAAGATTTAGCGGAGCTGACGCTGTATTTCATGGGGCGCAACTACCCGGAGTATGCACTCACTCCGGAAACTGAAAGACTGTGGCGTCTTCACAAATACAACAAGCTTGTCAAAGGTTTGGGGGACTCAAGAACGTTTACTCAGTTCTACGAAGAGCTCGAAGAAGCCCGAGCCGGTGCTGATGAGCACGGTTTGGAAATTCTGGAGGACGTTGAAGGCTACGTCGAGAACCTCCGTTCTGAATACGAGGCCTAAAGAATGCTGGTTCATCCTCAGTTTGATCCGATTGCCGTTCAGGCGGGACCATTGGCCGTGCATTGGTACGGTCTGATGTATCTGATCGGCTTTACGCTTTTTTATCTCTTGGGTCTCTACCGCTGCCGTCAGGAGTGGAGAGGAATAACCAAGGCAAATCTTGAAGATTTACTCTTTGTCGGTATGGTCGGCGTGATCGTCGGCGGCCGCTTGGGTTTGTGCGCTTTATCAGCCTGAATACTATCTGAGCCATCCGCTTGAAATCTTCGCGGTATGGCAGGGTGGTATGAGCGCGCACGGCGGATTCATCGGCGTCATTCTTGCGCTCTTTTATTTCGCGTGGAGAAACAAGAAATCCATCCTCACGGTTGGCGATTTTGTTGCTCCTTTGGTGCCGCTCGGATTTTTCTTCGGTCGACTCGGAAACTTTATTAACGGAGAACTTTGGGGAAGAGTCGCCTCGGCTGACTTGCCCTGGAGCATGATTTTCCCGCAGGCAGGAGACGGCGTTCCGCGCCATCCTTCTCAGCTTTACGAAGCAACTTTGGAGGGACTGGTGCTGTTCTTCGTCGTCTGGATTTACTCAATAAAAAAGAGACCCGCAGGTGCAGTCTCGGGTCTCTTCTTATTCGGTTACGGGCTGGCTCGTTTTGTTGTGGAATTCTTCCGCGAGCCCGACAGCTACTTAGGCCTTCAGGCCTTGGATCTTTCAAGAGGCCAGTGGCTTTCGCTTCCGATGATTATTATCGGGGCAGGCCTTTGGATTTGGGCCTGCCGTCGGAAAGATTAGAAACCGAAGTTGTCCATGAAGATGTGATCTTCACGAAGGCCGCAGCGAGCTGTTAAATAGTTCACTGCGGCTTTAATCATGGAGTTGCTTCCGCAGAGATAGGCATCCATATCGGTCATGTCACCGTTGTTGTCGGCTGCTGCAAAAAGTCTGAACGTGACCTTTTCGCACCGGGCCAGGTGTCCTCCTCACGGGATACGACGCCGGTGTAATGAATCTGCGGATGAGCGGCAGCCCATTCTTCGAAGATTTCTCCGACGACAAGTTCCTGAGAGGTGAGGACGCCCCAGTAAATAAAGAGCTCACGGCCTTCGAGGTCGTTGTTCTCTACCAGTGTAGAAACGATGCTCTTGACGGAAGCAATGCCGGTTCCGGTAGCTAGGAAGACGGCTTTACGGCCTCTTCGGTGTCTGGAAAGTGCTGGTGCCCTCCGGTCCTTTCAGGCGCATCTTATCGCCGACGCGGATCATGTCGGAGAAGAGCATGCCCGAGCAATACGTAACTGAACGAAGCGTTTGA
>VOFK01003664.1_pt1 | contig 31810 bp, 40 predicted proteins | sample 5384121 | NCBI WGS metagenome assembly VOFK01 (sample SAMN12384730, study PRJNA508395) | human gut metagenome | isolation source: healthy gut J | host: Homo sapiens | reverse complement strand
ATCGGTATTGCTTCGTTTCAGTTGCATTGCTTGCAAGGTAACGAAGGGTGGTCGTACATTCAGCTTCTCGGCGATCGTCGTCGTGGGTAACGAAAACGGCGTCGTGGGCTACGGTCTGGGTAAGGCTTCGGAGGTGCAGGCGGCCATCGCCAAAGGGTGTCGAGGATGCCAAGAAGAACCTCATCAAAGTGCCGGTCATCAACGGTACGATTCCCCACAAGCAGGAGATGCGTTTCGGCGGTTCGCAGGTGATGATTCGTCCGGCCGCTCCCGGTACGGGTATCATCGCCGGCGGCGCCATGCGTGCCGTGTTGGAGTCGGTAGGCGTGAAGAACGTGCTGGCCAAGAGCAAGGGGTCGTCGAACCCCCACAACCTCGTGAAGGCGACCATCGCCGCTCTGTGCGAGCTGCGCGACGCTTACAGCGTGGCTCAGGTGCGCGGGATCTCGATGAGCAAGGTGTTTAACGGTTAATTTTGAAAACGCAAATCATGGCAACATTGAAGATCACTCAGGTCAAGAGCCGCATCGGCGCATCGGCGCAGCAGCGCAAGAATCTCGACGCGCTGGGTCTGCACAAGATTAACCAGAGCGTGGAGCACGACGATTCGGCTATCATCAAGGGTATGCTCGAGCGCGTAAAGCACCTCGTGAAGATCGAGGAGGTAAAATAAGTCTAACACATTCGAATTCACAACAATGGAATTACATAATCTCAAACCCGCAAAAGGGCGCTACGCATCACGACAAGCGTGTGGGCCGCGGAGCCGGTTCGGGTCGCGGCGGCTATTCGGGCCGCGGTAACAAGGGTGCTCAGTCGCGTTCGGGCTACAAGTCGAAGCTCGGTTTCGAGGGCGGTCAGATGCCGTTGCAGCGCCGTCTTCCGAAGTTCGGTTTCACGAACCTGAAGCGTGTGGTACAAAGGCCATCAACCTCTCGACGCTCGATGAGCTGGCTGCGAAGAAGGAACTCGCGGCCGTCGATTTCGAGGCGCTGGTTTCGGCCGGATTCGTATCGTCGAACGACAAGGTGAAGATTTTGGGTAACGGTACGCTGTCGAAGGGGCTGGCGGTGAAGGCACATGCGTTCTCCAAGAGTGCCGAGGCGGCTATCGTAGCTGCCGGCGGCAGTGGAGAAGATCTAGTGGAACCCTCCTAAACCTATATTTATGAATCACTACATCGCCGTTGGTATCGTCCTGATCGTCATCGTGGCGCTCATGGCGACCAACAAAAAGTTAGTCGAAACCCTCAAGAACATATACAAGATCGAGGAGCTGCGCAAACGTATTCTCTACACGCTGGGCCTCCTTCTCGTATATCGCTTGGGCAGTTTTGTGGTTATTCCGGGTATCAACCCCAACGCCCTGGGCGAGGGGTCGGCATTGGCCAACCAGATGAGCGACAACAGCCTGCTCGGCCTGTTGGACGTATTCTCCGGCGGTGCATTTGGCAATGCCGCCATTTTCGCACTCGGAGTAATGCCCTACATCACCGCTTCGATCATCATCCAGTTGATGGGAATCATGATTCCCTATTTCCAGAAGATGCAGAAGGAGGGCGAGAGCGGGCGCCGCAAAATGAATCAGTGGACACGCTTCCTCACGATTGTCGTCCTCGCAATCCAGGGACCGGCGTATGTCGCTAACTTGTTCCATACATTGCCTGCCACGGCGTTCATCTACGGCCACTCGTTCTGGTTCGTGGTCTACGCCACGGTGATCCTGATCGCCGGCACCATGTTCATCATGTGGCTCGGAGAGAAGATCACCGACAAGGGTATCGGGAACGGCATTTCGCTCATCATCATGATCGGTATCGTGGCCCGTCTGCCGCACGCCCTGTTGGCCGAGGTCAACGCGCGTTTCCAGACGTCGGACGGCAGCGCGATCATGATTATCCTGGAGCTGGTGCTGCTCGCGCTGGTATTTATGGCAACAATCGCACTGGTGCAGGCCGTCCGCAAGGTGCCTGTCCAGTATGCAAAGCGTATCATCGGCAACAAACAGTACGGCGGCGTGCGTCAGTACATCCCGCTGAAGATGAATGCCGCGAATGTGATGCCCATCATCTTCGCGCAGGCATTGATGTTCATTCCGATGCTCTTTACCAAGATCGCCCCGGGCTTCGCCGGCGCCTTCGCCGACATGACGGGCTTCTGGTACAACTTTACGCTTGCCGTGCTGGTGATCGCCTTCACCTATTTTTATACGGCGATCATCGTCAATCCTCAAATGATGGCTGAAGACATGAAGCGCAACGGCGGCTTTATCCCGGTGTCAAACCGGGCAAGCAGACCGTGAACTACATCGACACCATCATGACGCGGATCACCCTTCCGGGTTCGTTCTTCCTGGCCATCGTGGCGATTCTGCCCGCGCTGGCGATGAAGTTCCTCAACGTGCAGCAGGCCTTCGCCTATTTCTACGGCGGTACGTCGCTGCTGATCATGGTCGGCGTGATCCTCGACACTCTCAAGCAGATAGAGAGCCACCTCTTGATGCGTCATTACGACGGCCTGATGAAGACCGGACGCATCCAGGGGCGCCACTAATTGTTTGTTCGTAGGAGTTTTTGAACCGAATGATATACTTAAAGAACGAAGAAGAGATCGAACTGCTCCGCGAGAACAACCTTCTCGTGAGCCGGACGCTGGCCGAAGTGGGTCGCCACATACGGCCCGGCGTCACGACCAAGGAGCTGGATCGCATCGGCGAGGAGTTTATCCGTTCCCACGGAGCAGTTCCGGCTTTTCTGGGGTATCAGGGGCTATCCGGCATCGTTGTGCATTTCGGTCAACGAGCAGGTGGTCCACGGTATTCCGTCGACGTCGCAGGTTCTCAAAGAGGGCGACATCGTTTCGGTGGATTGCGGTACATTTATGAAGGGGTTTGTTGGTGATTCGGCCTACACGTTTGCCGTAGGAGCCGTTTCCGACGAGGTGAAACAGCTCATGGAAGTCACCAAAGAGGCTCTTTATAAAGGTACGGCACAGGCCAGGGCGGGAAATCGCGTAGGCGATATCTCGGCGGCCGTGCAGGAGTATGCCGAAAAATTCGGCTACGGCGTGGTGCGCGAGTTGGAGGACACGGTTTGGGTCGGAAGATGCACGAAGACCCCGGTGTTCCGAACTACGGCGCCCGCGGCAGAGGACCCCCTGCTCCGCGAGGGCATGGTCATCTGTATCGAACCCATGATCAACATGGGAACCCGAGCGGTGGTATTCGAACCCGACGGATGGACGGTGCGTACGCGCGATCGCAAGCCGGCGGCTCATTACGAGTTCGCGGTGGCTGTGCGCAAGGGCGGCGCGGATGTCCTGACCGATTTCAGTATTATCGAGGAGGCAATTAACAAGTAAGCAAGAAAAAGACTCTATGGCAAAACAGACTGCGATTGAACGAGACGGTACGATTATCGAGGCGCTGTCGAACGCGATGTTCCGCGTCGAGCTGGACAACGGCCACGTAATCACCGCTCATATCTCGGGGAAGATGCGGATGCACTACATCAAGATTCTTCCCGGGGATAAGGTAAAAGTGGAGATGACCCCCTACGATCTGTCGAAGGGGCGGATCTCTTTCAGGTACAAATAACCAAAAAGATTGCTTTGAAAATCATGAAAGTAAAAGCATCAATCAAGAAGCGTAGCGAGGATTGCAAGATCGTGAAGCGCAAGGGAAAGCTCTACGTCATCTGCAAGAAGAACCCCAAATTCAAAATGCGCCAGGGGTAATTTTTAACGATTAATCAGAAAGAAAGTAATTTATGGCACGTATAGTTGGTGTAGATTTACCAAAAAACAAACGCGGTGAGATCGGCCTGACCTATATCTACGGTATAGGCCGTTCGACCGCCCGCAAAATTCTCGACGAGGCAGGTATCAGCTACGATGTGAAGGTTCAGGACTGGAACGACGAGCAGGTGAGCGCCATCCGTTCGAAAAATTGCCGAACTGGGCATCAAGGTCGAGGGCGAATGCCGCTCGCTGGTTCAGCTCAACATCAAACGTCTGATGGACATCGGCTGCTATCGCGGTATCCGTCACCGTTTGGGTCTTCCCGTTCGCGGTCAGAGCACCAAGAACAATGCGCGCACCCGCAAGGGCCGCAAGAAGACGGTCGCAAACAAGAAAAAGGCAACTAAGTAATAGCAGAAGAGAGTTATGGCAAAGAAAACTGGAACAGTTAAGAAGAAGGTCGTCAAGGTGGGTGCTCAGGGCATGGCTTTTGTCCACTCGACTTTCAACAACGTAATCATCACCCTCACGAACGAGGTGGGTGAGGTTATCAGCTGGTCTTCGGCCGGTAAGATGGGTTTCCGCGGCTCGAAGAAAAATACTCCCTATGCTGCTCAGACGGCTGCCGCCGACTGCGCGAAGGTCGCCTATGATATGGGTTTGCGCAAGGTGAAGGTCTACGTCAAGGGACCGGGTGCCGGCCGTGAGTCGGCCGTGCGCACCATTCACGGCGCGGGCATCGAGGTGACGGAGATCATCGACGTGACGCCGATGCCGCACAACGGCTGCCGCGCTCCCAACCGCCGCCGCGTGTAAGTGGGACTGCGTGAAGTAACTTCTATCAAAGGATTTTTAAAAAGTTAAGAACAATGGCTAAATATATAGGACCTAAATCGAAGATCGCCCGTCGTTTCGGCGAGGCTATTTATGGTGCGGACAAAGTGCTCGAGAAGCGTAACTTCCCTCCCGGCCAGCACGGTCTGATGCGCAAGCGCAAGAAGGTGTCCGAGTACGGCGAGCAGCTCAGCGAGAAGCAGAAGGCGAAGTACACCTACGGGCTGCTGGAGAAGCAGTTCGCCCGTACCTACGAGGCTGCGTCCCGCATGGGCGGCATCACGGGCGAGAACCTGCTCAAGTTGCTGGAATGCCGTCTGGATAATGTTGTTTACCGCTTAGGTATCGCTCCGACCCGCGCTGCTGCGCGTCAGCTCGTATCGCACCGTCACATCTGCGTCAACGGCAATGTTGTAAACATTCCGTCGTATTCGCTCCGCGTAGGCGACATCGTGTCGGTACGCGAGAAGTCGAAGAGTTTGAGGTGATCGCCGAGTCGTTGTCGGGAGTTCGAAGAGCCGTTACGCATGGCTCGAATGGGACGGCGCCACGATGAGTGGCAAGTTCCTCCAGAAGCCCGAACGCGAGGAGATTCCCGAAAACATCAAAGAGCAGCTGATCGTCGAGTTGTACTCTAAGTAGTAATTTAACAACAAATTCATTATGGCAATATTAGCATTCCAGAAACCTGAAAAGGTTATCATGCTTGAGTCCACTTCATCGTTCGGGAAGTTCGAGTTCCGACCGCTGGAGCCGGGATTCGGAATGACCATCGGCAACGCTTTGCGTCGTATCCTGCTCTCTTCGTTGGAGGGTTATGCGATTACGACGGTCAAAGTAGCCGGTGTAGACCACGAGTTTGCCGCTATCCCTGGGGTGATGGAGGGTATGATCGATATTATCCTGAATCTCAAAAAAATCCGTTTCATCCGTACGGTCGACAACCAGGACGCCGAGAAGGTGTCGGTCAACGTGGCGGGCGTAACGGAGCTGACCGCAGGATACATTTCGAACTATCTTTCGTTCTTCAAGGTGTTGAATCCCGAATTGGTCATTTGCCATCTCGCACCGGGAACCAAGATGCAGATCACCCTTACGATCGGTAAGGGGCGCGGCTACGTTCCCGCAGAGGAGAATACCCCTGCCGAGTGCGAATTCGGTACGCTCCCCATCGATTCGATCTTCACGCCGATCAAGAACGTGAAGTATTCGATCGAAAACTATCGCGTGGAGCAGAAGACCGACTACGAGAAATTGAATTTGGAGATTACTACCGACGGTTCGATTCATCCGAAAGATGCGTTGAAGGAGGCGGCTAAGATTCTCATTCAGCACTTCATGCTCTTCTCCGACGAGAAGATCACGCTCAACATGGAGGACAGCAACGGTGCCGAGGAGTTCGACGAGGACGTATTGCATATGCGCCAGCTGTTGAAGACCAAGCTGTCGGATCAGGATCTGAGCGTCCGTGCGCTCAACTGCCTGAAAGCGGCCGACGTCGACACGGTGGGCGATCTGGTGCGTCTGAACCGCAACGACCTGTTGAAGTTCCGCAACTTCGGCAAGAAGTCGCTGACGGAGCTCGACGAGCTGCTCGCCTCGCTCAACCTTAAGTTCGGAATGGACGTATCTATTTACAAACTTGATAAAGACTAACTATGAGACATAATAAGAATTTCAATCACCTCGGGCGTCAGGCGGGACACCGCAAGGCCCTGATGTCGAACATGGCATCGTCGCTCATCCTGCACAAGCGCATCGAGACGACGGTGGCCAAAGCCAAGGCGCTGCGTCAGTTCATCGAGCCGCTGGTGACCAAATCCAAGGACGACTCGACGCACTCGCGCCGCATCGTCTTCTCGTACCTCAAGCAGAAAGAGGCCGTAACCGAGTTGTTCCGCACGATCGCACCGAAGATCGCCGAGCGTCCGGGCGGTTATACCCGCATCCTGAAAACGGGCTTTCGTCTGGGCGATGCCGCCGACATGTGTATCATCGAGTTCGTGGATTTCAACGAGGCCTACACGCTGGGCGTAACGCCGGCCGCACAGGCCGTCGAGGCGAAGCCCAAAGACCCGCCGTTCGCGCAAGCCCGCCGCCAAGAAGGCGGATGCCGTCGAGGATGCGAAGATCGTCGAGGCGAAGCCCAAGAAGGTCGCTGCCAAGGCCGGCGGCGCTACGAAGGCCGGTGCTGCGAAGGTTGCCAAGAAGACCAACGTCGGCAAGAAGATGTGATCTTGTTTCGATCCCGATTCATACGGGCGATCCGCTGAGGATCGCCCGTATGTTTTTTCGGGAAGGATGCAGGCAGGGGCCTCCGTCTGTCAGCGGCGGTCGGAGCGGTCCGGACAGGGTGAAGAATCGGCGTCGGGTGGTGGGGAAAGCCGCCAGTCGATGAATCCCGATCTGTCGTATGGAGGTCAGATCGTGCCGGCAGAGGATGTCTGCTGCGTGGGACGGCGGTGAGCGGAGGTGCGGGCCGGCGAACGCTACCGGACTCGCATCGAACGAGAAAACAGCAGTGCGTTTCGAGGAATCCGATCTCTTTCGGACGGCGCGCGGGAGCTTTGCATATCCGGCTGACCTTGCCGCGATTGCGGGGCGGCCGCGTGCAAAAGGGAGTTCGGGAGCGTAAAAAATCGCCGCGGAGTTCCGAATCCGATATTTTTCATTATTTTTGTAAAGAATAGTTCCGCCGCCGCCCCTCTCCGGGCGACGCCGCGGCGGGACGGAACCCAAACCTACGACGAACGATGAAAGATACGGACAAGGTGATTCATCTGAACGAACGTCAGAACCGCATCATGGAGATCATGCGTCAGCAGAACGCCGTATCGGTGGCGACGCTCTCCTCGCTGATGAAGGTTTCGGAGGTGACGATCCGCAAGGATCTCACGATGCTCGAAGAGCAGCACATGCTGTACCGCGTGCACGGTTCGGCCATTCTCGTGAACCGTTACATCAACGACCGCTCGGTGGCCGAGAAGGAGAAGCTCTATGCCGACGAGAAACACGCCATCGGCGTCTATGCCGCGCGGCTGATCGACCCCGACGATACGATCATGATCGCTTCGGGGACGACGACGCTGGCCATGGCGCGCGAGATCGGCCAGAACGACCGTCTGACAGTCATCACGTCGGCGTTCAGCGTGGCTTCGGAACTCTCCACGCGCCGTTCGGTGGATGTCATCCAGTTGGGCGGCATGGTTCGGCGCAGTTCGCTCTCGGTGCTGGGTCCCTTTGCCGAGCAGATGCTGGGCAGCCTCTCGTGCAGCAAGCTCTTCATGGGCGTCGACGGCGTCGACCTGGATTACGGCGTGACGACGACCAACCACATCGAGGCGAGCCTGCACAAGCAGATGATCGCCTCGGTGCAGAAGGTGATCGTGCTGGCCGATTCGTCGAAGTTCGGCCGTCGCGGGTTCAGCAAGATCTGCGACATGAGCGCCGTCGATCAGATCATTACCGACGATAAGGCGCCCGCCTCGGTGATCGAGCGGTTGCAAGAGTCGGGCGTCGACGTGACGGTCGTACCGGTCGGCCGCCGCGAATAGACTGCGCCATAGGAAAGAGCGTCCCGGTACGGAATCCGTACCGGGACGTTGCGTTCGGGGTGTCCGGCCGCGTGAAGGACGGCCTTCTCGCCGAGTTACTCTTGCGTGTCGACGAAGGCGCAGGCGAGCCCCCACACGGTGAAGTTGTCGGAGCTGACGACTTCGAGCGCCATTTCCGTGCCGTTTTTCCAGACGGGCGAGCGGTAGATCTCCTCGTAAGTGCCGTAGTCCATGTCGTAGGCGTTGCCCGCGACGTAGATGTCGCTTCCGGCTACGGCGAGGCCCGTCCCCTGGCACAAGGCCATTCCTTCGGAGATGACTTGCACGCCCTCTTCCGTCCAGATGCAGGTGACGATATCGCCGGAATCGGCCGTCATGTTGCCTTCGATGATGTATTTCCCCTCCTTGACGTAGAGGCCCGTCACTTCGGTTCCGACCTCTTCGGTGAAATAGGTGGGCTGGCCGTCCTTCCACAGCACGCCCTTCCAGCGGCCGCCCGACACCTTCTCGGCTCCGGCAGCATAGAGCACGCCGCCGTCGATGCAGATGGCGTTGACCTTGGCGAGCGTCGAGCCGTCGGTCAGGTTCTGCGCCACGCCGTTCTTCCAGATGCAGGCGATGCCGCCGCTCTTGTTGTCGGCCGGCTGGACGTAACCGCCCACATAGACGTCGTTGCCTTCGGCTGCCACGCAGTAGGCCAATGCGTCGGTCGAGCCGTCGCTCAGGTACTCCATCTGCCCGTTACGCCAGTAGACGGCCTTTCGGTCGGAGTTTTCCAGCGTTTCGAAACCTGCGGCGTAGATGTTTTTCGCCCGCCGCCGCGACGGCGACGGGAGGTCGCGCGTTTGCCGTCGCTCAGGACGGAGCGCGTCACTTGCGTCTCGTTGCCGACCTCGAACTGCCACATGACGCCGACGTTCAGCGGATAGGGTTCGTAGTATCCGTCGTCGAACAGATCGCCGATCGCTTCGCAGCCGACGACATAGACCTTGTTTCCGTCGACGTAGACGCCGTTGCAGAAACTGTCCGCCGAGCCGTCGGTGAGCAACTGGCGCTTGCCGTCCTTCCACAAAGTGGCATAGTAATGCCCTTGACCGGGTACGAGCTCCTGTCCCACGGCGTAGAGGATGTGCGGCACCGAGGGCTGCGGTTCGCTTCCCGCCCTCCGCTCTCGGGACAGCGACCGTCCTGCCGTCGGGCAGGGTGAAGTAGACGTAGTTCTCGTCCATGTCGACGAGTATGCCCGCTCCGTCGTCGCCCTTCTCGCCGGTGGCCTTGTCGAGTTTCGTCCATGTCGTGCCGTCGTCGTAGGAGATGTACCAGTACTCCTCCTCGATTTTCAGTTTGGGCGAGGTGCCGTCTTGACCGGAGACGGGGAGTTTCTTGCCGCCGTCGGTGATCCACTCGCCGTCGAGCGTCCAATAGTAGATGCCGTCGGTATCCTTCTTAACGGAGACGACGGGCGCCGTGCCGGGTTTGCCGTTGTAGACGACGATGGGCGTCCCCTTGGCGAACCGGATCGTGTAGCCTACCATGCTTCCGTTTTCCGTCAGCGGTTCGACGGAGGTGATGTAGTCGCCGCGGTCGAGTGCCGTGACAATAGTCTGCATCGAGCCGAGATTGGTGTTCATGTCGTTGCAGAGCCGTTCGAGTCGTTCGAGCCGCTGCTCGAAATCGTCCAGTCGTTTCACGAGCGCCGAATCGTCGTACTCGTCGTTGCAGCCGGCCAGTAGCATCACGCACAGGCCGGTGAAAAGGGTAAACAGTCTTTTCATGGAAAAAGAGGGGTTTAAGGGTGAACAGGCGTACTATTACGGCTGTTTTACAAATATAATATAAAATTTGCGGAATCGAACGCCGCAACCGGCTGTTCGTCTGTCGGTTGGATTGACTGTTTCGCATGCGGGGACAGGGATCTCCGAACGATTCGGAAGCCGAATGCGCACGATGGGCAACGATCCGCGGCGTGCGGGGGCGATTCGGTTGCGATTCGTAATTTTTCGGATTTTTTGCGACTTTCCGGTCGTGCCGGGCATTCTGTCGGATCAGGAGGGCGTTTGCAATCGGATGTACCGTGCAGTGAATCGATCTCCGAAATTTGGATGCTTCGAAGATAAGTCGTACTTTTGTCGTCGGAATTTTTTCAAACGTTTTCGATAAGCCGAGAGCAGAGCCGCGCTTGCGCAGGCTATGCCGAGGCGGGAAAACGACAGTTGAAAACGAACGTTTTGTAATCCTCATCGGAGGGCAGTATATGCCGGATAAGATGACTGGGTAAAACCAATCAGCTTGTCCGGCCTTTTTTGTGCCGGTTTTGGAAAACTATCGTAAAATTAAAGTAGGTATGGAAAGAGATGAGATCGACTTCGGAACGCTGAAAAAGTGTCCGTACTGTTCCGCAAACTGTTCATTCCGACGCTGTTCGGTATGCTCAGCATCTCGGCTGTCACGGTGGCCGACGGGATTTTCGTCGGCCACGGCGTCGGCAGCGACGGCATCGCCGCCGTGAACATCTACGTCCCGCTGCTGATGCTTTTCCAGGGGGTGGGGCTGATGATCGGCATCGGTTGTTCGGTCGTCGCCTCCATTCATCTGTCGCGGGCGAAGGTCAAGGCGGCCCGCCTGAACGTCACACAGCCATGATTGTCGTGACGGCGCTGACGCTGCTCCTTTCGCTTGCTGATCGTGGTTTTTCCGGATCGGACGGCCTGCCTGCTCGGTTCGTCCGACCGGTTGTTGCCGCTGGTGAAGGACTACCTGCTCTGGTTCACACCGGCGCTGGTCTTCCAGATGTGGACGGCCGTCGGGCTGTTCGTCATCCGGCTGGACGGAGCCCCCGAAGCTGGCCATGTGGTGCAGCGTCGTCGCCGCGCTGCTCAATGTGGTGCTGGACTGGCTCTTCATCTTTCCGCTGGGCTGGGGCGTCATGGGTGCGGCGTTCGCCACGGCGATCAGTGTCTCGGTGGGCGGCGTGATCGTGGTCGTCTACCTGTCGTTTTTCGCACGCACGCTGCGTTTCTGCCCGCTCAAACGCAGCCGCAAGAGCGCTTTGCGCTTGTCGCTGCGCAACGTCGGTTACCAGTGCCGTATCGGTTCGTCGGCCCTGCTGGGCGAGGCGACGCTGGCGATGCTGATGTTCGTCGGCAACCTGACTTTCATACACTATCTTGGCGACGACGGCGTCGGGGCGTTCGGCATCGCCTGTTATTACATTCCGTTCGTCTTCATGGTCGGCAACGCTATCGCGCAGTCGGCGCAGCCGATCATTAGCTACAACTTTGGTGCAGGCGTCCGCGAACGGGTGATCGAGGCTGCGCAGATCGCGCTGGCGACGGCCGTGGTCTGCGGCGCGGCCGTCACGGCGGTCTTCATCGGCAGCCCGCGCCTGCTCGTCGGGCTCTTCCTCGATCCGGCGACGCACGCTGCACGCATCGCCATCGAGGGGTTACCGTGGTTCGCCCTGGGCTTCATTTGCTTTATCGTCAATCTGACGGCGATCGGATACTACCAGAGCCTCGAACGGGTCGGGATCGCTTCGGGTTTCGCACTCCTGCGCGGGTTCGTCTTTCTCGTTCCGAGCTTCCTCTTCATGCCGCGGCTCTGCGGTACGGAGGGCATTTGGCTGGCCATGCCGTTGTCGGAGCTGCTGACCGCGCTGGTCATTCTCGGCGTCAGCTTCTGGCGGCGTCAGCGGATCGGCTGATCGGCTCCGTCCGATTGCGAACGAAGAAACGCTGCCGTCGGCAGCATCCCGTTTCGTTTCGTTCCGGCGGCATCAGACCGTCATGATCTCCCGCTCCTTGCGGTCGAGTGCGGCGTCGAGCGTTTTGGAGAACTTCTCCAACAGTTTCTGTACCTGCGTTTCGCCGTCTTTCGACTCGTCTTCGGGCATTCCCTCCTTCTGCGCCTTCTTGAAGGCTTCGACCGCGTCGCGGCGGGCGTTGCGCAGACTCACACGGGCCGTCTCGGCCTCCTGCCGGATCTGTTTCACGAGCAGTTTGCGGCGCTCCTCGGTCAGCGGCGGGATCGACAGGAGAATCTGCTCGCCGTTGTTCGAGGGGGTAAGGCCGATATTGGAATCGATGATCGCCTTTTCGATCGGTTTGATCATCTTCTTGTCCCACGGCTGGATCAGGATCGTCTTTGCATCGGGTACGGTGACGCTCGCGACGCCCGATACGGGGGTCATCGAGCCGTAGTAGTCCACCATGACGCCGTTCAGAACGTTCGGCGACGCCTTGCCGGCGCGGACGTTGTTCAGCTCCTCTTCGAGATGGTCGATAGCACGCTGCATGCGGCCTTCGACGTCGGTCATAATCGTCTTTGTATCTGCCATATCCTTGTCGTTTGTTGAATTATTTCTGCTGAATTTCCGCGTCGGCCGCACGCAGGAGTTCGGCGAACTCCCTCGTCGTCGTAACCCACCGTGGCCTTCACCACGCGCCCCGTGCGGTCGATCAGAAAGTTGCGCGGGATGAAACGGGTCGCATAGCGCTTGTAGATCGTCTCGTCCGTGTCGAGCCCCATCGGGAAGGCGTAGCCCGTTTTGGCGCGGAAGGCCTCGACCGCTGCACGCTCTTCGCCCCGCGAGATCGGCAGGAAGACGAACTCCTCTCCCGCGAAGCGGTCTATGACCTGCTGCTGCACGTGGCTCAGCTCCTCGCGGCAGGGCGGGCACCACGTCGCCCAGAAGTTGAGCAGCACGACCTTGCCGCGCAGTTCGCTCAGGGCGACCTTGCTGCCGTCGATCATCTCGACGGTGAAATCGGGGGCCTCGGTGCCCTCCCCGGCCAGCGTCGCGGCGGCGGCTTCGGCCGCTTCGTCGGCGGGCTGTTCCGCTGCGGCGGCGGCTTTACCCTCCCGTTCCACCTTGTCGGCGTACCACAATGCGACGCAGACCACTGCGATCAGGGCCAGCAGGATGACGAGCATCCGGTTGTTCGCTTTCTTACGTGCCATATTTCCGAAATGTTACGTTCTTAGAAATCAAAGGTGTACCAGCGTGCCGATCTTCTCGCCCGCGAGCAGCCGCATCAGGTTGCCTTCGGTGTCCATGTCGAAGACCTCGATCGGCATCCGGTTCTCCTTGCAGAGCGTGAAGGCGGTCAGATCCATGACTTTCAGGCCGCGGCTGTATACCTCGTCGAACGAGACCGCGTCGAACTTCTCCGCCATGGGGTCTTTCTCCGGATCGGCCGTGTAGACGCCGTCCACGCGGGTTCCTTTGAGCAGGACGTCGGCTTCGATCTCCACGGCGCGCAGCGCCGCCGCCGAATCGGTCGTGAAGAAGGGATTCGACGTCCCGCCGCCGATGATGACCATCTCGCCTGCCGCGAGGTACTCCAAAGCGCGTGCCTTGGCGTAGTATTCGCCGATAGGCTCCATGCGGATTGACGTCAGCACACGGGCCCGCACGCCGTCGTTTTCGAGCGCCGATTGCAGCGCCAGCGAATTGATGATCGTGGCCAGCATCCCCATCTGATCGCCCTTCACGCGGTCGAATCCCCGCCCGGCGCCTTGCAGGCCGCGGAAGATGTTGCCGCCGCCGATCACGACGGCGACCTGGACGCCCGCTTCGACCGCCTGTCGGATCTGTGCGGCGTAGGAGTGGAGAACGTCGGTCGAAAGACCGTAGCCTTGTGCGCCCTGCAACGATTCGCCGCTGAGTTTCAGAAGGATTCGATTGTATTTCATGGTGTTGCCTGTTTTTACAAGTTATCCGTTAGGCGAAGGTACGAAAAAATCCGGAATTATCCTTCGCCGGCCGCGATCTTTCCTGTCGGATCGTGCGGGCGGGGCGTGTCGTCGCCACGGAGGAGTGTCGCTGCCGGAGGAATTTTCGGGGAACCCTTTCACTTTACCGCAGAAAGTGCTACCTTTGTAGTTCATGGAAAAGCGGGAATACAACTGGCTCGATCGAGTGGATTCGCCGCGGGATCTCAAACGGCTCTCGCTCGACGAATTGCGTCTCTATTGCGACGAGCTGCGGCACTATATCATCGAACAGTGCGCGGTCAACCCCGGCCATCTGGCGTCGAGCCTCGGTGCGGTGGAGCTTGCTGCGGCGATCCATTACGTTTTCGACACGCCCGACGACCGGCTGGTGTGGGACGTCGGCCATCAGGCCTATGCGCACAAGATCATCACGGGGCGCCGCGAGGCGTTCCGCACCAACCGCAAGCTGGGGGGCATCAGCGGCTTTCCGCGCATCGCCGAGAGCCCCTACGACGCTTTCGGAGGGGGCCATTCGTCGGTCTCGATCTCGGCCGCTTTCGGTATGGCCAAGGCCGCCGAGCTGCGCGGCGAGAAGCGGCAGGTGATCGCCGTGATCGGCGACGGCGCCATGACGGGCGGCCTGGCTTTCGAGGGGATGAACAACGCCGGGGCGAGCCGCAAGACCAACATGCTGGTCGTTCTCAACGACAACAACATGGCTATCGACCAGGCTACCGGAGCCCTGAAAAGCTACCTGCTGCACATCTCCACGTCGAAGCGGTACAATGCGTTCAAGAACCGGTTGTGGCGCTGGTTCGCCCACGTGCCGCCGCTGCTGACGCTCTGCCGCCGCGCGGGAAATGCGGTCAAGCACGGCCTGTTGCAGAAGAGCAATCTCTTCGAGAGTTTCAACTTTCGTTATTTCGGGCCGGTGGACGGTCACGACGTGCGGGCGCTGGTCACGGTGCTCCGTGCGCTGAAAGAGATCGACGGTCCGAAGCTGCTGCACGTGATGACGGTCAAGGGCAAGGGTTATTCTCCCGCCGAGCATAACCAGTGCGAGTGGCATGCGCCCGGTCGGTTCAATCCCGAGACCGGCGAGCGGATCGCCTCGGCCGACGGCCGCGACCGTTATCAGGATGTCTTCGGGCAGACGCTCGTCGACCTGGCGCGGCTCGACCGGCGCGTGGTGGGGATTACGCCCGCGATGCCTTCGGGCTGTTCGATGAACCTGCTGCTGCGTACGATGCCGGAGCGTTGTTTCGACGTCGGGATCGCCGAAGGACATGCCGTGACCTTCTCGGCCGGACTGGCCGCCGCGGGATCGTCCCCTTCTGCAATATCTATTCGACCTTCATGCAGCGCGCCTTCGACAACGTGATCCACGACGTGGCGATCCAGCGGCTGCCCGTCGTCCTCTGTCTGGATCGGGGCGGCCTGGTGGGCGAGGACGGTGCGACGCACCACGGGGCGTTCGATCTGGCCTATTTCGGCTGCATTCCCAACCTGACGGTGGCCTCTCCGCTCGACGAGCGCGAACTGCGCAACCTGCTCTATACGGCCTTGCAGAGCGGTGTGCCCCGCTTCGTCGTCGCGCTATCCGCGCGGCAAGGGCGAGGGGGCGGCATGGCGCGACGAGGCCTTCGAGCGGTTGCCGATCGGCCGCGGCCGCCGGCTGACGGAGGGCGACGACATGGCCGTGCTGACGATCGCCGGTAGGGAACGTCGCGGCGCGCGCCGTGAAGCGGGCCGCCGCAGAGGGCGTTTCGGCTGCGCACTACGACCTGCGTTTCGCCCGTCCGCTCGACGAGGAGCTGCTCGACGAGGTGGGGCGTCGCTTCGAGCGGGTCGTGACCGTCGAAGACGGCGTGGTGCGGGGCGGCGTGGGGAGCACCGTGCGCGACTTTTTCGACCGGCGCGGTTACCGTACGCAGGTACGTTCGCTCGGTATTCCCGACGACCGGTTCGTGGAACACGGTACGCCGGCGGAGCTGTATGCGCAGTGCGGATTCGACGAGGAGGGAATCCTGCGGGCGATTTTGGAGCGCTGAGTAGGGATCGGAGCGATCGAAAGCGGGGATCGGCAGCTGCCGATCCCCGCTTTTTCGTCATTGCGGCGCCCGCAGGAGCCGCAGCCGGTCGAGCGGATAGCCGCGCCGTTCGGCCAGCCCCACGATGTGACGCAGCGTGTCGCGCCGGATGCGGGGTTGCCGCGAGAGGATTTGCAGGCACAGCGGTGCGGTGCTGCCCACGAGCGCCCACTGGTACTGATCGTCCAGTTCCAGGATGCAGTAATCGGTGTGGAGGAAAATGAAGTTTTTCACCCGCAGCCGTCCGCTCCGTTGCGTTCGCCGGGCGTGCCGGCACGACGTGTGCCGGTGTCCGGTGCGGATGTCGATGCCGGCCCGTTCCATCTCGACGTTCCCGTCGGCCCGCAGCGTGTAGCGGGCTTCGATGTTGCGCAGCCGCCGTTCGAACGGACGGTCGTAGCGGGCGATTTCGTACCAGCGTCCCATGTAGCGTTCCAGTTCCAGCCGCCGCACGGTGCGCATGTCGATGTGTCGGTGCCGACGCCGGTAGAGGAGCGATGCGATGATGAAAGCCAAAATGTAGAGTGTAATCACGATCGGAAATTTACGGCGGGAAGGTGCAAAATCCGCGCCGCAAACTCCTATCGGACGAAACGGGTGAAGGGGACGAAGGGCATGACGGTGAACTCGGCCGTCAACAGATAGTCGCGGCGGGGGTGTTCGGTGTAGACCGGTTTTGCAGATGCGGTAGCGGCCGAATGCGGCCGGAAAGAGGCGCGGGTGCAGACGGGCCGTGAAACGGTGTTCTGCGGTGCCGTTCTCCGGTTCGAGACAGATCAGCAGGGAGTGCCACATGCCGCCGTCGGGCAGCCGTTCCCAGCGGTCGCCGTGCAGGCGGCAGACGGCGTAGTCCGTTCCGAAGCAGAGCCGTTGCCGGCCGGCGTTGCGGATCGTGAGGCGCACGGTGTCGGCATCGCAGGGGTAAAGGGCGTATTCGGCGTGCATGGAGAAGAGTGCGGCGGATGCCGTGCCGCCTTCGGGCGCGGACGGATAGGGGACGGTGCCGGGATCGAATCCTGCGAGGCGGATCCGGCGGCTGTCGTGCACGCAGCGGCGGAAGCGGGCCTTCATCGCCGAATCGGCACGCAGCAGATGTACCTCGACGCAGCCGTCGGCCTCGTCGCTCCACGCCGTCGTGAAGGCTTCGGCGAGCAGGTCGTCGGGATGCGCGGCCAGCCACCGTACGACGCTGTCCTGCAATGCGCGCAACTCCCCGTCGGCTCTGCACGGGCTTACCGCCGCGAGGACGGCGAAGAGCGTCAGGGCGAACGGCAGGCATTTCATGGCGGAAGGGTGTGGCTCCGGTACGGACCGGAGTTATTCGATCACCATGTCGAACCGGTCGCAGGCGCCGGTGCGGTGCGCCAGATGTTTGGTAAGCGACGAGATGCCGAACAGGGGCGAGTAGGTGCGCACCTTGATCGTCCGGCCGTCGGGCAGGAATTCCAGATGCGCAGCCAGCCGTCGCCGCCGTTGCCCTCCCAGCCGCCGCCGAGGATCTGGACGTTGAACATCATCTGGTGGACGTCATGTCCCGCGCGGTTTTTGTCGACGCGGTAGGCAACGGCGTCCTCGTAGTCGCCCGGCTTGCCCGTGTGGCCGCAGACGACCATACGGATGTTCGGGGAGGGTTCGATCAGTTTGCGCCAGATTTCGGTGCCGGTGTTGCCCGGGGTGAGTTCGTAGCTGTTCTTTTCGATCCGTTTGGCAGAGCGTTCGTGCAGGAAGGCGTGGGTCATGAATATCACCTTGCGGTCGCGGTATTCGGGCTTGTCGATCAGCGCCGCCGCCCAGTCGAGCACTTCGTCGCGGGGCAGGAACTCCGTGGTGACGACGAGCAGGCCGCCCCATGCCGGATCGTCGAAGGCGAAGGCGGCGTTTTCCAGCGAGATGGCGCCGTTGCGGTTGGGATACGTCGCGACGCAGACGTCGCGCCACGCCGGATTGCGTTCGAAGGGGAAGTAATCGGGGAAACACGTGCGGCTGTTTTCGGCCTTGCGGTATCCGTAGTCGTGGTTGCCCGGCGAGACGATGTAGGGAACCTTGCCGTCGAGCCGTGCCAGTGCGTGCGAGGCCGCCTCCCACATCTCGCGGCTGGTCTGGTTGAGCATCTTGCGGTTCAGAACGATGTTTTCGTTCTGTTCGACCATCGCCCGTGCAGAGCACGGCCTTGATGTTGAGGTGGTCGACGTTGTCGGCGATCCACGCCGTGCAGAGGTCGAACAGCGGCTGGTTGATGTCGTATTTGGTATAACCCTGCGGGTCGCCCAGCAGGATCATGGTGAACGAATCGGGATCGGTGAGTTCCTGACGGTCGGCGCGGTCCTGCGCCTGAGCGGCGAGGCGACGAGCGCCGCCATGCAGCAGAGAAGAAGTTTTCGGTTCATTATCGGGAAGTTTTAAACGGGTTTCAGGCTACGGGACAGGGGATGCCGAGCGCTTCGACCCGTGCGGCGATGCGTTGCAGCTCCTCGCGGGGATTTTGCGCAGCGTCCGGCACGGGGTGTCGCGGTCGAGCGAGTAGACCATCACTTTCGACGGGCGGATCTCCTCCACGAGCCGCAGCCATGCCTCCACCTCCCGTTCGGCGGTGTTGTCGATCGGTTCGCCTTCGATCTCGCCCGCAAGAAACATCGTTTGGAGGATCATGCGGCCTTCGAAACGTTTCATCAGTTCGACTGTCCGTGCGACCGAGTAGTCGCCCGCCGGATTGTTCATGCGGCGCACGGTGGCGTCGAACGCCGAATCGAGATTTCAGGATGTTGTTGTCGACGCGCGCAGCAATGCGCGGCGCACGTCGTCGCGGTGGATCTGCGTGGCGTTGCTCAGTACCGAAACCCGTGCCGAGGGGCACAGTTCGTCGCGCAGGGCGAGCGTGTCGTCGATGATCGCTTCGAAATCGGGGTGGAGCGTAGGTTCGCCGTTGCCGGCGAAGGTGATCACGTCGGGCGGGGTTCCGTCGGCCGTCATGCGGCGCAGTACGGCGCTGAGTTGAAGGCGCACCTCTTCGCGCGGATTGAACCGCCGCCGGCCGGGATGGTCGGCGTTCCAGCCGCATTCGCAGTAGATGCAGTCGAACGAACAGAGTTTCGATTCGGTGGGCAGCAGATTGACGCCCAGCGAGAGACCGAGCCGCCGCGAGTGCACCGGCCCGAAGATGATGTCGTGATAGAGCGATGTCATGCGACAAAATTAAGAATTAAAAGCGAAGAATCGCCATCGGGCGTGCATAAATGTCGCTGTTGTCGGTGAAGGGTGTTCCGGTTCGTGTCGGGAAGAGTCCCGGATCGACCGGCGCTCCGGTGGAAGGGTGGTTCGAATTTGCGCGGTTGCGGAGCGCATCCTTGCTTTCGTCGCGTCGACGCGGTAAAGTGCAAACGTTTGTGCCTGCTTGCTGACTTCGATTCGGGGTGAGCGGAATTCGAAGACCTTCCCTCGGGGATGAGCTTCGAATGGGGTCGGATTTGGAACCGCGGCAGAGGCCGCGACGGCGCCGTTCGGGAACCGGCAGCAGCGGCAATTTCGGATGGGCTTTCCCGAACCGTTGGGGTGTCGGCGGCTATAAGCCCCTCCCCTGAGGGAGGGGTTTGGGGGTGGGGTCGGATTTGCAACCGCGGCCGGAGGCTGCGACGGCGCCGTTCGGGAACCGGCAGCAGCGGCGATTCGGGATGGGCTTTCCCGAACCGTTGGGTGTCGGCGGCTATAAAGCCCCTCCCCCTGAGGGAGGGGTTTGGGGTGGGGTCGGATTTGCAACCGCGGCAGAGGCCGCGACGGCGCCGTCCGGGAACCGGCAGCAGCGGCGATTTCGGATGGCTTTCCCGAACCTTAGTAAGTATAAATGCGTATTTCGAGCCGGCGAATGCCAAAAAAAAGAAGCGTTTCGCAGCCTGCCTTTTAGGAGTTTTTCATACCTTTGTGTACCAAAAAATTGGGACTAACTAAAATTCAAACAGGATATGGTGGATATTTTTGCCCGTCTCGAAAAAAATGCGGGCGGCCCGATCGGTCAGTACATGCGGGTGGCACACGGTTATTTCGCTTTTCCGAAGCTCGAAGGAGAGCTGGGGCCGCACATGCGTTTCCGCGGGAAGATGATGCTCAATTGGAGTCTGAATAACTATCTGGGCCTCGCCAATCATCCGGAGGTACGCGAAGCCGATGCCAGGGGTGCGGCCGAGTTCGGCATGGCGGCTCCGATGGGTGCCCGCATGATGAGCGGCCAGACCAAATATCACGAGCAGCTGGAACGCGAGCTGGCCGCCTTCGTAGGCAAGGAGGACGCCTTCCTGCTCAATTTCGGCTATCAGGGCATGATCTCGATCATCGACTGTCTGCTCTCGCCGCGTGCGCTCGACGTGGTGGTTTACGATGCCGAAGCGCACGCCTGCATCATGGACGGTCTGCGTCTGTACAAGGGCAAGCGGTTCATGTACGCCCACAACGACATGGAGTCGTTGCGCCTGCAACGAAACACGCCACCGAATTGGCTGAACAGCAGGGCGGCGGCGTGCTGGTCATCACCGAGGGCGTCTTCGGCATGAAGGGCGACTGCGGCAAACTGGACGAGATCGTGGCGTTGAAGAAGGAGTTCCCGTTCCGTCTGCTGGTGGACGATGCCCACGGATTCGGCACGATGGGCCCCGGCGGCCGCGGTACGGCGGCGCACTACGGCGTGGTGGACGGCGTGGACGTGCTCTTCAACACCTTCGCCAAGTCGATGGCCGGCATCGGTGCCTTCGTCAGCGGGCCGAAATGGCTGATCTATCTGTTGCGTTACAACATGCGCTCGCAGCTCTACGCCAAGTCGCTCCCGATGCCGATGGTCATCGGCGCGTTGAAGCGTCTCGATCTGATCCGCAAGCATCCCGAATATCAGGAGAAACTGTGGGAGATCACCCGCGCGTTGCAGGGCGGTCTGAAAAAGAACGGATTCGACATCGGTCCGACCAATTCGCCCGTGACGCCCGTCTACATGAAGGGCGGCGTGACGGAGGCGACCAACCTGATCGTCGACCTGCGTGAAAACCACAATCTCTTCTGCTCGATCGTGGTCTATCCCGTGATTCCGCGCGGCGAGATCATCCTGCGCGTCATCCCGACGGCGGCCCATACGCTGGAAGACGTGAACTATACGATCGAAGCCTTCAAGTCGGTGCGCGACAAGCTCGAATCGGGCTTCTACCGCGACAAACCCATTCCCGAAGGTTTCGCTCAGGAACTTTAATCTCCGGGCCATGCGATCGCCGGCACGGATCCTGTTCGTTCTGTTCACCCTGCTCCTTACGGTGCAGGGTGAACCCGTTTTGGGCGCCCGCACGAAGGTGATCGTCCGTCCTGCCGCCGGCCGATCCGTGCCCGAAGAGGCTTACGGCATCTGCCTTCCCGTCCGGCTGTCATGCGACGGCGTGGCGGTCTGCGGCTACGATGCACAGCTTCCGACGGGCGAACGGGTGGCGGCGCTGTCGGCGGACGAACTGGCGGCACGAGGCGTTCCGAGGCTGGACGACGTCGTGCGGCAGTGGCGGGGTCGGGATCTTCGCCTCTTTTTGGAACTTTGCCCGTCCGCGGCGGAGCCGCTTTCGGAGGAGGAGCATGCCGAACGGGAGTTGATCCTGCGGCGTGCCGATGCTGCGACGTGCGGGGCATTCGCTGCGGCCGATGCATCGTGCGGTTGCTGCGCACTGGCCGAAATCGCATTGCGGACGGCCTATGGAGCCGGGTTCCGGCAGGGGGATGTCTGGCTGATCGCGGACGATGCGGAGGTGTTCGCGCGTTACGGCGGCAGATCGTCCAAAGTCCCCCTCTGCGGCTTGTCGCCGGAAGGGACGGGCAGGGGCGGTGTGCGGGGGCTGTTTCTGCACCGGATGCGCGTCGGATCGAAATCCGACGTGAAACGATTGCGCAAAGGCGGCCGGCGGATCGTGGTTTGGGATGTCAATTCGGCCGGGGATGCCGCCGCGATGCGGGCCTATGGCGTCGATTTCATCGTGACCGACGATCCGGAATCGATTGGCGGTCGATGACTTTCTGTCCGACCGCGCCTCCGTTCCGGCCGTCCTTTTGCCGTGTCGAAGTCTTTGCTGTTTGCGGATCGGACGGGAAACGCAGGAAGGAAAGGTTTGTTCGGGACAGTCGCCGGTTACACGGTTTCTACTGGGGAATAAAAAAAGCTGCAACGCATTGTGTTGCAGCTTTTTTTCGTATTTCGGCGGAATCAGCGGATGTCGTGTTTTTTGAGTATCTTGACGATCTGCGGCCGGATCACTTCCAGAATACGGCCGTGACCCAGATCGGAGGGATGTACGCCGTCGACGGTCGCATCGTGGTCGTCGCCCAGCGGCATCCCCGGATTGAGGAAATAGATGTTCTTGTCCTGTTTGAGCAGGCGTTGCATCCCCGCTTCGGACGCAGCGCGTTTGTCGTCCTCGAACTTGCGGATCTTGTCGTTGAAATTGCGGCTTTCGCGCACCTCGGTTTGCAGGAAGATCAGCGGCGTCGTGGGATGTGCGGCGCGGATCGTCGCTACGAAGGGTTCGAGACGCTCCTCGATCTGCTGTGCCGAAGGGTTGGAGAAGCTGTCGAAGAGGAAGGCGTCGGCCTCGCACGCTGCGGCTACATGGGCGAAGAACTGTTCCATCTTGCACTGGCCGCTGGCGCCCAGATTGACGAACTCGAAGCCCGTCGCACGTTCGAGTTGTGCAGGATAGGCCATGCCCGGACGGCTGAGTCCCGTACCGTGGGTGATGCTCGAACCGATCACCACGATCCGGTGGCGGAAGGGATTGGGTGCGGCTTCGATGCGGGCGCCGGCGTCGACGCCGATTTCGAGCGTTTTTTCACCTCGTCGAACAGCGGCAGGTAGAGCAGGCACTCCCTTCTCGGTGCCGTCCATGTGCTCGACGAGGGTGGCCTTGTGGTCGGCTCCCAGACCGGGACGGGCGATGCCGGCGAAGACCCACTCGCCGTCGCGCTTGATGTAGAGGTCCATTCCCTTCTGCGAGAGCCCCGTCATGTGGGTACTGGGTTTGCGGTCGGTCGTCGTCCAGCGGGCGGAGATCGTGCGGCTGTCGGTGCGGAAGACCACGGCCACGCCGGTCGAATAGGTGTAATAGAGCCGCACGGTCTTCGACAGATCGGGATAGTCGGCCACCTCGACGCGGTGGAAGGGTTGCTTCGTCGCGTGAGGCTTGTTCACGAGCGTGAGCGTCGCGGCGTCGACGTAGTTCGGTTCGGGTTTTTCGGCAGCCGATGCCGGGCCGATGCAGAGCACGCAGAGCAGCGCGCCGAGCGAGAACAGGAAGTTTTTCATATCCGGAAGATTGGTTAGTTTTTTCGTCGATACAAAGATAGGAAAAGCCGAGAGCAGAACCAAATTTTATTTGGTTTTGCCGGGGCGGAGGATCTAAGGCGAAGCCGACGGCGGGATTTCGCGGCGAATTGCGGACGCCGGCGCCGAATTTTTTTCCTCCCTCTTTGTCCGCTGGCGGAAAAAAGCTATCTTTGTTCGGTTTATGAAACTTTTCGTCAAGCCGAGCACAGAGCCGAACTTGTTCGGGCTGTGCCGGGGCGAGAAAACGAAGAAGGAAATTCGATGCTTGCTGACCTGCTGATTTAAACGAAGAAAAATTCAACGAATATGAAACGACTTTTTGTGCTTGTGTGTGCATTGGGACTCTGGGCGGCGGCCTGGGCAGCTCCCGAAGTGAATATCGTACCCAAACCGCTGAACGTCGAGACGGGCGACGGCTCCTTCACGGTCGATGCCGCGACCGTCGTCACGGTGGGCAGGGACGCCTCGTTGCGCTCCGTGGGGGAACTTTTCGCCGCGATGATCGAGCCGGTCACGGGGCGTGCCGTCAAGGTGAAGACCGCGGCCGACGGCGCGAAGATCGCCCTGGCGGTCGATCCCGAGCTCGGCGAGGAGGAATACGTGCTGCGGGTGACGCCTGCGGGCGCCGACGTGCGCGGCGGTTCGCCGAAAGGGGTGCTCTACGGTTTGCAGAGCCTGCGCCAGCTGGTGATCGAAGGCGAGGGGACGGTTCCGGCCGTGACGGTGAAGGACAAACCCTATTTCGGCTATCGCGGCGCGATGCTCGACGTCTGCCGGCATTTCATGCCCGTGGAGGATGTGAAGGCCTTCATCGACATTCTGGCCATGCATAAACTCAACCGGTTCCATTTCCATCTGACCGACGACCAGGGCTGGCGTATCGAGATCAAGAAATATCCCGACCTGGCACGCAAGGGCTCCGTCCGCAAGGAGACGCTCGTGGGCAATCTGCGTACTTCGACCGAATACGACGGGATTCCCTACGGCGGGTATTATACGCAGAAACAGATTCGCGAGATCGTGCGCTACGCTGCCGAACGCCATATCGAGGTGATTCCCGAAATCGAAATGCCCGGCCACGGGCTGGGGCGCGACCGCCTACCCGTGGCTCGGCTGCCGCGGCGAGAATTACGAGGTCTGGACACGCTGGGGCATCAGCAAGGATGTTTTCTGCGCCGGCAAGGACTCGACCTTCGAATTCTTGCAGGACGTGCTCGCGGAGGTGATCGAGTTGTTCCCCTCGAAATACATCCATATCGGCGGCGACGAGTGCCCCAAGGCCCGCTGGAAGGGAGTGCCCGCTCTGCCAGCGGCGGATGAAGGAGAACGGCCTGAAAAACGAGGAGGAGTTGCAGAGTTATTTCATGCAGCGGATCGAGAAGTGGCTGAACGACCACGGCCGCAACATCATCGGCTGGGACGAGATCTTGCAGGGCGGAATCTCGAAAACGGCCACCGTGATGTCGTGGCGCGGTTCGAAGGGCGGAATCGCCGCAGCCAAGGCGGGCAACACGGTCATCATGGCGCCCAACACCCACTGCTGGCATCTGGACTATCGTCAGACGCAGCAGCAGGAGTTCGAGCCGCTGGGACAGGTGAAGTACCTGCCCATGCGGCAGGTCTATGCGCTCGATCCCTACGAACAACTGACTCCCGACGAATGTAAGTACATCCTCGGCGTGCAGGGTAACCTCTGGACAGAGTACATTCCCGATTTCCGGCAGGTGAAACACATGCTGCTGCCTCGTCTGGCGGCGATCGCCGAGACGGGCTGGGCCTACGACCGCAAGGATTTCGAGGATTTCAGCCGACGCATGCGGCAATTCCGCAAGGTCTACGATTGTGCGGGCTACAACTACGCGACCTATTTCTTCGACGGAAAGGACGAATAATTCCGTTTCTCCCGCAGACGGGATGCACGGCGGTGTGCGCCCTGTCTGCGGGAGTCTCGCCGCCGGACGATCCGGGCGATTACCGAATATCGAATTGCCATGAAATATCTGTTTTGTGTCCTGCTGGCTTTGTCGCTGGCTGCGTGCGGGAAGGAGACCGAAGATCCGGGGTTGTCGCGCGAAGAGTTTCTGGATCTCTTCCCGCTGCATGAGCATGGCGAGGTGTATGTCGAACCCTTCTACGTGCGTTTTTACTATCCCGGAGGGAATTGTCTGCTCTTTCCGACCGACATTCTCGGCGAGAGTCCGGCGGCGCCGGTACAATATATGTTTCTGCATCTGGACGGCAGCGACGTTCCGCCCGCGGAACTGATCGACCGGGCCTACGGCGTCGACTGTGCTGCCGCGACGACCGCATTGAGTTTTTTACCCGATGCCGCCGGCGGGAATTACCTGGTAGCCGATTTCCGCTATCGCTATGCGGCCGAGCAGGGTACGCAGATCGGGGGAGCGCGTCGGCGAGTGGCGCATCGTGTGGGGCGTGCAGCGGCAGTATAGGTACAATGGAAAATTGTATCCGCGTGTCGAATTTCAGTAATTGCCGTACGGCTTGTGCATTGGAACGGTTTTGGACGAATGCGGAGTCGGGCGGCCTGCGATTTTTTTTGCGGAAATATTTTGCAGAATAAAAATTTCGGTTTATCTTTGCACTCGCAAAAAGCCCCGAACGGGGTAGCAGATAACATTTTGCGGAAATAGCTCAGTTGGTAGAGCGCAACCTTGCCAAGGTTGAGGTCGCGGGTCCGAGTCCCGTTTTCCGCTCTAGAAACAGGCGATTAAATCCTTGCAATAAGCTAATCAGCGAGTTGTGAGGATTTTTCGTTTGTGGCGGTTAACAATCTGTTAACCGATCTTCTGCACAGCTTTGCTGCAAATCTTCATCTTAATAAAGAACTCGTTAGCGCAAATATACGGTAAAAAATTAAAATCAACATAGATTTCGATTTTACACGCTACCCGCTCTGCCTGCATTTTTTGCTGTAATGCTCATTTTACATTTCTCTTGACGAATCGGGGCGCTTATATTAACAGTTATTAAATATAAAAAGTGCAGCTCATACTAAAAAATGAGCTGCACTTTTGAGGATGAAAGGGGTGTCAGAAATCGGTCCTGACCACCCGGAAACCGACATTGGCGTAGCCCTGTGTCCCGGTCCTCATATCATCCGATTTCTCCGAACGGCTGGGTAAGGGTATAACCGTCCTTCTGTACATAGATGGCCGCCTGCTCCTGGGCGACGGGAATTTTTGCCATGCATGCTTTTTATGGGCAAAAAAGAATAATAGAGGGTTGTTTCTTTTTTAATATTTATGACATCGGCCGGATATGAAAAATGAAAATCCGGTTTATGTAATGCAGACAGCAATTGGAACAAGATACAAAAAACTGTATTTTTGTTCCAGAAGAATATGAAATTAAAATGCAATCAATACCTAACGCCTGTTGCGTTATACGGATTCGGCCGTAACGGAGATCCCCGACCGGCTTTGTTTCGAGGACGTCTCCTGTTTCATCCGTTATTTTCGCAGGCCGGTCGGTTGTACGCCGCTGCGATTCAGGGAGCGGGCGGGATAAGTCCCGAAAAGCGTTTCGTTTCGCCCGATTTGTGACAATGCATGTTATTTGCCGTTCCGTACTTTTGTATGTTTGATACGAGACTTTATGGAGATGAAGAAAACACCGAACGAAATAAGAATCCGCGGTGCGCGCGTCCACAACCTCAAAAACGTGGATGTAAATATTCCGCTCCACGGCATCGTCGGCATCGCCGGCGTGTCGGGATCGGGCAAATCGTCGCTGGCGCTCGGGGTGCTCTACGCCGAAGGGTCGCGGCGCTATCTGGAGGCGTTGTCCACCTATACGCGCCGGCGCATGACGCAGGCTCCCAAGGCGCAGGTCGATGAAATAGCATATGTTCCCGCCGCCATCGCACTCCACCAGCGGCCAGGCGTGCCGGGTATCCGCAGCACCTTCGGCACCGGCACCGAGCTGCTCAACAGCCTGCGGCTTATGTTCTCGCGCCTGGCTTCGCACCGCTGTCCGAACTGCGGGCATTACCATGCGCCGACGCTGGCCGTCGCGGCCGAGAAGGAGCTCGTCTGCGCGAACTGCGGCCATCGGTTCTATGCGCCCGGGGCCGAGGAGCTCGCGTTCAACAGCGGCGGACATGTCGCCGGTGCGGCGGTACGGGTACGGTCATGACCGTAGACCGTGCGACGCTCGTGCCCGACGAATCGAAGACGATCGACGAAGGGGCCGTGGCTCCGTGGAACAGCCTGATGTGGTCGCTCATGACCGACGTGTGTGCCGGGCGATGGGCGTGCGTACCGACGTGCCGTTCAGCGAGCTGACGCCTGCCGAGCGCGCCATCGTCTTCGACGGACCGGCCGAAAAGAGACATATCCTCTACAAAGCCAAAAATTCCAATCAGGCGGGAGAGCTCGATTTCACCTACTACAACGCCGTCTATACGGTCGAGAATGCGCTCGCCAAAGTGACCGACGAGAAGGGCATGAAGCGCGTGGAGAAGTTCCTGCGTCAGGACGTCTGTCCGGCTTGCGGCGGCACGCGACTCTCCGACGAGGCCCGGGCGCCGCGGCTTCGCGGCATCGGGCTGGACGAGGCGTGCCGCATGACGCTCGCGGAGTGCGTCGGGTGGGTGTGCGGCGTCCCCGCTTCGCTGCCGGAGGAGATGCGCCCCATGGGCGAGAGCATCTGCGAGTCGTTCCTCGCCGCTTCGCGCCGTCTGCTGGACTTGGGGTTGGGATACCTCGCGCTCGATCGGGCGGCTTCACGACCCTATCCACCGGCGAGCGGCAGCGTATGCAGCTGGCCCGCGCAGTGCGCAACCGTACTACGGGCGTGATGTATGTGCTCGACGAACCCTCCATCGGCCTTCATCCGGCCAACATCGCAGGTCTCACGGGTGTTATGGACGACCTGGTCGCCGACGGAAACACCGTCGTGCTGGTCGACCACGACACGCAGATACTGAGCCATGCCGACCATATCGTCGAGATGGGCCCCGGAGCGGGGGCCGACGGCGGAAGGGTCATGCGCAGGGGACGGTCGGGGGAGATCGAACGCAGTCCGGCGTCGCGCATCGGCCCGTTTCTGGCAGGCAAGGTCGAATCCCGCGTGCTGCCCGTCGTGCCGGAAGGCGAACTCTTCGCACAAGGGGCGATCCGCCTCTCCACCTCCGAGATTCACACCGTAAAACCGCTCGAAGTCGTCATTCCCAAAGGCCGCCTCACGGTGGTGACGGGCGTATCGGGGTCTGGCAAAACCACGCTGATTCTCGAAAGCCTCGTTCCGGCGCTCGAAGCGGCGATAGCGGGCACACCGCTGCCACCCCATGTGAAAAATATCGATGCGTCGGGTATCGAACACGTCAAGCTCATCGATTCGACACCCATCGGTGCCAACGTGCGCTCTACGGTGGCTACTTACGCCGATATTCACGACGAGCTGCGCAAGATCTTCGCCCGCACGCCCGATGCCAGGGGCCGCCGGTTACAAGGCGGGCGACTTCTCCTACAACACCGGACGGCTGCGTTGCCCCGTGTGCGACGGCACCGGCACGGTCAGCCTCGACGTGCAGTTCCTGCCCGACGTCGATATTCCGTGTCCCGAATGCCGCGGCTCGCGCTATGCGAAACCTGCGGGACGAATCGCCTGTACGGTCGGGAACGGCCGTTCGTTCACGCTGCCGCAGGTCATGGAGGCCGACGTGGCCCATGCAGCGGAGCTGTGCGCCGGATTCAAGAGCGTCGCACCGCGGCTTGCGACGCTGAGCGACCTCGGGTTGGGCTACCTCACCCTCGGCGAAGCCACGCCCAGTCTCTCGGGCGGCGAGGCGCAGCGGCTGAAACTCGCCTCGGAGATGGGACGCCGGCAAAGCGACTCGCTCTTCGTTTTCGACGAGCCCACCATCGGGCTCCACCCGCTCGACGTCAGGACATTGCTCGAAGTCTTCCGGCATCTGCTTTCGGCAGGGGCTACCCTGGTCGTCATCGAACACGATCTGGACATGATATGCAACGCCGACTACATCGTCGACCTCGGCCCGGGCGGAGGAGCCGACGGCGGACGTATCGTCGCGACGGGCACTCCCGAAGCGGTAGCCGCCAATAAGGGGAAAGCATAACAGGACAATATCTGTATTGAAACTTAAAACAGGGTACCCATTCCAACCTTATTCATATGCACTGAACAGTTCTTCCGTATCGAGATAGATCGTCGGTTGGTCGTCCGACTGCCTATCGTATTTAGATCTGTCGATTCGGTAATGTCTTTCAGTCCGAAATGATATAATTTGGTTCAGACTCCTTATCGTTTTCTTCGGAAAGCATGAAACGGGAAAAATATGTGTCCGGCATCCTGCCTGAAATCCGTCAAAAGGAATTTCGTAAATCCTTCGATAATATCTTGGTCATGTATACGTTGAGAAGTCGAGCTTCTGGAATATGCTATCAAAGCATCAAATACGGGCCTGTCCTTCGTATCCTGCACCGACAGCCGTCTGTCGAAATCCTTCAATGCTTCGGCCGAGGGTTCTGTATGGTATTTACCATTGGTACTCGTAATAGACTTTTTCAGGCGATTTCGTATGACCGTTTTCAGAACACTTTCATATGCGTCGATTTCGAAACATTCCCTTAAACGATCACGAAACGCGTCGTTGTGTCGAACGACCACATGTTTTGGGTCGATAGTCGCCGTTACCGGCACATACGAAGCGTCCGCGGAGGAATATCCGGAGACATTTCGCTAAGAAATCGCAAAAAAAGGCGGTCGGCCCGTAAGGGTCGGCCGCCTTTTTCGTGTCTTCGGATAAAACCCGAATACCGTCATGGACAAACATAACAGGGATCTCCTGATCCGTGCGCTGAAAGGCACGCTGGACGCCGCATCGCGCCGCGAATTCGACTTGTGGGTCTCGGATGCGGACAACCTCCGCATCTACGAAAACGCCCTCCGCATATGGGACGACGCACAGCGCTGCGCCGCAGCTTACCCCCGACCGCGATCGGCTCTGGGAACAGTTGCAGTCACGTATCGGAGTTTCCGGATCGCCGCAGCCTACGGAACGGCCCGCGCCGAAACGCCGTTGGGTGCCGATACTTCGCACGGCGGCTGCCGTCGCCGCGGGCGTCGTCGTCACGCTCTTCGCAGTCCGTCCCGACGCCGCCCTCACACCGAGTCCGGCCCGACAGGAGTTCTGCGCCTTCGGCGGTAAATCGCTGGCACACCTGGCCGACGGTTCGACCGTATGGCTCCAAAGCGGCTCGACGCTTGCCTGCGACGGCTCCTTCGGCGCCGAAAGCCGCAACGTAAAGCTTCGCGGAGAGGGATTTTTCGACATTGCCAAAGATCCCGAACGCCCCTTCACGGTCGAAGTGGAAGGGTTGCGCATACGGGTTCACGGCACCAAATTCAACGTGAACACCTCGCTCGAAGACCGGACCGTCGCCGTATCGCTCGTAGAGGGTTCGGTGGCCCTCGACTCCGGCGAAGGCGAACAGCGCCAGCTGCACCCCGGTGAAATCGCCCGCTACAACACCGCCACACAAAAGCTGGACATCCGTCGCGGCAACGTGGAGCTGGAATCCTGCTGGGCCGCGGGCAAACTGGTCTTCGAGCGGCAGTCGCTGGGCGAAATCTGCCGCTACCTGTCTCGCTGGTACGACATCCGGATCGACATCTCTCCGGCACTCGCCCGCAACTACGCCTACACGTTCACCATTACCGACGAACCGCTCGAAGCGATTCTGCGCATCATGAGCCGCATCAATCCGATCGTCTACACCTTCTCAGACAACCGCTCGGTGTCCATCTCCGAGGTAGAATAAAACCGTAAACCGACCAAACTCCAACCAAACCCCGAATGCCTATGACCGAACAGAGCTGAATCGCACACAATTTTCTCCAGCGGCAGCACCCGCCGCTGCAAACACTCGCTAACCTTAAAACTTCCAACCATGAAACATTTTTTTGACTCTTTCGCAATTCTATTGCTGCTCGTCTGCAAATGGACAACGGTTGCACATGGCCAGACGCAGGAACCGGCGATCAACATAGAGTTCACCGACATACCCCTTTCGGAAGCCATATCGCGCATCGAGAAGAGCAGTAAATACACGTTTTTCTACGACGCCAAACAGACCGATCTGACCCTGCGCGTCAGCCTTCACGCCAAACAGCTGCCGATCTCCGCCGCCCTGCGCCAGATGCTCGCCCCGACGGGTCTCGACTTCACGATATCCGAACGTCAGATCGCCCTGATTCCCGCGGCACGCAAGACCCGGCCGGATCGCGCACGATCACCGGTACGGTCAACGACTCCCACGAACTGCCGTTGGCCGGCGTCGCCGTCACGCTGGAGGGCGACAATACCCGCGGCACCGTTTCCGGGAACAACGGCAGTTTCACCATCACCGTTCCCGACGCCGATGCGGTGCCAGCTTCACCTACTTGGGCTACATCTCCAAGATAGTCTCGGTGCCCGTCTCGCAGAACAGTCTCGAGGTATTCCTCGCAGAAGACGCCGTGAGGATGGAGGACGTCGTAGTAGTAGGTTACGGCACCCAGAAGAAG
>VOFK01003095.1_pt1 | contig 31830 bp, 43 predicted proteins | sample 5384121 | NCBI WGS metagenome assembly VOFK01 (sample SAMN12384730, study PRJNA508395) | human gut metagenome | isolation source: healthy gut J | host: Homo sapiens | reverse complement strand
TCAGTAGCGCTGAGTTTCGGTTACGTATTTGGCACCAATGGCCCAAACCGGTTTCGGCGCTTGCCAAGATAATCTTACTAAAGTCTTCTGCTGACAAAGAGAATACGGATGCCAACTGAGCAGCAACCACTTCGTTTTGTTTGTTAGCTTCGCGTTCTTCCAAAAACTTCACCGATACAGAAGATAGGTTTCAGGTTATTAGCCAAAGCCAATTTTACCTTTTCTTCCAAGATTTCTACTGTTTCGTGATAGTAAGCACGACGTTCAGAGTGACCCAAGATTACGTATTCTGCACCTGTAGAAGCTACCATCTCTGCAGAAACTTCACCTGTATATGCACCTGACACTTTATCAGCACAGTTTTCTGCACCAACACCAATCACCGCTTTGTCAACGATAGGAGTAACAGAAGCCAAGTGAATAAAAGGAGTACAGATTACTACATCACAATTAGGTTTGTCAGCAGCCAATGCTTCGTTCAATTCTTTTGCAAGAGCAATACCTTCTTGAAGGTTCTTGTTCATTTTCCAGTTTCCTGCAACAATGTTCTTTCTCATTTTGTTTTTTTGTTAAAGGGTTAATGAAATTATTTTGTTTGATTCTCATTCAATTTTATTCTCTTTCTCTTATGATATTGCTCCCAAACAGCATCTACCATACTGAAGAACAGCAATGGGAATATAAACCAGGCAAATACCAGAATTACTTTGTGGCTGAATGTCTTGGTATTTATCTGTGCCAACGGAAGCTTTTCCAAACGGCCTGTCAGCATATATTCGTCAGGGGAGACTGTTCACACTCCATTTATTAATTACCACACCATTCTTTAATAACATTAATCCGGGATTAGACCGAATCATGGTTTTCAGGGTAATATTATCCATCAAACAGAACGGATATTCAGCTCCGGTACGTTCTTGCCAATCTTCAATATCTTCATCGGTAGACGAAGTAAGGCAGTAAAACTTATAATCATTTTCCACACTGTAATCATAAAGCTCATTTATCAAGTCGATCGTACTGTCATCAGCCTGATTCAGCTGATGAGCCACCAACAAGAAAGTATAATCCTCATCATTCAACACTTCTTCAGTGATATCCTCACCGTCTTCTTGGCGAATAATGGAAAAATCATGAATAGGCGGTTCATATCCCTGCTTAACAACCGTTTTAGAATCCACGAAGGTCCATGTGCTGTCAGGATAGTTTTCAAGTGAAAACTCTTTCTCCACACCATCCTTCTTCAAGATAAAGCGAGTTTCATAAACAGTGGGCTGAGCACCTTCCGGAATTTCCATTCCTTTACGAATATCAGCGCCGATATGGTAAGGTCTGAAATCGAAAACCGGCAATTCACGATAACAATATAAAGTCATTCCTAATATATAAAGGAATGTATAAAGCGCAACGAGCCAATCAAAACGTTTAGTAATCAACGGAGTAATACAATTCCGCCATTTGAATACAGACACCGCAGCCAGTAATAAGAAACAGTTCTTCCAAAAAGTCTGCCAGTTGGTCAACACCACCGCATCTCCGAAACAGCCGCAATCAGATATCGGGTTATCGATTGCCAACCACAAAGTAAGCGGAGTCATTACTCCCATAATAAGCAGCATGAACAAAGGTGTCGTCCGCCTGCGAATGCCAAATAACAGGTATACGCCCAAACAGAACTCAATCATTGCCTGCAATACCGATGCCAAGAACGGAAAAAATGCCGGAACCAACGAAGTCCAACCGAAAGCCTCCAGATAATCCTGAATTTTATATTGAGTACCTAGAGGATCTACCGCCTTGACAAAGCCGGAAAATATAAATACAATTGCCAAAAGAAACGGCATGCATTCGTCCAAAGTCCAATAATGCTATGTAAACGCTTACTCTCCAAATTCCAATTTTATCAATCCAAATACCGAATAATTAATCATATCCATATAATTGGCATCAATTCCCTCGGATACCAAGGTAGCCCCATCATGACCCTCGATTTGCTTGGTGCGGTAAATCTTCATCAAAATCAAATCGGTATAAGAACTTATACGCATGCTACGCCATGCTTCATCATAGTCATGGTTCTTGGCAAGCATTAACTCCAATGCCTGTTTTGCATACTGATCGTATAATTCCAACGCACGCGCCTCTGTCATGTCATCCGTCTCGGCATACCCCAATTCCAGCTGGATTAAACCGATAATTCCATAATTAACGATAGCCATAAACTCCGAATGGATACCTTCGTCCACCATTGTTACCCCTTTGGTTTCAATGCTTCGAATGCGGTTGGCTTTAATAAAAATCTGGTCGGTAACAGATGAAGGGCGCATGATACGCCATGCAGCACCGTAATCATGCAGTTTCTTCGCAAACAAATCACGGCAAATAGCTATCACATGTTCAAATTGTTGTTTAGTATCTTTCATCATTCTCTATGAATAGGCGACAAAGTTACACATTTTTCTGCTTAAGCGTAAACAAAAAGGCGGAAAAGAATACTCCTTTCCGCCCTATTTTATATTTCTTAATTAACTATTACTTAAGAACATCTTAACACTTGTCCCGGACGAAGTATCGTTCTACGGGTAATATGGTTCAATTTACACAGCGCATCAATAGAAGTACCTGTTTTTTGCGCAATCCGGCTTAACGTATCACCACTGCGCACTTTATGATAACGGATAGTTCCATCCGAAGAAGCCATCAGGCTGACATTCTTACTGCTGGTGTTATTGCGTCTATATCTGTTATTGCCTTTTCTAAACAAATAAGAATCGGCTACAATATCCTGCTTTTCAAAATCAAATAAAAGTGCCGGGTTAATGGCTTGCCCCAAGAAACGGGTTTCGAAGTGAAGGTGAGACCCCGTAGAACGCCCCGTGTTACCGCCCAATCCGATGGGCTCGCCTGCTTCCACATATTGGTCTTCATTTACAATCTGCTTGGACAAGTGTCCATAGACAGTTTCCAAACCATTCTCATGACGGATTACCACGTATTTTCCATAACCGCGACGTTCGTATTTCACCATACGCACTTTTCCACTGAAAGCAGCACGAATCGTATCACCAATGTAGACTTTAATATCCAATCCATTGTGCATACGGCGACGGCGAGGTCCGAATTTTTGAAGTAATCTTTGTATGTTCAGTCGGCATGTGGAAACCGGTCATATCAATACGGAAAGTATCAGGGATAGTAACGGTATTACCGTAAGCGTGTACACGCTCGTTGCTCCAGTTAGGATAAAGGGTATATGCAGGATAAGCAGCTTTCTCCGCTTTAATCTGACGAATTAATGCAACTGAATCTACTGCCTTCAACTTTCTGTCGATTGGCGCCTGGCGTGCCAACAAGTCCTGTCCTGACACATTCAGGCTGACTAAGGCAAAAGCTGCCGCTGCGACTACTTTAATACATTTCAAAATCATCCGTTTCTTTTGTTTTTCTTTTAATATTCGTCATTAGCATAAAGAAAGCCAAACACAGCTTGCTCGTACTCGAATATCTCTTCTGGTTTAAAAAATCTTTTTAGTTCTACTTCGGCAGCTTCAGGTGAATCGGATGCATGAACTATGTTTTCCTGAAAACTCATACTGTAATCTCCACGAATAGTTCCGGGTGCAGCCAAACGACCGTTAGTAGGACCGGTTAATGTTCTCACCACCTGAATAGCATCTACACCTTCAAAGCAACAAACAATAGCAGGACAAGCCATCATTGAATCCTTTACACGCTGAAAGAACGGCTTTGAGCTTAAATGAGCGTAATGTTCGCTAAGCACCTCATCTGTCAATTGAACCATTTTCATTCCGGCCAAACGTAATCCTTTGCGTTCAAATCTACTTGTTATCTCACCGACCAGTGCCCTCTGAAGAGTACACGGTTTCAAAATGACTAACGTTTTTTTTCCATCATAACATTGGTTCTTTTAAGGTTATCAAGATACTTCTATTCAAAAATTCCCCCAAAGATAGAATTTTTCTTCGAAATGGCAGCTCTATCTTTAACTCTTTTTTTATGTAGAATATACACAATAGCGTGATAAAACGAACGAAAACCATTGTGGGCAGGGAAGATAGATACCTTTATGTTTTGCAACATATATCCTCTGTTTTAACAGTAATACAGAGTAAGCTAAGATATTGCTGCCCAATTTATATTTGTTTTACGCAAAGCCTGAAGCTGCTGCCACAACACGGCATTCTCGGGACGAATACATGTAGGGTCTTCATCCACAACCCTACTTGCTACTTCACGTACATACTGAAGCAGCTGTCCGTCACGGGCGATATCTGCTATCTTCAAATCAAAAGCCACACCACTTTGCTGAGTTCCCTCCAAATCACCTGGACCACGAAGTTTCAAGTCTGCCTCGGCTATTTCAAAACCATCATTTGTCTGCACCATAATTTCCAAACGCTTTCGGGTTTCCTCCGTGAGTTTATAAGTGGTCACTAAAATACAATAAGACTGGTCGGCGCCATGCGGCCGACACGCCCTCGAAAGCTGGTGCAACTGAGAGAGTCCGAAACGTTCTGCATTTTCTATAACCATCACCGAAGCATTAGGAACATTTACACCAACCTCAATCACAGTAGTAGCCACCATTATTTGCGTTTCACCGGAAACAAACCGTTGCATCTCCGCATCTTTCTCGGCGGGTTTCATTTTTCCATGTATCTTGCTCACCCGGCAATCGGGAAACTCTGCACATATATGTTCATAACCCTCTTCCAAGTTTTTAATATCCATCTTTTCACTTTCCTTTATCAAAGGATAAACGATGTATATCTGACGTCCTTCTTCTATCTGTTTACGGATAGAAGCATAAAGACCGGCACGACGATTGTCAAACTGATGAACAGTTTGAATAGGCTTACGTCCGGGGGGCAGTTCATCAATCACTGATACATCCAAGTCACCATAAAGTGTCATGGCCAATGTTCGTGGAATAGGAGTAGCCGTCATTACAAGCACATGAGGCGGACAAGTGTTTTTCATCCACAATTTGGCACGCTGAGCTACTCCAAAACGATGTTGCTCATCAATCACCACCATTCCCAAAGAAGAAAAGCCCACCGTATCTTCGAGTACGGCATGTGTTCCAATCAATATCTGAATATCTCCGGTAAGCAAATCCTTCAAAATCTTTTCTCGCTTCTTTCCTTTCACAGAACCCATCAACAACTCCACCCGAACATTCATGCCGAATAGAAATTTCCGAATCGTCTCATAATGCTGCGCCGCAAGTATTTCGGTAGGAGCCATCATGCAAGCCTGAAAGCCATTATCCAATGCTATCAGCATCGACATTAAAGCAACCAATGTTTTTCCGCTTCCCACATCTCCTTGCAACAGGCGGTTCATTTGTCGCCCGCTCCCCATATCTTTTCTTATTTCCTTTATTACCCGTTTCTGCGCTCCGGTCAATTCAAAAGGAAGGTTTTGGGAATAGAAGGTATTGAATATCTCCCCTACCTTATCAAAATACAGACCGCGATATTTACGTTGTCTGTCTTTGCTATAACGCAGAATGTTGAGCTGCACATAAAACAGTTCTTCAAACTTCAGGCGATATTGTGCCTTACGAAGTAATTCAGGGTTCTGAGGAAAATGAATATTACGGATGGCGTCATCCAACGACATCAAGTGATGTTCTTCTATAATTTGCGGACTTAACGTCTCCGCAAGAGGTTCTGCAATAAAGACAAGTGCATTCTTCATCAGCTTCTCCAATCCATGCGAATTGAGGAAACCGCGTTTCATCCTCTCCGTCGTATTATAATAGGGTTGCAGCCCCATTGCAGAAAGGGTAAAAAGTTCGCCCGAGGGATCCATGTCGGGATGCGCCACATTGATACGGCCGTTGAATACGGTCGGTTTGCCGAAAGACTATGTATTCTGTCGGGTCTTATAATGTTCCAACAGATACTTGATTCCTTGAAACCAAACAAGATCAATAACTCCCGTTCCATCCGAGCAAATGACCGACAAGCCTGCGTTGTCTTCCTTCGCCAAAAGTCTCAAAACTGAGGATTTCACCTTTCAACTGAATGTAAGGCATATTACCGTCTATTTCATGAATATAGTAAAGACGGCTCCGGTCTACATATTTATAAGGGAAATAGTACAACAAATCACGCAAGGAAAAAATATTCAGCTCCTTGTTCAAGACTGTTGCACGTTGGGGCCCCACCCCTTGCAAATATTTTATGTCACGCGTAGTGATATCGAACATTTCAAATTAAGACTTCCGCTATTTTCAAATCGAATGGAGTTGTTAATTTAATGTTTTCCCTGTTTCCTTCTACCAACCATACCTCCTTACCCATTGCTTCCACTACGGAAGCATCATCGGTAAAAGCATCCGTATATTCTTGCCGATAAGCATCTTTCAGCAATTGTACATCAAATACCTGTGGAGTCTGAACCAGTTTATAGTTATTGCGTGGAACCGTTTCACTTCCCACCCCTGTCAGATGCCGCACTGTCTCTACCACATCTATCACAGGAATAACGGCGTGCCGCTGCCGGGCCGTATTATAGCATCCGGCAATTACCTGTCGGGACACAAAAGGGCGGACACCATCATGAACACCTACCAGCCCCTCCCCCGACAAGTGCCAAACCATTCTTTACAGAGTGAAAACGAGTTTCGCCCCCATCGGCAATATCATGAGACAATACAAAATGATATGTCTCACACAGATGCTTCCAATAAGCCTGTTGAGCCAATGGAAGCACCAATATTATATGTATAGAAGGATCGTAGGAATAAAAGGCCTCAATAGTACGCATCAGCACAGGTTTGCCGCCTATCGGCAGAAACTGTTTCGGAATATCTCCACCCATACGCAAACCTTTACCACCGGCTACTATGATAACATGTTTCTTCATTCAGCAATCATCATCGCTTGTTTCAGTTCCTTCACCTTATCTGCACCGACATATTTTTTGCGATTGCAAATGAAAAGTCCATTGCAGCACCGGTCCCTTTCCTGTAATAAAATTGCCGTCATTCTGTACCAAAAGCGGCTGTATAGTCAGCACCATCCAGATATTTATCAAAGCCCGGATAGCAAGTTGCCTTCTTTCCTTTCAACAAACCACGTTTGCCATATACCAACGGAAGCCGCACAAATAGCAGACAACGGTTTACCGGCTTCTGCAAAGGCCATAATCAAATCACTCAATCGCTTTGTGCATCCAGATTTGTCGCTCCGGGCAGACCACCCGGCAACACAATCATTTCCGTATCCGCTTCTTTCACTTCTTCAAACACCATATCGGCTATAACCGGAACTCCGTGTGCACCATTTACGGTCAGCACACCGGTTACAGAGACTGTCTTCACAGGCAAACCTGCACGTCTCAACACATCCACCGGGGTCAGCGCTTCCACTTCCTCGAAGCCTTCTGCCAAAAATACATAAATTGTTTTCATAAGCTACTTCAGTTTAAAGTAATATGTAATAGTACCCGTCTGGTTATTTACCCCGTCCACTTGGTTAAAGCGGGCTTTACGCGCCGCCTCTTCCGCAGCCTTCCGCAACGCAGCATTTACCGTATTGGTACGTTTGTTGATACTTGTACTTATCACCTGCCCTGCCGGATTTACAGTGATGGTTACCACCACACGGCCCTCATCCTGAACATTATAAACAGGCATCGGCAGACCGCCGCTGCCCAAAGAACGTCCATTAAGGTCAAATGTTCCATAACCACCTGTACCTGTCGATTTTCCTTCCGCCGCATTACCTGTCGGGCTACCTTCAAGACCACTCCCTGCCGTACCGGTCCCTTTGTTCCCCATCTGAGTACCCTTGCCAAAAGCACCGGCAATCTTCTTTGCCGCTGCCTCTGCCGCCGCTTTTTCTGCCGCCGCCTTCTTTTCCGCAGCAGCTTTCTCAGCCTCGGCACGTTTCTCGGCTTCAGTCTTCTCTTTCGGTTTTACAGTATCTTTCTTTGGAACTTCCTTTTTGGGAGTTTCCTTCTTGGGAGTCTCTTTTTTAGTTTCCTTTTTCGGCTCTTTCTTGGGCACTGCCACTGTTTCCTCTTCTGTCTGAGTGATTACTTCCTCTTTTACATCAACGGCAGGAACCGGCTCCGGTTCGGAAATATCAGGTGCAGGGGCTTCCGGCTCATTCATTATATCCACATCCGTCAACGTATAAGGGTCGGCATTGCCTTGCGACAGTTCCGTATTTCCCAACATAACAGGCACACCTCCTTCCTCCTGCATCTGCGGACGGCGAATAGCTATCACCAGCAACAGAATAAGGAGAACGGCATGTAGTACAATCGTACCAATCAGTCCTGTTATCTTATTTTTTTTTTCATGCTTTTATTCTCATGTTTACAGATTCTTCATTTCATTCAGAATGACAATAACGAAGAATCAGCTTATCGTTCTTCTCAGGCGGACGCGTGGCCAGCACCATTTTGAAGTGATTTTCATTAGCAATGTTCAGCACCCTTACTATTTCACGATAAGGCACTGCCTCATCCGCATAGAGCGCCACATACATATCGGGCTCTTTCTGAGCGCACTCTTGCAAAAAAGCAGGCAATTCCTCCAACTCAATCGGCATTTCGTCCTGATTGCCGAAAGCAGTATAGAAATTCAGGTTCTTATCAATGATTACCCGCGTGAGCGGCTTTGCCGAAGTCTGCTGCTTACCTTGCGGAAGCAACACCTTGATGGCATTGGGCGACACCATGGTGGAGGTAATCATAAAAAATATCAGCAACAGGAATATGATGTCCGTCATAGACGCCATACTGAAGTTGGGCGATATTTTATGTCTTCTTTTCAGTGCCATACGCTTTTACTTTTGAACAGGTTCGTTCAGCAAATCCATAAATGCCATGGTGCGTGCTTCCATCTGGCTCACCACCTTATCTACACGAGTCACCAGATAATTATAGGCAAACATAGCTGCAATACCCACTATCAAACCACCCACCGTAGTAATCATAGCTTCATAAATACCTCCCGAAAGCAGAGTGATATCGATATTATTTCCGGCATTTGCCATTTCCCAAAAAGCCTGCACCATACCGGTAACAGTTCCCAAGAAACCAATCATAGGTGCACCGCCGGAAATGGTTGCAACAATAGGCAATCCGTTTTCCAGTTTGGCAACTTCAATATTACCTGTATTTTCAATAGCAGCCTGCACATCGGCCACAGGACGCCCCATACGGGTAATTCCCTTTTCAATCATACGTGCCGAAGGCGTATTGGTTATGCGACAATAGTTAATGGCCGACTTTATTTCGCCGGTGCGGATATAGTCACGGATACGCTCCATAAACATGGGATCGTCTTTGCCGGCTTTGCGGATAACCGCCAGTCGTTCAAAGAAAATATAGAAACACACCACAGACAGTACAGCCAGTACAGCCATAATCCATCCGCCTTTCAGCGCCATGTCCCAAAGGTTCATCTGCGCCTCTCCCGAAACAGGCGTCAAAACAGGATTACCCCCTGCCAGGGTATCCCCAATGGCTGTTTGCGCAGCCAGTAAAGTCAAGTTCATCATTAACGGAGACAATTTTTATATTCTTCAATTGTTTGTTTCAGCCCCAGATAAAGAGCATCGCTTATCAAAGCATGACCGATGGAAACTTCGTCCAGCCAAGGAATATTGTCATGCATATATTTCAAGTTCACCAAGCTCAAGTCATGTCCGGCATTCAAGCCCATCCCCAAACTGCGGGTCACTTTGGCAGCCTCTACAAAAGGAGCGACAGCCGCTTCGGGATTCCGAGGATAAAGAGTCGCGTAGGGTTCGGTATAGAGCTCCACACGATCGGCCCGGCTTTAGCCGCATATTCTATCATTTCACGCTCCGTATTCACAAAAATAGAAGTACGGATTCCTGCGTGACCGAATGTATCCATCAGTTCCGTCAAAAAAGACAGATTCGCTTTGGTATCCCATCCCGCATTGGAAGTAATCTGGTCGGGAGCATCCGGTACAAGAGTTACCTGATGCGGTTTCACCTTCAACACCAAATCAATAAACTCGGGACTGGGATAGCCCTCAATATTAAACTCAGTGGTAAGCAAAGGACGCAGTGCATACACATCGCTACGACGGATATGGCGTTCATCGGGGCGAGGATGAACAGTAATGCCTTCAGCACCAAACGCCTCACAATCTAAAGCAACTTTTATCACGTCCGGGTTATTCCCGCCACGAGCATTACGCAAGGTAGCTACCTTGTTTATATTTACACTTAACTTTGTCATCTTAGCAATATATTATTATCTTTGCAGTTCTGATGTGCAAAGTTAGCAGGTTTTATCAAAACCTAATCCATTTTGCCAAACAAAAGATTTATAAAATTAACTAATGAATATGCGTCCCATGAAATTCGCCATTTTTGGAAACACCTATCAGGCCAAGAAATCCACACACGTAGAGCGTTTGCTTTCTATCCTGGACAGCATACCGCGCCGAAGTTTATATCTGCCGGGAGTTTTATCAGTTCCTGACGGACGACTTGAAATTGCAAATTCGTCAAGCCGGTGTTTTCGAGGGAAATGATTTTGAAGCCGATATGGTGCTAAGCATCGGTGGCGATGGTACTTTTCTGAAAGCAGCCAGCCGGGCGGGATCGCGTAATATCCCCATATTAGGCATTAATACCGGACGTTTGGGCTTCTTGGCTGATGTTTCGCCCGAAGAAAATGGAAGATACTTTCAATGATATTTACAGTAATAATTACCGGATAGAAGACCGCAGTGTACTCCAAGTATCCTGTAAAGAACAAGAGCTGAAAGGATATCCTTTCGGTCTGAACGAAATCGCTGTGTTAAAACGCGACAGCTCGTCCATGATTTCCATTCATACAGCCATCAATGGTGCCTATCTCACCACTTATCAGGCGGATGGCCTTGTCATTGCCACCCCTACCGGTTCGACCGCATATTCACTAAGCATCGGCGGTCCGGTTATTGTTCCGCATAGCAACACCATCGCCATCACCCCGGTTGCGCCTCACAGTCTGAATGTACGTCCTATTGTAATTAACGATGACTGGGAAATAACACTTGACGTAGAAAGCCGCAGCCACAATTTCCTGATTGCCATCGACGGACGGAGTGAAACCTGCCGTGAAGGCAGCAAACTCACAATCCGTAAAGCTGATTATAAAATAAAGGTAGTAAAACGACAAAACCATATCTTCTTTAATACCCTGCGCAACAAAATGATGTGGGGAGCCGATGGCAGAGGATAATGAAATCAATCTGATATGGAATCTCCTTTAAGAGGAGTAGAAAACATTTAATCAAGTGAGGGAACGCATTAAACAGACTATATATGCATAATAATTCCGCCCACATCAGGTTTTGAATATGTGTATCCCAATGAAAATTATAAAAAATAGGGCACATAGATAGCTTCTTCTTTTATTGGCATGTCTCGGGCATGAGTTGCCTCATACCGAATGCAAATTCACCCATTTCCGTTGACTTTTGTTGGAACTGTTTTATAATGAATTACTTATTCCTGAAATAAATTATTCCAACAAGACTTAGAAAACATTTCTAACCTAAGTCATCTAGCTTTGCAAAAACATTAATACTAATCAACGACAAGAGAAAAGAGTCAAGTTTTCCATTGTAAATCAAGGTACAAGTATATTGGACACAAGTTTTTTTTTATATAATTACCATCTTCTCCTAAAAGCCTTTCAGAAGTGTCAGCCCCAGGAAGACCCTTCCCGTTTCACTCACTAGCATTCATGTATAAAGACAACCGAAACAAGCACTTGCCGCCCCATATTCCCCCCAAAACAGCAATTAATCAAAAAAATCCGGTAAAATAATAGTTTATATTATCAGAATAATGTATTTTTGTACCGTCGAATTAATCATTTCACAATGGTGATGAAATTTTATCACCAATATGATATAAAATACGCACTTGAGTGATATAGTTTGCTCACTAGTGTGAAATGGTTTACTTAAAAAGGAAGAGAACAGAAACACTTCCGCATGACAATGAATTATATAACCGAATAAAAAAACAAGGAACGCGAATGGCTGTCAAATTTGAATTTTACGAGTCACCCAATACGATAGGTACACGCAAGAAGCGGTATCACGCCCGTGTAGTGAACAGGGAGCGAATCAGCACCGACCACTTGGCACAGGAGATACACCATAGCTCTTCGCTCACCGTGGCAGACATCAAGGCAACCATTATCGCGCTCAGCGAGAAATTGGCCTATCATTTGAAGGACGGAGCACGAGTACACATTGAGGGGATAGGCTATTTCCATATATCCTTGACCTGTCCCGAGACACCGACTCCACACTCCACACGCGCCAACAATGTAAAATTCAAGTCGGTAACATTCCGTGCGGACAAATATCTGAAGAAACAACTGGCGGATGTGAAGACGGAACGCTCAAAGTACAAGCCACATTCCATTCCGGTGACGAACGAGGAGATAGACAAAGGACTGACAGAATACTTCCTGACACACAGCGTGCTGACACGCCGTGATTTCGAACAGTTGTTCACGCTGACACGCGCCACAGCCGGACGCTACATTACCCGACTGGCAAAGGAGAAAAACTGTGTAACATATCTATTCCGCACAATCCTATTTATGAACCGATGCCGGGATTCTACGGAAAAGAGAAACTACCCGAACCGGAACAGGAAACGGATACTGCAACAGAATGAAAACACACTGAAAATATTTATAAAAGCAAATTCTACAAACAATTTCAGACTTATGATAAAAAGCTGAAACTTCTACATCAGACTGAAGGGTTTCCGGGAGGAAATCCTTCAGCCGTTTTCTCTATCTACGGGCATTTATGTGCAGAGGCATTCTCACTTTTGTCCCGCTACCTGCACCCTGCTCCGGCCATTGCCGGTTTTTACTATCTGTATCTGTGCCGATATCCGTTCCGTCATTTCCGCCACGTGTGAAATCACCCCGATTTTACGTCCCTGCATCTGCAAACGCTCAAGCGCATCCATCGCTATGCGGAATGTCTCAGGATCAAGGGAACCGAAACCTTCATCTATAAACAACGACTCCACATTCATCCGGTTGGAAGAAAGTGAAGACAGGCCGAGCGCCAATGCCAGCGACACCAAAAAAGACTCACCGCCCGAAAGGGAATGGACAGTGCGCACCTCCCCATCATGTCGAGATCAACAATTTGCAAAGCAAGCGTATCCGAGATACGTTGTAACTCATAACGCGGGGCAAGATCCTGTAAATGCTTGTTGGCATAAAGCAAAAGTACATCCAATGTATATCCCTGAGCTATTTCTTTAAACTTCACCCCACTCTGCGACCCGAAGAGTTCATTCAGTTTTGACCAGTTCTCATAATTCAATTGCTTTTCGTCCAACTCTTTCCGAATGCCTGCCAATGCCTGCCTGTTTTTTTCCTGCCCATCCAGCATCAGCCCGATTTGAGTCAAACGTGTGGTTTGCTGTTCTTTTGATGACTGACAAGCAGACAGTTTAAACAACAAAGACTCTTCAGTTTCTCCTTCCGACGGTTTATGCGAACCTTCTCCGTGTTTAGCCAACAATTGACAACGTTCCGCCAGCACAGCCTGCACGGTAGTGAATCGCTCTTTCAACGCAGTCAGCTCTTTCTTCTCACGATTAATCCAGACAATATCTTTCGACAACAACTCTTCCAGCTCGGCACGAGTCGTAATCTCCTCCCGACCGGACAACCATTCGGTTATGCGACAGTTCTCTTCTTGCGACAACACCTCCAGACGTTCCACTTCTTTTTCCAACTGAACAGACTGCCCTTTGTAAGATTCCAACGCACCCGATAAATCCTGATATTGCCTCATGACTATATCCCAATGCTGCTGTAGCTCTTCCTGCCTCCTCCTGTTCTGATTCTCCACCTCGTGAGTGGGACGTCCTTCCAATAGCAACGCACGTTGCGAACGAAGAGCACTCAAATCCGTCTCCAAAGCAATAGTCTTTGACTGTTTATCCTTTATCTGCACAACATGTGTCTCCTGCTCATGCTGCCTGGCATCCAGTTCGGCCTGCTGCCGTGACAATGCCTCCTTCGTATCGGTCTGTTGTTGCAAACGCTCTTTCCATTGCTTGTCAAAGTTCCGTAACGCCCCCTTCAACTGTCCTTTATCCAGCAAATCCTGCCAACCCGGAAGAATAGAAACATGCTCTTTCACTTTAGACAGACATTCCTCGGAACGATGAACGTAATTCTTGACAATGGTATCAAGCGTATTGATTTCCATTGTCCTGTCAGTAAGAGAAACGGTAAGACGTTCTATCTCTTGTGTCACCTTTTTCTTTTGCCCGATTCAGCTCTGCCTCCTGCAAGGATTGCACCTCGGTAAGAGTAGCAGCCGGATGATGCAGACTGCCACACACCGGACAAGGCTCTCCTGTCCGCAACTGCGAACGCAGCAATACCACTTCGGCAGGCAGCAGCCGATTCAAACGTTCCGCTTCTTCCTGCATGGCTTTCAACCTTTTTGCTCCATCTCCTGCAAAGCTGAAACTTCCTTCAGCATTTTCCGGTTCGATACAATCTGAGTCTCAGCCGTCTCCCGGTCGGCAAGAAGAGTAAGCACCAATGAGACAGCCGGTATCAAATCCGCATAAACCATGTAGTGCCCAAACCAATCCTCTATCTCCTTCCAAGTCACCTGAAGCAGCTTTATCTGTTGGCGCAATCCGGCCAGTTCTCTTTCCAGTTTTTCTTTCCGGCTGAGTTCCTTCTTTTCTTCCGCCTGTGCGTCCAACCACTGTTTTTGCTTCTCGGTTATCTGCACATCCAGCTCTTTCGCTTTATTCAGTTGGGGAGTCAGTTCGGCAAGATATTCCTGCCAAGCCGTTTGTGCCTTCTTTGCAGCTTCCAGTTCCTGTTGTGTTTTAGAGAAAAGTACAGCAGTTTGCCTGACTTGTTCCTGACGTTCCGCCAGCATTTTCCTGTTTGCATTCAGTTGTCCCGAAGTAGCGACTGCCTGCATAAAGACATCACGGATTTCCTGCGCCTGTTCCACACGCGCCAATAATGCATAACGTGCAGCAGACTTCTCCATCTCAATCCGTATTTCCTTCAACTCATTCTCAGCCTGCTCTTTTGTTACGAGTGAGCGAACGTTCCTCTTCCACCCACTTCAAACAGGCGGAGAGTTTATCTTCCTCGCTCTTCAAAGCGGCAAGAGAGCCGGAAAGCAGAAGCTTCTCTCCATCCAATGCAGCCAATGCATCATCAGACAACAGCTCTATTCCTTTCATACGCTCCTGCAAAAGCCGAAACTCCATATCCGCGCTCTTGGTCTTGGCATAAATGGACGAAGAAACACGAGAATAAATCTCTGTCCCCGTCAACTTTTCCAAAATCTCGGCTTTATCCGCCTGTTTAGCTTTCAGAAAAACAGCAAAGTCACCCTGCGCCAACAAAACAGACCGATTGAATTGTTCGAAAGACAGACCGATGAGCTTGGATACTTTAGCAAGAAGTTCCTTCCTCGTGCCCTGCTCTTCAGTATTTTTGGAAAGATTCATCAAGCGAAAACCGACACTGCGCAAGATACCCGAAGGCTTTCCTCCGGCACGACAGGCTGTCCAAGTAGAACGATATGTCTCTCCTGTCAAAGCTATGAAGTCCACTTCGGCATACCCCTCGGCTGTTCCTCGACGCAAAACAGAACGACTGTCACTTTGAGCAATCGTCTTATTGCGGACATCGGCCAGTTCCACTTTCGATTCTCTTGCTTTGGTCATACGCGGAGTAGAATCGAACAGCGCAAGACACAAAGCATCCAGCAAAGTAGACTTACCGGAACCGGTACTGCCTGTAATGGCAAAGATGCCGGCATTTTTCAACGGTTCGACTGTAAAATCGACCTCAAACTCTCCTGCCAAAGAAGCAAGATTCTTTCCGCGTATTGCTAATATCTTCATAATGAACTGTTGTCTTAATTACTCTTTACCGGCCTCACTGATGACTTCCTGCAATAACTCTTTCATTGCTGCAGGCATCTCCTGCTCGTCATATTTCCTTTTATAATAGTCGAGTGCCACGTCCAGCGGACGAATTCCCCGCAGCTCTTCATAACTTACCGCCCGGAGACCACTCTCCTTTTGGACAGGCATTACCGCCACCACACGCGCCAACCTCACCGATTTACCCTGCAGAGCCGATTCTATTTTGTATTTATAAGAAGTATCGGGCTCCGTCATCTGTATTTTTCACTTCCAGATAAGGCGAACGCGCATTTATTTTTCCCCATCAGGCAATTCATGAATCGCTTCCAAGACTTCCTCCAACACCGCAGGTTGGGTCGGGGATGCTTAATAAGCGGACATAAGGCGGCACATCAATTTGATGTATCTGCGTTTTATCTTCTTCATACTCCACCATCACCACACTGCTTCTGTAACCTTTTTCGGAGAAAGACATAGGAATAGGAGCTCCCGAATAACGTACATTCTCTCGCCCGGACACTCGTTGCGGACGATGAAGATGCCCCAAAGCCGTATAAATAATCTGCGCATCAAAAGCATCGGGCGAAATACCCTCCACACCGCCGATAACGGTACGTTCGGAACGGTCATCATCGGATATTTCCGAGCCTGTCGCCTGCAGATGTCCCATGGCAATAACAGGTTTGCCTTCATCCCTCAGTTCTGCAAAAAGTTGCCGATAGAGAGTCTGAACACCTTGCGCATAGTTTTCGGCAGGCGGATAATCTCCCCTTGCCGCAAATAAAGGAACGGCAAGGCAGAATGCAGCTATATCATTTATATTTATATCTACTTGCGAACGTCCGGCACCGGGCTTATAAATCGGTATAATGAGATGTGCCAAGTCTATGTCGCCGTCCGCATCCCGCTTCACCACCCCTCTAACGGTGATGTTCATCTCCTCCAGCAACGGGTTCGGCGCTTCCAGGCGGGCTGCCGAATCATGATTGCCGGCAATGATAATAATTTGCAGTGCCGGACACTCGGCTGTCACCCGGCGGAGAAAAGAGTAATACAGCCGTTGAGATTCTGCGGAAGGGTTCGGCCCGTCAAATATATCTCCGGCAACGAGGAGTACATCAATCTTACGTTCTTTGATTTGCCTGCGTAACCAGTCAAGGAAACGAACATGCTCATCATAACGGCTGTATTCATAAAAAGTCTGACCTAAATGCCAGTCAGCGGTATGTAGGATTTTCATTCAATATAAAAACTAATTTAATAACTGAAATTCCCGGTTTTCACATAGACTTTATAATCTTTAATCATACCCGGAGCTCCCTGTTCTGCACGCGGAAGAATACGGAAGCCGGTTACCTTATATTCCTTGCCCAAGTCAATCACCACCTGATGAGGATAAGCCACATTATCTACCGTTTTGCCAGAAAGTACTTTCCTGCAAATCATAAATTTTATCGGCTGTACGGTTACCGCTACGAGTTTCCTCGCTGTCGGCATATACAATCTTCCAGTTTTCGCGCGGAATCTTCTGCCCCTTTTCATCCAAGACATCAAATTCAGCTACTGCCGCTACATTTGTTCCGTCGAAAGAAGACAAACCTTCCAGACAGAAATAACGTCCTTGAGCAGCGGGTATTTTTACCTCTTGCCAACCGTTACCTTGATTAAAGCTGCCGGAAGCTACAGGTGTCTCATTCGTCAATTTCAGGTTTTGTCCTTCTTTCCGATGAGTCTCGGGAACCGTTACCCGAAGCATATCCAAAATCGGTTTATCCAAACCGGTAACCGTTGCCTCCCGTGGTCCTTTCAAATCAAGAACAATAATCTCATTCACTCCCTTCTTAAGCCAGCATCCCGGCATATAGAGTGTCTGTTGGGGACCGATTTCCCAAAAACGTCCCATTGCATGACCGTTTACCCATACCATACCTTTTCCCCACGATTCCATATTGAAGAAAGTATCCGCCACCTTGTCCAAGGTAAAGGTAGCACGGTAATAGGCAGGCACAGACTCGTCGTTTTTCTCTATCCCGCAGAAAGCAGAAGAATTCATATCCTGATAATTCTTGTCAGCCACAAAGTCATAGTTTACCGGAAAGTTATAGACAGTCCAGTTCTTCAGTGCTTCTATATCTTTGCCATTGACGAGTTCCACCTTTTCGGTAATACCCTTACGGTCGTGGATAGACTTATCGAAATTCACACGTCCCATCGCTTCTACCAGCAGGTCAAGCTGTGTGCCTGCTTTCAGAGCGGGCAGAACCACTTCCTGCTCACCGGCACGGCGGTCGAGACGCGCCAGCAATTTACCGTCGGCAAAGACTTGTGTCCAGTCATGCTGTTCCGTAATTCTCAATATTGTTCCCGCTTTTACTTCCTCCGGCAGGCTAGTGCGGTAAAGAATGGTTCCCCAGCCCTGATCGAATTTCTCCATCGGTTTGATATCTTCGGTCTGTTTCGGTGTCGGGAGATTGTTGATTAACGGAGCAATCTGTGTAAACTTGATGGCAGGTACCTCCATAACAGGAAGTGCTTGAGGCACATCGGGCAGTTTTTCACCCTCTTGCAAATAATTCTTCAGCATATCGCGAAGAGCAAAGTATTTGTCGGTCGTCCAACCTGCTTCACTGATGGGAGCATCATAGTCATAGCTGCTGCACATGGCCGAATATGCCGGATTATTGGCACCACCCCACCAGCCGAAAGTAGTACCGCCATGAGTCATATACAAACTGAACGAAATACCCTTATCAAGCATTTCTTTCAAACCTTCCACCATCACTTCTCGGGACGGGTCTCATGCTTGCGTCCCCAATGGTCGAACCATCCACTCCAAAACTCACTGCACATCAACGGAGTTTCGGGACGCACTTCACGCAACTTGGCAAATTGTTTGTCGATGTCGGCTCCGGTTCCGAAGTTGACAGTCCAAATCAGGTCATCAAGACCATTATTAAGAAAATTAGAACTCCAATCGCATTGGAAAAGAGGGACTTCAGTGAATCCGGCCGCACGGACTGTATCGCGGATAGCAGATACATAAGGTTTATCTGTTGCATAAGAGCCGTATTCGTTTTCCACCTGTACCATGATAATATTTCCGCCCCGAGTGATTTGCAAGTCTTCCAACTGCTTGCCCACTTCATGCATAAACATACCGACACGTTCCATATAATACGGATCGAGAGTACGCAACTCCACACTGTCGTTCTTCAACAACCACCAGGGAAGACCGCCCATTTCCCATTCGGCACACACATACGGACCGGGGCGGACGATGACATACATACCATGCTTCTGCGCCAGCTTACAAAAAGCAGCAATATCTTTATTACCCGTAAAATCATAATTCCCGGGTGTCTCTTCATGCAAGTTCCAAAAGACATAAAGACAAAGTGTATTCATGCCCAATGCCTTACACATTTCAATGCGGTGCTCCCAATATTCACGCGGAATACGCGGATAATGAACCTCGGCAGCCTTAACAATAAAAGGTTTGCCGTTCAACAGGAAAGTATTCTTTCCGGCTTCAAATGCCGGGCTTATTGCCGGCACATCCTGCCAACAGGAGCATCGCCAATAACAAAGTCAGTAATTTCTTCATATAACAATTATTCTTTTTAATGTTTTTTCCACTCTCATCATGACAAAGGGCCAGATTCGGTCAAATAGAAAACTCTTTCAATCAATGTCCAACTGTCCTTCCATTCCACCACCGGTACACCATCCTTAAACTGAATAGGCAACCAAATATATCGGGCATCACTCGGATGTTCGGGACGCCAAATGTCTCCCATAAAGATAAAGCAATCCTTTCGTCCCTCGACTTTCAGAATATACGTGCTTTGGCCACCGAAAGTAATCTCCCTGTTCGGTCCCACACAGGGATTGGGATGCTGTGTCCACGGTCCCCAAATGGATGGAGCAGAGAACATTCGCGCTTCATTGGGCGCCCAGCCGGTGCAACCGGAAGTTATCATCCAGTACATACCGTCCTTTTTAAAGATAGCAGGCGCCTCATTCTGTCCGGCAGGCGCCACACGCACATATTTTCCGGTATGCGAAAGGTAGTCGTCACTCAACTCGGCAATGTGCAGTGTCAGATTTTCTTCTGAAGCAAAAATATGATAAGCCTTACCATCATCATCCACATACACTGTCATATCTCTTGCCATCTGTCCACCTTCGAAATCGCGTTTCAAGATAAGTCCCTTGCCAACGGCGTCCACCCACTGCGGAGTCCACCATTTGGCATAGTGCAAAGCATTCAGCGTATCCATTGTTGCCTGTGCCTGTTCATCCATATCAAAGGGAAGTTTTCCGGCATTGACACGACCGGAACGGATAAAACGATAAGGTCCTGTAGGAGTGTCACTCACTGCCACACCCGAACGTGCCGCTTCATAGCCCTTACCTTTCAGTTCAAGATGAAACCACATCACAAACTTCCCGGTCTTTGCATTATATACCACTTTAGGTCGTTCGAGGATACAGCCGCGTGTAATGTCACTGCTGTCATTGTCTTCTACCGCAAGTGCCACACCTTCATTTTTCCAATCGGTAAGATTCTGCGATGAGTAACACATCACTCCTACCATGGCACTGCTGGTAGTATCGCATTTATTCTCGCCGAACCAATAGTAAGTACCGTCATGATACATCACTCCGCCGCCATGGGCATTGATATGTTCCCCATTATTATCAGGCCACAATTCTCCCGAACGGATGGGAGACGGCTGTGTATTACAACCGCACAGTAAAATGAATCCCAGAAGGATAACAGTCGAAAGAATCTTATTCATGCTATTCATAGTAGATATGTTTTTTATTTACGGATACAAATATAATGAGTTTTACGGAGAACGAAAGACTAATACCCGGTCGTTAAAGAATAAAAAATCGGTCATTTTACACAATTCAGCCGCCCGGAACGCTATCCGAGACGGCTTAATCAGTTTTTCTCATCAACAAAAAATTTTTTTATTATACAAATTGCTGTCTTTACAGCTAAGCATCAGTATAACACTTACGTATCTTGTTTATAATCTTAAAATTATATCCTATCAAGATGGGATAAAGATAGAAAAAAGTAGCCATATAAACAAGAAATATCATTGAAAAGAACTGAAAAATTTACTTTCCGGGAATTAAGCCAATAAGTAAAGTCCCGGCGACCAACCCATCGACAGCCGGAAAAAGAAAAGCAACCGTTACGGAAGAGCAACAGATACTTCACGTCCCCAATCCTCAAACTCTCCTTTCTCCCGATTATATGAAGCGGCGATGAGAAGCTCTACCACCCGACCATAATTTTTCTTTCCTTCCGAAACACGGTTCCCTTTCAGGAAAAGATTATAAGCAAAATCCTGCATTCCGCCAAGTAGAGGACTATACTTCTCACTCCAATACTCCTGCTTCACCTCATAATCCTGCCATATTTCCGGACGGACTGTTTTTCCCCACTCCTGAAACCTGTCATCGGACAATAACTTCCTGGCACTGACCGCCACATAGGGCAACAGGCTGAAGTATCCGCTGTATCTCATTGCATCGGAGTCCGACTGCATACAGACGAGGAAAGCAAAATAATTTGCCTCTGCCTCACTGCCCACTCCCAGCAAATGAGCAAACTCATGTGCCATCGTAAAGGGATATTGCTCGGGGAGTACGTCTTCATTCACTTGTGCCTCGGCAAAAAACGGTCCCATGGCACCCAATACGCCCACGCTCGAATATAGCGGGGTAAATCCAAAATGCTTGATATGCTGCCACGGTTGCGGACGGGCCAACCCATAACAAGAGGAAAGACCGGCATAGTTTCTCTTGACGATAGTCTCCACCTCCTCTTTTTCTATACCGGTGTCATGCGTAAATGAAGCGTTCAGTCCCTCTGTGTAGACATCCAAAAATTTCATGAATACCTCTTCTTCATATTCCACAGGTCTCAAATTACAACGTGCATAAAGACTCGGACGGAAGTAATTCAATCCCCATGCCATATAAAACCAGATGATTATCCACAATACCAACAAAGTCAAACGTCGGAAAATAACGAGCCACCCCTCTCCACGCCTGCGCGCCATGACCGGAATAAATATCATCAGAGACACCACAACTACAGCCATTATCTCCTCCCAAGAAACAGGAATTACGGACGAAACAGCCGACAAAACAAAGGATACATTCGGATAGACATAATCGGCATATCCGCGTCCGCAACCGGGAAGGAAGCGGCAGAGCATGATATAAATTAATAATGCAACCGGAAGGATAATACCCCAACAACGCAAAATACGTTCTTTTCTCATGGATGTAAAGCTAATCATTTTCCACAACCCCCAAACAGGCATTTACCGTAAACGAAAAGTTCTCGTTTCACATCAAGTTATTGTAAAGCAAAGCATTAACCCACTGATATGTGTGAAACATGGTTTTCTGCTTCCTGCTATTGGACAGACACATGAGTTTGCTCAACAGTAGCAGCCAAAGCATGATAAATCTGTTTGGTCAAATTCTACTCTTCTTTCGTTAAAATACGTTCCAACTCCTCAGCAGTAAGTCGGAGATGGAATTGTCCCTTATAAGCTACCGAAATGCCTCCGGTCTCTTCGGATACGATTATGGCCAGCGCATCCGTCTCCTGCGACACCCCATGGCTGCACGATGCCGTAATCCCAACTCTTTAGGAATATTCAAATCATGAGACACCGGAAGAATACAACCGGCCGCCTCAATGCGTTTGTGACGTATAATCATTGCCCCATCGTGCAACGGACTGTTCTTGAAAAATATATTTTCAATCAACCTTTGATTGACATTGGCATTAATAATCTCACCCGTACGGATAATATCATTCAGCGACATACTCTTTTTCGATGACAACCAACGCCCCTACCTTGCCTTTACTCATGCTCATACAGGCAAGTACTATCGGCATAATGTCCGCCTTCTCGGTCTTCTCCTGCTTATTTCCCGTCAGAAAGCGGAAAAAACTGCCCAAGCGCTTATGCGAACCCAGCGTAACAAGAAAACGGCGCAACTCATCCTGAAATAAAATAATCAGAGCCAGCACACCTACGCTTACCAACTTATCAAAGATAGAGCCCAAAAAGCTTCATCTCAAGAACTTGTGACACAATCAGCCAAATGCCGATGAAAACCAGAATCCCCGTAAAAATGTTGATTGAACCCGAATCCTTCATCAGCCGATAAGTCTGATATAGCAAGTAAGCCACCAGCAGGATATCAATAAGGTCTTTTATACTAAAGTCGATAAACATCTTTCGCTATATTATTATTCAAGATTATACTATTAACAGTCGATAGCACAGGACTTCATCTGTCGCACAATCCGCACAGCTTCCACAGCCTCCTTCACATCGTGTACCCTCAAAATGTCAGCACCCCTTCATGAGCGCAATGGTATTGAGTACGGTCGTGCCGTTCAGCGCATTTTCGGGAGTACCGTCCAGAAGTTTGTAAATCATCGACTTGCGCGATATCCCCACCAATACCGGAAGGTCAAAAAGAGCAAAATCTTCCAAACATCCCATGAGCCCGTAGTTGTGTTCCAGTGTCTTACCAAAACCAAAACCGGGATCAAGAATAAGGTCTTTCACACCCAACTCATATAACTGATGTATCTTCCGTGCAAAAATACCGAATATTTCCTTCATCAAATTATCATAATGCAGCCTGCTGCATGGTTTGCGGAGTACCCTTCATGTGCATGATAATGTAAGGAACACCCAGCCCGGCCACAGTAGAAAACATCTCGAATCCATCTCTCCTGCCGAGATATCATTAATGAGGGCTGCGCCATATTCTTCCACACACATCCGTGCTGCATCTGCCCGAAAGTGTCTACCGAAATGGGAATCGAAGGACACACATCAGTAATCACTTCAAGTCCCATCCGCAGGCGATTCATTTCTTCTTCCAATGAAACATGGTCGGCATTCGGACGAGAGGTATGCACCGATATCAATAAAATCAGCACCCTCATTTACTATTTCCACCACACGTGCAGCAATCTTTTCCACTGTCTGGAGACGGCTTTCACTGTAAAAGGAATCGGGTGTTACATTCAGAATCCCCATTACCCGAGGCTCCGACAGATTCATCAACTGCCCCTTTACATTAATGTATTTACTCTCTTTGTTCATCATCTCTACGAAGTGTTATTTATGTCGTACAAAAAAGTACGCACAATTCTTGAGTTTTTGTTATTTCCTGAACTATTTTTCAGCTATCTTTGCCGCAACTAATATTAATAGAAGGTATAATGGATATTTCAACTTTATATAAATGCTTTACGGAATGCAGTGGAGTAACCACCGACAGCCGTAACTGTCCTGAAGGCTCCATGTTCATAGCCTTGAAGGGAGAGACATTCAATGGGAACGCCTTCGCTGCACAAGCGCTGGAGAAAGGTTGCCGATATGCGGTAGTGGACGAAGAACAATACGCCGGTGAAAACCCGCATATCCTTTTGGTTGACAACTGCCTGAGAACCTTACAGGAGTTGGCCAACTTCCATCGCCGTACGTTAGATACCCGCATTATAGGCATCACCGGTACCAACGGAAAGACCACCACCAAAGAACTGATAGCCGCCGTACTTCAAAAAAAATACCGGATACTTTATACATTGGGCAATCTGAACAACCACATCGGCGTGCCACTCACACTGCTACGCCTCACTCCCGATGACGAGCTTGCCGTGATAGAAATGGGAGCAAACCATCCGGGTGAAATCAAAACGCTCTCTGCCATCGTTGAGCCCGATTACGGCATTATCACCAATGTGGGCAAGGCACACCTTGAAGGGTTCGGCTCTTTTGAAGGAGTGATAAAAACCAAAGGAGAGTTATACGAGCATTTACGTTACAGAGGTGAACACACCATTTTCATCGATAGGGATAATGAGCATCTTAATAAGATTTCAAAAGGGCTGACCTGTATCACCTACGGCACAGAAGACGAAGCGGAACTCTATGTTAGCGGCAAGGCAGGAATATGTGCCCCATTCCTCACTTTCGAGTGGAGGCACGAAGACAGACGACATAAGGTAAGCACCCACCTGATAGGCTCTTATAACCTTAAAAATGCCCTTGCCGCCATCGCCATCGGACGTTTTTTCAATGTATCAGAAGAAGATATTTCAAAAGCACTGGAAGAATATATTCCACACAACAATCGCTCGCAGCTTACCCCAACTGCCGACAATAATCTGATAGTGGATGCCTACAACGCCAACCCTACCAGCATGATGGCGGCATTGGAGAATTTCCGCCGGATGGAAGTGCTGCATAAGATGGTCATTCTAGGCGATATGAAAGAATTGGGAAAGAGTAGTCATGAAGAACATCAAAAAATAGTCAGTTACATAGATGAATGTAAATTTGAGCGCGTAATCTTGGTTGGAGAAGAGTTCGGACAAGCGACCTCCTCTTACGAACATTATCAGGATGCCCGTCAATTATCAGAAGTCCTGAAAAAGTCTAAGCCGAAAGGATTCTATATTCTCATAAAGGGTTCGAACAGCATGAAACTCGCCCCACTGCAAGAGTTGCTTTAAAGTAGTTCATATACTATATCAGGAGGATATGCCTAAATAAAAATTATTCACTGTACATGAGACTGTCCAAAATGTTCAGCTAATTTCTTATTTTCTCCTTCCGGACAAAATAAGAAATCTGAATACATTCATTAATATGCTGTTCTTCACTACATTCTGAATGACAGAACAAAAGATAATACAATAATCTTCTTGGACAGTCTCATACAGTAACTTTGAAATTTTTATTCGCATTTCTTCAGTTGAGCATCAAACTCATATAAGGATGCTCCGTTTCAAAAGACTTGGCTGTCAGGCTTTCTATCGTATAAAGATGATATTCTCTTCCTTCCCGATATTCACGATAACAATTACCGTTTTCCACAATATAGTAACCATTATTCTCAGGAATAGCATCATCGTCTTCTATTTGAATGGACAGACTCAGCACCGGGTGTTTCCTTGCAAGTATGGACAGCATCTTTTCCACATGAATCAAACGCGCCATTCCCAACGTGGACGAATCCCCGGAAGAAGGATGAATATACTCGATGACAGCTCCGGGGTATAGGGTTGCAGCTGCCGACAACAAGGTATCTTTGACCGCCTCAAAACCTGTCTGTCCGGGAATACCATCTGCCAATAACTCCTTAATATATAAGCTTCCGGCATCCATTACCACAAAAGCCATCCCTGCCATCCGATCCGCCCGGCGTGCCACAAGCACCTTACCCCCTCCCAGTCGTAAGTCCGCCATGATAACCAGAAAATCCTCATAACTATGCAACATACAGCAGGCACGCTCGCGCATACGATTGTCGAAATACTGATACAGTTCGGCTGAAGCCTCATCCTCCTCTTCCACCCTATAAGAACCGGAAGGGATAAGTTTTTCTACGTTTACCCTTTCCATCACATAACCGAATCGCGGAGTATATCCCGACTTTGCATAATAGCCAAACAACCATTTCTCTGCCGGTATAAGAGTGCTGAGCAGAATGCCGTCATCATACATGCGACGATGCGTCAGCCTCAACAATCGCCGCATGGCCCATGCGACCTGTAATCGGGATGGGTGCACGCACCGGAAACGTAAGAAGTAGCAATCGTCTCCCCGCAAAAAGTCATCGGGTAGGAAATCATTTGTAAAGCAGAAATGATTTTTCCTTCTTCACGCACAGCCATATTGATATCATCCTTATATCTCAGGTCGAAATACAAGTCGGTAAACTCATCACTATCCGTGAAACAGAGTTTCCACAATGCTTTTACTTCATCCTTTGTGGTCATTGAGTTCGGCTATACATTTTTCGAGCAAGATAGTCGGCTGATAAGAAAGCTTCGCTTTACGCAGCCCCTCCAGTCCAAGATCCTCCTCGCGATTGATATACATATACTGTTCACCGATATGATTGGCATACTCATAGTTTATCATGGCATAAGAACCTTCGATATCGGTATTCGCTTTCTCCACACAAGTGTCCCATGTCTGATAGTTGATGGGGCCCCATATGTAAATGCGGCTATCTTTCCATTCACATGTAACACTCCTCCGGTCAACCCCAACTCTTCCATGTGATGAAGGGCAAAGGTCATGGACCGCCGTTCGGCCCCAAAGCCATTTGTTCATCGCAATTATTGGCACGACACCATTCTTCTTCCATTTTCAGGCATTCGGGAACAAGCTCGGGAGTCAGAAGCCTGTACTCATAATCGGGATACTGCTTCTTGAACTTGTTAATATGATTACGTTTAGACTGATACTTTTTACCTTTCAAGGCAGCCAGGTCAGTGCGCAGATAAAGATAGTCGAAATAGTCACGATCTTCGGTAAAGGTGAAACGCCCCGGCATCACTGCTTCAAGGTCTGCTTTCATCCCTACACATACCCCCAGCATACGGAACTTTGCCCCCAACGCTTCTGCATCCTCAATCAGTGCCTCCAGCACCGGTTTTACGTCTCCTGTTCCTACCGGCATCATGTAGGCCAGCTCTTCACCGGCATAAAAGCGAAGCAACAGATAACCGTCCAAAACGGCATACTTGGTCTGGTATAAGAATGTCCAACTACAAAGGTTGGCAAACGACAAGTCGCAATTGCGACGTTGGCTGTTAAGTGTAAACGACTGTATCAGCTCTTTATCCGCTAAAGTAATGTCTTTGAATTCTATCATAAAATGTTTGTTTCTTTAATAACAAAGATAGAGGCATTTTTGTTAAATTACACCCAATAATTTAAGGATTGTTGGAGTAAAAACGGCTGTCATTATCCCGTTCAATGTCAATCCCAGACTGGCATAAGCTCCATATTTTCCACTGATTTCCATTGCCGTAGATGTTCCCACTGCATGAGTAGCCGTTCCCATGGACAAACCTTGAGCAATGGGACTTCCTACATGTCCCACACGCAACACCTTAAAGCCGAACACCGCTCCAAATAATCCCACAACCACAACGACAGCCGCCGTCAATGAAGGAATTCCTCCGGTAGCTTTCGACACCTCCATTGCAATAGGAGTAGTAACCGACTTCGGAGCCAACGAACAGATAATATCAGGTGTAGCTCCCAACAGCTTGGCAATGACGACCACAGTCACCAATCCTACCAAACATCCTGCCAACTGCGAAATGATAATTGGCAACAACTGCTTCTTTATCATCTCCAACTGCAAATATAAAGGAACGCCCAATGCCACTACCGCCGGCTTCAGCCAAAATTCGATAAGCTGTCCGCCTTCATTATAAGTTTCATAACTGATGCCTGCAAATTTCAAAAACAGAATAAGCACGGCAATGGTAAGCAATATAGGGTTCAAAATAACCCAGCCTGTCTTCTTCTGAACGATACGTGACAGAAAGAATACTCCGAAAGTAACCGCCAACAAGAAGAACTTATTTTCTAAATATTCCATTTGATTTACGAACTAATTGATGAACCCATCCGGTGACTACAAGCACCAGAACTGTACTGACTAAGGTAGCAATCACAATCGGCCAAAACTGTGCCGCAATCACATCAAAATAAAAGCATCAGCGCCACACCGGGTGGCACAAAAAAGAAGCCAAGATTAGCAACTAAAAAGTCGGACAATCCCTGCACCCATTGCAGCTTTATCCAACCCAACTTCAAAAAAAAAGGGTGAGAAGCAGCATCCCTATGATACTGGAAGGCAACTTAATGCCTGTCAGAAAAACAATCAGTTCACCCAAAGCCAAACATCCGAAAAGGATGGCGCATTGACGTATCATACCTTATGAATTTAATGAAAACTTATTGAAAACTGCGCAAAGTTAAGGAAACATCCTGTTTGGTGTTCAATAACATACGTTTTTTGCATACTTTAAACCAAAAATAATATAGATTTTGCAATGTAGATATTGCAAAATTACCTAATTTTGCACCGTGAAAAACAACACTCGTCTTTAGAACGTACATAATTAATATATATCATGGATTTAATATCTGAAATCGTAGAGCGCGCGAAAGCAAACAAACAGCGCATTGTTCTCCCTGAAGGAACAGAAGAACGTACATTAAAAGCTGCCAACCAAATATTGACAGACGGTGTTGCCGACCTTATTTTATTGGGTAATCCCGATGAAATCATGAGCCTGGCTAAAGAATGGGGTTTGGGAAACATCGGTAAAGCCACTATCATCGACCCCGAAAATCACCCTAAGAAAGAAGAATACGCACAACTGCTGTGCGAACTTCGTAAGAAAAAAGGTATGACTATCGAAGAAGCCCGTAAACTGGTAGTCGACCCGTTGTATTTGGGATGTTTGATAATTAAAGCCGGAGATGCCGATGGACAATTGGCAGGTGCCCGCAACACCACCGGTAACGTACTTCGCCCTGCATTACAGATTATCAAGACTGTACCGGGCATTACCTGTGTATCAGGTGCATGCTGCTGTTGACTCACGCTCCCGAATACGGAAATAATGGCGTTTTGGTGATGGGTGACGTTGCAGTAACCCCGATGCCGGATGCCAACCAATTAGCACAGATTGCTGTTTGTACCGCCCAAACCGCCAAAGCAGTTGCAGGTATTGATCCGCGTGTTGCCCTGCTGAGTTTCTCAACCAAAGGTTCTGCCAAACATGAAGTAGTAGACAAAGTAGTTGAAGCCTTGAGTATTGCCAAAGAAATGGCCCCCGATTTGAAAATCGACGGTGAACTGCAAGCTGATGCAGCCCTGGTTCCACATATTGGCGCAAGCAAAGCTCCGGTTCGAAATTGCGGGGAAAAGCCAATGTTCTGGTAGTTCCTTGTTTGGAAGTAGGTAACATTTCTTATAAACTGGTAGAACGCCTGGGACACGCTACAGCTATCGGTCCGATTCTGCAAGGTATCGCCCGTCCGGTGAACGACTTGTCTCGCGGATGCTCTATCGATGATGTTTATAAAATGATTGCAATTACTGCTAATCAGGCTATTGCTGCCAAAGCAAACAATTAATATAATAAAGAAGAAACAACATTATGAAAATATTAGTGCTTAATTGCGGTAGTTCTTCCATCAAATACAAGTTATTTGATATGACTACCAAAAGAAATCCTGGCACAGGGTGGTATTGAAAAAAATCGGATTAGTAGGTTCTTTCCTGAAGCTGACTTTGCCTAATGGCGAAAAAGAAGATTCTGGAAAAAGATATCCCTGAACATACTGCAGGTATCGAATTTATCCTGAACACATTGGTTAGCCCTGAATATGGCGCAATCAAGTCTCTGGAAGAAATCAATGCAGTAGGTCACCGCATGGTACACGGTGGGGAACGTTTCAGCGAATCAGTGAAACTGGATAAAGAAGTATTGGATGCATTTGCCGCTTGCAACGACCTTGCTCCACTCCATAACCCGGCTAACTTGAAAGGTGTCAATGCTGTTTCTGCTATTTTGCCCAATATACCTCAGGTAGGTGTATTCGATACAGCGTTCCATCAAACAATGCCTGACTATGCATATATGTATGCCATCCCATACGAACTGTATGAAAAATACGGTGTACGTCGTTACGGCTTCCACGGAACCTCTCATCGCTATGTTTCAAAGCGCGTATGCGATTTCTTGGGAATCAATCCCAAAGGTTCTAAAATCATCACTTGCCACATTGGTAACGGTGGTTCTATCTCAGCTGTCAAGGATGGTAAATGTGTAGATACCAGCATGGGACTTACTCCGCTTGAAGGTCTTGTAATGGGAACCCGCAGCGGTGACATTGATGCAGGCGCCGTTACTTTCATTATGGAAAAAGAAGGTTTGACTCCGACAGGTGTTTCTAATTTACTGAACAAGAAGAGTGGAGTACTTGGCATATCAGGCGTATCCAGCGATATGCGTGAATTGGATGCAGCTTGCAAAGAAGGAAATCCGCGTGCTCTGCTGGCAGAAAAGATGTATTATTATCGCATCAAGAAGTATATCGGAGCTTATGCTGCTGCCATGGGTGGTGTAGATGTTATCTTATTTACCGGCGGTGTAGGTGAGAACCAATCACAATGCCGTGAAGCCGTATGTGACGGTTTACAATTCATCGGTGTAGAATTGGATAAAGAAATGAACAACAAGATTCATGGTGACGAAGCTATCATCTCTACCCCCGAATCAAAAGTCAAGGTAGTAATTATCCCGACAGATGAGGAATTGATGATTGCCAGCGATACACAAGCTATTTTGAATAAGTAATTTTATTGTTTGGTTAAATAAATATCGAAGGCCGCTGCGCGAGATGCGTAACGGCCTTCCTTTTTTCCCAATATTCTTTATTGAGCAACAAGCTCAACTACACGACTTTGTGCCTGTCCGCCGGTGAATACATTCAGTCCGACCTTCATCAGATAATCTCCTGAGAAAGTCTTACCATTTGCCTCCAGTCTTGATTTCTTTCCGGGCATCAAATTAATCTCTTCCACCTTATACATCTTCATCGGATCCAATCCCTGCAATTTTACAGGCAACAGTTTCTCGCCAAAACGAGGATGAATATCATAAGCATAAAGCACTGCCTTTTTTTCTGCCCTTCACCCACATACATCACAGACATGTGATTGCCTTCGTATGGAGAAACCAAGCGATAAAGCTCTCCATCCAGAATAACAGGCTTCAAACGGTTAAAATTGGCAACTGCATTCTGGCAGTAGGCCAGTTCATCTTCACTCAATTCTTTCAAGCCCATATCGAAACCGAGTTTACACATTAGAAGCCACATCAGTACGGAACTTCACACTGGTTTTTTACTATTCCAGCTAGTGACATGAGCACACATTGCCTTAGCCGGGAAGAATTGTGAGAATC
>VOFK01003049.1_pt1 | contig 31836 bp, 43 predicted proteins | sample 5384121 | NCBI WGS metagenome assembly VOFK01 (sample SAMN12384730, study PRJNA508395) | human gut metagenome | isolation source: healthy gut J | host: Homo sapiens | reverse complement strand
CAACAATTAACGGTTCAAAAATATTTTTGGTTCCGATTGATACGATTGAACAATCAAAATTTGAAGAATTGATTGTTTTATTCGCATCTTATTTTGAAATGAATGAAACAGCTCGTGTTCATTTCTTTACGCGAAATGCAAATTGGGATCGTGTGGATTCGGTTTTGAATTTTACGAAAGAAGTACTAAAAGTAAATGGACTCGATGAAAGATTGGCTCGAAAAGAGACGAATGATAAAGCGGAGTTTGATTTGGACGAAGAAAAGAAAGTTCCAATCAAATTCTTTGTGGATCAATGTGTGGATGAATTGAGTATTTCTAAATGTATACGTGAACAGCGTATTATGGTGGATGTAACATCACGTCCAGATTTATATTTACAGATTTCATGTATTAGTAGTGCCATTCCACAAATTGTTTCTTTTAATACACAATATGTGCATGATGGAAAGAATGGTTTTATTGTCAAAGAAGTATCTGAAGTATTGAATGGTTTAAAGTATTATTTGGATAATATTACGAATTGGAATAAGTGTATGATTTATTCTTATGAATTAGGTAAGGAATATAATACGGCAAGTTTAATTCGTAAGTGGAAGGGAGTTATGAAGCAAGTTGAACAAGATTAGTGTTTTACAAGTCGGTAATGAAGACTTAAGTTTACAACTTCATATTCCTGACTTTGTGGATTGGAATTATGTAGACGATTTAGAAGAAGCTACAGAACGTGGTTATGATGTATGTGTTTTTAAATCGTTGTGTAAATGAAAAGGAAGCGCGTATCTTGCTTAAGAAAATACGTGCTTATACCATGTTTGTGCTAGATTCGGTTGAATTGAATGGGTGGACAAAATGGTTTATGCTTCTAGGATGGCTAAATACGTAGATATAGTTTCTCTACAAACGTTTATTGATAAAGATATACAACTTTTCTATTCGCATACTTATGGTGAGAAATTTGTTCCTCAAAGCTCTATCTGTTTCGCAAAGCTTTAATGGTAGTATTTTCTGGAATGGCTTTTCAGGTGTTGAACTTGAAGGTGATTATGGGGATGATTTTTATCAAGTGGCGTATTGGAGATATAATATCCCTTTATTTAAAGGTCAAACTTTAGATTTATGGTTAGAATACGAAAAGGATGAGTCGATTTCGATTGAATTGAAAATCGAACAGTTTGAAGGTGGTTCACTTTCAGACTTACAAAATCGATGGATTTATTCAGAAAAAGATTTAAGTTCGATTGTTCATTTAAGTAATGATAAGATAGACGGTCCAGTATTTATTTCTTTAAATGCTAAAGGAAAGGGTAAATTAAAAATTATTGGTTTACATGATCGTCATTCTCGTAAAGAATATGGATCATTTTTACCGGGTGGTGTACGCATGGTTTCTTCTAAACGTGAAGAAGTCTTTATGTACTTTGATCCAGGAGATATGAAACCACCTTTGAATGTGTACTTTAGTGGATATAAGACGCAAGAAGGCTTTGAAGGATTCTATATGATGCGAAATATGGGAGCACCATTCTTATTGATTTCTGAATCAAGATTGGAAGGTGGAGCTTTCTATTTGGGAGACAAAGAATATGAGAATCTTATTGTTTCTGGTATTCAAGATTGTTTGAAACAATTGGGTTTTGATAGGTCACAATTGATTTTGTCTGGACTTCCTATGGGAACTTTTGGCGCTTTATATAATGGTTGTAAATTAAGGCCACATGCGATTTTATTAGGTAAACCATTGGCTAGTTTGGGTGATATGGCCAATAATGAACGTATTTCTAGACCTGGAGGTTTCCCAACTTCATTAGATGTTTTAGTGAAAAATTGTGGGGATATGAGTGAACAATCTATAGATGTATTGAATCATCGCTTCTGGGATTTGTTTGATCAAACAGATTGGTCTCAAACTAAATTTATTGTTTCTTATATGTTAGAAGATGATTATGACATGACGGCCTATAATCGTTTGATTTCACATATTGATGATGTGGGTGTTCAAGTGATTGGTAAAGGTATTCATGGAAGACACAACGATGATACGTATAGTATTGTTGCGTGGTTTAAAAAACAATATGACGAAATACTAAAAATTGATTTTGATCGAGGTGAACCAAATGAAGAATAAGGCATGGAAAGTAGTATGGAATGAAGATACGTTTGGAACCTATTTATATGGATCTAAAATTTGGTTTCATTCTCGTGAAGATATTGAATTTGAAAATGAATTGATGCCTCCGGGAACAATTATTAAAGAGTGGTATTCTAAGGTCAACTATCAAATGATGCGTACGGAACCATCCTTGCCAATTATTGATGGAGAGAGTTCTTATCATATTCAAGTGAATATGAGTGATTTTGAATTGTATATTATACGAATGGTATTTTATGATCGTTATGAAAATGAGGCGGGTACACTGATCATTCGTGAACCGGAAATGGATTTTAAGTGTCCTTTAAAGACATATAGCTATCGTGTACAGTTGATTAATGCGGGTGGTACGAAGATGCATTTTCATTCTTTTGTGATTACAGAAAAGGAAGGGTAAGATGAATAAAATTGATAAGAGATTACACTTTCTTTTGGGTAAGGTCAAAGAGGAGTGTAAAAAGGTTAAAGAGCTTAGTGATTATGAATTGAAGAATAAAACGTTGGAATTCAAAGAACGTTTACATAATGGAGAAACAACAGATGATCTTCTTCCAGAAGCGTTTGCGGTATGTTGTGAGGCCGATTATCGTGTATTAGGTATGTTTCCTTATGATGTACAGATTTTAGGTGGTATTGCACTTCATTTGTGTTATTTATGCGAAATGAATACGGGGGAAGGAAAAACTTTAACGGCAACAATGCCTTTATATTTAAATGGATTGACGGGTAAAAGCTCAATATTAGTGACGGCCAATGAATATTTGGCCATTCGTGATGCCGAAGAGATGGGTCAAGTTTATAATTTTTTTAGGTTTGAGTGTAGAAGCAGGTGTAAAGCGTGATACAAATGAAAAATTAAATAATGATTCAAAAAAGGATGTCTATGATGCGGATATTGTATACACAACTCATGGTTCATTGGGCTTTGATTATTTATTAAATAACTTAGTACAGTCAAAAAGAAGATCGTTTTATGCGTGACTTCTATTACGTAATTATAGATGAGGCGGATTCTGTTTTATTAGATAGTGCAAGTATGCCCCTAGTTATTTCGGGTTCTCCTCGTGTTCAATCCAATTTATATGGAATAACTGACTTTTTTGTGACAACATTAGTAGAAGATGTGCATTATGAAATTGAAGATAAAAAGGTTTGGTTAACTAAAAGAGGGTGTTGAATATGTACAACGTTACTTTAGAATTGAAAACCTATATGGTGAAGAAAACTATGATATTTTTAAGACATGTTGTCTTAGCTCTGAGAGCTCATTTCTTATTAGAAAAAGATACGGATTATGTTGTCACTGATAAAGGAGAAGTTGTACTTCTAGATAAAAAGTACTGGACGTAAAATGACAGGTATGAAGCTTCGTGGTGGATCTCATCAGGCAATCGAAGAAAAAGAACATTTGAAGCTAAGTCAAGAACAGCGTTCCGTTGCTTCAATTACGTATCAAAACTTATTTAACTTATTTCCTAAAATGTCAGGTATGAGTGGAACAATTGCGGATGGGAAAGATGAGCTTTTAGAAGTTTATCATAAACAAGTTGTTGTTATACCACCAAATAAACCATTAGCTCGTATTGATTTACCAGATCAATATTTTAAAACGAGTGAAGAACAGTTTGATGCGGTCATTCAGGAAACTGTAAGAAGACATAAAACTGGACAGCCTGTATTATTGATTGCTTCTTTGATTTCGGATACGGAAATGTTGTCTAAATTATTAGTACAGGAAAATATTGAGCATAGCGTCTTGAACGCGAATAATGCGTTCTGGGAAGCGGAAATCATTAAAGAAGCGGGTCAGAAAAATGTTGTGACAGTGGCTACAAGTATGGCTGGTCGTGGTACAGATATTCGCTTAGGACCAGGAGTAAAAGAATTAGGTGGTCTTTGTGTATTAGGTGTCGGTCGAATGAATAATACTCGTGATGAAAGACAGGCAAGAGGGCGTGCTGGACGTCAGGGAGAACCGGGCGTATCGATTTTCTATACTTCATTAGAGGATGATGTATGTGAAATTTTAGGTGATGATTTCTTGGAGAAATATATAGAAAAGGATAAATATATTTCAAAAAGAAGAATTAAAAAACTGGTTAATAAATCGCAAAAATAAAGGAAAGAGTCGAGTGTTTTCCAAAGGAAAATTCAGTGGATTATGATAGTGTTATGCAACGTCAAAAAACGATTATGTATAAGACAAGAAATGATTTATTGGATGGGATGAGTTTGGATGAAAATGTCCTTAAGCAGATTTATGTAAATAATATCAATGAATTTGCCAAAGATCACAAAAAGATGGATGATAAAACAATGTATCGTTATATCTTAGATAATTTGGCGTATCGACTTAAAGAATTATCTGTTTCTTCTGCTAATAAAAAAGAATATTTGAAACAGTATGCGGATATGGCATTTAAGGATAAGAAACAAGTGTTGGGAAATCGTTTTTCTGAATATTGTCGTCTTTGTACATTAAAAGCTTTAGATGATGGTTGGATTGAAGAGGTTGACTACTTGCAGCAGTTACAAGCAGCCATTTCTGGTCGTTCTACGGCGCAGCGTAATCTTTTATATGAATACCAAAGGGAGGCAAGACTTTCTTTTAGAGATATGGAAAAATCGATAAAAAAGGCGATGATTCGTAATATTTTACTTGGAGAAGTCTCATTTGGTAAAGACAATGAAATGATTATATTGTATCCTTAAAAAGAAAGGAGTTCTTGATTATGATATATAATTTTAATTTAGGCATTGGCTGGGCAAGTAGTGGTGTTGAATATGCTCAGATCTATCGTGCTCGAATGTTTCGTAATATTGGTGTCGATGCCAAGTTTGTATTTACAGATATGTTTCCTTCTGAAAATATGGAACATATGACGAAGAATATTGGCTTTTTAGATTCGGAAGTTATTTGGCTATATACATTCTTTACGGATTTTAAAAACAGCACCTGTTACATATACGTTGAGTGATTTAGAAAAAGACATTTACAGAATTAAATTATACAAAAACAAGAGAAGGCAAGATTTGTCGTTATGTGTTTGGTGGAAGAAATAACTTTTATACAGCTTATATGGTCAATGATCATGATGATTTTGTGCATCGTGTGGAATTGGTTTCCAATGGTTTTTTAATTCGAAAAAGATTATTTTACATATGGACGTGTGTATTCTGAATATTATGCGCCATTAGATAATAAGGCTCATTTATATCATCGCCGTTTCTTTAATGAAAATGGTAGTGTTGCCTATGAAGAAATCATTGATGATGATCGTGTGATGTATAAGTTTAAGGATAAGATTCTTCTTTGTTCAAAAAGAAGAATTTGTGGGATATATGGTATCAAAATTAAATCTTACTAGTGATGATGTCGTATTAATTGATCGTTCTACAGATATTGGTCAATCCATTCTTATGAATTGTAAACCTGCAAGAGTAGGTACAGTCGTACATGCGGATCACTTTAGTGAAAAGGATACAAATGACGATTATATTTTTATGGAATAATTTCTATGAATATGAATTTAATATGCATAAACATATTGATTTCTATATTTGTTCAACACAAGCACAGAGTGATTTGATGGTTCAACAATTTGAAAAAATATTATGGTGTAACTCCTTGTGTATATACCATTCCAGTTGGATCTTTACCGGAATTGAAATATCCTAGTTCTACTCGCAAACCTTATTCTTTGATTACGGCAAGTCGTTTGGCTAGTGAAAAACATGTGGATTGGATTTGTAAGGCTGTTATTCAAGCGCATAGTGAAGTGCCAGAAGTATCTTTGGATATTTATGGTGAGGGTGGCGAAAGAGAAAAGCTTGAAACTATCATTAGAGATAATAATGCTTCTGATTATATTCATTTAATGGGTCAACATGATTTGAGTGAAGTGTATCAAAACTACGAGGCTTATATTGCGGGAAGCACAAGTGAAGGTTTTGGACTGACTTTAATGGAAGCGGTTGGTGGAGGATTACCAATCATTGGTTTTGATGTTCGTTATGGAAATCCAACTTTTATTCGAAATGGGGAAAATGGATATTTAATATCTTTACCTGAAGAGGATAAAAGAAAGAATAGAGGCTTTAAGAAAAAGGTATTGTCAATTTATTTAAACACGACTTAGAGAAGTGTCATTCTGTATCTTATGAAGTAGCTAAGGATTTCTTAACTAGTAACGTACAAGAAAAATGGAGGGAAGCTGTATGTTAGAAACTCCAGTTTTATTATTAGAAAATTTTGATGAAGAGAGATCAAATGTTGTATCAAAGCTTTAGAACTTCTGGCTTTGATGGTCCCGGTTTTCACTTTTAGTGATGAAGGCTTTTTACCAGATGATGTGACAAGTATTTATACGTATTATTGTGGTAAAAAAGAGGGCGGTAAAGCTCGCTATTTCAATCAAATTGATGTACCGGATTATTGGGAAATCAAGGCGAGTAATTCAGGTGGCCAAGTCTTTGATTTGAATCATGAAAGAGCTAAGATATTCTTCGCATCTCCTTTACATAAAAGACTTGTGAAGATTGTAGATTGGTATGATGATACGCATGTTGTTCGTGTAAGTGATCATTATAATCAAGATGGGTTCATGTATGCCAAGACAATTTTTAATAAAAAAGGTCAGCTTGTATCTCGTAGTTATTATGATGTGTCTGGCAATGAAAAAGTGGTTGAAAACTTTGTCACACATGACATTATTTTAAACCAGAATGACAAGGTATATATCTTTAAGAATAAAGTGGAATTTGCGAAGCATTTATTTACTGAATTAGATATATATCCAACAAGACTATTCTATAATTCCTTATCAAATCCATTCTTTGTATCTGAAAACTTAGAAGATACAGAACATAGTGATGTATTATTCTGGCAAGAAGGATATCGCGAGGATATTCCTGGAAATATGCAGGTTATTCTGGATGGTCATTCTAGAAGAACTTCTAAGATCTATGTTCAGAAAAAAGAGGCGTATGAAAAGCTTATTGAATTAGGGGCAAATAGGGATATTGTGAAACCACTTGGTTTTGTCTACAATTTTGAAAAAGAGAATGGACATTCTAATAATGTCTTGATTTGTACAAATTCAGACCGTATTGAAAAATTAACTGAGTTAGTTAATGCGTTACCTAATATGAAATTTCATGTTTGTGCATTAACAGAAATGTCACAAAAAAGTTGATGTCTTTTGAAAAATATGATAATGTACACTTGTATCCAGGATGCAAGGCGAGTGAAATACTGAATTTGTTTAACACATGCGATTATTATTTAGATATCAATTATGAAAATGAAATCGTAGATGCCACTAAAGAAGCATTCTTACATAACCTATTGATTCTTGGATTTAATCAAACGATTCATAATCGTAAGTATGTATTGCCAGATTTTGTCTTTGATGCGAATAACTATCAAGATATGATCCGTGTTATTCTTGATGCATCCCATCTAGATATAAATCTAGAAAGACAGCGTAATGTGGCAATGACACAAAATGTGCAAGATTATAAAAATGTTTAGAAGGGAAGAGATTTATGTTTAGTACATTTAACACATTGATGGTAATTGTTGTTTTAGAGGCAATCTGTTGTTTATACAGTATCACTCTAGCTTACTTAAGTGATAAGAAATTTAGTAAGATTTTAAATTTGATTATGGCAGCTATTTGGGCAATTGCAGCCATCTTAAACGTAGTTGGTTTTTAGTTTTAGTTTTTGAAAACATCGCTTACAATTGGGTCGTTCTCGCCACTTTTTGGTCGAAAACGTCCCTTTTTTTAGACCAAAATTTGCATTTTTTTTAGAATTGTGTATAGTATTAATTGTTGTTTTAATTTATTTGACAACAATTGCCTCGTATTTTATGGGGTATAAGGGGAAGATTGGAGGGTGTTTTGAACTTTATAAAAGAAGAAAATTTAGAATGTAGTTTATTAAGAAAAGGGTTAGTTTCAGGTTTATTGATGTCGACATTTGTATTAACATTACTAACAACATCATCAGTAATTGGGGAAGAAAGTAAGGTCTATGCTAAGTCAAATGGCACGGATGAAAATATCTTAATGCGTGTAGACACAAAAAATGGAACGGAAGAATTAAAAGAGAAATTCGAAAAACAGATTCAAGATATCGAGGAAGAATCTAGCAAGAAACAAGAAGAGTCGAAGAGCGTTGAAGAAATGATTATGGAACAGCCAGATTTATTGAATGATATGCAGTTCATTCAAAATAACTATAATGCTGTTACACAAATCGTTTACTCGCAACCATCGCTTTCACAATACATTAGTAATGTGAATGCACTAACTGCCTCTGGCGGTGTTTATTATGGACCAAGTGGTAAAGAAACATACTACAACTTAAATATGTCAGGAGTAATCGACATTATGCGTGGTATGGGAAACAATGATGCATATTGGGTTCGTGAAGATGGTGCGAAAATGTTGGGGGATTATATTATTGTTGCAGCCGATTTAAACAAATATCCTAGAGGTACAATTGTAGAAACTTCATTAGGAAAAGGAATCGTCTGTGATACTGGAAGTTTTACGCAAAATTCAGATACTCAATTAGATATTGCGACAGACTGGTAATATATATGAGTGCGAAGTAGAAGTCATGTGCTTCTACTTTTTTTGTTTTTCATTAAAAATGGCATCCGAAGATGCCAAATAGATTATTCTTTTGAATTTATAAATTGTTTTTGTACTTTAGAAACAGGATTGAATGTTGTAAGTCTTTTTGTGTTTATTGTCATACCACTAATCGTTTGGATAAACCACAAGAAGAATAGAATTACAAGGATAGGTATTACACAAGATGTTACGATCATGATGGCTGTTGCTTCCATAAAATTATTTAAGGATTGATTAAACATCTTCGTATATTTTTGTGCTGTTGAAGAAAATGCTTCAGCTACTTTTTCAATGAAGTTTTTATTTTCTTTGTCCTTTTTGATTTTCTTCTGTATGTTGTTGGCATGATCAATCGTTTCTTGAATACTAGTTTCATATGTAGCTTCTATTGTCTTAGACAGTTTCACACTACAAGGTACGATTAGACATATAGCTAAAGCCATAATTCCAATCTTAATACATACTATTCTTAACCAATCCCATTTTATGACGTTGTTTATAAGCCATGCCAAACATATTATTGGAATGATGTATTTAAAGGTAACCATACAAGTAAGTGTCAAAGCATATTTCTCTAAATAGATAGCTCCTAGAACGAGTAAGAATTTACTACTTAAGTCGGCCAATCCATTCGCAATAGGCGTTCCTGTATCTCCAGGTAAAATAGTAATGGCTGTAGATATGGCTGCACTTGATGCGCCAAGTGTCATGACCGTATTTCTTTTTTCATCCAAATATTGAATGGATTGTTCATGAAACTTAGGTGTTGATGTTTTTTGTGCAACCATACAAAAGCTTGATAAACAAATAAGAATGGGTAAGATCCATTTTAAAATGGTTTTGTAGTCAAATAATTTCATTATATCGATTCCTTTCTCTATTTCTAATTTTATCACAAATCATGTATAATCATGTCAGGAGGATTTTATTATGATCTTAGTTATTGTTATTATTGTTGTTTTAGTTTTATTAGTACTATTCTTTATGTCTAGCTACAATAAACTTGTTCGTTTATCAAATAGGGTAGATGAAGGTTTTTCTACAATGGATGTGTATTTGAAGAAGCGTTTTGATTTGATTCCTAACTTAGTAGAAACAGTAAAGGGTTATGCAAAACATGAGGCGGATACATTGAGTTCAGTGATTGCACAAAGAAATATGGCAAAAACATCTAAGGATGTTATGGATAGTGAAAATAAGATCACAAATGCGATTCACGGTATTTTTGCGGTGGCTGAACAATATCCGGATTTAAAGGCCAACACAAATTTCATGGATCTTCAAAATCAATTGAAGAAGGTCGAGGAGGATATCGCAAATTCTCGTAAATACTATAATGCTTTAGTTCGTGAATATAATGATGTGATTATGAGTGTTCCGACAAATATTGTGGCATCTTTATTCCATTTCGAAAAGAAGACAATGTTTGAAGTGGCCAATGCTTCGGAAAGAGAAAATGTTCAAGTTAAATTTTAAGAAGGTCTTTGCCTTCTTGTTTGCCTTCATTCTATGTTTTTCTGTTGTAGATATTCATGCTGATGATGGAGGCTATACAATTGATGACTATAAAGTCAATGCGGTTTATCATTCAAACAATACGATTGATGTGAAAGAAGTGATTGATGTTAACTTTTCAAGTTATCGTCATGGTATTTATCGTAATATTCCAGAAACGATGTATATCAATCGTGATGAAAAGTATAAATTAAAAATTCAAGATATCAACGTATTAAATGATGAGTATGAAGTAGATAGTGATTCTGGAAATCGTGTGATTCAAATTGGAAGTGCAGACTATACGATCATTGGCCCACACACATATACATTGACATACAAGATTGTGATTCCAGAAGATTATCATTCGGATTTGGATTTCATCTATTATTCGGTACTTGGAAACAATTGGGATACAACAATCAATCATTTTAGTTTTGATATTCAATTTGAAAAGGCTTTGACAGAAGATGAGATGTCTAATATTGAAGTCTTTAGTGGAAGTCTAGGAAATCAATCGAATGATTTAAATGTAACTCCAATTATTACTTCGACTTCTATCAGTGGTTCTGCCAACGATATTGGTGCAAAACAAGCCATTACTCTTTTTTGTAAATTAAGACAAGGCTATTTTGTGGGTGCCAAACAAACGACTTCAAAGATTCCATTTATCTTTTTGTTGGTTTGGCCATTCTATTTGGTTTGTATAGTTTGATTCGTGCATTTCTATTAAAGAAAACGCATATCACACCAATTGTAAATTTCTATCCACCAAAAGATATGGATCCAGCTATGGTTGGAACGATTGTAGATGAGTCAGTGGATCAAGAAGATTTAATGGCCTTGATTCCATATTGGGCAAGTAAGGGGTATTTAACCATTTCTGAAAAAAGAGGATGATTTGGTTCTTACTAAGCAAGAGAATCATGAACCGCCGATTTTAAAACATCAAAAGAAGATTTATAATGGATTGTTTAAAACTAAAAATAGTGTGAAATTATCAAAACTATCAAGTAAGTTTGGTAAGGCTATGGATGATGCCAAAGAAGCTTTGAATAATGAATTTAGTGCTGATAAGAAACTATCTAGTATTGATCATGGCTTTGTGACAACCATTCTAGCCTTGATTTGTATGATTGTATGTATCTTATTTAATACAAGATATAGTATCCTAGATAATTTGATTGAAACCATTTTAGCAACATTTAGCTTTGTGCTTATGATGGTCTTAAATTATTCTGCAGCTGCAACAACAAATGTATTTAACAAGAATAAGCTTGGTGTATTAAAGAAGATTTTGAGTATTGCGTTTATTTTAATTCTTTCATATTTTGTTTATCGCCAATGTGATTCGATTCTAAGTATTGTTCCATTTGAATTTATGATGATAGGCATTGTGGTTGTTTCACTACCAATTCTTTTAAGTTCTAAATTTAATGTGGTGAGTGACTACTTTAAAAGTGTGGCTCCTGAACTATTAGGTTTTAAAGACTTTGTTGAAAAAGGCAGAAGTACCACAATTGGAAAGACTATCTTTAGAAAAAATCCATCTTACTATTATGATGTGATTCCATATGCGATGGTCTTTGGATTATCTGAAATGTGGACAAAGAAATTTAGCACGATTCCTTTGGCACAAACCAGATTGGTATGATTCTTATTATTCAGATCCATACTCTTCATATTTCTATTACAGAATGCTGACAAGAAGTATGTATGAACCAATCCATCAAAATTTATTGGATTATCAAACAGAACAAATGAAAAGCACAGCCGATAGCATGGGCTCTAGCTTTGGTGGCTTCTCTGGTGGAGGCGCCGGTGGCGGAGGCGGGGAAGCTGGTAATAGATAAGTATTAGGGTGATGAGCCCGCGTAACTTGGTAGGTGTTGTGCACCTACCTTTTTTGGATGTTTAAGTTTTCACAGTAGAATCTAAAGAGGTTAAAACGAAAAAGACAGATAATCCTTATACTTTAAATGATTGTCTTTAACAAGAAATTGTATGATCTAGTAATGTGTTTATCAGACATAATTTTGATAAACATGTCGGGCAGAAGTTGAAATAATGTCTTTGAAAAACTGTTCACCTTTGTACTAACGACGTATACGACGTAAGTTTAAGATATAAATTTGCGAAAAGTTTAAGGTAAGAAATATTAAATTTAAATTGTCTTTAATTATATTTGGTGTATAATTGAATTGTGGAGATGAGTATTAGGGTGATGAGCCCGCGTACTGATTCTTGAACTTAGGGTGATGAGCCCGCGTACTGTGGTAGGTGTTGTGCACCTACCTTTTTTTAGGAGGAAGACACATTTAATAAATTAGGATATAAAGCTAAAATCAACACTCATACAACGTCTTATATAAATTGACTTCTGGGCATATATCTTTATTTCGAATGCCACTTAATATATTGTTGATTTTCATGAATTCATCTTGAAACATCTTTGCTTCCAATCATCATTGTATGTAACTCACTATATTGAAATAATGCTAGATAACCTTGTAGATAATGTGTCATTACATTTCTTTTGCCTCTGAAAAATGCTTTGATTCTGTCATGAAGACGATTAACCATTTCTAAGGTATATCCATCTTTCGATTTTTCACCTGATGGTATTTTTGATCCATTTTTTATATTCAATGCATCCATTAATTGATGATAACTTTTTGACTATCACTGATTACGATTGATCCAGGACGTATTGTGTTTTTAAAAAATATCTATTAGCGTGCTAGAGGTGGGCCGACCTCTGTCTGCTGTGTGTACAATATAATTTCCATCTTCATCTATTGCACATGCGATACCAATTTTATCTTTACTTATACCTCTACGATTTTGGTTTACAAACCCCTTAGCTTGGTAAGTCAAATATGTTTCATCTAGTGCAATTTTCTTTTTGACAATTGCTTTTTGTTTACCAATTCATTAAGCACATACATAAGTTTATGTCTGTTATAAAAAGCTGAAACGATACTGATACCTACAAGCTTTGCAGTTTTAGATAAATAATCATTGTTCAATGAAGAATAGAATAAGATTTCCCATTGTTCTTTTGATAAATGAGACCAATGCATTAGATGATTTGTACTATTAATGAATCTTCGTTTACAATTATTGCATTTATAACGTTGTCTTCCTTTACTGTTTTTTCCAGCCTTAACGATATGAATGCTTCCACAATAAGGGCAAAGACTCAATATGAGAATTGAATAGAAATTCAAAGCATGATTGTTTAATAGTATCGGATAATAGTAGCAATTCATTTGTATCGTAGTCATCAAATGTTTTTGTATCTAGCAAGTCCGTAGATTCATCTATTTTTAAATTAAATTCTGTACACATGTTTCATTACCTCACTTACAGGTAGATTGTACAAGCCTATTTGACATTAATGATGTCTATATCCTGTTTTATTAAATGTGTCTTTAGGGAGGAAAATATGTTTAAAAACAGGTATAAAAGCTATCAAAAATTTAACAGATTATTGGTATCATTTATCAAATGGATCAAACAATCAAGTTGTTAATAAATCCATGAAATCTTTAGAATTTATTACCGCAAGTTATCATCGTGGCATAAGTTATGATTCATCATATAAAGTTGGTGATTTCGTTTGGATTGAATTCGGACATAATCCTAAACCTGAATTGTCCTTTGAACATATTGGTATTATTTTTATGAAACAGAATCATACTTATTATGTTTTGCCAATAACAACTCCAAAAAGTCATAATAGGCAGCATTTAAACGCTTATCATGAAGTTGAAAATCCGAATGGAACAAAGAAATTTGTTTTAATTAAAAAAGTTGATTTTCCTTTTTTAAAACATGACTCATTAGTGAAAACATCAGAACTGCGTGTAGTGAGTGAAGCCAGGCTTGGTAATGTTTTAGGACATAAAGAATTAGAAGATCCTAAAATTATTGATATATGGAGAATTGCTCATAGTTTCTATTTTCCTAGTTATGATTATAAAATGAATAATCTAATAAAAGAGAATTCGTTTTTGAAAATGATGATTGTAGCGTCTAAAATTAATAAAACATATACTATTAATGAGTTTACGGATTTAAATGATTTAATTGATATTGATACAACAAAGTATACTCTTGAAATTGGTATTCCAAAATTAATGAGCTCAACGCAATATATGGTTGAAATTAAAATGCGTGATATTTTTAACCAAGAAATCACTAAATCTGTAGAATGTCGTTTAAAGACTGATTGATTATGCAGCTAAAATGCTGCTTTAAAAAAAAAGACTTGGAATTATCCAAGCCTTATTGAGCATTCATCTTTTGACGATATAAGTTACGACGATCTAAAGCTGTTAAACCTTTTTTACGGATACGAATAGCATCTGGTGTAACTTCTACTAATTCATCATCGTTGATCCATTCTAATGCTTCTTCAAGTGAGAAGATTTTTGGTGGAGTTAATAACATGGCTTCATCACGACCACTTGAACGGATGGCTGTTAATTTCTTGTTCTTTAATGGGTTAACATCTAAGTCGATGTTTTTAGAGCTTTGACCAATGATCATACCTTCATAAACTGGAGTTTGTGGAGAAATGAATAATTGACCACGTTCTTGAAGGTTCCATAAAGCGTAAGTCATAGCTTCACCTGTTTCAGTTGAAATCATAGCACCTTCCATACGTTGTGCAATTTCTCCTTTATATGGTTCATAACCACTAATACGACGTACTAATGTACCTTCACCATGTGTATCATTGATAAATTCTGAACGGAAACCTAATAGTCCACGAGTAGGTGCTGTATATACGATTTTAACATATCCATTTTCTTCAGACATGTCTTGCATAACACCCTTACGAAGATTTAATTTGTTGATGATTGTTCCTGAATATTCTTCTGAGCTAAACATACAACTTCTTCGATTGGTTCGACTTTGTGTCCATTTTCATCTTTGTGTAGGATAACCTCTGGCTTAGAAACAGCTAGTTCATAACCTTCACGACGCATATTTTCAATCAATACGGAAATATGCAATTCACCACGACCACTGACTTTGAAGCAATCGGCTGAATCGGTTGGTTCAACCTTTAATCCAACGTTTACTTCTAGTTCTTTTTCAAGTCTTTCTTTTAAGTTACGACTTGTCACATATTTACCACTCTGTCCTGCAAATGGACTTGAGTTTACGTGGAAGTTCATAGATAGAGTTGGCTCTTCAATTTCAATGTGTTCCATTGGTTCAATGTGATCGGCTGTACAGATTGTATCACCAATACTGATATCTGGCATACCCGCAATAACAACGATATCTCCTGAATGTGTTCTTGAACGCTTGTTCTAGATAATCCTTTGTATACGAATAGTTTAGATAAGCTTTCTTTGGCATTCAATCCAGATTGGTTACAACGAATATATTGTTGTCCTTGTTTTAAAACACCTGAATATAAACGTCCAATTCCTAAACGACCAATGTATTCATCGTATGCCAAGGCAGATACTTGCATTTGAAGAGGTTCTTCATCCATATCTGGATATACATCACAATGTTTTAAGATTGTATCGAATAATGGGTCGATGTTGTCGCTTGGAGTTTTAAGGTCGTATTGAACACGTCCTTCTCTAGCTACACCATAAAGGATAGGGAAGTCTAATTGTTCGTCGTTCGCATTTAAGTCTAAGAATAATTCATAAACTTCATCGACAACTTCTTCAGCTCTTTGGTCTTTCTTATCAATCTTGTTGATCAATAGAATTGGTTTTAAACCAATTTCCAAAGCTTTTTGATAATACGAAACGAGTTTGAGGCATTGGACCTTCACTAGCATCGACTAATAAGATAACTGTATCTACGGTACGGATAATACGTTCAACTTCACTTGAGAAGTCGGCGTGGCCTGGCGTATCTACAATATTAATTTTTACACCGTTATGAATAACGGAACAGTTTTTAGAATAAATCGTAATTCCACGTTCACGTTCTAGATCGTTTGAGTCCATGATACAGTTAACAACTTCTTCGTTGTCACGGAATACATCACTTTGTCTTAAAAACGCATCGACTAACGTACTTTTACCGGCATCAACGTGGGCGATAACGGCAATGTTAAGAATTTTTTCTTTTATTGGACATACACTGTCACTCACTTTCCTGTCAAAAACAGTACAATTATAAAGCAAGAAATCTTAAAACTCAATAAAATGTGCTATAATAAAACAAAAATTTTATGAAAGGGGTAACACCATGCAAGTACAATATATAAAAGAGTATTCAAATTGATTGGATCGTGAAATGGAATATAAAATCTATGGTCAAGGCGGTAAGTTGTGTTTGGCTATTCCAAGTCAAAATGGACGTTTCTTTGAATGGGAAGATCGTGGCATGATTCATGAAGTTTCCAAATGGATCGAAGCCAATCAATTAACGATTATTACATGTGATACTTTGGATTTAGAAACATGGTCTTATCCTTATAATACAAAGGTGCGTATGTTGAAACATGAACTTTGGTTTGAATATATCCTTTCGGAATTGATTCCTAGTGTACAAGAGAAAATGGATAACTATGATAAATGGATGGTGACTGGAGCAAGTCTAGGGGCAACGCATGCCGCAAATTTAATCTTCCGGTTTCCTACACAATTCGATACCTTATTAGCCCTATCTGGTATTTATGATACAGAATTATTCTATGGCGATTATCATGATGAAAATACATATCATAATAATCCATGTGCCTATATGAAAAATATGTCTTTAGACCATCCCTATATGGAATTGTATAAACAATCCAAATTGATTTTTTGTGTAGGACAAGGCAATTGGGAACAAGAATGTGTCGAATCTTTAAGACAATTTAGTTCCATCCTTTATGATCAACAAATCGAGGCTTGGTGTGATTTCTGGGGTTATGATGTGTATCATGACTGGCCTTGGTGGAAGGTACAGCTACAGTATTTCATGGAACAAATATTAAAGAAAGTATGACAAAAATTAAAAATGAATTGATTTCACATACGGATTTGTATGTGTGGACACAAATTAACTTTGCGTATCATTCTAACAAAATAGAGGGTTCTCATTTATCTAAGAATCAAACAAAACAAATATTTGAAGCGAATGATTTAACAATGGATTTGGATGATGCACTAGAAGCACGAAATCATTTTCGGTTGTTTGATTATATGTTGAAGACAGTGGATGAACCATTATCAAAAAGAAATGATGATTCAAATGAATATGATTTTGAAAAGGGGTACGTCTTATGAGGACAATCCAGCCTATAATGTAGGTGGTTTTTTAAAGTAAGGGAAAATGGGATTGAATGATAAATTCTTTTAAAACGACAAAACCAGCGAATGTTGAAACGGAATTAGATGCTTTGTTAGAAAAGTTTCAAAATAAAAGGGGTTCTATCATTTGAAGATATTGTAGAATTTCATGTTTGTTTTGAAAGAATACATCCGTTTGGAGATGGAAATGGACGTACCGGACGAATGATTATGTTTAAACAATGTCTACAGAATAGTCATATTCCATTTGTACTATTAGATCGAGATCGTGCGTTTTATCTGCGTGGCTTAAAAGAATGGGATTTTGAAAGAAATTATTTAATAGACACTCTTTTAACACAACAAGATATTTATGCATCTGTCTGTGAACAATTAGATTTTAAAAAAGGAGTAGCGTGAACTACTCCTTTTTGTGTTAGATGACCTTATGTTCTAGCCATTTATTCGATTTAAAACGAGCTAAGAATATGAATGAGCGAATTGTCCAATCGGCCCCCATACCAATCCATACGGCTAAGGGGCCCATATGAAAAGTATGAACTAAAAAGATAGTAACTACAACTCGGCAAATCCACATAGATAGTGTGGATGTGATCATACTAAATTTTACATCGCCAGCCGCTCTCAGGCCATAGCCGGGTAAGAATGAGGGTGTCCAGAAAATCATCTTATAAGTGAAGACAATGCGTGTTAGCCAAATGGCTAGTTTTGCGCTTTCTGTCTCCATTCCAGCAAGACTTGTGATTTGTTGAATTGGAAACATGATCATAGCACAACATATAATGCAGGCTATCCATGCATATTTTGTGAGTAAGATTGTATAGTGTTTCGCTTGTTCGTATTCTTTTGCACCTACACATTTTCCAACTACGCTCATCATACCAAGTCCAATACCGATGCTTGCTTGACAGGCAAAACTTTCAAGCATGGCAACCATAGCTTGTGCGGCAATAGCCGTTGTTCCCATTGTAGATACAGTGGATTGAATGACGAGTTTTCCAAATTGAAACATCCCGTTTTCAATGCCGGTTGGAATACCTATTTTTAATATTTTTGTGATTGTTTCAATTTCTGGACGGATACTTAAATAGGAATCAATATATAAATCTTGTTTGGGCTGTTTTAAAAGGATCAGGATAATGGCAGCACTGATGATTCTAGAAAGAAGTGTAGACAAGGCAGCTCCAGCTACGCCTAAGCTTAGGGTAAAGATGAAGAATACATTTCCTATAATGTTTAATATGTTAGAGCCAAACGCAATGGCCATGGGAAGTCTTGAATTTTGACTTGTTCGAAAGCTTGCGGCACCTGCATTGTATAGTGCGATGAAGGGGTAGGATAGTGCCGTGATGAATAGATAGCTTAAAGAATTGTCCATCACATTTTTTTCTACGGATCCAAAGATTAGGCTTAATAGGGGTCTTCTGAATAGAATGCACGGTAGGGTAATCAGAATAGAAATAAGGGTTATGGAAAAAATCAATTGTTTTAAGGCTTGGTTGGCCTTTTCTTTTTGGTTGGATCCTAAGTATTGGGCGCAGATGATGGCGCCTCCAGTTGCCATGGCGGCAAATATATTGATGATCAAAATATTTAATGAATCGACAAGGGAGACGGCGGAAATAGCGGCCGAACCTATATTGGTAACCATAATGGTGTCAACAGATCCCATTAATGCGGTTAAAACTTGTTCGAACATTAATGGAATCAAAAGCCTTCTTAATTGTTCTTTGGTGTACATGGTAAAACTCCTTTAAAAATAAAAAGATATCTTTCGATATCTTAACCTACTAGTACTACATCACGGATGTTTGGTACTTCTTCAAGTAATAATTCTTTGATTCCACCTGAGAAATCTTCAGAGGCCATCATGCATCCTTGGCACGCGCCTTTGAAAGACACATAGACAACATTGAATTCATCAACTCCTAATAGTTCAATGTCGCCTCCGTCATGTTGGATATATGGACGAATCTTATCCAAACAATCATTAACGGCTTTACTATCTACTACAGTATCCATAAAATAACACTCCTAACTTATAAAAATAGTGGACATAAAATCAATGGGACAATAAGTCCTACCACAAATCCTCCAATGACTTCGACAAATTTATGACCAAGAACATTTTTTAATTTTTCTTGATAGATTGGATCATCAAAACGAAGTCCTGTCATTTCACGTAAATCTTTGACTAATTGTTGCGTTAATTCAATGTTTTTACCTGAATAATAGCGGACGTGACATGCATCATACATGACAATAAAGGAAAAGATAGTGGTTACGGCAAATATGGCTGAATCAAAGCCTTCCTGAATTCCTATGGAAAGGGAAAGGGCCGTTACGGTTGATGAGTGACTGCTTGGAAAGCCGCCACTTGCGATGACCCAGTGTAAGTCCCATTTGCCAGTTCTATAATAATATACGACCGTTTTTCCGACTTGTGCAAGCACATTGCTCAAAAGAGCTGTGACTAGCGGATATAAGGACGATGGTATCATAAACTCACACTCCTAACAAAATCATTATATCACACAATGTTAAATCGTGGTATAATCATCCTTAGGATAGCTATGGAGGGAAAATAAATATGATTACGTTAGATTTAAATCATGCTTTCTTAAAAGAAGATGTAAAGGCTTATCAAGATCAAGTTCGCGCAATTGATGAAGCTTTACAAAATGGTACTTGTAAGGGTAACGACTTTATCGGTTGGCTAAACTGGGCTAACAATTATGATAAAGAAGAATTTAGTCGCATTAAAGAGGTTGCCGCAAAAGTACGTGAAAACACAGAAGTATTCGTTGTATGTGGTATTGGAGGATCTTATTTAGGTGCTCGTGCTGCCATTGAAATGATGAATGGTTTATATGGTGACAACAAGCCTGAAATTATTTATATGGGAAACACTTTCTCATCTACTTATATTGCACAAGTTATGAACTATATTAAAGATAAGGAAGTTACTGTAAATGTTATTTCTAAATCTGGAACTACAACTGAAACAGCATTGGCTTTCCGTATCTTGAAACAATTTATGGAAGAAAAATATGGTGAAGATGCGAAAAATCGTATTATTGCCACTACAGACAAAGCTAGAGGAACATTGAAAGCTTTAGCGGATAAAGAAGGATATGAAACATTTGTAATTCCTGATGATATTGGTGGTCGTTTCTCAGTAATTACACCAGTTGGATTATTGCCAATTGCAGTAGCTGGAATTGATATCGATGCTTTGATGAAAGGTTTACATGATGGTATGGGTGAATATGGAGATGCAGATCTTGAAAAGAACCCTGCTTACCAATATGCAGTAGCTCGTCGTATTCTTCAAAATCAAGGATATGATGTTGAATTGTTAGTAAACTATGAACCTCAAATGCAGATGGTTGCAGAATGGTGGAAACAATTGTTTGGTGAAAGTGAAGGAAAAGATGGAAAGGGTATTTTTACCGGATTCAGTATGCTTCTCAACAGACTTACACTCTTTAGGACAATTTGTTCAGGAAGGTAAGAAAGTATTGTTTGAAACAAACTTATATGTCGAAAAACCAATGATTGACTTAACGTTCCCTAATGATGAAGCAAACGAAGATGGAATGAACTACTTAGCTGGTAAGAGTGTTGACTGGGCTAATAAAATGGCTGCCAAAGGAACATTACAAGCACATGAAGAAACTGGTGGGGTTCCAAACATCTTATTAACTATGCCAGGTATGACTTCTTATGACTTTGGTAATATGTGTATGTTCTTCTTCAAGGCCATCGCAATGACAACTTTGATGAATGATTCTAACCCATTCAACCAAACCTGGTGTTGAAGTCTATAAAAAGAACATGTTCAAATTATTAGGTAAAGAATAATGATGAAAATAGAGATGTAAGCAAGTGTTTACGTCTCTTTTTTTTATACGCTTACAAATTAGATAAGACTAACCTCTACAGTGAATTTTACCTTTAAAATTTGACATGAAGCTCGTATAATAAACTATGGTATTGAATATCTATAAAGGAGGAAATATTAATGCCTAGAGCAAAACAGTCTATGGATGGAAATACGGCTGCGGCTCACGTTGCGTATGCTTTTACAGACGTTGCTGCAATTTATCCTATTACTCCATCTAGTCCTATGGCAGACTCTATTGACCAATGGTCTGCAGCTGGACAAAAAAATATTTTTGGAAATCAAGTAGTTGTAAGTGAATTACAATCAGAAGCAGGTGCTGCTGGTGCAGTTCATGGATCATTAGCTGCTGGTGCATTGACTAATACTTTCACTGCATCTCAAGGTTTATTATTGATGATTCCAAACATGTACAAGATTGCTGCTGAACAATTGCCTTGTGTATTCGATGTTTCTGCACGTACAGTTGCAACTCATGCATTGAACATCTTTGGTGATCACTCAGACGTATATGCTTGTCGTCAAACAGGTTTCGCTATGTTATGTGAAACTAACCCACAAGAAGTTATGGACTTATCTCCAGTAGCTCACTTAGCTGCTTTAGAAGGTAAAGTACCATTCATTAACTTCTTTGATGGATTCCGTACTTCTCACGAAATTCAAAAAATCGAAAAATGGGACTATGAAGATTTAAAAGAAATGTGTCCAATGGAAGCTGTTGAGGAATTCCGTAAACACGCTTTAAATCCAGAACGTCCAACTATGCGTGGTTCTCACGAAAATGGAGATATCTTCTTCCAACACCGTGAAGCATGTAACACTGCATATGATGAATTACCTGCTGTAGTTGAAAAATACATGGGTAAAATCAATGAAAAATTAGGAACAAACTATGACTTGTTCAACTACTATGGAGATCCTGAAGCGGATCGTGTAATCATCGCTATGGGTTCTATCAATGACGTTGCTGAAGAAGTTATTGACTACTTAACTGCAAAAAGGAGAAAAAGTTGGTTTAGTTAAGGTTCGTTTATATCGTCCTTGGTCAAGCAAACACTTATTAAAAGTTCTTCCTAAGACAGCTAAGAAAGTTGCAGTACTTGACCGTACTAAAGAACCAGGTGCTCTAGCAGACCCATTATACTTAGATGTAGCTACAACACTTCGTGAAGCAGGATTAAATGACATCACTCTTTGCGGTGGACGTTATGGTTTAGGATCTAAGGATACTCCACCTTCAAGTGTATTCGCTGTTTACACAGAATTGTTAAAAGACGAACCAAAACCTCGTTTTACAATTGGTATCGTGGATGACGTTACAAACTTATCATTGCCAGAAGTTAAACCAGCTCCTAATACTTCAACTCCAGGAACTGTTGAATGTAAATTCTGGGGTCTTGGAGGAGACGGTACTGTAGGTGCTAACAAGAACTCTACTAAGATCATCGGTGACCACACTGACAAATACATTCAGGCTTACTTCCAATATGACTCTAAGAAAACAGGTGGTATCACAATTTCTCACTTGCGTTTTGGAGACAAGCCAATCCGTAGCCCATACTACATTAACCAAGCTGACTTTGTAGCTTGTCACAACCCTTCATATGTAGTAAATGGATACAAGATGGTTCAAGACGTTAAACCTGGTGGTGTATTCATGATCAACTGCCAATGGTCAGACGAAGAATTAGACAAACACATGCCTGCTGAATCTAAAAAATATATCGCAGACAACAATATCCAATTGTACACAATCAATGCCATCGATAAAGCTATCGAAATCGGTATGGGTAAACGTACAAACACAATCTTACAATCAGCATTCTTCAAATTAGCTAACATTATGCCAATTGAAGAAGCCGTAGATTACATGAAAGCAGCTGCTAAGAAATCTTACTCTAAGAAGGGTGATGCAGTTGTAGAAATGAACTACAAAGCTATCGATGCTGGTGTAGGTGCAACTCACAAAGTTGAAATCCCTGCATCTTGGGCTAACCCAGAAGCTGATGCACCAAGACCTGAATTATCAGGACGTCCTGCAACAGTTAAGATGGTTAAAGACATCATGGAACCAGTTAACAAAATGGATGGAGATTCATTACCTGTATCTGCATTCGTTGGTAACATCGATGGTCAATGGGAAACTGGTGCTAGTGCTTACGAAAAACGTGGTACAGCTGTTACAGTTCCTGAATGGGATGCTGAAAAATGTATTCAATGTAACCAATGTGCATTCGTATGTTCTCACGCTACTATTCGTCCATTCTTATTGAGCGAAGAAGAAGTGAAGGCTGCTCCTGCACAAATCAAATTAGCTGATGTTAAACCAAAAGCTACAGAATTTAAATATACAATGAGCGTATCTCCATTAGATTGTATGGGATGTGGTGAATGTATCACTGTATGTCCAACACAAGCTATTAAGATGGTACCTCAAGAATCTCAAGCTGAACAACAACCAGTATTCGATTACTTAGTAGCTAATGTATCTAAGAAAGATTCTGGATTTGCTGATGATACTGTTAAGGGTTCTCAATACAACCAACCATTGTTAGAGTTCTCAGGATCATGTGCTGGATGTGCTGAAACATCATATGCTCGTTTAATTACTCAATTATTCGGTGAACACATGTATGTATCAAATGCGACTGGATGTTCTTCTATTTGGGGTGGTCCAGCATCTGTATCTCCATATACAGTAAACAAAGATAGCTTACAAGGACCAGCATGGGCTAACTCATTGTTCGAAGACAATGCTGAACACGGATTCGGTATGCAATTAGGACAAAAAGTATTACGTGAACAAGCTATCGAAAAATTAGGTGCTATGAACGAAAGCGAAAAAGCAACTCCTGAATTCAAGGCTGCATTCGAAAAATTCATGGAAACTAAAGAAAATACTCGTACTAACACAGAAGCAACAAAAGCATTATTAGTTGAAGTAGAAAAAGCTCGCTGAAGCTGGATGTGAAGATGCTAAAGCTGTATTAGAAAAAGAAAGAATACTTAGCTAAGAAATCTGTTTGGATCTTCGGTGGAGACGGATGGGCTTATGATATCGGATTCGGTGGATTAGACCACGTTCTTGCATCAGGTGAAAACGTAAACGTTATGGTATTCGATACAGAAATGTATTCAAACACTGGTGGACAGGCTTCTAAAGCTTCTAACATCGGTGAAGTTTGTCAGTTCGCTGCAGCTGGTAAAGAAATGAAGAAAAAATCTTTAGCAGAAATCGCAATGAGCTACGGATACGTTTATGTAGCACAAATCGCTCTTGGAGCTAACCCTGCACAAGCAGTTAAATGTATTGCTGAAGCAGAAGCTTATCCAGGACCATCTTTAATCATCGGTTATGCACCATGTGAATTACACGGTATTGCTAAGGGTGGAATGAACCACTGTCAAGATGAAATGAAGAAAGCCGTTAAATCTGGATACTGGAACTTATTCTCATTTGATCCAGCTAAGAAAGAAGCAGGAAAGAACCCATTCACATTAACTTCTAAAGAAGGAGATGGAACTTACCAAGACTTCTTACACAACGAATCTCGTTACACTCGTTTAGTGAAACCATTCCCTGAAAGAGCAGAAAAATTATTTGCTAAATCAGAAGAAGTAGCTAAAGAACGTTACGAACACTTACAACGTTTAGTAGAACTTTACAAGTAAGATAATAAATGAAGAAGCTGATTGATTTCGGCTTCTTTTTTTGTGGGATTTCACTATAATGGTTTTAAGAGGTGTTTAATTATGAAAAAAGGAAAATTAAATCGAATTACAGATGTAGAAGGTGTAATGGTTGGACATAAGACAATCTGTTCAGGAACGCATCAAACAGGTGTTACATTTATTCGTACGGCTGAAGATGTATTTCATCAAAAGCTAGCTTGTGGATGCAGCATTCTTAATGGTTTTGGAAAGACGACAGGCTTACCACAAATTATGGAGCTAGGAACACTAGAAAGCTATATTTGTTTGACAAACACTTTAAATGTGGGGTTGTTCAACAAGCCTTAGTGGATATCATGGTTAAAGAAAATGAAGATTTAACAAGTGTAAACGTTGTCGTTGGAGAATGTAACGATGGGTATCTAAATTCGATTCGTGATTGTGTTGTTACAAAAGAAGATGTATATGATGCATATAGTGATTGTAAAAAAGAGTTTGAACTTGGCAGTGTTGGAGCAGGTCGAGGCATGTCTTGTTTTTGAAATGTCAGGTGGTATTGGATCAAGTTCAAGAGTCTTTGAGATTGATGGAAATACATATACTCTAGGTGTACTTGTACTTTCTAATTTTGGCTTAAGAGAACAATATTTGTTAGATAAAGTAGAGGGGAATCAATTGCCTTTAGAACAAGAAAAAGGTTCGATTATGATGATTATTGCGACGGATGCTCCATTAAGTGATCGTCAGCTTCATAGAGTTTGTAACAGAATGCCAGTCGGTTTAGCTTTAACAGGTTCACATATGGGCAATGGTTCAGGTGATATTGCGATTGCCTTTAGTACAGCTAATCGCTTTGGATCTGAAGAAATACATACTTTAAAACAAATCAATGACAATAAGATCAATATTGTATTTGATGCAGCGATTGAATCTTGTAAAGAAGCTGTGCATGTATCTTTGATTGAAAATGAAGAGGTAACTGGACAGTCGGGTCATGTTCGTAAATGTTTAAATCAAGTGAAGATTCAGTAGTGAAATCTTCACTTTTATGTTATATTTCATTCGGTGATTATATGAAGAAATTAATGTTTGATTGTGATGATACCCTTTATGATTTATCTTGGCCATTTCGCAAATGCATGGAAGAATTTCTTCCCGATGTAGATGTGGATATGAATCAATTTTATGCAGATTATCGTAAGTTTGGAGACAGGATCTTTGACAAGCTTCAACAAGGAAAGATTACGATTGATGAATCTGGCGTTTATCGTATCGAAAAAGCTTGTGAAAAGTATAATATTGAATTTTCTCATTCAAAAGCTGTAGAGTTTCAGTCTCGCTATAAATATTATCAGCATCATATTGAAATGGATGCACCATTGATTGATTACTTCACGAATTGTGAAGATGAACTGGCGATTCTAACAAATGGAGAGGACGCGCATCAAAGAATGAAATTAGAAGTACTTCATGTTTTTGATTATTTTAAAGCCTCTCATGTCTTTACAAGTGGACAGTTGGGTGTCGCAAAACCGGATGTGAATGCATTTAAAAAAGTGTATAGAAGCAATGCAGGAAGATATTCATGAATGGTATTATGTAGGGGGATAACTATATCAACGATATGCAAGGAGCAAAAAACGCAGGCATGAAGACGATTCATTTTAACCGGCATCATCAAGTAAGTGGGCCTTTGGCAGATCATGTCGTATATTCGGCTAAAGAATTGGTTGAATTCATTAAAAAAGACTAGATTGAACTAGCCTAGTCAAGAATGTCGTAATGGCATTCTTTTTTTCTACAATTCTTCCTCACCAATGATTTCATCCGACCATATTTCTTCTTTTTTGGTGTCTTCAGTATAATCTTCAAATCTTTCAATAAGTGTTTGTTTGTTCACATTTAAAGTATACATGAAATTAAGTCCGATTTAAATAGGAGGTTAAGTAGGCATAAAATCACATTTGTGGTAAAATAAATCTGTATGTTTTAATAAGGGAGTAATTATGTTTATAACAACAATTCATTCTATTGATTCATTAGAAAAATTAAAAAGAGCAAAGGCCGATGCCGTGATCATTGGTGTTGAACATTATTCGATTCGTTCGAGTATTACGGTAAAAAAAGAGGATTTACAGCTTTGGAAGAAGAAGTGTAAAAAGCTTGGCCTAAAATTATATATCAACTTCTTAAGATTATGTATGGATGAAGATTTATCGGGTGTTCGTGAATACTTTTCTATTTTTAAAGAATTGGATGTGGATGGTATTTATTATGCGGATGAAGGTCTATATTATGAGGCAAAACAATTGGGGATTGAATCCAAATTGATTTATCAACCTGAAACATTGGTGGCTTCAAGTGCAGATGTAAATTTCTATATGTCTTTGGGGATTCAATCTGTATCTTTAGCACATGAGTTAAGTCTTGAAGAAGTAGTAAGTATTGGTACTCATAATCCGGATATAGAAATTTTAGTGCATGGCTATTTCTCAATTCTTTATTCAAGAAGACCTTTGGTCACTAACTATTTAGAAGCAGTGAATAAACCGGTATGTTCATTACCATGTCATTATGATTTGATTGAACAAACGCGTGACAAACGTATGCCAATCGTGCAAGATGAATCGGGTACACATATCTTTAGTGAAATGCCAATCAACTCATTACAGGAAATGTGGGATTTTTACAGATGTAGGAATGCATCGTTTCCGTATTGATTCTTTGTTCTTTGATGATGATTGGACGGTTGAAATCTTAGATTTATATGATTTGGCTTTACAAGGCATTAAAATTACGGATGATGAATCAAGTAATCGTTGGTATTTGGAAGAGACAATTAAGAAAAAAAGGAGGAGCAAGTAAATGAATAAAATTGAATTATTAGCTCCTGCTGAAATTTAGAAAAAGCAAAAGATTGCGATTTTATATGGGGCGGATGCCGTATATATTGGTGGTAAGCAGTTTAGTTTGCGTTCGCGTGCAAGTAACTTTTCCATTGATGAAATTGCAGAATTAGTCAAATTTGCGAATGCACATAATAGTCATGTGCATGTAACTGTAAATATGCTTCCACATGAATCGGATCTTGATGGTATTGAAGATTATTCAAAAAACGTTGGATTCGATTGGTGTGCATGCGATTATTGTGGCAAGTCCATCCATTATGATGTTGGCTAAAAAGCTTGGTTTGCAAGTTTGAAGTGCATGTATCTACGCAAAGATTCTTCTACAAATTCAAGTGCTGTAAGATTTTGGAAAGAAAAAGGGCATAGACCGTGTTGTACTGGCTAGAGAATGTCAAATGGAGGATATTCGTTCGATTTGTGAAGAGAATATATTACCAATTGAAGTCTTTATTCATGGAGGCATGTGTATTTCTTTTTTCAGGACGATGTGTATTGAGTAATCATATGACACTTCGTGATGCGAATCGTGGTGGATGTGCACAAAGTTGTCGTTGGAAATATCATTTGATGGACGGTGAAACCGAACTTAGTGATCCAACTAATTTATTCTCCATGTCTTCAAAAAGATTTACAAGCAGTAGATTATATTGATGATTTCATCCATATGGGTGTAGCGTCTTTGAAAATTGAAGGGCGTATGAAAAGTGCTTATTATTTAGCTACGGTTGTATCAAGCTATCGTATGTTGATTGATTATATTTATGAGCATGGGCATGCGGATGAAAAAAATCATTGAGCGTGTAAAAAGGAAATCGCAAAGGCAGAAAATCGACCGACAGGGCCGGGCTTCTATAATGGGCTTCCTGGATATAAGGTGCAGTTGTATCAAGATCATGATGAAACGGTAACACAGGAATATGTAGCTATTGTGCTAGATTATGACAAGGAAAGTCAGTTGGCAACTTTACAGGTGAAGAATCATTTTATGCCAAATCAAGATTTAGAAATATTTGGTCCTCACATTCAAAGTACGATCGTACATGTTTCAGATGTATATGATAGTGACAAGAATGTATTAGAGGCTTGTAATAAGCCGATGCAGATCGTATATACGAAGTGGTCTGGGCCTATTGAAGTCGATGCAATGATTCGTAAGATTAGATAGTGGAAGAGGTAAGAAAAGATGAAATTAAGTCAGAGTTTCTTTTATACATTAAGAGAAAATGCGAAAGATGAAGATAGCGTATCAAGTAATTTATTGGTGCGTGCAGGAATGATCAAGAAATGTTCAAACGGAATTTATATGATCATGCCTATGGGAAAGAAGGTTCTTTCTAAAGTTGAAAATATTATTCGTGAAGAAATGGATGCGAAAGATGCGCAAGAGTTATTGATGCCTGCATTGATTCCGGAAGATGTATATGTACAATCGGGTCGTCGTGAAGCATTTGGTTCAAATATGTTTTCATTGAGTGATCGTTATAATAAGCGTTATGTGTTAGGTCCTACTCATGAAGAATTGTTTGCGGTAGCAGTAGTATGGATGGAAAATCTTATAAGGATTTCCCATATAACTTATATCAGATTCAAACAAATATCGTGATGAAACGCGTCCTCGTTATGGATTGATTCGTGTTCGTGGAATTTCATGAAGGATGCGTATACATTTGATGATGAATGAAGCTGGATTGGATGTAACATACAATAAAATGTATGATGCATATTGTCGTATCATGGATCGTTTAGGATTGGAATATAAAAATCGTTAAAGCGGATATACGGGAGCTATGGGTGGTTTATTATCGGAAGAATATCAGGCTCTATCAAGTATTGGGGAAGATGTTGTTGTTGGCTGTGAAGGGTTGTGACTATTCGGAGCAACTTAGAAATCACAGAAGTAGTAGACACAATGGAAGATTCTTGTGAAGAAGAACTTTCTATGGAAGTTGTGGATACGCCAAACGCAAAAAACAATTGAAGAAGTGGTCGCTTTCTTTGGTAAGAAGGAAAGTGATTTTGTCAAAACATTACTTTATAATGTAGATGGAAAAGTCATCGCATTCTGTATTCCTGGTGATCGCGAATTGAATGAGACAAAGGCATTGAAATTATTGGGTGCGAATGAAATGGAAATGGCTAGCTTTGAAGAAGTTGAAAAAGTAACACATGCTCGTGTTGGTTTTGCTGGTCCAGTCGGTATTGATTGTCCTGTTTATATGGATCGTCAAATCAAACATATGAAAAACTTCATTGTAGGGGCAAACCAATCAATCGTCATATTAAGAATGTGAACTGTAAAGATTTTACGCCTGTTGAAGTGGCAGATCTTTGTCGGTAAAAGAAGGATATTTGTCCTAAGTGTGGTAAGAAATTAACTTTCCAACACGGTATTGAAGTTGGTAACTTATTTAAATTGGGTACAAGAAATATTCGAAGAGTATGAATCTTTACTATACAGATGCCAACAACCAATTACAGCCAGTTTGGATGGGAAGTTATGGTATTGGTCTAGAAAGATGTATGGTCTGCCGTTGCAGATCAGCATCATGATGATTTTGGTATTAAATGGCCAATTGAAATTACACATTTAGACTTGCGATTGTTCCAGTATCTTTAAAGGACGAAGAACAAGTTAAGATTTATGCCAATATGAATATTGTAAAGAACACAAGTTCGATGTAATTTAGATGATCGTAATGTGAGCGTCCAGGTTAAATTCAAAGACCATGGAATTAAGACGCTTCCTATTGGTGTTCTTATCGTACATGGTAGGTCGTGTCAGAAGCGAAAAATTATGACAGACGCTATGCACAGTGAAAGAGTGAAATTGGCATTGAGGATACACCCTGAAATCGAAAGTTTTTCGCCATGTAAATTGTACTTTGAGAATAAACAAAAAATTTAGAATCATTATTTACTTTCAGCACATGTATATTAAATAAGAAGCCAGCGAGTGTAATTGCGCAGAATAAAAAATGGTAAATTTTTTAACAAATCAAGTTTATTATCAACTACACCTATGCACCAAAGTTTATTAAAGCAAACCGCATCCCGCAATCCGAGGCGGAGGCGATCCCAGATTGTTCAAGAACGCTTCCCCTACGAATTTTTCCCCACCCAACACTGCCGAAATGCCTTAAGGACTATAACGGCAATCCTAAGGCTGCGCCTGCCACTATTATTATGAAAAACCAGATGGAACCCATCGGTTTTCTTTTTTTGATTTACTTACAACATGTAATTTGCTTTCGAAATGGCCGTTATTATTCTGGCATAATCTCCTGCCATTACAGATATCATTTTGTTTCAACAGAAGCGTGAGAAACAATGAGCGAAGAATATCATACCTGCTGGTAGTATTTTTAGAGTGACATACCGATGAAAGCCATTGTAAATCAAGATACCCGCATTTCCTTGCTTTTGGCTGTATCAGCCAACCAAAAGTCGGAGGTCTTTATGTGTCAGCGGGAGGCATCCGGTCACACCACCGGGGTAGAAAACAAGTTCGCTGTTCAGGAAGCTGACGCCTGCCCTGCAGCCGCCTCTGGGATGACCACCCAGCTAGGGGGAGAAGAAGCAAAACCTCCGGAGACGGTGGAGGGTTTGCTTTTTCTCATATAATTTGTTATCCTGTTTCTTTTGTCCGAAAGAACCACATTATCTTTGGCTCGTGTCATCGCACAAGTGGGCCGGTGGTACCTGTTGCCGGTGTCCGCCAGACGGATCTTCACGGGCATCTGCCCTCAAACAAGCAATACGTAACTGAAACGCTACTGAG